>Ga0210377_10003990_pt1 | contig 12521 bp, 9 predicted proteins | sample PLM4_65_b1redo_FD_155480 | JGI IMG/M metagenome (GOLD analysis project Ga0210377, IMG submission 155480) | Groundwater sediment microbial communities from an aquifer in East River, Colorado, USA - PLM4_65_b1 redo | ecosystem: Environmental > Terrestrial > Soil > Riparian zone | place: USA: East... | reverse complement strand
CCGCGTCCGCGACCCGTTCGATCTGCATGAATTCCACTATAACGGAGGGTATTTCGCGGATCTTGAGCTAGAAGATGCGTCAAGCAAACCAGCCGTCGCGCCGAAGATCGCCGCGAGCGGCACGGAAGATGGGGGGGCCGATGAGCATGCATTCGTTTCGACGCGCTTCGCGAAGCTTCGCGGGGATCCGGGTCGCGAGGCGCCAAGGACTCCGAGCGAGCTGCACCGCCGCGGTGCTCCTGTGCGCTAGTGCCCTCGGCTGCGCCACCACGCCGGCGCCTCCGCCCAAGCGCGAGGCGATCTCGGCGTATGTCGTGGGCGCGCCTGACGATCTCCATGTGACGATCCTTCCGGACCCGGCGATCGAGCGCGACGTCACGGTTCGACCCGATGGGATGGTCTCGCTCGACCTGATCGGCGACGTTCCCGCTTCGGGCCGCAGCGTCAGCCAGATCGCGGCCGACGTCGAGCAGCGCATCGCGCGCTTCAAGCGCGGCGCGTCGGTGACGGTCTCGCTGAAGACGGCGCACAGCAACGCGGTCACCGTGCTCGGCGAAGTGCGCTCACCGCAGAGCTTCTCGTTGTTCAAGGACACGCGTGTCGTCGAGGCGATCGGGCACGTCGGGGGCCCGGTCTTCACCGCGTCGACCGGCCGCGTGCGGATCGTGCGCAGCGGCGGTGGCGAGGCCGTCGTGTATCGCGTCAACCTCGACGCCATCCAGGCCGGGGACCAGCGTACGAACATCGTGCTCATGGAGGGCGACATCGTGTACGTCCCGCCGACTTTTTGGGCGCGCATCGGGTACGTCATCCAGGCATTCCTCTTCCCGTTCAACCCGTTGCTCGGCGTCGGCATGACGGTCGCGGGCGTCGCGATCGGGCCGTAGGCGCTGGAAAAACCGCCGCGCGCGCACCGATTCCAACAGGCAACTCCTCTTGGCAAGCAGCCGCTGAGTCTTTGAAAATCGCGGCTGCTGCCGAACCGTCCCGTCGGACCCCGCGGTCCTGACGAACACGCCGCGTGCCTCCACCAAACGACCCGCGAGCGGGTTCTGCGTGCCCGGCCGCGGGTTGCGGGACGCATTGCGCTGGAACGCGCCCGGCGTGGAGCGTATGATTGCAGGCCGACTGGATTTCCAACGCCTTAGCGGTCCGATTTGCGACCGAAACGTGATACTTCTTCCAGCCTGGTGGGCACTCACTGGTGGGCACTCACCAGGTGTCGAGCGTTCGATCGGATGTGAAGTAGTTCACGGCGCCCCTGCGATGCGAGGGGAATGATTCTGCGGGTTGCGTAGCAGCTGTCGAGGAGTCGCAGAGAGGCGATGCGTTACTACCTGTTGAATCTCTACCTGGGCCGCGTGCTGATTGCGGTGCTTGCAGACGCGCTGTGCTTCGTCGCCGCCGCCGCGCTGAGCTGGTTCGTGCTCGAGCCCGACTTCCCCGTCGCCGAGTACGCGCTCGTCACCGCCGGCGGTGTCTTCGGGACCTTCGTGACCCTCTACTACGCGGGCGCCTACGGGCTCACGAGTCTCGGCAGCGGACGCCGCACGATCGAGAACGTCTTCGCCGCGATGGGCTCGGCATTCTTGCTCGCGCTGGCGATCTACTTCACGCTGCAGACGCCGCCGCGGGCGATGGAGGTGCTGGCGCACACCGCCGCGATCTACTTCCCACTGATGTTGGGGGGCCGGATTCTGTTCCGGATGATGTCGGGGTGGCCGCGCTTTTCGCAGCGCGTGCTCGTGATTGGAACCAGCGACCTCGGAATTGCGATCGCGAACGCGATGCGCGAGCGCCGCAACCTGGGTACGCAGCTCGTGGGCTTCCTATCCGACGAGATAACCCATCAGCACACAACCATCGACGGGGTTCCCGTGCTCGGCAAGGTCCACGAGATCGAGAAGATCGTCGACCAGGAGCGGATCGGCCGGATCGTCGTCGCGTCGAAGAGCCGCAGTGAGTACTTCCCGGCCGAGGAGCTGCTCGGAGCGAAGCTCGCGGGTCGCCACGTCGAGTCGGGCGTCGCGTTCTTCGAGCGCATCACAGGGCGCGTCTACCTGCGCGACCTGCGACCGAGCTACCTGATCTTCACGGAAGGCTTCCGGGTAGGCCCGGTCTCGACGTGGCTCAAGCGCGCGCTCGACGTCACCGCCTCGGCGCTGGGACTGCTGCTCTGCGCGCCCTTGCTGGGGTTGTGCGCTCTCGCCATCCGATTGGATTCGCCGGGTTCGATTCTCTACCAGCAGGAGCGCGTGGGGAAGGGCGGCCGGTTGTTCCGCGTGTGCAAGCTGCGCTCGATGCGCCACGGCGCGGAGCGGGCGACGGGCGCCGTGTTCAGCTGCGCGAACGACGACCGCATCACCCGCGTGGGTCGCATCCTGCGCAAGACGCGGCTCGACGAGCTGCCGCAGCTCTGGAACGTGTTCATCGGAGAGATGAGTCTCGTGGGTCCGCGGCCCGAGCGACCGGAGTTCGTCGACTCGCTGTGCGAGCGGTATCCGTACTTCCGGCTGCGCTCCGCCCTCCAGCCCGGGCTGACCGGTTGGGCGCAGATCCGCCACGGCTACGTCAACGACGTGGACGGCTTCGAGGAAAAGCTGGCGCTGGATCTGTACTACATGAAGTACCGCTCGCTCGTGATGGACCTGCTGATCCTCTGGAAGACCGCGAAGACCATGGTTCTCCTGCACGGCGTCTGACGTGACGCTCAACGCCCTCAGCGTCGACCTGGAGGAGTACTTCCAGGTCTCGAACTTCACGAAGCTGATCGAGCGATCGCGCTGGGAGAACCTCCCCTCGCGCGTTCGAGACGCGACGCGGCGCCTGCTGGATGCGGCCGACGCCACCGGAAATCGCGGGACCTTCTTCGTGTTGGGCTGGGTTGCGGAGCGGCATCCCGACCTCGTGCGCGAGATCGCCGCGCGCGGACACGAGATCGCCTGTCACGGCTATGGACACGAGCTCGTGTACGAGATCGGGCCGGAGCGGTTTCGCGCGGATCTGCGCCGCGCGCGCACGGCGATCGAGCAGGCGACGGGCAGCCCGGTGCACGGCTACCGCGCGCCCAGCTACTCGATCACCGAGGCGTCGCTCTGGGCCCTGCGGATCCTGGTCGAGGAGGGCTTCCACTACGACTCCTCGATCTTTCCGATCCGGCACCACCGCTACGGGATCCCGGGCTTCGCACGGCGTCCGGTGAGGATCGAGCTCGGGGGCGGCCGCAGCATCCACGAATTCCCGCTGACGACGCTGGCGGCCGGCCCCTGGTCGCTGCCGCTCGCGGGCGGGGCCTACCTGCGTTTCCTGCCCCTGCCCGTCTTCGCATGGGGCCTCGGGCGCCTGGTCGCCGCAGGGGAGCCCACGGTGCTCTACGTTCACCCCTGGGAGATCGATCCGGACCAGCCGCGCCAGCCGGCGGGCTGGCTGGTGCGCCTGAACCACTACCACAACCTGCACCGCACGGAGGGGCGGCTGCGCCGACTCCTCGAGCGCTTCCGCTTCGCGCCGCTGCGCGACGTCCTGGCTCAGCTGGAAGCGCAGGGCCGGCTCCCCGGGGTCGAGATCTCCGAGTGGGAGATTGCGGCCTAGTTCGAACTCGTTCGTCACCTTTCGCAGAGTTCGGGATACTATCGATCAGGCGCGGGGGAAGGGCCTCAGTGGCGCACTCCGTGCCGTGGGTTCGACTTCCATTCCGGACGGCCCGCCCTGGGGGCGCAGAGCGAAACGTGGGGATCATGGCAGACAACGCGTCGCAATTGGGCGGCTTCGGCGTCGAGGATGCCATCGAGATCATCGAGCGCCGGCGCTGGTGGCTCGCGCTCGGAGCGCTCGTGGGGCTCGCCGCTGGATTTTGCCTCTACCTCGTGCTTCCCGCGCGCTATCAGGCGAGCACGACGATCCTGGTCGAGCCGCAGGAGATCCCCAGGGCCTACGTCGAGAGCACGGTGACGCTCGAAATCGAGCAGCGCCTCAACTCGCTCAATGAGCGCGTCACCAGCCACTCGAATCTGAGTCAGCTGATCGATCTGGTCGGTGCGCAGCGCCTCGATGCCTCCGGCAAGCTCTCGCGCGATGAGCTGATGGCGAAGATCCGCGGCCATTTCGGGGTCACGATCCCCTCGTCGCGTCCGAACTCGGCGCCGGTGTTCCAGATCACGTTCACGCACGAGGATCCCGCCGTCGCCGCCGAGGTCGTGGGCGACATCACGAGTCGCTTCATCGACGAGAACCTGAAGGACCGCGCCCAGCAGGCGACGGCCACATCCGAGTTCCTCGATACCGAGCTCGAGCGCCTGCGCGCCGAAGTCACGCAGCAGGAAGAGAAGGTCCGCCAGTTTCGCATGAATCGCATGGGCTCCCTGCCCTCCCAGCTCGACACCAACCTGCGCTCGCTCGACCGCTTGAACCTCGAGCTCGCCGGAAATCTCGAGTCGCAGGAAGCGACGACGCAACGGCTGGCGCTGCTGCGCCAGCAGCGCGGCAGCGCGGGCGGCGGCGCGACCCACGGCGCGCCGTCGACGCTCTCCGCCGTCCTCAACGCGGCGCGGCAGGAGCTGCTGCAGGCGCAGCGCGTCTACACCGACGAGCACCCGAACGTGCGTCGGCTGCGCGAGGAAGTCGCGAGGCTCGAATCGGAGCTGAGGAACGGTACGTCCGAGACCTCGGGCTCTGACTTCTCGTCGAGCGATCCGGCGCTCGCGGCGCTCGATCGCGACGCGGCGACAGCGGGATTCGAGCTCGAAGCACGACGTCGCCAGGAGGCGCGGATCCGCGACGAGATCGAGAAGCTGCAGGCGCGTGTCGAGGAGACGCCGCAGCGCGAGGAGGAAGAGCTCGCGCTCACGCGCGACTACGACAACTTGATGGGGACGTACCGCAGCCTGCTCACGAAGAAATATGAAGCGGCGCTGGCCCGCAACCTCGAGCGGGCCCAGAAGGGCGAGCGCTTCAAGGTCCTGCGTCCCGTGAGCGTCCCGAGCGCCCCCAGCTGGCCCGACCTGCGCATCCTGCTTCCGGCGGGCCTCGCCGCGGGCTTGCTGCTCGTTGGCCTGGCGGTCGGTCTCGACGAGTTCCGGCATCCGGCCTTCCGCTCGGTCGATCGTCTGACGCGATCTCTCGGCCTGCCGGTCTTCGCCTCGATCCCGCGCATCGACAACGACCGGATCTACGAGAGCCCGCCGTCGGGCGAGGTGGATCCAAAGCTGGTCGTGCACACGGCGCCGGAGTCGGCTCCCGCCGAGCAATACCGCGGCTTCCTCCCGATCTTTCTCGAATCGCCGGAGTGTCGCGTGATCCTGGTGACGAGCGCGGCGCGCGGCGATGGCAAGTCGCTCACGTGCATGAACCTCGCGCTCTCGCTCGCGTCGGATCTGGGGCGTCGCGTGCTGGTGATCGACGGGGATCTCCGTCGCCCGTCGGCCCACCGGCTGCTGCACATCCGAGGCAAGCTCGGCCTTTCGGACATCCTGCGCGGCGAGGCGGTGCTGAAGGATTGTGCCGTGAATGCGAAGGTGCCCAATCTGGCGCTGGTCCCTGCCGGCCGCTCGGTGCGCAACCCGCTCTTGCTGCTCACGAGCCCCGCGTTCCTCGATCTGATCGACGAGGCGAAGAAGCACTACGAGGTGGTGATGATCGACTCGCCCCCGCTGCTCCCCGTCGTCGACACCAAGATCCTGCGGCGCATGGCCGACATGGTGCTGTTCGTGGTGCGCGCGGACGCAACGCCGCGCGACGGCGTGATCCGCGCGCTCGCCAGCATGCGGGGGGTTGCCGGGGTGGTCTTCAACCAGGTGAGTCCCGGATCCTTCCGCCGCTACTACTATTACGACGCCTACTCGCGTTACGCCTATGGCGATCCGCCCGCCGTGAAGGATAGCGACGCGGAGGCCCGCCGTGTCTGATCTCGAGCTGCTCACCACCTCGCAGGTGCTCGCGCTGCTGCAGATCGGGCGCACGAAGCTCTGGGAGCTGGTGCGTGGGGAAGCGTTCCCGGCCTTTCGGATCGGCGCGGGACGCAACAGCAGCCTGCGCTACCGCCGCGCCGATGTGCTCGGCTGGCTCGAATGCAATCGCGTGAACGGCGCGAGTCGGGCGCAGCCGGAGCCGGAAAGCCCGCCGTCGCGGGCGAGATGAGCTTCCCCGGGGTTCCCGCCTTCCTGCTGCCGCCCCGCCCGGCTCTGCGCGACTGGCCGCTCGCGGGGGCCTGCGCAGGATCGTTGCTAGGTCTGGCCGAGCTCGCATTCGCCGCACCGGCCGCTCTCTCCCCGCCCCTCGCGATCCTCGTGGTCACGAGCCTCGCGCTGGTCGTCGCGCTCGCTGCCGGGGTCCTCGGTCTGCTGCTGCACGGCCTCCGCTCACGTCCGTCGTACTCGGCGCTGGTGGCGTGGGTCGCGGGCCTGATCGGCCTCGCCGCCGCGACACCGCTCGCGCTGCCGCGCGCGGATCACTCGGAGCTGGTCGGGTTCGGCGCGCTCCTGTTCGCCGGGCTGGCGATGGCGGGAGCGACGTTCGCCGCGGCTCGCCTCGCCGATCGTTCCGAGCGTTCCGGCACGCCCGCGAATGCGCTGCTGGTCTGGGGCGCCACGGCGACGGTCGTCGCAGCGGGCGAGCGGGCGAGTCTCGCTGACCCAGCCCTCAGTGTCGCGCTGCTCGGCGGCCTCGTTCTCGGCGGAGCGGGCGTCGCCTGCGCGGTCTTCAGCGTCGCACGCCGGCGACGGTCGAGCCGACCGCACGCGTCGTTCGCGCGGCTCCTCGGTCTGCTTGGCCTGCTGGCGCTGACGGCGGCCTTCGCGCCCCGGGCCCTGCCCTGGATCCTCGCCGACGGCGAGCTGCCGCCGCAGGGGAACGCGCCGGCGCATATCCTGATCCTCGCGGTCGGGCCCGCCGTCGCCGTCCCCGGCCCGTCCGACGCGCGCAGCATGGGCGCGCTCGCCGGCTGGAGCGGCATTCGCTACGAGCCGCTCTTTCCCGAGCCGACGCCTGCGCTCGAGGCGCTGCTCACGCTTCCCGACGGCGCTGCTTTGGTGCCGATGCTCGCTGCGGACGGCTACGCGACGGCAGTCATTCTTGCCGATGCCGCGCTGGCGCAGCCCATCGCTGCACGCGAAATCGATGCGCGTCCGAGCGGGCGCGCGCAGCTCGAGCGCGATCTGGGCTGGCTCGCGGCGGCGCCCTGGCTCGCGGGCCTCGGCCGACCCGCGCTCGATCGGCTCGGGCTGGGGGGCGACGTGCGTACGCCCGGGCAACTCGCCTCCGACGCGCGGGCTTGGCTGCTGCGACGGCGTGCGTCGCCGAGTCCGTTTTTCCTGCTCGTCGACTTTCGCCATCTCGGGGCGGTCGATCCGACCGAGAGCGCCCGCGAAGAGCAAGCTGCGGTCTCACTGCTCAACCATCTCGACCAGGCGGGGCTGTCCGAACGAACCGTCGTGCTGCTCGTCCGCACCGGAGGGGAGCACGAGCCGCCGCTCCGGGTCGTGGTGCGGCCCCCCCTCGCCTGGGCGCGAGACGCAGGCGAGCCCATCGTGGCGCGCCCCGTCCAAGCGAGTGAGCTCGCGGCCGCCCTGCGCCAGATCGCGCGCGGCGACGGCGTCACGCCGATCGAATTCCCCGGGGTCATCGGTGCGCGACCGCGACGCGCAGCGAGCTAGGCAAGCGAAGCGCGCAGCGAGGCGAAGCCGAGCGAAGACCTAGATCTGGAAGCGCCGCACGTCGGCGCGCAGCAGCTCGGCCTGTGTCAGCAGCTCGCGCGCGGCCTCGCCCATCTGAGCCGCCAGTGTGTCGTTCTCGCTGGTGTGCTTCGTAGCGCTCTCGATGGATTGCGCTGCCTCGAGGCAAGCCTTCGATTGCTGCTGGAGCGCGTGATTGATCGCCTCGACCGTCCGTTGCACGGTCTCGATGTTCTCCCCGATGCGTGCGCTGCCGCGCGACTGGACCTCGATCGCCGAGCGCACCTGACGTGCAACGTCGCGCAGCGCGACGCTGCTGCGGAAGACCGTCTCGTGGCCACGCCCCTGCTCTTCTCCGGCCTGCTGGATCTCCTCGACGCGCGCGAGCACGCGCGCCATCTGGTCGGCGACCTGCCGCGCCACCCTCTTCTGACCGGTCGTCGCCATCACGATCTCGCCCATGCGCCCGCAGCTCTCGCGCGCCGCAGTGGTGATCTCCTCGAGCGAGGCGCCAGCCTCCGCCGCGCGATCGACGCCGCTCTTCACGCTCTCCGCGCCGCGCGCGATCGCGGCCACCGCGTTCTGACTCTCCACCTGCACGGCTCGCACCAGACCATCGATCTCCTTGGTGCCCGCGAAGACCCGATCGGCGAGCGCTTTCATCTCGGCGGCGACCACCGCGAAGGCGCGCCCGTGCTCGCCCGCCTGGGCGGCGATGATCGAGGCGTTGAGCGCCAGCAGCCCCGTCTGACTCGTCACCTGATCGATCACACTCACGATCGCGCCGATCGCCTCGGCGCGGCGGCCGAGATCCGAGATCACATGACGCGCGTCCTCCGTCGCGGACCGGATCGCCTCCATCCCGGTGACGGTCTCGAATACGCGCTGGCGGCCCTTCTCCGCCGTCTCGACGACGGCATTCAGGCGGCGCGTGGTTTCTTCGGCGTTTGCATTCACCTCGCCCGTCGACCCCGCCATCTCCTCCATGCTGCTCGCTGTCTGCTCCGCGGCTTCGACCAGCGCACCCGTGTTCTCCGCCACCTGTCGCGCGCTCTGCACCATCCGCTCGATCGAATCGGAGATCTCCTCCGCGCGCGTCGAGAAGAGCGTCGCGTTTCCCGAGAGCTCTTCGCCGATGGTCCCGAGCTCGCGAAACGACGTCGACGAGCCGTCGACCGCGAGATCGAGAGCCTGCGCCGAATGGCCCGCCGTCTCGGCGATTCCTTCCATCTGATCGGTGATGCGATCCATGCTCGCGACCGCGACCGCATTGCCCGTCACCTGCTCTGCGGTCACGCTCGCGAGGCGCTCCGTCACCTTGGCGATCCCTGCGGCCGTCGCTTCCACGCCGTCCGCCGCCTGGCTCACGCGGCCGACGGTGGCCCGCAAGCCTTCGACCATCGCGGCGACGGCGCGCGCCACGTCGCCGAGCTCGTCACGGCGATCGCTGCGGATACGGACCGTGAGATCGCCCATCCCGATTCGCTGCGCGACCTGCTGGATCTCGAGGATCGGCTGCACGAGGCCGCGCGAAAGGAATACGCTCCCGCCGAAGGCCGCCGCAAGGGCGAGCGCTCCGGCGAGCAGCAGGTTGCGGTGCGAGCGCGCCAACGCCTCGCGTTCGGCCGCGAGCGACAGCACCACGCGCATCTGCAGCTCCGCGAGCTCGCGAGCCACCGCTGCAATCTGCCCGCTGGAGGCCGCGCCCACCACTCCGAACGTCACCTCGGCGCCGCACAGCTCGGACCACTCCGTGAGGGTCGCCGCATCCAGCGCGTGCACCGCGACCAATCGCCCGAGGCGTTCGGCGCCGGTCGCGAGCACGACCGACACCACGGCGAGCGGCCTTCCCGCACTCGCGATGAGGCTCGCCTGCGGCACAGCAACCGCGCGCGCGTCCGCCTTCGCGTCTCCGGCCCCGGCGACCACCCGGTCGTCGCGATCGAGGAACAGGATGCGCACGGCGCCCTGCTGCTCGCGCAGCGCTTCGGCGTAGTGCGCGAGGGTCGGCGCGTCGTTCACCTCGAGATTCGCCCGAAACTGGGGCGTTCCCGAGACCGCCCGGTAGCGCTCCGCGAGCCCGTCGAGGTGGTTCGTTGCGAGCCGGTTCGCCGCGGTCACGGCGGTCTCGAGCCGCTTCTGCGCCGCGCGCTCGAGATCGGCGGTGAGCGAACGGTGCTGCAGCGCCAGCGCGAGCCCGGTCGATGCCGTCGCCACGCCGCACAGAATGCAAAGCAGGCGAATGAAGAGCGTGCCCTTCATCGAGCGGCCGAATCCACCACCAGCTCGACGGCGGTGCCCTTGCCGGGCAGCACCTGGATCTCGCGGAGGGCGGCCGGCAGACGCTCGCACCACGTCGTCAGCCGGTAGCGGCCCGGCATCACGTCGCGGATCTCGAAGTCTCCGGTCGGGCGCACCACGGCGAAGTACGCCGTGGGTGCGACGAAGATCGTGCCGCTCATCGATTCGTGGATCGAGCAGTACGTGCGAACCACGCCGGGGTGGCGGAACGTGACCTTGCGCGATTCACCGGCCGGATAGAGCCCGAGATCGAAGTCGTTGGGCGCCGAGTACGAGAAGACGTTGTGATAGATCGCGTCGTCGTTGGGCATCGCCACGCTCTGCCCGGCGGCGATCGCGAGGAATTGCGGGGAGAAGCGCGCGTCTTTCTGGTTCACCTTCGGCACGCCCGGCGGGGTCGGCGGCGGCGGCGCCCCGTCGATCGGCTCGAGATAGGCGACGACCGGTCCGGCATCGGCGATCCGCGTCCCCTCGACGGCGAGGCGCAGCGTGCCCCGCACCGATCCGGTGGCGACTTCCTCTCCGGCGGCGGGGTGCAGCGGCCCGACGAGCGACACGAGCACCGCGAGCACGCCGAGACGTCGAGCGGGACGCAGCGACCCCATCAGAAGTCGACCCCGATTTCGACGCCGTAGGTGTCCTGGTCCTTCGCGTTCGCGCGAACGGCAGCGTTCACGCCGTGGACCACGCCGACGTCGTTGATGCTGTACTCGGCGCGCAGCGTGACGCCGTCCGTGAGACGCCAGCCGAGCACCATCGAATAGGCCTCGAGCGACTTCGCGTTGTAGCCGAGATTTGCGGACTGCCGGACGTCGAGCAGATAGCCCTCGTTCGAGTCGTAGGTGCCGAGGCCGTTTGCGCGCAGCCCGAGGTAGAACGGCGTGAGCACCGGCGCGGCGGCCGCGCCCTCGAGCACGACCTCCGCGATCCAGTAATAGAGATCGCGGTCGTAGAGGCTCGCGCCGGTCGAATCGATGCCGTACCAGCCGCCGCCGAGCCAGAGGCGCGCGATATCCTGGAAGTGAAAGATCACATCCCCACCCGCAAGCCAGCTCTCCTTCAGGCGATTTGGCCCGTCCGGGACGAGGACGCCGCCGTCGTAGTTCGGCACGGTCGTGCCCGAGCCGAAGGCGCGCGCCCAGGATTCGCCGAGCCAGAGGGCGCCCATCGCAGGCGACGTCGACGACCCCATCGCCCCCGAGCGCAGCCCGCTCGCCGAGACGTGCAGCCACGGCGTGGGATCGCTGTAGAGCTTCAGCGTGAACTGCTTGTCGGTGTTGGGATCGAAGTTGAACTGCGTCTCGCCGTCGCTCGCGGAGGTGACCCAGCCGACCTTGCCGATGTGGCCGTAGCTGCGCAGGCCCTCGTCCCAGTACCAGGGGCCGCCGACGGTGTTGGAGATGAACGGATTGCCGGCGTACCCCTGGCTGAAGCGCAGGTAGTTCTCGCCGACGGGGATCTGGAAGCGGCCGACCTGGACGTTTGCCCAGTCCTGCTCCCCCAGACCCTGGAAGTCCACGTAGAGCTCCCCGACCCTGTTTTGCAGCGTGCCCAGGCGCACCAGGTCCCACTCGAACATGAAGCCGATGTCACGCACCAGCGGGGTCTCGCCCAGGTGCACGTCGCGCGCGAGCTCGGCCTCCACGAAGAAGCGCGAGTCCCAGATCTCGAAGGCGTCGTTCGACGTGACGCTGTCGGACTGGCCGCCGAACCAGCCGGTGTTGGCGCTCCCAGAGACGCGCACGCGATCCGCCCAGCTGCCCGCGTTCTCGAAGTCCTTCGCCTGGTATTCCAGGGCCTGGGTCTCGTTCGCGGGCTGCGCGCGCTCGTCCTGCTCGCGCGTCTCGAGCTGCTCGACGCGCTGCTCGAGCCGGTGGATGATGTCGAGCAGCTCCGACTCGCTCTGCGCGCGCACGCTCGCCGCGGGCACGAGCGTTCCGAGACACAGTAACGTGGCGGAAGCGCTACGGCTGAATTGCCGGCGCGTTCTCAGAAACGTCACTCTGGTCTACCCCCATCTCCAGATCGAGCCGCACGACGCTGTCGGGTGCGAGCTCCAGCCAGTCGCGCGTCGGGGGGAAGCGCGGGTGCCAGGCCAGCACGGCGTGGCGCCCGGGCGACAACCCGCTCAGCTCGAAGCGACCATCTGCGGAAACCACGACGTAGGGCCCGGGCGAGACGAACACCGTCGACTCGGAGCGGGGCACGTCGAGCAAGAAGAGCGACTGCTCGCCAGCGGTCGGAACCGCGAGCTCCACCTGCTCGCCGGGTTCGAGCCGCCGCACGAGCCCCAGCGTCGGGGCCGAGAGCACGTGCGCCGCGCCCGATGCATTCGTGACGACGACGGCGCCTCCCGCCCCCACGGCGGCCTGCGGGGGGTCGATCCGGGTGCGCACGCCACTGGTGCGAATCGCGAGCTCTACGCTACCACCGGGGCTCGGGCCAGTGTCGAGGTGCACCACCGCGAAGCCGGGCTTCGAGTAGTCGACGAACTCGACGTCGCGCATGCGTCGGTCCGCGTAGGGCGAGCTCCCGGGCTTGGTGGGCGTCACG
>Ga0210377_10003989_pt1 | contig 12524 bp, 19 predicted proteins | sample PLM4_65_b1redo_FD_155480 | JGI IMG/M metagenome (GOLD analysis project Ga0210377, IMG submission 155480) | Groundwater sediment microbial communities from an aquifer in East River, Colorado, USA - PLM4_65_b1 redo | ecosystem: Environmental > Terrestrial > Soil > Riparian zone | place: USA: East... | reverse complement strand
TCTGCCCACTCACCTTTCGCCGCGTGAGCCGATAGTTTCTCCGCTACATTGTTCCAGCCATACAAGTCCATGACGGGGTGGTAGGAAGGTGTGGAGGCGTAGAATGAAACTTGAGCACGCGCAAAGTTCATCTCTTCAGGGGTGGTCGCGACAAACGCGGTCACTGAAACAGCTATATCCTCCCGCTGTCTTCTCTCTTTTGCCGCGCCTTCCTCAATTGCGGGAATCATCACTTCTTTCAAATAACGCGGACTATGAAAAGGATGCACATGAAATCCGTCACAGATTTCGCCTGCCAGTTTTGCCAAACCAGTATTTACTCCCGCAATATAAATCGGAATATTCGGATGGTCGATCACTCCAGCGTTGAAGAAGGGGGACATAAGTGTTATCTTGTAATACTCCCCGCGGAAGTTCAATTTCGTTCCATTTTGCCAGCAATCCCAAAACGCGCGGATGACATGAATCTGCTCGCGCAGTTTACCTGTCACAGATTCAGGCCAGGGCTGACCGAATCTCCGCTCGATGTGTGCCTTGACCTGCGTGCCGAGTCCTAGAATGAAATGACCGTTGGATTGCGCAGCCAGGTCCCAGGCTGTGTAGGCGAGGTTCGCTGGGGAACGCGCAAAGGAAATGGCAACAGCCGTCCCGAAGTTGAGATGCGTTGTATGTTCGGCGACCAACGCGCAGGGCAGGAAGGGGTCATGTTGAGTCTCCTGAGTCCACAGCGCGTCGAACCCAATTTGTTCCGCGGCTTTTGCGATCGCGGGGACGTCCTTCAATCCAGTTGGGGGAAGTGCGGCATCGAATTTCATAAGTCCCTTTCACCGCCAAGCCCGCAAAGAGCGCGAAGTTTTAAAAAATTCTTTGCGTCCTTCGCGCTCTTTGCGGTTAATCTGCAAGCAAATAAGCCATGATCCAATTTGTCGTGGCGACGAGACCGTCCATGTGGGCGCGTTCGTAATTGTGTGACGCGTCGATGCCAGGACCGATCAACGCCAGCGCCACATCGCCACCTGCGCGCCAGAACGCTTCACCGTCCGAACCATAGAACGGATACACATCGGTCTTATAAGGAATGTTGTGCTTCTCCGCAAGTGCGCGCAATTTGTTGTTCAATCCATAGTGATATGGTCCACCGCTGTCTTTGATACACAACGTCGCGTTGAACTCATCGGACTCCTGCCCCGCGCCCACCACTGCCATATCCACCGTGACCAACTCTGCCACATCGGATGGGATTCCCGCCGACGCGCCGTGACCGACCTCCTCATAATTGGAGATGTGGAAGTAAACGGTTCGCGCGGGACTTAGACCTGCCTCCGCCATCGACTTGATCGCGGCGACGATATTTGCCACGCAAGCCTTGTCATCGAGGAACCGCGAGCGGATGAATCCATTCGTCACTTCGACGCGCGGGTCGAATGCCACGCAATCGCCGATGTTGATTCCCAATTCGCGCGTTTCCTTTTCGGATGTCGTGCGCACATCCAAACGGACTTCCATGTGGTCGTCGTTGCGCGGGGTTTCACCACCTGCCCCGCTGTAGATATGACCCGATGCCGTATCGATCAAAACCGAGCCGCGGATCTTCTCACCTTTGGATGTAAATATCCACACGCCCTCCGTTTCAACAGTGGGCCACTGAATCCCGCCCACGCGACTCAACTTGAGCCGTCCATTGGACTTGATCTCCTTCACCACTGCGCCGAGCGTGTCCACATGCGCGGTCAGGGCAACGGGAGGTTGGTCGCTATTCACTTCCCATTTCGCAACGAGCGCACCTTTGCGAGTTCTTGATAATTCAAGTTGTTTGAATTGCGAAAGTTCCTTTTCCACGAGGGCAACTGCCGGTTCCGAAAAGCCTGTAGGCGAAGCGATGTTGAGCAGGTCAACGAGGAATTTGGTGAAATAGTTTGTGTCGATAGTTGGAAGTGTCATGATTTCTCCTGTTTTGGTATGAATGTGCGAACGTACCTTGAAAGGTGAAATGCCGCTAAATGTACATCAGTTTCTTTCAATGCAACTGGCTCATTCGAAATAAATGTGGGCAATGCTTTTGGATTCAAAATCCAAACTTCTTGTCCGCGTTTCATTGGTTCAATGAACCACCCTGGAAAAAGCACAACAGGTCGAACGGCAAATTTTACTCCAGTGCTTTGCATCAATAATTCTTGAAGCCATTTTGTAAGTGCTTTTGCCTGTTGAATTGGGTTTCGGTCAATCAAAAACCCATCTGCAAATACATGTTCATTATCGAAAGAAATTTTGGCCTCTTTTTTTGCGGGCTTTGAAAATGTTTTGGTTTCTATTAGATAAATTCCATTCTTTGATACAACAACATGGTCAATGTTGAACTTATCTCCTTGTATATCATTGAGAACTGTCGCACCCTGTTTTATCATCTCCTGAAGTCCCTCTGCAACTAGCTTCTCGCCATCTCTCGCCATTTTGAGTCGATCAGCTTCTTTCCTCCCTTTGAAAATTTTATTTGTCCCCATCGCTAAAACAATTACAGTGAAGATAGTAATAATAATTGGCTGGGCAGGTCGAGGATTTATGTATCTAAACCACTCTGCAATTGCGAGAATAATAGTTCCACTTGACACAAGAATCCAATATATTGCCTCGAGCAATTTATCTTCTATTTGCTCATCAATTGATTGTCCTGCGTAACGAAGCGGCTTGTCTTTTAAAGGCGAACGTTTGTCATTTTTTGATTTCATATTCCATCCGCTGTGAATTATTATTTTCACTATAGACGAGGATTAGCTTATCTATTTGCTGTTTTTCTTCTTCAAAATGAACATAGACAGCCTCCCATGCAGCTTCTTCTAATTCTTCCCAAGTATTCGCTTCCGTGAAGATCGAATGGCTGAGCGCGCGGGCAGTATACCCGCCTTCGGGTTCTTCTTGCACTAAAAAAATAATCTCATTCATGGTTTTCTTTTCACTTCAACTGTTCAAACTGTTTAATCTTCTCCCGCCACTCATGCGGAATATTGATCGTCTTCTGTTCTTTATAGTCGTATGTCACCATCACCACATCCCCCTTGGCTAATTCCTTGCCTGTCTTTGCATCCACAATATTCTGCGCCCACGTCATGGACTTGTTCCCAAGTTTCGCCGCGTGGACTCCAACCTTGACATGCTCGCCAAAATAGATTGGTGCCAGATATGTTATGTGGACATCCGCCAGGATCACGCCAATCTCCATGAAGGACTGGTCCTTCGTGAACAGCCCCAGCTCGATCATGTAGGCAATACGCGCCTGCTCGAAATAGGTCAGGTGTTTTGCGTTGTTGACATGTCCCTGTGGATCCAAATCCCCGTAACGGACTTCGATGGGATGATAGAAATTAAAATGGGTCATGAAGCGATTATACCTATTTAAGCCCCCTGAGAGCATAGAGAGAAAATAACCCTCTGTAAAATCTATATTCGCGTCTTTCCACTTCCAACTATTTCTCTGGCAAAAAGCTCCTCGATCCGGCCAGGACGAGTGTTTGGGCGGCGGCAAGGATCATGGTCGCACCGCGCTTGACCTGCCTCTCAGCATCGGCTCTTGTCCCTGCTGTGATACCAGCTATTGTCCCAGCCTCTCTGATGATTCCGATGGCGTTGTCGATGACGGATTGCACTTTGGGATGATCTGGTCCGTCGAGGAACCCCATTGCCAGGGATAGATCGCGCGGTCCAACGACGCACGCATCCAAACCCTCAACGGTGCACAATTCGGGGAGGATGCCGAGCAGTTTGTCGTCTTCAAACTGAATGATGACCATGGTCTGTTCATTTGAAAAAGTGATGTATTCGGGTGCAGTGCTGGTATAGGCCATATGGGCTGAGGCGCGTGAGAATCCCAAGCCGCGCTTTCCAAGGGGGGCATATTTCACTGCGTCAACGAGCATTTTCACTTCCTCAACAGTTACCAACCCTGGCATCATGATCCCCATCATGCCTGCGTCAAGATATTGCAGGACTAGTTTCGGATCCCTGGATCCTATGCGGATCATGGGCGTGATGTTTGTTATTTCACATACACGTATCACATTCGAGGCCTGAGCCTGATCGATCAATCCGTGTTCGGCATCGAGCATGTAATAGTCGAAACCGGCAATGCCAAAGAGTTCGGCGAGTTGCGGGTCATCCGTGGTGGCGATTACACCGAAGGCAGGTTGTCCTGCTCTAAGTTTGGCCTTGGTCTTGTTTGGTTGAATGAACATAAGGTTCTCAACTAGCCTTTTCAGCGCAATCCCTAATCCCCATAATGGACTTCGATGAGATGGTAAAAACGGTGTTGTGCCATGTCGTGATTATACCGTTTTACGAGAAGTGCACTGGTTTGACGCGTGAGGTAGGCGGGCCCACACTAGCATCCTTATGGCCCTGCACCTCATCACTGCCGATAGTGAGCAGCCTTGATGTTCTGCGCTGCCAAACGAACCGTCTCTTCGATCCGTTTCCGCTTTGTTTCGTCGCGCTTTGCACTCGCAATCCAGAACAGGATGATCTTTTTCGATGAGGTGCTGAAACCTTCGAAGTTGCGCCTAGCCTGCGGATTCGCAGACAACTGCTCTAATAGATCCGCCGGCATCACAAGCCGATCAATCGCATCAAGCTTATTCCATGAGCCATCTTTCCTGGCTGTTTCGATTTTTGCGAGACCCGCCGATGTCATAAGCCCCTCTTTGACGAGTTTTCGTATTCGCTGCTTATTAATCTTGGACCAGACGCTTTTAGGTTTCCGTGGCGAAAAATACAACTTGTAACGCTGCACATCCAAAGTGATTGCCCTGCCATCGATCCAGCCGAAGCACAGAGCCTCTTCCACCGCATCCCTATACGTGATTCCTGCCATATTCGCTTTCTTCTTGATGACGACAAGCCAGACACCTTTCGAAATGTCGTGGTTGGTGGCGAGCCACCTGCGCCATTCCGTTCGAGTTTTGGGATGATACGAGGGGATTGGCGAGGCTTTAGAAGGCATCTAATTCAATTTCAGCTGCCAAAAATATGACTGGTTGGTGCGAGTCTGCTCAAAGTAGGTGAGATGCTTCGCGTTGTTGACATGGCTCTGCGGTCCAAATCCCCGTAACGGACTTCGATGGGATGATAAAAGCGAAAGTGGGTCATGCGGTGATTATAGTCGAAGAACCCTCCTCCAAATCCAAGCTATCGGACTCCTTGGCCTACAACCCCCGGGGTTTAGGGTGACAGCGTGGAGTCTGTGTACCCATTTCAAAATCTCCGTGTTTAATTTATAAACGTCACATTTGCAATTAAGGAAGGAGAACTCCCATGACCGAATCACCCGCCTCAAACAGATTTGCATATTGGAAACGGGTTTTGATTGGCGGATTGATATCAGCCTTGATTGCTGGGTTGTGCGTTGGTCTGCTTCTCTATAGCGGCGGGAGACCTATAAGAAATGTAAGTGTAATATTATTTTTCATGATGCTTGGATTTGGATTGCCCGCCTTTATTATCGCATCTTCGGGCAATGTTATTAGTATTATGGCAGTAATTGTTTTTTGGTTTCTGCTTGGAACAGCAATCACCTACTTTGCCCGAAAAAACATGGTGGCAATTGGTCTTTGGTTTGTAGTGTATGTAATATCTTGCGCAGTTACATTAAATTTATTCATACAAGACTTGTATTAAGAGTCGTGTACACTACCTGCAATACCTCGCCAACCCATCACAATCCTTGATCGCAATTCTCCCCTCCGCAACTTTGATCAAGCCTTGCTCCTTAACGACATCATCGTCTTATTGACTCACTTTTGAGACAAATTGACTCTATCATCTTAAAATCCAAGAACTCCGAGGATTTCAATTACCGGAGTTCTTGATTCGGTTTTATTTCTTTGTCGAATAATGACCAGCGTTTTCTTGTACCTGCTTTAACTTCATCACCAACTTTAACGCTTCGTTGACAGCTTTATCGTTGGGAAATGCCTTCGCAACCTCTGGCTCCAACAACACAAGATTTGTTCCCGCACGGTAACGCGCTGTATATTTGCCACGCACCCCACCTTTGAGCAGGGACTTCAAATCATATTCTGGGCGTAATTCATCACTATGTTCAGTTTTCTTCTTCATATACTTTTCGCTCCGTTTTTGTCAATTCACGGGCACTGATAATTCGGATTCGGCCGCCGCGGTCAGTGTGGGATACCATCAACAACCTGCGTTGATTTGACCATCCAATTGTGATGTAGCGTTCTTCATTGGTGGAGTGGGCGGGGTCGGGAACGGTAATCGTAAGTTCATCGCCAAATACAGTTCCTACTTCAGTGAAAGAAACACCATGCTTCCGCAGGTTGATCTCTGCTTTGCGTGGGTCCCATTCAAACTCCATGATGATAAATATACATCAGAATACTTTGATGAGCAACTAACAGAATCTGGCTGGAGATGCACTAACGACTATCTGACTAACAAACTAAACGACTAACCAACTACGCGATTACCTGCAATACCTCGCCAACCCATCACCATCCTTGATCGCAATTCTCCCGTCCATATCATCGATCAATCCCCGCTCCTTGAATAGTACCATTGCCTGATTGACCCGCTTGCGCGACGCACCCACCAGGTCGGCGATGTCACCCTGCGTCAACGCAATGCGGATCTGTGTCGCGCCATCCTTCTCACGTCCATATTTCTCGGCGAACGCCAACAATTGACGAGCCACCCGTCCATTCACGTCCAAAGTTGCCAGCGCCTGAATCAACTGGTCAGAAAGACGCACGCGGGACGACATGATCTTGACCAGATTGCGCGCCACCGGCGGGAAGTTATCCAGAATATAGTTAAATGTGACCTTGTCCATCCACAGCATCAAACTACTTTCCAATGTCACTGCGCTGGCAGAGCGCCCGACACTGTCGATCAGGCTCATCTCACCGAGCATGTCACCGCTGCCCAAAATCGCGAGAATCACATCGCGTTCACCCTGCTCAACGTGGATTTTCACTGTCCCATGCAGGATGATATACACCGCCTCGCCGGGTTGCTCGATGGTCATCACATTGCGTCCCGCCTCAAAATTGCGGCGATGGGCGCGCTGCGCCACCCAGTCCAATTGCGCGGGCGTCATGCCCTCGAACAGTTGAATGTACGAGAGCAGGTTGCGGGTGTCGTCAGTCCTTACATTAGCCATTTTGAGCATATTTTACTTCCTTTATTCCCTCGCCCTTTGGGTGAGAGGCAGGGATGAAGGCTTTTGCAATTGCACTGCCATGTTCTCCCCTTTCCTTGCAGGAGAGGGGTCGGGGGTGAGGTCGATCTCCAAACCTTCATACGCCGCGACCGAATCCGCGAACAAACTTTTTGCCGTCTGCTCCATGCCCGCGACCATATCATCAGAGTAGGCAGGGTCATGATGGAACAGGACCAACTGTCCCGCCTCTGAAGCGGCAGCCACCTCACAAGCCATCGTCACCGTCGAATGTCCGTATCCCTGCGTGGCCGGAAATCCCGCAAGCTGTCCGCGATAGTGTTCCTCCAGATATTGCGCGTCGTGGATCAACACATCTGCATCGCGCGCAAACGCAACCAACTTCCGATCCGTGCCAACATAGCCTTCGGTATCCGTTGCGTACACCACAGACTTGCCGCGCCACGTGATGCGATAGATGAAAACTCCACCGGGATGTGCATACGATTTATGGATGCGGATGACGACCGCCTCATTGTCCAAGCCGACAGTTGATTCTGCCACACGGACTCCGTTCTCATCCCAAACAATGACCTGCGACTCGCGCACCGATTGGATATCCTTCGACGCAGACATATCACGCAACCCCAGCGGGAACGTCTCCGATGATTGATTGCGTTCCAAAATATTCTTCATTGACTCATGCGTACCATCCGGACCAAAGATATGCAATTTTGCATTCGGCATGTATGCTGGGACGAAGAACGGAAAGCCCTGCGTGTGGTCGTGATGCAGATGACTGAACAGCAACAGAATTTCGCCTGCGCGTTTCGTGCGTACCAACTCACGTCCCAATGGGATGATGCCTGTGCCCGCATCGAGAATAATGGTGCGTTCCCCAACGCGTATCTCGACAGAAGATGTGTTTCCCCCATATTTCACTGTTCCGGCACCCGGCGTAGGATAACTCCCACGCACACCCCAGAATTTGACTTTCATTTCGTTCGACATCCTGCACCTCCACACTTTATTTTTATGACATCTGCTCTCGCCGCCGTCCTCGCCGCCGAGGACGGCGTCGAGAGCAAGGTTGTTTCTCAATTCAACTTACACTTGTATTATCCTCATTATATAAATTCTCTCAAGGAAAGTTTTCGCAAGGGAGGTGGGAAATATTTCACATGCTGCAACGCGAGAGCAGAGTAAGCTGACGACTGGAACTCAACGACGTATTTCAACGTTTACATGGAATGAAAACAAGAATCCTTCCTGTCTTAGTAGTTTTATTGTTGACGGCATGTAACCTTCCTTTCCCCACACCACCTGCTGAAACTCCGACTGCAACCCCATCTCCTGAACCATCTCCCGCGATTACCCCCGCACCGGGCATGGTCGTGCGTGGACGCGTGACCGTCAATGGAGTTGGGTTGGCAGGCGTGGAAATCCACAAAAGATTCTCCGCATATCCATCTGAACTGGCCGCCATCACCGATGAAAACGGATATTACGAATCCGCTTTCATTGGCATTCCCGGCGATGAAATGGTCTCCATCGAAGCCGAATTAGCCGGTTACACCTTTGATCCACCTTATTACTATTGGCGACATTATCATGGGTATGAGGAAACCACATGTGATTTTGTGGCAATTCCCATGCAATAGGTTAGCTTGACTGGAGTACGGCTTTTGAAAAAAAATTGAAAGGCACGGGGGCCAGGGATATTCGACGCATGACGAATATCCTGGCCTTTTGGGGGCACCCCGTAAAACATGTCGCGCTCTGCCAGGTGGGTAAAAATTAGAAAATTTGTGCTATACTTCAAATCTCACAAACTTTTGTGGTGAAACATGCACATCATCCGCTCCTCCGATATCGGCACCTACCTCTACTGCCGCCGCGCCTGGTGGTACAAGAAACAAGGTGTGGAATCGGCGAACCAGGCTGAGCTCGCGGCAGGGACCGAACTCCACGTCAAACATGGGCGTCAAGTCCTGGCATCCAACCTCACGCGCACGGTCGGGCTGATTCTCTTGATGATCGCCCTGGTGATGCTCGTAGCGTATTGCACAGCAAATATTTTGTAGGACAAATTGCCAATTTATCCTACGGAGAAATTTATGTCTGTCCTCAATCGTCTCGCTTATTCCCTCGGTCGCCGGGACGAAGTGCCCAACCAGGAACTGGCGCGTGATTTGGCAGCGAAGAAAGACAAGAAAGGCATCCGCGAAATCGCCGAAAACCTGTGGAACAAGGACAGGAATATTCAAGCTGATTGCATCAAGGTCCTGTATGAAGTCGGTTATATCGAACCAAAATTGATCGCAGATTACGCCGAAGATTTTGTGAAGTGTCTTCGAAGTAAGAATAACCGCCTCGTCTGGGGCGGGATGACTGCTCTCGCGGAAGTCGCCAAGGCAAATCCAGGCGCTATCTTCAAAAATCTTGATGCAATCAAAAAGGCAAAAGAGACTGGCTCCGTCATTACAATAGATAATGCCATTTCGACATTGGCTTATACTGCTGCGGCAAACAAGAAATATAACGAAACCATCTTCCCTTATTTACTTAAGCACTTATCCGGTTGCCGCCCCAAGGAAGTGCCGCAACATTCAGAGAAGACAATGCCCGCTGTGAACGCCTCCAACAAAGTGGATTTCATTAAAGTTCTCGAAAAGCGCATGGATGATTTATCCAGCGGCGGTTTAGCACGCGTCAAGAAAGTCATCAAACAGGCACAGGCAAAATAAACCATGCAGACACATCTTCGAGTCGCGCGCGCCACTGATCATCTGCAAGTGATTGCCGAGATGTATCAAAAAGGACTGGGGCTTGATGTTCTATCTCACTTCGAAGACCACGAAGGCTTTGACGGCATCCTGCTGGGTAATGAAGACATGTCTTATCACTTTGAGTTTACTCATCATCATGGTCATATCGTTGGTAAAGCGTCCACACAAGATAATTTACTTGTCTTTTATGTTCCCGATAAGAATGAATGGGACGAACGCTGTAAGCAAATGCTTGCAGCTGGCTTCAAACAAGTTAACTCTTACAACCCCTACTGGGATAAGTCGGGCAGGACGTTCGAAGATGTGGATGGCTACCGTGTGGTGTTGCAGAATTCCACCTGGGGATAAATCATGACCACTATTCCGATTCTTGCTCTCGTCCTCCTATTCATCGCCTTCATTTTCTTCTGGCAATCGGGTCGCCAGCGGAGTCAAGCCGGTTTGCCCGGTGGACGCGTCATCTACACCGATACGCGCGGCTGGGGCAAATTGGAGAAACCACTCTTCTACGCCGCCCTCGAACTGACAGGCAAACCCGATTACCTCATTCAGCAAAATGGACAGATCATCCCTGTGGAAGTGAAATCAGGGCGTGCACCTGAAGCGCCGTATGATTCACACATTTATCAACTGGCATCGTATTGTTTGCTTGTTGAAAAAACCTATGGCAAACGCCCGCCTTATGGGATCATTCATTATGAAGGACGTGACTTTGCAGTGGATTACACCCACGAGTTGGAACAATCCCTGTTGGAGTTGCTCACCGAAATGAAGCGCGACGAATTCAGGAAGGAAGTGAATCGTTCGCACGAGCAGGCGTCCCGTTGTAAACGATGCGGGTTTAGGAGCGTTTGTGATCAAAAGGTTGCGTAGGCAAGTAAACAGGTAAACACGTAAACAAATGTCAAGTCGGCAACGTGTCTCCGTGTGTACTTGTATACGTGTTTACCTTATAATTACCTAATCATGCCCGATCCTTTTATCCCCAAACGGCCTGTCGTCACGGCTTACCCAAAGATGCCTGAAGCCTTCGTCGAAGCGGAAGCGATGGCGGCTTTCTTGAAAGAGAAAGGCATAGAAGCGCCTCACGGCTCGTTGTACGATGAGGACCTGCGCAAGCGAGTCCGCAAAGGCGAGTTTGATGTGCTTATTATTGCGGGCGGAGATGGAAGTGTCCTGCGGGCAGGTCATCTCTGTGCACCGAGCGGAGTGCCGATCCTGGGTGTAAACCTTGGAAGGATGGGTTTTCTCATTCAGGTTGACCGCCACGAATGGCGTGAATACTTTGATAAATTGTTCGACGGCGAAGCATGGATCGAGAATCGCATGATGCTCAATGCACAACACATCCGCGCGGGTGAGTCGATGGGAAACTGGAACGCTTTGAATGAAGTCGTGGTTGGACGCGGGCAAAACCTGCGACCTGTGCGCCTCTCTGCCTCGGTGGATGGGCGTCACCTCACGAGCTATGTCGCGGATGGACTTGTCGCCTCCACTGCCACAGGTTCCACGGCATATGCGCTTGCCGCAGGTGGACCCATCCTGCCGCCTGAATTGCGGAATATCCTGCTGGTGCCGATCGCACCACATCTGTCCGTTGACAGGGCTGTTGTTTTGTCCGAAGGGTCGATGGTGAGCATTCGAGTCAATGGCGAAAATGCAGTATTGAGTGTGGATGGGCAACCATCAATAACGCTATTGGATGATGATCATGTCGATATCCACGTCGCCGAAGTGACCACACAATTCGTCCGCTTTGGAGACCCGGGTTACTTTTATCGAAATCTAACAGCACATATGAATGAAAATTCTTTAGGATTGCCTCGATAACATCATCCCGCAGGTTTATTCATGACGACAAAGTTGATTCTCCAAAACCTGCGGGACGTTCCTGTAAAAACTCTTTAGGATTGCCAAGATGACTGAATCTACAACATTGTATTGCTACGTACATCCGAACCGCGAAACATCCCTGCGATGTAACAATTGCAACAGACCCATCTGCGCTTCGTGTGCAGTGCGAACTCCGACAGGTTATCGTTGCAGGGAATGTGTAAAAAGCCATCAGAGGACCTTCGATACTTCGGAATGGTATGACTACATATTGGGTTTTGTCGTTGCGGGCGTTCTCTCTGCCGTTGCGTCCTTCCTGGTCACGCTGGTCGGCGGCATTGGGTTCATTGGATGGTTCCTCATCGCCGCGGGCGCGCCGACTGCTGCGGTGGCAATTGCAGAAGGTGTGAGGCTGGTGACGCGTCGACGCCGTTCACGCCCATTGTTCATCACAGTTGCCGTTGGTGTCGTGTTGGGCGCAGTGCCTGTCATTTTGGTCCAGGCGCTCACCTTCCAATTTTTTGGCATCCTCTTTCAAGTGATCTACCTCATCATTGCAGTACCGGTTGTTTACTCCCGGCTTTCTGGAATCCAATTGTTCAGATAAATAATGCTCAGAGCGCCGTCCCTCGCGGAGCATCCTGTGGCCGGCGCTCGATGGCCGCCGAGGATGGCGACCAGAGCTAGGTGATATATGCTTACCGAACTCCACATCCAAAACTTTGCGATCATCGATA
>Ga0210377_10003988_pt1 | contig 12526 bp, 9 predicted proteins | sample PLM4_65_b1redo_FD_155480 | JGI IMG/M metagenome (GOLD analysis project Ga0210377, IMG submission 155480) | Groundwater sediment microbial communities from an aquifer in East River, Colorado, USA - PLM4_65_b1 redo | ecosystem: Environmental > Terrestrial > Soil > Riparian zone | place: USA: East... | reverse complement strand
GTCGAGCATCGCGACGTGGAGCGGCCCGTTGGTCGCGACGAGCTCGTCGGCCTCGAGCCCGAGTGGCGAGCCGTCGAAGCGCGTGACCCGTCCCCCGGCCTCCTCGATCATGAGAAGGCCCGCCAGCATGTCCCAGGGCTGGAGCTGCTCCTCCCAGAAGCCGTCGATGCGGCCGGCGGCGAGGAAGCAGAGGTCGAGGGCGGCCGAACCGTCGCGGCGCACGGCCTGGGCATGGGCCATGAAGCGGTTGAAGAGACGCAGCTTGCCGGGGACGTCGTCGCGAAGGTCGTAGGGAAAGCCGGTCACGAGGAGCGCCTGGATCAGGCTGTCGCACTCGGAGACCGAAAGGCGGCGACCGTTCGCGAAGGCCCCGCTCCCCCGCTCGGCCGTGAACAGCTCCTGTCGCAACGGATCGTAGACCGCCCCGGCCACGACCTCACCGTCGATGGTCAGGGCGACGGAAGAGCAGAACATCGGATAGCCGTGGGCGAAGTTCGTCGTGCCGTCGAGGGGGTCGGTGAACCAGACGTGACGCGAGCCGGTGCGCGCGAGGACCGTCTCTTCGGTCACGATGTCGTGGGCCGGGAAGCGCGCCCGGAGGGTGGCCAGGATCGCGTCCTCGCAGGCCCGATCCACCTCGGTCACGAGATCGATCTCCCCCTTGTGGCGGATCTCGATCTTCTGGCCGTAGCGCGCCTTCTGGATCGCGCCAGCCCTGAGGACGGCTTCGGCCGCCACGGCAGCGAAGTCGGCGTGCACTGCCTTGCTCCTCCCGAGAGACGGATTGTAGGATGAGGGTCCCCATGCCACCAAGCGCGACCGCGGAGGACGAACGGGGCCTGGGCGTGAGGGGTCCCGTCCTACTGCTTCTCCTCACGGCCGCTCTCCTGCTTCTACGCCTGGGCACGACTCCGCTTCTCGGACCCGACGAGCCCCGCTATGCGCGCGTCGCCGTCGAGATGCACCGCGCGGGAGAGTGGGTCACGCCCACGCACCGCGCGGGAGAGTGGGTCACGCCCACGCTGGCGGGCGAGCCGTGGCTCGAGAAGCCCGTCCTCTACTATTGGCTGGCGGGAGCGGCCTTCTCGCTCTTCGGCGAGACCGAGGCGGCCGCGCGCCTGCCGTCGGTGGCCGCCGGAGTCCTGTTCGTCGGGGCGACCGCGCTCTTCGGCGCACGCCTGTTCGGACGTACGGCGGGCCTGCACGCCGGGTTCGTCCTCGCCACGTCGCTGCTCCCCTTCGCCTTCGGCCGGGCCGCCACGATGGACATGCTGCTGGCCGCTTTCGTGACGGTGTCGATCGGTCTCTTCGGCCTGGGTCTCCTCGGCATCGCCGGGCGCCTGGCGATCCCGGTGGCCTGGGCGTCGATGGGACTCGCGGCGCTGGCGAAGGGGCCCGTCGGCCTGCTGCTCCCCGGGCTCGTCGTGGGCGCCTTCGCGCTGATCGCACGGGACGGCCGCGCCGTTCGCCGCGCCCTCTCCCCTGCCGGGATCGCGCTGTTCTCGTGCGTGGCTGGCCCCTGGTACGCCCTCGTGTACCGAGCCCAGGGGGACGCCTTCGTCGACGTCTTCCTGCTGAACCACAACCTCGCGCGCTTCACGTCGACCGTGCACCACCACCCGGGACCGTTCCTCTACTACGTGCCGATCCTGCTGGCCGGGATCTTCCCCTGGTCCGGGCTCGTCCTCCCGGCGCTCGCCGGGGCGAGACCGAGAGGCTCTCGCGAGCGCCTCTTCGTTCTCCTCTGGCTCATCGTCCCCTTCGTCTTCTTCTCGGCGGCGGGGTCCAAGCTCCCAGGCTATGTGCTTCCCTGCCTGCCGCCCCTCGCCCTCCTCGTAGGCCGGGCTGCAGCAAGGCTCTCACGCGAGCCGGGCGCCTTCGCGCCGTGGGCCGGGCCCCAGGCCGTGACCGCCGTCTGCGTCCTTCTCGGCAGCCTGGTGGCCGCGACGCCCCTGCTTCTGCTCCGCATGCACGAGCCCGGCTGGATCCTGTTGGTGCCCGCGGGCCTGTGGGCGGCGATCGTAGTCGTGAGCGCGTCAGCGTGGCTGGCCCGCGACCCGGCCGGGCGCGACCCGGCCGGGGCGTTCCGTCTGCTCCGCATTGGAGGAGCGGGTCTGCTTCTCCTGGTGTCGATGTCGGCGCCCCCGATCCTCGCACGCCAGCAGTCGGGGCGGGACCTGTTCCTGCGCGCCCAGGGCCGCCAGGTCCTCGTCTGGGGGGCGTGGCGGACCGCTTGGATGTCGGGCTACTTCTACAACGACGGGCGCGTTCGCGAGGTCGCGGGCCTGCCGGCCCTCTTCGATGCCGCCCGCGGGGGGCCGGCCCTCGTCCTCGCGGGCCGGTCGGAGCGGCGCCAGCTCGAGGCGGTCGTGGCGCTGCGGTCCTCGGCCCTGGCCACCGACGCCCACGGCGATACGCTGCTCAGCGTCGAGCTGCGCTGACTAGCTCAGTTTCTTCGTCATGCGGACGACGGTGCCGCCCGTGGCCGGGAACGAGTAGCTCACCGAGTCCATGAACGAACGCATGAAGAAGATGCCACGCCCGTCGGCCTTCAGGAGGTTCTCGTCGGCGACGGGGTTGGCGATCGCGCCGGGATCGAACCCCGCTCCTTCGTCGGAGACTTCGACTTCCAGCTCTTTCGGGTGGAGGACGAAGGCCACGGCGACATGCTTCGACTCGTCCATACGGTTGCCGTGCTTGATGGCGTTCACGATCGACTCGCGGACGGCGACGCTCATGAAGTGGGTGGCGTCTTCCCCGAACCCGAGGGTTCCCGATAGATGTGCGAGAACCGTCTGGACCATGTCCAGTAGCTCGAAGCGACTTGCGATCTCGAGCTTGATGATCTTGGGGGTGGAGGCCTTCATGGCCGCGGTGGGCGGACCCTAACACGCGCCCCGAGGAGGGTCAAGCCACGCTCCCGGCAGTACTTGCGCCGACGCGAGCCGTGATAACATCTCCAGCTTTCACTGATGCGCATCGCCTCCGCACGGAGCTTTCACGGCCACTTCAGCGTTCCGGGCGACAAGTCCATATCCCATCGCCTCGCGATCCTCGGCGCCGTGGCCGAGGGAGACACCTTCATCGAAGGCTTCTCCACGGCGGCGGACTGCGCCTCCACCCTGCACTGTCTCGAGCAGCTGGGCGTCGCCATCCAGCGCCACGGGACGCGGCTGGGAATCCGGGGTCACGGCTTCGCGGGGCTCCGCGTCCCCGAGGGGCCCCTCGACGCGGGCAACTCCGGCTCCACGCTGCGCATGCTGGCCGGCGTGGTCGCAGGCCGCCCTTTCCGCACGGTGCTGACCGGAGACGCGTCCCTCCGGCGCCGCCCGGTCGAACGAGTGGCGACGCCGCCGCTCCGGGCGATGGGAGCGACGGCCCACACCACCGAGGGGAAGCCGCCGCTGACGATCGAAGGCGGCCGCCTCCAGGGCATCCGGTGGGAGATGCCGGTGGCGAGCGCGCAGGTCAAGACGGCGATCCTCCTGGCGGGGCTGCAGGCCGAGGGCGTCACCACCGTGGTCGAGCCCGGTCCGAGCCGCGACCACACCGAGCGCCTGCTCCCCGCCTTCGGTGTGGCGGTGCAGCGCGACGGCCCGACAGTCTCGGTCCGCGGCGGCCGACGTCTGCAGGGGGCCGACACCGCCGTACCCGGCGACGTGTCGAGTGCCGCCTTCCTCGTGGTGGCCGCCCTGATCCTTCCCGACTCGGAAGTGCGGGTCGAGGGTGTCTTGCTGAACCCCGGGCGCACGGCGTTCATCGAGGTCCTGCGGGCGATGGGAGCCCGGATCGAAACGGGCCTGGTGGCGTCGGAGCCCGAGCCGGTGGGCTGGATCGTCGCCCACTCGTCGCGCCTGACCGGCGTCGCGGTGCCACCGGAGCGGGTCCCGGGCCTGATCGACGAGGTGCCGGCCCTGGCCGTCGCGGGGGCCTGCGCGGAGGGGGACTTCAGCATCGCCGGGGCCGCGGAGCTGCGGGTCAAGGAGAGCGACCGGATCGCCGCCATGGCCGAGGGGTTGACGGCCATGGGCGCGAGCGTCGAGGAGCGTCCCGACGGCCTCGTGATCCATGGCGGCCGCCCCTTGCGGGGGGCCGCGGTCCGTTCCCACGACGATCATCGGATCGCCATGGCGCTCTCGGTCGCGGGCCTCGTCGCCAGCGGCGAGACGACGGTCGAAGGGGCCGAGTGCGCCTCGGTCTCGTTCCCGGAGTTTCCTCGAGCGAGGGGCGAGCCGGTGAAGCGCCACGGGAGCGACCGGAGCGCGGGCTCCCTCGAGATCGAGCGCGTCGTCCTCGTCGGGTTCATGGGCGCCGGCAAGACCACGGTCGGGGCCGCCCTGGCCCGGCTCCTGGGATGGGGCTTCCGGGACATGGACGGCGAGATCGAGGCGCAGACCGGTCAAAGCGTGGCCGAGATCTTCGCGCGACGCGGCGAGGCGTTCTTCCGCGAAGAGGAACGCCGGGCCGCCCTGAACCTCGGCGTGCTGCGTCGCGCGGTGGTCGCGGCCGGCGGCGGGGCTTTCGCCGCACCCGCGACCCGCGAGGCCCTCAGGAAGGGCTCCGTGGTGGTCTGGCTCCGCGCCGACCTCGACACCCTCCTGTCCCGGATCCGACCCGACGGCAGTCGCCCGCTAGCGGCGAATCGTGAGAGAATGGCGCGCCTGTTCGCCCAACGGGAGTCCTCGTACCGCCAGGCCGACGTGACCGTCGATGCGTCGGGGGCGGGACCCGAGGAAGTCGCGCGCCGGATCGCGACGGCCGTCTTCCCGGACGGAGCACCAGGAGGCGTGGAGGACGTCGAGGGATGAAGTACCTGATCGTTTCGGACATCCACTCCAACCAGGAAGCCCTCGGCGCGGTCCTGTCCTTCGTCCGGCGCAAGCCCTGGGACAAGGTGGTGTTCCTGGGCGATCTCGTCGGGTACGGTGCGAACCCCAACCAGACCGTGGACATGCTGCGGGGCCTCAGACCGCTGCTGGCGATCCGCGGAAACCACGACAAGGTCTGCTCGGGAATCGAGAACGGCGAGCTGTTCAACCGGATCGCCCTCGAGGCGGCGATGTGGACCCGCCGGAAGCTGACCCGCTCGAACCTGCGGTGGCTCAAGTCCCTGCCACAAGGGCCGATGGTCGTGGACGGCGCGTTCGCGATCTCCCACGGCACGCCCATCGACGAGGACGCCTACATCTTCGGAGAGATCGAGGCGCTCAACGTCTTCCGCGGGACCGATTACCCGGTCTGCTTCTTCGGGCACTCCCACTTCCCGGTCATCTTCGGCCTGTCCCCGGACTCCATCACGACGATCTTGACCATCGCGCCTTCGTTCCGCTTCAAGCTCAAGGAGGGCGTGCGCTACCTGATCAACCCCGGGTCGATCGGTCAGCCCCGCGACGGGAATCCCCTCGCCTCCTTTGCCCTCTACGACAGCAAGTCCCGCGTGGTGACGATCCACCGGATCGCCTACCGCGTCGAGGAGACCCAGGGGAAGATCCTGAAAGGAGACCCAGGGGAAGATCCTGAAGGCCGGTCTCCCCCGCCCCCTCGCCGACCGCCTTGCCCTCGGACGGTAGTCGCCTCCCGACCGGTTGGCTTCTCACCTTTCGATCGCCGCCATTGAAACCCACCGGTGTGGAGTGGTAGCCTGACTGCGGTTCCGCCCGTCCAGGAGGTAAACGTGAAGCGACATTCTGCTCTGCTAGGGTTGGCCCTGCTGGTCGTGTCCAGCGCGGCATCGGCCGGAGAGGTGCACGCGACCCGCGTCGCCGCCACGTCAGCCCCGGCGCTTGCCGAATGGGCGGCACGCCTGGAGCGCCTGACGGCCTCGGGCGATCTGACCGAGCGGCTCGCGCGGGAGGACACGCTTCTGCCGGGGCGCCTCCACCAGCGGCTCCAGCAGCGCTTCCGAGGCGTTCCCGTCTTCGGCGGGGAGCTGGCCGTGCAGACGGATGGCCGCCAGACGCTGACCGTCTTCGGCACGTTCTACGAGGGCATCGACGTGGAGGTCGCCCCGCGGCTGCGGCCGATCGACGCCGAGAGAGCCGTGGCCTCCCTTGGGGCGCACCCCTTTGGCCTCTCTCCGGGACCCGAGCTCGTCGTCCTCCCCCTCGGTCCCGGGGGCTACCGGCTCGTGTACCGGGTGCGGGCTGCCCTCCGGGACAGCGGGTTCGACATCCGCCAGTACTTCATCGACGCGGCCAACGGGAGCGTCGTGCTGCAGTACAGCGACCTCCAGTCCCAGGCCGTGGGGAACGCCACGGGCGTCCTCAGCGATCGGAAGAAGATCAGCACGCTCCAGTCGGGAGGCGCCTACGTCGCCAACGACCGGCTGCGGCCGCCCGTGATCGCGACGTACGACTTCAAGGGCGACATCTTCAAGATCCTCTTCCTCGAAAGCGTGGCGGACCTCGTCGACTCCGACCTCGCCTCCGACAGCGACAACGACTGGAACGACGGGGCCAACGTCGACGCCCACGTCTACGCCGGCTACACGTACGACTACTACTTCAAGCGCTTCGATCGGCGCGGCCTCGACAACGCCAACATCCCGGTGCGGAGCATCACCCACCCGGTGCGGCGAGAGGACTTCTTCATCTTCCCCAACAATCAATTCAGGGGCAGCCTCTATCTGAACGCCTTCTACGCAGGCGAGGGCCTCATGGTCTACGGCGAGGGACTGCCCGAAGGCCTGACCACGAGCGACGGCAAGTCGTGGAACTATCTCGCCGGCGCCCTCGACATCGTCGGCCACGAGCTGACCCACGGCGTCACCGACTACTCCTCGGCCCTCATCTATCGCGACGAGTCCGGCGCTCTCAACGAGTCCTTCTCCGACATGATGGCGACCTCGATCGAGTTCTACTTCCAGCCGGCCGGCGCCGGAAGCCTGCAAGCGGACTACCTCATCGGTGAGGACATGATCACGCCCGGCGGGCTGCGCTCGATGCAGAGCCCCGCGGCCTACGGCGATCCCGACCATTACAGCATCCGCTTCCGCGGCTCGCAGGACAACGGCGGCGTCCACATCAACTCGGGGATCCCGAATCACGCCTTCTACCTCGCGATCGAGGGGGGGACGAACCGCGTGTCGGGAATCTCGGTCCAGGGCGTCGGGGCCTCGAACCGCGAGCAGATCGAGAAGGTCTTCTACCGGGCCTTCACGAGCTTCCTCACCCGGAGCGCGAACTTCGCCGCGGCCCGAGCAGCCACCATCCAGGCCGCCGTCGAGCTGTACGGCGCCGGCAGCGCGGCGGCGGGGGCCGTCGCCCAAGCGTGGACCGCCGTGGGCGTCAATTGAGGCAGGAGCTCGCCATGAAAAGACTCGTGCTCGCCGCCGTCGTCCTCTTCGGCTTCGCCCACACCGCCGGTGCGGCGGAGCGGCTGCGTGTCATCGCCAACGGGATCTTCAGCGCCGGCCCGGCGGGTTTCGATGCGACCCACTCGTTCACCGAGTTCCTGGAGACCGCCCGGATCGACGCGCACTTCAAGGCCGACTCCGCCGCCGGTTTCGATGGGGGACTCCAGGTCAAGGTGTTCAAGGGACTGGGAGCCTTCGTGGCCTACTCGCAAACCAGGCGCAACGAGTCCGGCACCTTCCAGGCCAGGCTGCCGCACCCGCTTTACTTCGGTCGCTTCCGCTTCCGGGAAGCGAGCGGGGACCTGTCCTCCGCCTACCGCTACAAGGAGAGCGCCATCCACGCCGATCTCGCCGTCGGCGGCGTGAAAGGACACCTGGACTACGCGTTCTTCGCGGGCGTGAGCCGGTTCACGGTGGAGGCGGATCTCGTCGAGACGCTTCGCTACGACCACGCGTACCCTTACGATACGGTGACGGTGACCGAGGTGCCGCCGAAAACGACCAAGGGCACCCCGACCGGCTTCAACGCCGGAGCCCGTCTCGACTACCGCTTCGGCGCCTCGGGCCACTTCGGCGTGGGGGGCCTGGTCCGTTTCAGCCGTGCCACGGCCAAGCTGAAGCCTGCCGACGACAGCACGGTGAACGTCGACGCGGGCGGGTTCCAGGGCGGCCTCGGCCTGCGCTTGTACTTCTGACGCCGGCCTGACGCCTGCCGCAGCCTCGGGGGTGTGGTTCGTCTGCTGAGATGGATCATTTGCTCCAAGATGCAACGAGCTCTTGACCGGTCTGGCCGGACTGTGGTAAACCCGTGCCGCTGCATCCTCGGTATGCGTTAACGTTGAGGCGGATCCGGGCTCCAGGAACTGTGGAGCGGACCGCAATGGATCATTGAAGCCATTGAGTCATTCGGGTTCGTTCGCGAGGGGCTTGGTTCCGAGACTGGTGGCAAACAGCGGAGGGAGGGTTTTATCGATGCGTGGAGGCAGGATACATAGTCGTACAAGGGTGGTGAGTTGCCTGCTGGCGGGACTCATGGTCCTCGGGTTCCCCGGTCCGGGACTGGTGCTGGGAGCTCCGGCTCCGCCGAGCCCGTCCGGGAATCTGTCGGTCGACAGCGATCCCGCCGGGGCCGCCGTTCTCGTCGACGGCCAGGCTCAGGGGACGACCCCCGTCGCTCTTCAGGCGCTCCCGGCCGGTGACCACCGAGTTCGCGTCGTCAAGGACGGCTACCTCGACAACAGTCGTGTCGTGAAGGTAGCGGCAGGCCAAACGGAAAGGGTCCAGGTCCGGCTCACACACAGCGCGATGACGACCGTGACGACCCAGGTCGAGGGAAGGCCGGCGTCGGAGAAGAAGGGGGGCAGCGGCAAGAAATGGGCCCTCATCGGCCTTGCCGCGGCCGGAGCGGGCGCGGTGGCCTTCGTCATCATCACCAAGAACCACCCCCCGGTTCCCGGCACGATCGGCGTCTCCCCCAGCGGAACGGGCATGGCCGGGGTCACGCCTTACACCTTCACCTCTGTGGGATCGAGTGACCCCGACAACGACCCCTTGACGTACGAGTGGAACTTCGGGGACGGGACCACGGGCTCCGGGCAGTCGACGACCCATACGTACGCCAACCCGGGGAGCTTCAGCGTTGATGTCACGGTCAAGGACAAGAAGGAGAGCGTCAGCGCGCCGGGCGCCTCGGTCACCGTCGCGCGAAGCGTGGCCGGCGCCTGGAGCGGTGCCACGGAACAGGCATTTGGCGCCCGGGTGTCTGTCAACCTCACCCAAAGCAGCACTAGCCTCGGCGGGTCGATGACGTTCTCGGGCAGCCTCAGTGGCACGCTCAGCGGCCTCACGGGCACCGTTAGCGCGCTCACCTATCCGTGCACGGTGAACTTCACGACGCGTCCGTTCGGGATTGGCGGATTTCCGGGCAGCTTCACCGTGAGCTTCTCGGGAACCGCCGACGCGAGCGGCAGCAGCATGACGGGAACGATCACGACCGCCACCAGCGTCTTCGGCAACTTCTCGAGGTCGGCGACGTTCTCGAGATAGACTCCTCGGCTCTGGCGGCCGGAAGGCGAGCGCCCCTCGCCTTCCGGCCACCGCACCGGACGCCCGTTCGGGGCGGCCCCCGTCACAGAGTCCAGCCACGTGCCCCGCGCCGACCCCACGCCCACCCGGGCGCCGGCTTGGTGCGTCTTCCCGAGCCGTGAGGTAACCTCTCGCGGGCACCAGGGGCTCAGGGAGGAACGTCATGACGAGGGGCCGACGGTTGATGTGGGTCGTCTGGTTGGCAAGCGCGTCGAGTTTGCAGGTCAGCCGTGCGGACGAGGTCGAGGTCCTGACCCTGGCGGACGCCGTCGGTCAGGCCATGACCCGGAACGACCGGCTGGCCAGCCTCCGCGACAACGCGGAACACGCCGACCTTGCCGTGCGCCTTGCGCGAAACGCCTTCCGGCCCAAGCTCATCCCCAACATCCTCGGTTCCTTCGGCCAGAGCGACGTCAGCAACCAGAGCTACGAGATCGACGTGACCCAGCGCCTTCCGACGGGGACGGAGCTGCGGGCCACCGTCGGGACCGCGACGGCGCGCAATCAGCTCGGGAACTTCTACAATACCGACACGACCTTCACCGTGAGCCAGCCTCTGCTCCGCGGCTTCGGACGCGGGGTCGCCCGCCGCCAACTCACCAGCGCGGAGGTCCGCCGCAACGACGCCTCGCGCCAGGAGTCCTTCGGGCAGCAGCAGGTGGCTGTCGACGTGGCCCGCGCCTACTATCAGATCGTGGCCCAGCAGGGGCTCGCGGAGGTCGCGCAAAAGAGCCGCGATCGGTCGCGAAGGCTCCTGGAGGCCCTCGTGGAGGCCTCCGAGGCGAAGCTCGAGGCCGGCAAGGTCTCCCAGCTCGACGTCTTCAGGGCGCGACAGCTCGTGACCCAGGCCGACGCCCAGCTTCTCGACGCCCAGACCGGGGTCGAGGACTCCAGGGACCAGCTCCGGAACCTGATGTCACGCGACCGCGACTACGACTTCCAGGTCGAGCGGGAGGTCCCGACCGTCACCGAGCGGATCCCGGCGGAAGTCGCGGTCTCCCTGGCTCTCGAGCAGCGGCCCGAGGTGCCGACGGCCGAGGCAGCCGCCGCCGATGCCGAGCGCGCCGCGTCGTACTCCCGGAATCAGCTCCTTCCACAGCTGGACCTCAACCTGGCCCTCACCCGTCGCGAGACGGCCGACAGCTTCCAGCTTCGGATCGAGCTTCCGGTTCGATCGCTTTCACTTCGCCACTTTCGTCGCCGTCTCGGTGCCCGTCGACCGCACGCCGCAGATGATCCAATACCACACCGCCCTCATCGAGCGCGACCGGTCCCGTCGCGACATCCGCACCGTGCGCATGCGGGTCGCCGACGAGGCACGGCGGGCCGTCCGCCTCCAGGAGAGGCTGGAGAAGGGGCTCGAAGTGGCGGAGACCAACGTCGAGTTCGCCGAGAAGGAGCTCGAGGTCGCCGAGCTGCGCTACGAGCGCGGCTTGTCGAACAACCTCGATGTCGTGAACGCCGAGGGCAACGTGCTGGCGGCCCAGAGCCGCCGAGTCTCCATGCTCGCGGAGCTCGCGGTTGCCCGCCTCAGCCTGCGTGCTACCCTGGGGATCTTGGACCTGCAGAAAGACCTCGGAGTGGAACAGCCCAAGTCATGAAACGGGCTCTGGACGTCTTGAGGCGGGCTCCGGGCGTCGCGCGAGAGGCGGTCAAGCTGTCGGCCTTCCTGAGGGCCCGCCCCCGCCTGTTGGCCCTGGTCCTGTTTTCAGGCGCAGCCCTGGTCCTGATGGGCATGGCGGTGCTCGGTCGCTCCGCGGCCCAGAACCCCTTGGTCGCGACCGTCCGGCGCGGGACGCTGGTCGCCCGGCTGAGCGCCGCGGGGCTGCTGAAGCCGGCGCAATCGATCACGTACCGATCCCCTCTCGGGGGACGGGAGGCGGAGATCGTTCTCCTGGTACCGGAGGGGACGCTGGTCAACGAGGGGGACCTCCTCGTCCGTCTCGATGCCACCGAGCTGACTCGCGAGCTCGAGAGAGCCGTCCAGGAGGTGCGTCAGGCCCAGCTCGAGGCCCAGGTGGCGGAAGCGGAGCGGGCCGACGGGCTGGCGGCGGAAGCGGAGAGGGCCGACGGGCTGGCTGCGGTCGATTCCCTCGACGAGGGCGAGGGAGCGTTGACCGTCGAGGAATCTCGCGCCCACTTGAGCCTCGCGGAGAGGAAGGTGGCGCGACTGCGCGAGGCCTATGAAGCCAACAAACCGCTCATGGAAAGGGGTTTTCTCACCCGCGACGAGCTCGACAAGTCCGCCTTCGAGCTGGAACAGGCGGAGGCCGAGCTGGCCCTCGCACGGCGAAAGGCGCAGGTCTATATCGAGCGCACGCACCCGCGGGACCGGCAGCGTGCCCGGCTCCTCCTCTCCCAGAAGGAGGCCCAGGAGCAGAACGCCCGTGCGCGCCTCGCGGAGGTCCGTGCGCGCCTGAAGGCGCTGCGCGAGGACATCGAGAACTGCAGCATCTACGCCCGCGCCGCCGGCCTCGTCGTCCACGAGGAGAACCTCGGCGCCGCACCCCGGCGGAAGATCCGCACCGGGGACCGCGTGACCGGCAGCCAGGGTCTCGTGACGATCCCCGAGGTCAAGCGGATGCTGGTCGAGGCGTCGGTTCAGGAAGCAGACGTGCATCGCCTCCACGTGGGACAGCAGGCCGTCATCCGGCTCGACGCCTTCCCCGACCTTCGGCTGGCGGGGAAGGTCGCCGGGGTCGGCACGCTGGCGCGCGCCTCGGCGGAAAGACCTTTCGAGGAGAAGCGCTTCGACCTCATCGTCGAGGTGGGGCCCGCCACGGCGGACCTCCGCCCGGAAATGACGGCCCGGGTGGACGTGCTGGTGAGCGAACGCAGGGACGTCCTCCTCGTCCCCGTGAACGCGGTGTTCGAACGCCAGGGGATCCCGGTGTGCCACGTCCTCCGCGCTTTCAATACCGAGACCCGGCAGGTGGAGCTGGGGGAAACCGACGACGTCCTCGCCGAGGTGCGGGCCGGCCTCCGGGCGGGCGATCGCGTGAGCCTGACGGAGGTCGCGGGCGGGCAGCCGGCGGCCAGACTGGCGAGCCCGCTACCGGCAAAGGCGCCCTTCCTTCGCACCCTCGA
>Ga0210377_10003987_pt1 | contig 12529 bp, 15 predicted proteins | sample PLM4_65_b1redo_FD_155480 | JGI IMG/M metagenome (GOLD analysis project Ga0210377, IMG submission 155480) | Groundwater sediment microbial communities from an aquifer in East River, Colorado, USA - PLM4_65_b1 redo | ecosystem: Environmental > Terrestrial > Soil > Riparian zone | place: USA: East... | reverse complement strand
TCAAGTTCAGAATCCGATTGCAACGGACGCTGGATACGAATTTCAACAATGCCATTTTCCCGTGCTTCCGTCAGCATGCGCGAGACCATAGAGCGCGTCACGCCAATGGTTTTGGCGATTGCGGCTTGATTCTTTTCTTCGAGATAGTACATCTCTGCCACATCTGCCAGTAAGCTTGCACGGTCCTGTAAGGTTTTTTTTTCCATGTTCGTCTCCAACAATAAAATTATTGAACTACCACACGTGGCAACACACGTGTAATTACATCAAGTAAAGTGTCGAGTTCATCCTTTGAGGTTGGCATGCCCAGCGAGATCCGCAGTGTTGACTCGATCTGTTCCTGTGGTAACTTCATCGCGGTCAGTACATGAGAAGGCTCGATGGATTTTGAATTACAGGCAGAACCTAATGAGACGGCAACCCCCTCACCATTAAGGCGAATGAGCATCATCTCCGCGTCAACACCTACAAAACTAATGGACAGAACATGTGGGGCTGTCTTTTCTTCCAATCCATTTACGATCACAGCCAGACCGATAGCCTGCAAGCCAATAATCAGGTATTTCCTCAACCCCAACAGACGGGCGCGCTCCTCTGTGCGATGTCCCCGGACGAGATTCAGTGCCGCGCCAAGGCCAGCAATGCCGGGAACATTTTCGGTCCCCGCGCGAAGCGATCGTTCCTGTGGTCCTCCAACGATCATGGGTGCCAATTCAAGCCCCGAACGAACAAACAACGCGCCAATTCCCTTTGGTCCATAGATCTTGTGTGCGGAGAGGGAGAGCAGGTCCACATTCAGGTCATCCACATTCACATCGAACAATCCGATTGCCTGCACAGCATCTGTATGATACCGGACATTGTATTCGCGGGCGATCCTGCCTATTTCAGCGATCGGTTGGATCGAGCCAACTTCATTGTTGACATGCATGATGGAGATCAATTTTGTTTCCGGGCGAATTGCGCGTCGTACATCTTCAGGATTCACCAAGCCGTGTTCATCCACTGGCAGATAAGTCACGGAATAGCCATCGCGTTCAAGAAGTTGCGCAGCATGCAGGATGGCATGATGTTCAATGGAGGAGGTGATCAGATGAGCTTTGTCTGACGGAAACAGGCGCAGGGTCCCAAAAAGAGCGAGGTTGTCGGCTTCGGTTGCCCCACTGGTAAAGATGATCTCATCCGCCAGGCATCCGATCCCATCTGCCACATCCGCACGAGCTTGTTTTATAAGTTGTTTTGAATCCGCGCCGGCCCAGTGCATGCTGGATGGATTGCCAAAACTCGCGTCAAGAGCACGAAACATCTGTTCGCGTACAAACGCATGGATCGGTGTCGTTGCACAATAATCGAGATAAATTCTAGAACTCATATAAACTCCAGTAAAAAGCTCTAACAGGTGATGACCAATTACACGATGTAATCAGCCTGTACCTGCTTCAGAACTTTTTCGATGGTTGCGGGATGATCAAGGTCAACCAGCATAGGTCTGATCATGATCACCGGACAACCGGTCTCAGCCTCCGTAAATGCTGGCAGGAGTTGGAGTACGAGATTTGCCACGGGCGGTTGAGTATAGTTTTCCCAAACGCTGTGGCCTATTACATGACAGGGATAACCCTCCTTTTCCAATAATTCAGAAATGTGCTCGGCAACCATGTATAGCCGGTTACCGCACCAACCTCCGATTACGCATACACGATAATTTGTCATGGCAGTCTCCAAATAAAGACCATTTCTCGCATCGCCAGCAAAGGGGAGCCACCAGATCGGAGGCCCCCCCTTGTGTCTTCAATTGTCTCTTACAAACTAGGCGCCAAAACCAAACAAGCGGAAGGCAGACTGGATGAAGAAGCCCAGTATATCTCCACCCATGTCCCAACTTGCCAGTTTTAGTCCCTGACCAATCTGGTCACCGTATTGACCCATCATCTGGAAGGCTGCCGTATGAGAGTCCGCAGTCAGAGTTGAGAAGTACATGAAGGGGATCGCATAGAGCATAAGCACGATCACGGTCTTGACGACGTTACCTTTGGTGTAAGGCACCACTGCGCCAGCCCAGAAGGGCACCACAGCCAGGGAGGCGATGGGGAGCATTTGCACACCGGGCAGGATCGCAGCAAGCAGCACAAGAAGCGGGAACAGGATGATCGTTGATGCCATCACAGCTGGATGGCCCAACAGAACGGCGCAGTCAACGGCCACATAGATCTCACGATCCTGGAAGCGTTCACGCATATACTGGACGATAGCCATCGTGATCGGTACGATGCCTTCGGCGATGATTGAGACCATACGCGGCAGGATCATCATCATTACCGCAACATTCATACCTAAACCAAGGATCTTGGAAATGCCCAGATCGCCCGCGCCAGTACCATAGGCGAAGATGCCGATGATAACACCCAGCAGGAAACCGAGGACACCGGGTTCACCAACCAGACCGAAGCGTTTCTTGATACCTTCGGGAGATGCATCCCAATCCTTGAGCCCCGGAATGCGGTCCAACAGCCAGACAACCGGCATCGCAAACAGGCTGGCCTGGACAGTGGTGCCGCAGGGTACGCCAATACCCGGCATGTCATTGAATTCCTGGTATTTCTTAGCCGTCAGATCACTCATCAGGCTGCCTGCCACCAGATACAAGACACCAGCCAGGATGCCAAGTAAAACGTTGCCGCCCGTCAGCGCCCAGACGAAGCCAGCCAGAGCAGAACCATGCCAGTAGGACCAGACATCAGTCCAAAGGGTCTTGGTCATCTTGAGCACAAGCATCAGGATATTGACCACCAGGATCGACACGATCAGACCAGCCACACCCGGCCAACCCCAGGCAATGCCCGCGTCAGCCCAGTTGACGTCGACAAGTGTCTTTTCCACGCCAAAGCGCGTGGCCATTTCGGCCACAGCCGGCTGCAAGGCACTCACGATCACATTGACTACCAGGAACAGGCCAGCTAGGCCAACACCGGTGGTGATACCACCACGGACGGCTTTCTGCCAGCCCACCCGGAAGACCAAACCCAGGATGATCAGAACGATCATTACGATCACTGATGAACCAAGGCCAAGAAACCAACCAACAGCAGTAGATAGAAATCCCATTTTGCATTCTCCTTTTGTGAATCTAAGTTTGGATCAGGGGATCCAAATTAAGCTTTCCTGATTGCTTCGACGATCTTGTCTAATAGTGCCTCCCTTTCCTGTTTTGAACCGATCAGGAAAGGCATGCCCTGAAAAACGGGCACATCAAAAGTGCGGAAGATTTTCATCATGGAGACGACCATGATCAGATCCGTACGGCCAAGAAAACCCTCGATGTCAGCCATCAAAATCCGTTTGACTTCAACATCGGAAAATCCTTCTTTAGCCACACGCTCTTTTATGGAATCTTCAGCTATTGTTGATGTATTGATCCCTGCACCACATGCAACTACAATCAATTTACTCATGTATACCTTCTTCCTTCTTCCACACTAGATAGTCGACTATCGGGGTGAACAAGTAGTAACATCTCCAGCAGACTTCCTCCTTCTCGAAAACAGTCCAGCATCTGTATCCTTAACTCAGGCGGAGCTCACGCCTTAGCCAGGATTCCACCCCCTGCAGAGTAGCCTGGTTCCGCAATTCAACTAATTTTTCAGGCTGACCAAATAACATGGCCAGATTTCTCAATGTTTGGATCTGCTCCTCCGGATCACAATTAGCCAGCATAAAGACCAGCATAACATCCAGACCTTCATCCGGATCTGCCATATTTTGAAATTTCACAGGCCGACGCATCACCGCCACTCCCAACGCAGACTTGTTGACTCCCTCGGCATCGGCATGGGGGAAGGCAATACAGAACGGTGTGGTCGGCAGGCCGGTTGGATGAACCATTTCACGCGCCCAAGTCTGCGCGCCGTATTCCGCAGCGACCAGTCCCTGTGCGTGCATTCTCCCTGCCAAAAGGTCGATCACTACTTTTGAATCCTCGGCCTGCAGGTCAAATTCGATCAACGACTCATTGAATTCCAGCACAACCAATCTCCTATGATTTCCTCTGACCGTAACGATTATGGTAATAATCAAATGAAGCACGTGCCTCGTCATCAGTCAAAGCAACCGGTGCACTGATCGTTCGCGCGATCGAATAGGTCCGGGCAGCCTCCTCCAGTGTCACGGCACGTTCGAGAGCCTGTTCCAGCGTTTTACCAACGGTGATCGGCCCGTGATTACCAAGTAGAACGGCATACCCATCGCCCATCACTTTAACTGGCAATGTGGGGAATTCGGGATCTTCCACGCTTAAGTAACGAGTCACTGGCACAGATTGACCAAACCAATCTGCCATGGTCTCGGTAATGACCGGGATCGGTTGATATACAATAGAAAACGCGGTCGCATACGGTGAGTGCGTATGGACGACGGCATTCAGTTCAGATCGGAGGCGCATGAAACCTATCCAAAGGTTGAGCGCCACAGACGGACGATATTTGCCTTCGACCAGACTCATATCCATATCGGTGACAATCATATCGTCCGGTGTGAGGCGTTCGTAATCCAGCCCACTGGGTGTGACGACAACATATCCGGTTTGCGGATCACGCGCGCAGACCGTGCCTCCAGCCATCCACACGAGGTTGTATTTTGGCAGGAGAAGAGCCGTTTGGAGTACATGAGAACGTAATTCTTCGAGGATCATGGTTTCAATGGATACTTTCCAAGTGCATGCCCGGCTTCAAAAAAGGCGAGCATGTTTTCGAGTGGAATATCATTGCTGAAGTTATGGGCTGGGGCAAGAATATACCCACCTCCCTCTCCCATCTGTTCGATACGCAGACGGACTTCGCGGCGCACATCTTCGACTGTACCGTTATTGAGAACGGTCTTCACGTCCACGCCACCCTGAAAGGTGAGAGCCTTGCCGAAATCGCGTTTCAATTCGACAGGGTCCATCCCGCGCAGGTGACCTTCAATGGGATTGAGAATATCGAAGCCGGTCTCGATCAGATCAGGGATGAATTTGCGGATCGCTCCATCATTGTGTAAAAGCACCTTTGCATTTGGCGCTTTCTTTTTGATCATCTCGATCGTTTTTTTATAGCGAGGCTTGAGGAACTTAGTGTACACTGCTGGATTGAACATGGGCCCAGCGTTCGTACCATAATCATCAGCCATTTCCACAACCTGCACATATGGACCAACCACGTTGAGGAAAGCATCGTAGAAGCCATCCAGCACTTCTGCCAGTTTGCCCAGCAGGTGATCAAAGATGTGAGTATCCGCAATCGTCAGGAGCAGGGCATTTTCCATTCCGACAAGTGCACGCGTCATCTCCCACAAGTTTCCGTAAACCGGCCGGTGAGCGACAATTGCATAATTTGTGTTGTTATATAGATATTCGATTTCTTCCTTTACCCCCTCCAAACGAACCGGGTCATAGGGATCCGGCCATGGATATTTCTCAATTTTCTCGATCGTCAGATCCACGCCAAGTGGTGCGCCGTGAAGGTCGTAATACCCGGAAACCAACCGGTGGGTGATCCCCCACTCATCCACGAATTCCTTGAACTCCCCGATCATCGAATTGGCTACATAGCTCTTTGGCGGTCGGATATGAATGAAGCGGAAGTCCGTGCCAAGCTTATCGAGGACCGGGTTGTAATCTGGTGTGGTGTAAAAACCCACCAGGGTTCTGCGCGGAACATCCTGAACCCCGAAGTGGTCACGGAGCAAAACATATCTCTGCTCCGTCAAATGATTGGCAGAGCCTCCCAGGGTAATTGGGACACAATCTGGTTCCTTATGGTTCAAGGCAGCAACGACACGTTCACGAGGCGTCATGGTTTCTGGCATACATCCACTCCGGACAAACCTAAATTCACAAAAGTGAATTAATTTTCACATATGTGAGTTTATCATTGAAACACTGGTGTGTCAACGAAGTTACGCTGAATCTCAAGATTCGGGGTTAATCACCATTTTGACCACCTCCCCTGCGATCATTTTTTTCAATGCCAATTCCACCTGCGCCAGAGGAAGTTCTCCATTCAACAGCGGTGCAACTTTAATTGCACCCGATACAATCAGATCAAATGCCTCCCGCGCATCTTCAGCCGTCCCACCGTGCATATTGAGCAAATCGATCTCTCCATAATGGACGCGCGCCGCATCGATCTCAACCTTCGTACTGCCGGGCAGCCCTCCAAACCACAATACCCGCCCACCCCGACGGACAACATCCACGGATGTCTCCCAGGTTGATTTGGTTCCTGCACACTCAATGACCACATCTGCGCCAAAGCCGTGAGTCAGCTCGCGAACAGCCATGATCGTATCCTTCTCCTTCGCATTTATCAGATCAGTCGCGCCGAGCTTTCGTGCGACTCCCAGGCGCACAGAACTGTGACCGATCGCAATCACCTGACCTGCTCCTGCCTGCAATACCAATTGCATAAACATGAGACTGACCGGTCCCCCCGCGCCGATAATTGCCACCGTTTCCCCCGGCTGGACCGCCGCCTTATGCCATCCGTGCACTACTGTGACCAACGGCTCAAGCAAAGCCGCATGAGCATATGGAATATGAGCTGGGATCTCAAACGTTGTCCGGCATACAATGGACGCGGGGATGATCATATATTCTGCAAAGGCACCGAAATTGTAAACAAGGTTGGCGCAGATATTTCCCTGCCTGTGTTTGCAGTAAAAACATTCCCCACACTCGGCAAAAACGTTGGCTGTGACCCGCATCCCTTCATGAAACCGTTCCACACCTTCCCCCACTTTCACAATATCTCCCCCAAACTCATGACCAAAGACAAATGGCGGTGGGAATTTGGGATGCCCGCGGCGATACGTCTTCACGTCTGTGCCACATGTCAACGCGGCGCGCACCTTTACAAGCAGTTCGCCTTCCTTCGGTTCCGGAATTGGAAGATTACGCAATTCAATTTTTTCAGGGCCGAGAAAAACTGCCGCGAGCATTTCCTTTGCCATACTTCCTCCGCGGATAATTGACAGGGTAGCGCATTATTGCTACAATTCACATATGTGACATTATACTCACAAATGTGAATTGGAGCAAATGTATGGTCAAACTACAACTGGCAATGGGCACTCTCGATGGCAATGAAGCGTTAAACCCGGGGTATCACTGCACAACCCAACTCCGCGCGAGCCGCAGAAAAAAAACACTCAACCATTCGTGAGATCTGGTCCGCATAAAATGATTCAGATATGCGCGTCCCTGCTTGCTGCGGATTACGCCCGCCTGGGCGAGGAAATGCAACGCGCTGAAAGAGCGGGGGTGGACTCTTACCATTTCGACATGATGGATGGGCATTACGTTCCAAACCTCGCGCTTGCTCCCGATCATCTAAAAGCTCTGCGCCCTTATTCACACCTGCCGTTTCACGCGCACCTTGAACTCGATAATCCAGACGATATTTTGTCCAAATTCACTTCGTTAAATGCGGATATGGTCATCGTCCAATGGAATACACTTATAAACCCAGCTCGAACCTTTGAGAGGATCCGCTCGCAAAATATAAATGTTGGATTGGGGCTCCATCCCAACGACGCGTTTGATGAGGCGTCCCGCTTCTTTCGGGACCTTGACTTGCTTCTACTTCTGGGCGTTTACCCGGGCTTCGGCGGGCAAGCCCTGCTACCTGGCGTGCATGAAAAGATCGCATCCGCGCGACGCTTGGCAGATCTATCCATTCATCGAATGACAATCGCGGTCGACGGTGGGGTCAAACCCGAGAACGCCGCCAGTCTTGTGGAAGCTGGAGCGGATATTCTCATTATGGGAACAGCATTATTTCAATCGGTTGATATGGCAGGGACGATCCGGTCGATCAGGGAATCAATTGCAAAGTCACTGCGCCACTGACAGTCCGGATGGATAGCATGCCGCCATCGGAACCAATCTCCCCATCGCAAGCTCGTGTAGATGAAATAATACCCGGCAACATACAAGCCACATCCCCACTCGTGGAACGCACTTGAATGCTCAAGGCTGAGTCCTGACTCAAATTAACGGAGACAGACCCATGGTCCGTCTCGAGGCGGACAGTATCACCCACCCGGACCAAGCCACCAAACACAACATTTCCCATAATTGTCGAGGCGGCGGTCTCTCCGCTCACGTTTTGTAGGGTTAGTGCGCCATAATTCCCAACAACGCTAATAATCCCTGAACTTTCACGAACAATGATGTTGCCACGATTGGACCGCAGAGTCAGCTTACCAAACACCTGTTCGATCGTTATATTCCCGGAGGTGGAAGCAACTTCCAAATCATCCTGATAATCCCGAACAAATACGGAAGCGTTGTCCGTTTCAACTTTCAGCTGCATTTGACTTGGGATATGAATAATCACTCGAAGAGGCGGGTTTGAAAAACTGTCCCGGTGCGCAAAAACTTTAATTGAGATTTGTTTTTCCGTGGACTTAACCTGATACTCCAGTTTATCAGCAAACAATACCTGTCCCCCAATTTCTACATGATCGCCATTTGATTCCAAAATGGTCACTTCGCCATGATCAACCTGAATGAGAATGAACCGCATGTCCGCCGCATCCACTAGGCGGGATTCCAATTCAGTATATTGTTCTGACCGGGGAGAACAAGCCGGAATGAAACAAACAAGCAGAATTAAGATCAGAGTAATCAATCGATTCATTCGTGACAACTTATAACCATCATCATTTTAGCATTGAACTGGATAAGAAGTTGCTCGCATCCTCCGGAAAAATTTTGATACCATTCGCGCCCAGTAAAGACCAAGTTCGTCCTGCCCATCATGATCTTTGGATGACATTACAAGGCTTCCGAAGCATGTACGGACTGGATCTTCTCATTCCCCACTAAATCTACTCTACTGACCTTAAATGGCCAGTGGAAATATCGTATCAAATCAATATTCCGAACTGGTAATATCTTTATCCTTTATCATCATGCGCACAAACCTTTCCTGGTTTTTTGGAGTACCAATCGTGCGCCAGGATGTAATTATGGATTCTCCAGTTATCTGCATATGATCCTCCGCTACAAGTAAACGACAATCCTTGAAAGCGCGCTGTAGTTTTTCCATTTTGTCGACCTTTCCGGAGCCAATCACAATCTTATAAATACGAGCATCCCGAATTCGATTGATCCAACTGACGACGCGTGGAAATATTAGCAGCACGATCAGTGTCACACCTGTTGCAACAAGTACATCTTCCGTTTCATTTGCAGCGATGCCCATTCCAAGCGCAGCGGCAAGCCAGATGGTGGCTGCAGTTGTCAGACCGCCAATCCGGCCGCCGTCACGCAGTATTGTGCCAGCGCCCAAAAATCCGATCCCTGTGACTATATTGGACGCGATACGAGTGGTGCTGTCTGTGGTACCAGCGATGGAAATTGAAAACAGGGTATACAAAGTGGAACCAAGTGTAATCAATATTATCGTACGAAAACCAGCGGCCTTATATTGATATTCACGTTCCAGTCCAATAATACCGCCAACAAGGACGGCGATCCCTAACTTGATAATAATCGGATTCAGCATAATGTTAATTCCTCTTTGAACTCGTACTACAGTAAGATATTTTCCCCCATATAACCAGGGATAACTGAAATACCCGGATTCATTTCTTTGAATTTTGAAGATATGCGCTGAGCATGAGACTCGTCCCAAAAGTCGTTGGCATCGCGCCCCAACTCGTTGAGGTGCGTCAGGATGACGCGACTCGGCTGCAAGTCAAGAGAGAAGCGGCAGAAGGCATCCAGCAATGGAGGTTCATCCATTAGAGCACTGCCGCGTCCCAACCAGAGATGGGCAACGAGTCCATCTACAGGACTAATTGCTGGGAGTCGCGATGCATCATAGGTACGCGTGTCACCAGGAAATAACCAACACTTGCCATTGGACTCGATCAGGTAACCCATGGCAGGAACTCCTTTGAGGTTGCCATCAGGTGTGGTTTCCCAATGCAAGCCATCGAACGGCAGGATGTGTATTCCATTGAATTCAATAAGCTCGAGAGGAGCAGGGACTATAATATTTTCGCGAGGCAAGCCCGCCTGCTTTATCACCTTGGACAGAATAAATTCGGGGACAACCCAGGTGATTGGATGATGCCGCAGAGCAAACAACAAGTCAATATCCAGATGATCGTTATGACGATGGGTCAGCAAAACAAAGGTTAAACCACTCAGATCATGTACAACATCCACTTTGGGAGCGTCTTTAATCCTCCAGTTCAATGTCAATGGATCGATTGCCCAACGGACATTGCCCGTGCGGAAAAGATAATTAGCGGAATATGTCAACCAGACCCGATCCTCCGAGCCTGGCGAACTCCACTCATCAATCATGTTTGACCAGAGCACCGGATAGCGAGCGGAACCTTCTGTTCGGCGCTGGTTGATCCGGGTCTGTTTTTCAGCGAATCGATCCATGATTGTATTTTTCGTGGATGAAGGATTCCACATCGCTAAGGGAGCGATCGAATGGTCCCAGGTTTTCCATTTTCAAACTTGTGACCGCGGCAGCCCAGATGCCAGATTCACGCGGCGCCAGGGAGAGTCGTTTGGCAACATAAGTACCAACACAGGTGTCACCGCGCCCGCTACGCCCATCAAGACGTGCGGGATAAAAGTTCATCTCGTGGAATTTGCCGTCAGCAAAAATAAGCAGTCCATCTTTATGGGTCAGAACAATTTCCTTGGGACCCATATCGGCATAGAATTTGGCAGCCTTAAAAATGTTGGTTTCGCCTGTGAGGAATTCCGCCTCGACCGCATCACTTTTGACCACATCAACTTGCGCTAGTGTAGCCTGCATTTCATCCCAGGGTTCATATTTCAACTCCACACCGCGCAGGACACGAACAAATCCCTGCATATCTACAGCGATAAGCATGTTTTTATCTTTGAGTTTGCAAATGACATCCATTCCAACCTCCCCTCGCAGACTTGAACCGATGACGGCAGCTCTGGCATCGATTTTTTCCACTTCACTTGCAGAGATCGAGCCGGCGGTTCCGGAAACGGAAAGATTGCGGACGTCAGGATTGGTGGTTGGATATTCAAGCTTCATCAGCGTAGACTGGGGAGCATAGGTGGGATAACAATCTATGCCAGATCGGGTAAATTTTTCCACCACATGATCGTCCGCTTTGGAGAGGCGGGTAACGACAGCGACTTTCATGCCAAGCTTCGCAACTGCATGTGCCGCATAGTTGACTGCTCCACCATCCACATATTTTGTGCCGGCAGGAGATATGATCGTGTCTTTGGTGTAGTTGCCAATATAAACAACATCGTAGTTTTTCATGACGAATGCCTTTCGTTAATCAAGGAATAAATAGAATAATGACCCAATAGATCCCTGCGGCTACCAGTGCGGTTGCCGGGATGGTCAACAGCCAGGCAGTGGCAATTTCCTGTGCCACGCCCCAACGCACCTTGTTTAGTCGGTCAGCAGCGCCCACACCCATGATGGCCGAACTCACTACTTGTGTAGTGCTGACTGGTCCCCCAACCAGGGATGCAGTGAGGATAACAACGGCTGAGGTCAATTGGGCTGCTAATCCATGCACAGGCCTGATTTTGTAAAACTTACGTCCCAGGGTATGAATCAATTTCCAGCCGCCCAGGGATGTCCCCAACCCGATCATCGTTCCACAGAGAAGAATAACCCATAACGGTACAGCAAATTCTTTCAAATAGCCGCCAGTGACCAGAGCCAAAGTAATGATCCCCATCGTCTTTTGTGCATCATTGGCACCGTGGCTGAGTGCAAGCGCCAGAGCAGTAACCACTTGAAACCGTCTGAAATATTTATTAATACGCGGCGATGCGTTCCACGACAGCAAAAAGATGAGCCGCAGGATAAGAAAACCAAATATGAAACCGATGATCGGAGATGTAAACAAGGCAATTAAAATCTTTTCCAAACCGCGAATCTGAAGGGCGTGCCAGCCGGCACCCACAACAACTGCACCGACAAAGCCACCAATTAACGCATGGGACGAGCTGCTGGGAAAACCCAAATACCAGGTTAGCAAATTCCACAGAATGGCGCTTAAGAGCGCGGCCAAAAGCACCTGGGTGCTGATGGTGTTTGCAACAACAACCTCATGACCGATGGTGTTTGCCACGGCTACTCCAAAGATGAGCGGACCAGAGAATTCAGCAATCGCCGTCATTCCCAGAGCAACCTGCGGTGACAGCGCGCGTGAAGAGATCATGGTGGCAACTACATTACTGGAGTCGTGAACACCGTTCAAGAAGTCGTACACAAGTGCCAATGCAATGATCGCAATAATAAGCGGCGTCATTAATGATTCGCCTCACTCAGGAAATCTTAACCACAATGTTAGCGATCACATTCGCGGCCTCATCCCCACGATCAGCAGCATTGCTCAAATGACGATAAACCTCGCGTAATTTGAAAATCTTCAATATATGCTCAATGTCTTCCGCGCTACTGAACAGATCAGCCAGTGCCTCACGGTAGATCTCCTCCACACGATTTTCGAGTGCCTT
>Ga0210377_10003986_pt1 | contig 12533 bp, 13 predicted proteins | sample PLM4_65_b1redo_FD_155480 | JGI IMG/M metagenome (GOLD analysis project Ga0210377, IMG submission 155480) | Groundwater sediment microbial communities from an aquifer in East River, Colorado, USA - PLM4_65_b1 redo | ecosystem: Environmental > Terrestrial > Soil > Riparian zone | place: USA: East... | reverse complement strand
TCAGATTTCAATACAAGCCTTCGGGCGGCTTTTTATCTTGATCGTTTCACCTTTTCGACAATGGCGGGAATGATTTCCCCGGCAGAGCCACAGATCAGATAATCGGATATCTGATCTGTCAAGGGGGTGGGTTCCCTATTGATTTCAATGACGATGGCCCCTTTTTCTTTAGCGGTCAGGGGGAGAGAGGCTGCCGGATAGACCACCGCCGAGGTCCCGATGGAAAGCACCAGGTCGCATGATTTGGATTCTTTAGATGACATCGCCTGAGCCTCCCAGGGGATCGGTTCTCCAAAAAAGACGACATCGGGTTTCAAAAGCGATGAACACCGGGAACATCGAGGAGGGAGATCCTCCATTTTGAGTGAAGCCCCATCGACGGTGGAAGAACATTTCAAGCAAGAGAGCGTCCTGTGAGTTCCATGAAATTCGATCACTTTCCGGCTCCCTGCTGCCTGGTGAAGGCCGTCCACATTCTGAGTGATCACTGAAGAGAGGTAGCCCATCCGTTCCAATTCAGCCAGTCCAATATGGGCAGGGTTGGGTTTGGCTTCCATGATGAGGGAGAACATCTCTTTAAGCATTAACCAGACCCGATCAGGGTCCGAATAGAAGGCATGGATATGGGCATATTCCTCGGGATCATATTTTTGCCAGAGGCCTTGGGCTCCCCTAAAATCAGGAATGCCACTCTCTACAGAAATCCCTGCGCCAGTGAAGGCGATCGTCCTTTTTGAATTGAGAATGTCTTTCGCTGCCCTTTGGATCAATCTGTCATCCATTTCTCGTTCCTCGCCCTCACCCTTCCCCTCTCCCCTGGGGGGAGAGGCGGGGTGAGGGGAACCTCGGCATTCTCTCCAGGATAACCCATTCAAGTTACAATGTCTTGATGCGCTGGGATGATTCCAAACCCCTGTGATTTGGCCACAGATCTATTGACGGACTCGATGAGAGCCGCTTCTCCAAGAAGTCCGATAGTATTCACATCGGCTTTTTTCTTTCCATAGGAGAGGGCAAAGATCAGATCTCCATCAAAGGTCGTATGAAGGGGTGAGATGACTTTGGCCAAACCGGAGTGGGCGATCTGTGCGACCTGATGGGCCTCTTTCTTTGTCAGAAGGGCGTTGGTAGCAATGACCCCAAGGGTTGTATTGAAGGCATCGGAATCTGAAGGCGTGATTCTTCCAAACTGCTTGCGGCTCACTCCTTTTTTCATCCACTTCGATGAATTGGCAAATTGGAAACTTTTTTTAGATATCCTTGCACCTGCTAGAATTTGATTAGACAGAGGATCAAGCACGTCGCCAAAGGCATTAACAACAACGAGGGCCCCCACAATAATTCCCTTGGGCCCTTGAATACTCGATGTGCCTACCCCGCCCTTCATCGCCCGTTCAATCCCAAAGAGCTTTCCCACGGTGGCTCCTGTTCCAACCCCAACACTTCCTTCCGCCACTTTTCTTGACGCGTTGAGGCAGGCCTGATATCCCATTTCGCGATCTGGCCTCACGCGAAAATCACCCATGCCGAAATCGAAAATCACCGCGGTGGGGACATGAGGGATTTTGGTCTTGACCACATCAAACCCTTTTCTCCTTTCCTCCAGATAGGCCATCACTCCTCCCGCGGCATCCAAACCAAAGGCACTTCCGCCAGTTAAGAGAACAGCTTGAATTTTGTCAACTAGATGGAGATGGGTGAGGGGATCGATCTGCCGGGTTCCCGCTGCTGTTCCGCGAATGTCGACCGCTCCAATCGCTCCTTCTTCGCAGAGAATGACGGTGCAACCGGTCAAGGCTTTAAAGTCACTGGCATGGCCCACCATAATTCCCGGAACCTCTGTAATGGCGTTGAGTCTCTTCATTTGTGGGGATATTATCAAAAAGGAAGAAGGGGTGTCAATGATCCCTCCCATTTTGCCTACCCCACGTTTTTCCTTTCACACACCCGCTCCTTTCGATTGGATGCCTTGTGCCACCTGAACGAACCCCTCTCCGGGGCTTCGTAAGGCCGTCTTGGATGGATGAGCTGACTGGCCCCCTACATGGCTTTGGATCGCGCATGATGTTTGAACCAAGGTGCCCAATCGCTAAATGGCGCGGCCGACGAAGCCTCTCCGAGGGGCTCGTCCAGGTGGAATCTTTTCTGGTCCTTAGCGAAAGACAAAAACTTGAAATTGACAAGTCCCTTTCCTTATTTTCAAGGAAGTGAGGAAAGATTACTGAATTTTATCCGTAGGGGAGACTGGAGAAAGCTGCAACCTGATGTTTCGGGGAAAGAAATTGGCTACCGAAATTCCAGGACCGGTACTGATGTTTGTTTCAGAGAGAGAAATCTGGTTGTTGCCTTTGTGGACATTGGATAGATCGACCCGCACCCGGATTTGGTCCGGTTTTAGAGAAGAGAGAAGTCTTTGTGAGCCCTTGAGGCGGACGTTCACTTCTTTCGGGGGCTCGCCTGCAAGCACTAGGTTTTGAGGGATGGAGTAGTATTCGATGGGAATGTTAAAACCCACTTCTCCTTGACGGATACCGATGACAAACACCCAGAGAAGGCATACCAAGAAGAGAAAAAGTGCTTTTTGGGGAAGATCTTCAAAAAGCTTCTTGGACCATATGTTTTCCCCATCTTTTTTCTCTTGCACGGGAGCGACATGAACAAGGCCTTGTTTTAGATCTTCTCTCCTTTCCTTTTTCCGTAAAGTCCCTTTAAAAGCCAATAGGACCTCCCCTCTCTCTTCGGAGATGATCATGCATTCTGCATCCGAGATTTCAGTGATGCCCACACCCGCCCGATGTCGGGTTCCCCATTCTTTGGGGAGGGAAGTCGATTTGCACAGAGGGAGAAGGGCCGCCGCGTGTCGAATTCGATCACCCTGGATGATTACCGCACCGTCATGCAAAGGGGATTGAGGGCTAAAAATGCTGACCAGTAAGTCTTCACTGATCTCTGCATCCAAGGGTGTTTTTTCGTGGATGAGCTCATCAAGGTCATCTGCCTTCTGCAAAACGATCAAACCCCCGATCCGCTTATCCGCCATTTGAAAGGCCGCCTCTACGATCTTATCGATGGCTATTGAGGTGAGTCTCTCAGATCTGCCAAAGAAAAAACTGGGGAGGCTGACGTTTCCGAGTACTTCCCGGATCTCTTCCTGGAAAATGACGACCAGAACAATGAGAATCACCGGCCAAAGATTCTGGAGCCCCCATACCGAAAGAGGGAGGTCCACCCACCTGGCAAGAATATAGAAAAGAGGCAGAGCCAAAATAGCGAGGATCATTCGCAGAGCTTTTTTCTTTCTTAGCCAGAGGTAAAGGCGATAGAAAATATAGGTGAGGATGAGGATATCTAAACCGTCTTGCCAGCGAAAGAGATGGAGAAGATCTTTCATTTGAATTTCCCTGAACTTGGCGCTACATCCATTTTTCAACAATTCTATAAAGCCTGTCAAGAAGGCAGATTAATTTTTCTTTGATAAAAAAAACTTTTCAACTATAATGAACAAAGGTCAGGCCTCAATTTTCTTCAAACCCTACTTTTATGGATCGGATCGAATGATCCAAATCCAATTCTTAAGAAAGGAGGAAAAGAGATTATGTGGATTCTACGGTTGAACATGAATGAGCGCACTTATCGTTTGGAAGAAGCCCCTGTTGCTTATAATAACCTTGGCGGTCGCGGAATGACGTCAACTCTCGTCCGTGATGAAGTTCCCCCTTTGTGTCATCCCCTCGGCCCGAATAACAAGCTCGTCTTCGCTCCTGGCATCGTTACGGGCACGGCTGCTCCCACATCGGCCCGTGTTTCTGTGGGCGCCAAGTCCCCGCTCACAGGCGGCATCAAGGAATCCAACGCCGGCTCACCCTGGCCACAATACCTTGCCTCAATGCAGATAAAAGCGCTCGTGGTGGAAGGTCAACCTAAAGAGAAGGGCAAATATTGGATGGCCCACCTGACCTGGGATGACAAGGCCGGCAAGCCTAAAATGGAATTCTTCGCTGCCGACGAGTACAAGGGTAAAGATCTCGATGAGGTCTACCCGAAAGTGTTTGAGCGGTTTGGCAAGAATCCTTCCATTACTGGCTTTGGCGTAGCTGCGGAGTACGGCTATGCCAACTCCGGCATTGTATTCAATGATCTCAAGAAACGTCCCAGCCGCTATTCTGGACGGGGTGGTCTAGGTGCGGTCATGGCCAGCAAGGGGCTCAAGTTCATTGTGGTGGATAATAAAGGTGCCCCCGGAGTCGCCATCGCCGACAAGGCCCTGTTTGAGCAGGGTGCCAAGAAACTGGCTGATGCCTTGCGTACCCACGATGTTACTAAGCCCAAAGGTGCCCTGAATACCTACGGCACAGCCGTACTGATCAATATTTTGAATGAGGCTGGTGGACTGCCTACACGCAACTTCTCTACTGGCCGCTTTGAGGGCGCGGCTAAGACCTCCGGTGAGGCTATCTTTGAAGGGAACAAGTCGCGTCTAGGCAAGGAACTTTACAATCACGCCTGTAGTCCCGGATGCATCATCCAGTGCTCTAACACCTGGTACAAACCGGATGGAACTGAGCATACCTCCTGCGTAGAGTACGAGTCTGATTGGGCCCTCGGAGCCGATTGTGGTATTGACAGTTTAGACGATATAGCCGAAATGGTCCGCCTTTGTAATGCCTATGGCCTAGATACCATTGAAACCGGTACCACCTTAGCTGTGGCCATGGAGGCCGGTGTGATACCTTTCGGGGATAGCAAAAAAGCTATTGGGCTTATTCAAGAGATGGGCAAGGGGACCCCTCTGGGCCGAATCCTCGGTGGCGGTACAGCATTTACTGGCAAAGCGTATGGCGTGACTCGTGTCCCCACCGTGAAAGGTCAGAGCATGCCTGCCTATGAACCACGTGCCGTCAAGGGGATTGGTATTACCTACGCCACCACCACAATGGGCGCTGATCACACCGCCGGCTATACCATTTGTCCTGAGATCCTGAGTGTGGGTGGAAAGGTAGACCCCCTTAGTCCCGAAGGCAAAGCCGCCCTCAGCCGCGCGTTCCAGGCAACCACTGCCTTTATTGATTCTTCTGGCCACTGCCTGTTCATCGCCTTTGCCATTCTGGACATCGCCAGCGGCTTCGAGGGGATGGTCGAGGAATGTAACGGCGTCTTGGGCACCCACTGGAAGACAGACGACGTGGTCAAAATCGGTTCGGAGATCTTGCGTAAGGAGAGGGCTTTCAATGAGGCAGCCGGCATCAGCAAGGTGGAGGACCGAGTTCCCGAATTCATGAAGTATGAGCCGCTCCCGCCGCACAACCAGGTCTTTGATGTGCCTGATAGCGCGCTGGATTCTGTCTATGGCGAACTGTAGAATAGATCTTACACGGGCAGGGCTGTTTCCGCCCTGCCCGTTTTTTTATCCGCCTACGCAGAAGACCACGGACTTTGCCCGTGGATGAATGCGTAAGTCGTTATTAAATCATTCATACGCCAATATACCCGTGCTTCGGCGGATTTCGCTACTGGCGGATAACCCTCCGAAGCCTTGGCGTAGGAGGGTATTTAATGGAGGTACCACGGGCTTTGCCCGTGGGGCTCCATGGTGAACCATGTCTAAGGTGAAAACCGACGAACAAGGTCGGTTGGTCCTACCCGATTCATTTTTGCAGCGCCGGCATATCCCCCCTGACACTGAATACTGGTTAGATGAACGGGAAGGCGATCTGATCCTCCATCCACGTTTACCTGATGTTCGAAAGTTGTATATCCAACCAACCACCTGCTGCAACCTTCACTGTCGCACCTGCATCCGCAACGTGTGGGACAACCCCGAAGCCCATATGGATATGAACACGTTCCAGCGAATGTTGGAAAGCCTGGACCAACTGCCGGATCTGACCCGTGTTGTGTTTAGCGGCTTTGGTGAACCTCTGACACATCCCAATATCCTGGAGATGATCGGGGCGGTGCGCAAGCGCAACATGGCCGTAACCCTCGGCTCCAATGGCCTCCTGCTGTCCGCCGAAATGGCCCGCGAATTGGTCAGACTGGGCGTGGACCGATTGGTGGTATCAGTAGACGGTGTGAAACCGGAGACCTATGCTTCCATCCGCGGTGCCATGCTATCGCAAGTGCTGAGCAACCTCCGCGGCCTGAACGAAGTGAAAAGGCAACTGGGCTCGTTGACTCCTGCCTTAGGGATCGAATTTGTTGTCCTGAAAACCAATGTGACTGAACTGGCTGAACTGAGGAGGTTCGCATCACAGCTCAATGCGGCTCGAGTCTTGGTCAGCAATGTCCTCCCCTACACCGAGGAAATGCGCACTGAAATCCTTTATGGCTACGAACCCCGAGCTCCGTTCAGCGCTGGGGGCTGGCCCGTGAGGGCTGACGCCTGGGTGACGTGGGGCACTTTGGAACTGCCACGCGTGCACTGGGGTGCAGAGAGGCGTTGCCGGTTTGTACAAGATCGCGCAATGGTGGTAGGATGGGATGGTGGCGTATCACCCTGTTACGCCCTTTCGCATCATTACAGTTACTTTACTGTTGATGGCAGAAAAAAGCAGGTGAGTCGATACGTTCTGGGAAATGTGAAGGAGCAGGCCCTGGCAGAAATTTGGATGTCTGAGGATTATGTCCGCTTTCGCAGCGAGGTGCGGGGATTTTACTTCCCTTCTTGCCCGGACTGCGACCTGCGAGAAAGTTGCGATCTCCGTGAGCGTAACGAAGGATGCTGGGGGTGGAACCCATCCTGCGCCGATTGCCTGTGGGCGCAGGACATCGTACGGTGTCCATGAGGGTACGATGCAAGTCCGAGTAAAACTTTATGCCACCTTGAGTCGTTACTTCAGCAATGCGGCACCAGGGAATCCCTCTGAAATCGAGGTTCCCAATGGCGCCACGGTGGCTGATTTGGTAGATTGGCTGAAATTGCCTCGTGAAGAAGTGAAGTTGTTTTTTGTCAAGGGGCGCGCCCGCCCTATCGATTGGCCTCTGGAGCCTGGTGACGAGGTAGGCATTTTTCCGTTAATCGGAGGAGGATGAGGTGGCCGACATTGCTTTAGACGTATGGCTGTATGGCACTCTGGCGGGCTACGGAGGCGGGACACAGCAGGGGAGTTTCGCCAATTTACAGAAGCACCTTCCTGAAGGGAGCACGATGGCCGACCTGCTGGCCCACCTGAAGATGCCCACCGAGGAACGGGGAATCACTTTCATCAATGGGCGGTTGAGTGCCATGCCTGGTCTCCAACCCGATCTGGGGCACATCCTGCTCGACGGCGACCGTGTGGGCCTTTTTGACCTTAAGAGCATGTGGCCCTTCCAGTACCGTCATGGTGGAGCATTGACTGACGAGATGGAGCGTGCCTTGGTCTCCGAAAAAGATCACGGTCTGCGTCACACGTATAACAAAGAATAGACGAGCCTTGAGAACCATAGGACTCCGGAATCCCAAATTCCAATTTCAAATTTTAAATTCGGCATTCCAAGATGCGAGATGTTTTAGGCTTCAATTTACAGACGTCTTAGCCAAAACCACATGACCTGCCTTCGATGGTTGGGTTCTTTACAAAGATCTGATTATGGGATAATCATTAGGAGACAGGAGGAAGTGAATATGGATCTGATGGAAACGATTAGGGGGAGACGAAGCATTCGGAAATACAAGCCTGATCCTGTTCCCGAAGAAGTATTCCGCACTTTGATGGAGGCGGTGAGATGGGCTCCCTCTTGGGCCAATACCCAATGCTGGGAAGTGATCGCGATAAAAGATCCAAAGGTAAAATCTGAATTAGCAACAGCTCTTCCAAAGGGAAACCCGGCCCTTTCCTCAATGGTTGACGCACCGATGGTCCTTGCCCTGTGCGGAAAGAGAGGGACCTCCGGTTTCTATAAAGGGCAAGCAGTCACTGTAAAAGGAGATTGGCTGATGTTCGATACAGGGATTGCCATGCAGACTCTCTGCTTGGCAGCTTACTCTCTGGGCTTGGGCACGGTGGTTGTGGGGATGTTCGATCACAAAAAAGCGGAGGAGATTTTAAGAGTTCCTCAGAATGTCGAAGTGGCGGCCATGACTCCTCTCGGGTATCCAGCCACCGAGGGGAGCACCCCGAAGAGGAGAGACATTTCAGAGTTTGTCTTTTCTGACCACTACGGCAAGACGGGTTAAGGGGGGTTGTTAAACATGATGCTTCCAGAAGAAGTCCTTCGTTCTCTGGCCATCCAGACGGATTCAAAGTTAATTTTGGTAGTCATCGACGGGCTTGGCGGGTTGCCTGTGAGAGGCAAAACAGAACTGGAGGCAGCTAAAATTCCGAATCTTGATCGATTGGCCTCAAAGTCGACGTGTGGATTGATTGACCCGATTTCTTACGGGATTACACCGGGCAGCGGACCTTCTCATCTCGCCCTCTTCGGATACGACCCCTTACAGTATGAGATTGGAAGGGGGGTGATGGAGGCCCTGGGGACCGATATCCCGATGAATCAGGACGATTTAGCAGCCAGGGGCAATTTTGCTACCATCGACGAAAAAGGAATCGTTGTTGATCGAAGAGCTGGAAGGATTCCGACCGAAAAAAACAGAGAGATTTGTGACTTTCTCGGAAATGAAATCAAAGAGATCGAAGGGGTTCGCATTTCCATCTATCCTGGGAAAGAACATCGATTCGTCCTTGTCTTTCGAGGAGAAGGTTTGAGGGAGGATCTGGCCGATGCGGATCCGCAGAAAGACGGGCTCAAGGCAAAAGGGACAGAAGCACTTTCTCCGGAAGCTCGTAGGACGGCCGAGCTGGTTAACCTTTATTTGAAGAAGGCAAATGAAGTCCTCAGACCCTTTCATCCTGCCAATACAATCCTGCTCAGAGGATTTTCGAAGATCCCGCATCTCCCAACGATGTCAGACAGATTCAAACTTCGACCTGCTGCCATTGCGACCTACCCGATGTACCGGGGGCTGGCGAGGCTGGTTGGAATGGAGACTTTAAAGACAGGAGAGACCCTCCAGGAAGAAGTGGAGACCCTGAGAAAATATTTCGACCGATATGATTTCTTTTATATTCATTTCAAAAAACCTGATGCGGCTGGAGAAGACGGAAATTATAAAATGAAGGTGAAAGCGATTGAGCAGATAGACCGAATCCTGCCCTCCATTTTCAGGATGAAACCTGACGTCTTAGCCATCACGGGAGATCATTCCACTCCCACTCTCTTAAAATCTCACAGTTGGCATCCCAACCCCATCCTTCTTTTTTCAAAATATGTCCGGCCTGACGGCATCCGGCGCTTCACGGAGAGACATTGTCAGAAGGGACAACTGGGCAGATTTCCGGCCAAGGATGTGATCCCTTTGATGTTAGCCAACGGATTAAAATTAAAGAAATTCGGGGCATGAAAGAATTTCTCCATCTTTATGGTCCCGTACCTTCCAGGCGGTTGGGGAGATCACTCGGGATTGATCTCGTTCCTCACAAAATCTGCACCTACGACTGTATCTATTGCCAGATTGGGAACACCACAGAAAAGACTCTCATAAGAAAAGAATATGTTCCCGTGAAGGAAATTCTGGAAGAAGTGAGGCGCTTCCTTAAGGAAGAAAATTCCCCTATTGATGCTCTCTCCCTTTCCGGTTCTGGAGAACCCACCCTCCATTCTCTCATTCGTTCGGTGATAGAAGGGATTAAAGCCATCACCTCCATACCGGTTGCGGTCATCACCAACGGGTCTTTGCTCTATGAAGAAGAGGTCAGACAGGATCTCCTCCGTGCGGATATTGTTCTCCCTTCGTTAGATGCCGTATCGTCGGAAGTTTTCATGAGGATCAATCGTCCCCGCCCAGGGTTTTCTATTGAAAAGGTGGTCGAAGGACTGGTTGAATTTAGAAAAGTCTACAAAGGCCAGATTTGGTTAGAGATATTATTCTGTAAAGGTATCAATGATGGTAAAGAAGAGCTTTTCAGGATGAAGAAAACAGTTGATCGAATCCGACCCGATCGCATTCATCTCAACACAGTTGTTCGACCTCCTTCTGAAAAGTGGGCAGTCCCTTTAAATCAAAAGGAGATGGAAGAGATGAGAGCCTTCTTCGGGGAAAAGGCTTCGATCATCTCAGAATTTGACCGTCATCCATCCGTGGTCACGGAGAGAGATATCAAAGAAGAGATATTAAAGATCCTGAAAAGAAGACCCCTTTCTCTCACGGACCTCTCCAAAGGGATGGGAATTCGAGAGAATGAGATAGAAAAGTATATTCAGCCGTTGGTTTCCGAAGGAAAGATACAAGCCCGTTTTTTTGGTGATTCGATTTATTATGAGATAAAGTAAAATTTATCAAAATATGCCAGACTACCCCCCAGTTCTGCTGGGGGGATGAATGGCCTCCCCTCTCCCCTGGGGGGAGAGGGTTAGGGTGAGGGGGAAATGACCTTATCATCACCCCCACCTTAATCCTCCCCCATCAAGGGGGAGGAAAGTTTTCCAGAGGATTAGATGCCCCGCAGCTCTGCTGCGGGGTACTTCACTGGTCCCGGTCTAAACCGCACATGGGGTAGATCGCCCGGGTAATAGCTCCATGCGGTATTTTCGTACAGGTAAGGGTTCGGACTCCAGAAGAGCGTGTATTTTGGAAAGAGGGAGGATTTGGAAATCCGTGCTTCGCACCTCTTCGCATAATTCGATGAAATATTTGTCCCATATCCCGCCTTCTGCCTCAGCATGGACAGGCAGGACGTACGTTCATAATTTGAATAATCTTTGAGACCCCCCGATTCACACCGATTTCTTCGAAACAGGGAAGATTCGAAGGGATTTCCATCAACCCTGATATTTCATGAATAAAAGGTTCCTTGGCCCGCGTACAGCTCAGGTAACGGAAAGGATATTTTCGTGCAATTTCTAACACCCTGTCGTCAATCAGCCAAGAAGGGGCCCCGAAAGAGGACGGTTCCTTCTTGACCAATCTCCGATAGGCCTTGATGCCCTTCTCAAACCAATCCTCAATCCATTCAAGGGATCGTTTATAAAGTTCATCTTGCCATCGCCTGTGGTCCCAGGCATGAAATTCCACTTCATGTCCCGCTGAAATAATTTGCTCAACGAGTTCCGGGAAAGAAAGTGCAATCATGGGTGAGGGAAGTAGAGTGCCATACAAGGCGGTCTTCATTCCATAGAGGCGGCCCGCATTCGTCCTCAACATTTTCTTGAGAAAGCGCGGGTTTTTTATCAATTGAAGGATGGCTCTCCCCGAGGCATCCGGCCCCATACTCAGGTAAAAGGTGGCTTGAATGTCAAAACGGGAAAGAATGGAGAGAAGGCGCGGGACACCTTGCTTCATGCCCAGATAGGTGTCAACGTCGATTTTAAGCCCCAAAATGTTTTTTCTATTGATCGGCCCCGACCAGTTTTTCATTTTCTTCCAGGAAAGCATAGAGCGTATTTTTGAGGGATTCCTCAAGCCCGATCCTGGGAGTCCATCCGAGAAGTTTCTTGGCTTTTTCGATACTGGGTTTTCGGGTGTAAATGTCCTGGTAGCCTTTCCCGTAATAGGAGTCCGAGGGTGTTTCAATGATCTCGGAAAAAACCTTGTCGTCTCTATGTTTCGGATGGGCCATAAAGATCCGTTTTAGAACATGGGCAAGGTCTTTGATCGAACATTCATTGTTGGGGTTGCCGATGTTGATGATTTCGTTCTTGCAGCAGCCGTCCTTGTTTTCCAGGATTTTCATCAGGGCGCCGATCCCGTCGTCCACGTGGGTAAAGCATCTCTTTTGATCGCCCCCGTCCACCAGGGAGAGGGGCCTCTTCATGAAGAGTTCCGCGATAAACTGGGTCACCACCCTGGAGCTTCCCTCCTTGGCAACATCCAAAGAATCCAATCTCGGACCGATCCAGTTGAAGGGTCTAAACAACGTAAACTCCAAGTAACCTCGGGTGCCGTACGCGTAAATCACTCGGTCGAGAAGTTGCTTGCAGCAAGAATAAATCCATCGTTCTTTATGGATGGGTCCGAGGACAAGGAAGCTTTCATCCTCTTTGAATTCTGGATCAGGGGAAGCGCCATAGACTTCTGAGGTGGAAGGGAAGACAACCCTTTTCTCATATTTCACGCATTGTTTCACAACGTTTAAGTTCATTTCAAAATCTAATTCGAAGACCCCCAGCGGATTGGTCATATAGAGCTTCGGGGTGGCGATCGCCACCAATGGAATGATGACATCGCATTTTTTGATGTGATACTCAATCCACTCCCGGTTGATCGAGATATCTCCCTCGATGAAGTGAAACCGAGGGTGGCGGAGGACCTTGTCCAGCCTGTCGGCAGCAAGGTCCATGCCGAAGACGCTCCAATTCGTTGTATCAAGGATCCTCTGGGTTAAATGATGTCCGATGAAACCATTGACGCCCAGTATTAATATCTTCATTTTAAGATGACTCCCTCTTGGTTTTTAAAATAATCTAGAATTTCACCGCCCTTCATCCTCCCCTTCCTCACTCCGATATCCAACAACCTCAATCTTCCGTCGGATGCCCTGACATAGACATTATCT
>Ga0210377_10003985_pt1 | contig 12533 bp, 7 predicted proteins | sample PLM4_65_b1redo_FD_155480 | JGI IMG/M metagenome (GOLD analysis project Ga0210377, IMG submission 155480) | Groundwater sediment microbial communities from an aquifer in East River, Colorado, USA - PLM4_65_b1 redo | ecosystem: Environmental > Terrestrial > Soil > Riparian zone | place: USA: East... | reverse complement strand
CGGCGGCGGCGGCTACGGCGACCCGCGCAGGCGCGACCCGGCGAAAGTGGCGCGGGACGTGGCACGGGGGTACTACAGCCGCGAGCAGGCCGAGACGCTCTTCGGCGTGCGCTTCAGGCCCGACGGCAGCGCGGTGCGCTAGCCTAGTAGCGGTAAGGCTCCGCGCACTTCACGATTTCGACGGTGCTGGGGAGGTCGAGGCAGTGCCGGGCGTCCTCGAACATCTTCGCCGGCATCTTCCTGCCGCTGGCCGCCGCGGTCTTGGTCGCCTTGGGTTCGCCCGATTGGACCACCATGCTGGCCGGCTTGGCGGGGGACGTCTGCGCCATCGCCTGGGTCGCCGGCAAAACCGCGAGTAGCGCGATAAGAGTCGTTGCTAAGGCCTTGTTTGTCATGGATCTGTCCTCTCGAGGGATCCCCAAGGCGCCATGCTAGAACCATCCGGGGGCAGAAGCAAATGGCAAGAAAAAGCCCGCAACTCGCGTTGCGGGCCTTGAAGCTGGCTAACCGCGTTTCTAGTCGTCGTCCCGGGCTTTGCCAGGAATGCTGAAGCGAATGCGCGAGATGGTGTGCGTCTTCACCACGGCAGCCCACTGGCTATCCACCGACTGCTGCCCGGTGATCGGGCGCAGGTCGAGCGATAGGTTGGTGATGTAGAGCCAGCCGCCGTGGCGGGCGAGGCTCGCCGGAAACAGCAGCCCGACCGGCGAGCCGCGGCGCACGCCATCGAAGTCGCCGAGCTTGGCGAGCGCCTTGCCGGTCCTGTCGACGACCACGATTTCGTCGGCCTGATTGGCGCATACCCAGAGGTTGTCGTCCTCGTCCACCAGCAGGCCGTCGGCGCCGTTGATGCTGTTGGTGAAGACCTCCGCCTTGCCGGCGGCGCCGGCCGCGATCAGCGGAATCCGGACGATCGTGTCGTTGCCGGTATTGGCAACGAAAAGCGCTGTCTCGTCGCGATTGAAGTCGATCCCGTTCGCGCCGAAGGGCGGAAAGCCCGTGGTAGCGAGGAGCGGATCCGCTGCCCACACCTGGGCCGCACCGCCTTTCGGTCCGGTGCGGTAGATCCTGCCCTCGAAGGACGCGGAAATGTAGACGTTTCCTGCCCGATCGAACGCAAGAGCGTTCAGCCCGGCGCCGGCACCGATTGTCGTGAATGGCGTCCCGGCCCCGGTATACGGATTGACGTTGACTACGTTGCCGGCGCCGAGGTCGGCGACGAGGAGGTCATGCGTAAGCGGGTGGAAAGCAATGCCGAGCAGCGCCGAGCTCGAGCCGGTCACATCGAGCACGCGCTTGAGATGGCCGTTGTCGTTGAACACGTAAATCTGGGCTTTGCCGGCCCCGGTCGGATTGAACCCGGTGACATAAACGTCGCCCGTGTGCCGCTCGACGGTGATGCCTTCGGGATTCAGGGCGCCGGGCGGCAGCGTGGCGAAGCGCTGCACCGCGCCACGGTCCCATGCTCCCGCCGCGAAGCTCATCAGCAGACCGGCGACCAGCAAAAATGCTCTGCGAGAAAAGTTCCGCATATCCTTCTCCTGGGGGTTAATCGTCATCGTGACCATGGCCGTGGCCGCGATCGTGGTCGTCATCCTGGTCATCGTGCCCGCCGCCCGGATGCGACTTCGGCGCCGCGGGCAGCCGCTTGCCCCCCGGGCCGTCCGCAAACGTCAACGGCGAAGCGGCCTGCCGCTGGCCGACGCCCTTCCTGCTCCAGTCGCACACGCCGTCCGGGAACGTGGCGTGCAGCCGCGCCAATTGCTCGGTCGAGAAGAGCACTGGCGAATAGTCCGCGGAGTTGAGCGGCTTCAGCTCGCACTTCAGGATGTTCTCCGCCAGCGGCCCGCCGGCGACCTGGCGCGGCGAAGCGCGCTTCGCCAGCCGGCCCAGGCCGTCGGACTGCGGGGCATCGGCATCGCACACCGCCATGTCGAATACCTTGGTCGAGAACGTGGTGTCGGCCAGCAGGAAACAGAAGTCGACCGCGTTCGCCGGCTTCGCCGCAATCACCTGTTGCTGAGTGCGCAACGAGTTGAGCGCCGCCTTCGGCGCGCTTTCGTTGAGATCGGACAGCCATGCGTCCATGGTCAGGAGCGATGGCAGCGTCACGGCCGCGACCTGCGCCGCCGTGCCGGGCAGCAGCCCGGTCCCGTAGCGCCACATCACCTGGTTGCCGTGGTTGCCGCGGTTGGCCTCGTCGATGCGCGCCCGCTCGGAGAAGCTGCGCCAGATATAGTGGATGCCCTGCTCGTCCCAGCCGCGCGAGTCGATGATCGGCAGCTTGCCGAGGTTCTTGCCGCTGGCCACGATGCCGGCGCGGTAGGCGATGCGCAAGGCCGCCTCGTCGGCCGTGGTGCGGGCCGCGATGCGATTGGAGTCGGCGTCGGTGCCACCGATCTTCTCGTTGAGCGTGACGAACTCTTCGGTGGTGATGGCGCCCGAGAGCAGCGCCCCCAGGCCGTACTGGATGCCGACGTTGTCGCCGGTCTGCCTGGCACGCGTGCTCCCGGCCGGGATGCCGGCGGTCGTGCCCCAGACCGCCGTGGACAGATCGTTGTCGCCGCAGCGCGTGCCGTTCGGATTGGTCACCGGGTCATACACCAGCGCCGCCGGCAGCAGGCAGTTGTTGCGCGACTCGGCCAGCGTGCCCAATGCGCCCGTGGTCTGGTCCACCACCACGGTGCGTGCGTAATTGCCAGGCTTATTGTTGAACCCGAACGCGTTGTTCCACGACTGGCAGCCGAGGTGATTCAGGTGGCCGTTGATCGCCGTCTTCTTCGCGTTGATCTGCGTCTGGGTCAGGCCGGTCATCAGCGCCTTCCACGGCGCGCCGTCGTAGACGTTGACCAGCAGCACGCAGTCGATCACCTCCAGACCGGTGGTGATCGAATCCGGGTAGTCGCAGCTCGGCTGGATGCCGTCGAGCAGGCCGGGGAAGATCGAGGCGGCGGTGTTCTGCTGGATCGATCCCCCCGAGCAGCCGTTGCCGAGGGTGTACTTGATCTCGCCGTAGGTGTCGACGATGTGCTCTTTCATCATCATCAGCGTCTCGGCATTCAGCACGCGGTTCGAGTTGTAGAGCGAATCGGTGAGGCTGTTGTCCACGACCATGAAGCCGCGCGACAACGCCGAGTGGTCCGCCCAGTTCTGCTCGGTACGGAACTGCAGCCTCGGCTGGCCGGTCGAGGCGCCGAAGCTGTAGACCACCTTGCCGTTCCATTGCGGCTGCGGCGCCAGCGTCGACCAGGGCTTGGCGGGGTCGAACAGCACCGCGATGTCGTAGATGCCGCGATTTACCGTTCCGCGCTCCACGCGCACGATGTACGGCACCGTCAGTCCGGCGGTCGTGGTGGTCATCGCGAGATCGGCCGGCGTGCTGCCGGGGGTGTACGGCTTGAAGCAGTTGTTGGTCGGTTGCGCGGCGGGCGGGTTAGGGTCCGGCAGCGCGCTCGAGCAACCCTCGGTCGTCGTGCGGTAGAACAGCTTGTACTCGGTCGCGATGTTGCATTGCGCATCGAACGCAAACGTCGTCAGGCCGCTCGCATTCGACGCCGGCGTGTTGCCCGATGCGGGGACCGGCGTGGGCGTCGCGCAGATCCATGGCGTGGTCTGCGAGCCCAGCAGCACCGGACCGCCGATCGGATGATTGGTGATCGTGAGCGAAGCGCGCGGCTGGCCGTGGCCCCGGCCGTTCAAATCGGCGATGAACTCGTTCCGCCCTGGCACGAGGCTGGTCAAAAGGCCGCGCATCACGCGCTTGGCGGCATCTGCGCGAAACATGCCCGTGACGTCCCGGCCGTTGAGCGACAACCTGACCTTGTGCAGCGACACGTTCTTCGGCACGCGCACTTCGAGCAGCGCATCGCCGCCGCTGATGAGATCGGCGCGGTTCGACAGCGTAACGATCTCCAGACGGGACGCTGCCGGGTGTTGCCCCGCCTGCGCCGAGAGCAGCAACCCCGCGCCGAGCGCGAGGAACGACGCACCACACAACGCGGACATGCGCATGGACATGGCGAGATCTCCCCTTGTATTCAAGTCAAGTCGTCAGGCTTCTTGGCGCCAAAGCTACTTCCGAAGGGCCTGGCGATCCATTAAAGATGATTCTGAGTTGATGTTCGTCATTCATGAATCGATTCGGACAACGGGATTAGGATCGATTCCCAACTAGGGGGAGAACTCATGAAGACCAGCATGTTGGCTGCGGTTGCTGCCGGCATTGTCCTCGCCGCGCCGCTGGCCCAGGCGCGCATCACCAAAATCGAAATCGATCCCGCGCTGTCGCAGTCGCCGACCTTCGGCGGCTACGCCTGGCCCGGCGTCGGGCAGTACGAGAAGATCATCGGCACCGTGTACGGCGAGGTAAATCCGCACGACCGGCAAAACAGGGTCATCGTCGATATCGAGCTCGCGCCGCGCAATGCGCGCGGCAATGTCGAGTACTCGTTCGACTTCTACATCCTCAAACCGATCGACCTGAAGAAGGGCAACAGCAAGGTGATGTACGAGCCGCCCAACCGCGGCGGCAAGACCTGGGCGACGATGGGCCGCGTGCCGGGCGGCAACGACCCCGGCGGCACGATCCTCGACCCGGCGCTGCTGGCGAATGCGTTCCTGATGCCGCGCGGCTACGCCATGGTGTGGAGTGGCTGGGACAAGGCTGCCGGCGTCAACGCGACCAAGACCGCGGCCTCGCCGCTGACCGTCACCCTGCCGATCGCGAAGAACCGCGACGGCTCGACCATCACCGGCCCGTCCTACGAGTACATCGTGACCGGCGGCGCGTCGTTCACCCTCGCCTACCCGGCGGCAACGCTGGACAGGACCAAGGCCAAGCTCACGCACCGCGTGCACCTCGACGACACGCCGATCGAGGTGTCCGCCGACGGCTGGAATTACAACGCCGGCGGCACCGCGATCAGCCTCGCTTCCGGCAACTTCGTCGGCAACGACATCTACGAGTTCTCCTACCTCGCCAAGGACCCGTCAGTGAACGGCCTCGGCCTCGCCGCGGTGCGCGACTGGAACGCCTGGCTGCGCTACGCGAGCCGCGACGACTTCGGCAATCCGAACCCCCTCGCCGGCCACGTCAAGCGCATCTACACCGAGGTCCTGTCGCAACCCGGACGGCTGCTCAACGACTTCCGCTACCTCGGCTTCAACGAGTCGGAGGGCGGCCGCAAGGTGTTCGACGGCCACATGCAGTGGATCGCGGCGGGCAACGGCCTGAACCTGAACTACCGCTTCTCGCAACCCGGCCGCACCGAGAGGAACCGCCAGGACCACCTGTACCTGGAAGGCGTGTTCCCGTTCGCCAACGTGAAGAGCTACGACCCGATCACGCGCAACGCCGACAGCCGCTACGCGCGCTGCGAGAAGTCCGACACCTGCCCGCTGGCCGTAGAGATCTATTCGGCCAACGAGTACTGGGTCAAGACCGCCTCGCTGCTGCACACCGACCCGACCGGGAGCTACGACCTGCCCGACTCGCCGTACGCGCGCAACTACCTGATGTCCAGCATGCAGCACGGCACCGGCAACGCCACGAACCGCGGCAGCTGCCAGCAGTTCCAGAATCCGCTCAACTCCGCGCCCACCCAGCGCGCGCTGTTCATCGCGCTCGACGAATGGGCGACCAAGGGCGTCAAGCCGCCGAAGAGCCGGGTGCCGACGCTGCGCGATCGCACGCTGGCGCCGCCGCTGCCGCAGCACCGCATGGGCTTCCCCGAGATCCCCGGGGTCACCTATACGGGGCTGATGACCACGCGCTACCTGCTGGACTACGGGCACCGCTTCCACGACACCGGCGTCGCCACCATCAACCCGCCGGAAGTGAGCGCGCCGTACCAGAACAACCCGGCCAACGGCCCGATCTACCGCGCCTACGTGCCGAAGACCGACAGCGACGGCAACGAAATCGCCGGCGTGCGCCTGCCCGACCTGACCGTGCCGCTCGCCACCTACACCGGCTGGGCGCTGCGCTCGGGCGTGTGGGCGAACGACGGCTGCGAGGCCTCCGGGCAGTTCATCCCCTTCCCGCGCACCGAGGCCGAGCGCGCCGCCGCGGGCGACCCGCGCCCGTCGGTCGAGCAGCGCTACGTGTCCTTCGCGGCCTACCACGCGAAGGTGCGCCGCGCGCTGAACGACATGGTCGAGGACCGGCTGCTGCTGTGCGAGGACACGGCGAGCGAGGAAGCGCGGCTGATGCAGTCCGGCCTCACGCGCGGCGTGCCCGCCCCCGAGGGCGGCGCGCTGCCCGCGGTGGAGACGCTGAAGGCCTGCGAGCCGAAGCACGGGCATGGGCACCACCACCACTCGCACCACGACGATGACGACGACGATTGAAGCGGAGGTTCATATGAGAAGACTCGCAGTCGCAATAGTGCTGCTCGGTTGTACACCGGCCTATGCAACCGCGCCGATCGCCTGCGCGAGCCTCGCCGGCCTGAGCCTGCCCGACACCACGATCACGACCGCAACGGTGGTGCCGGCGGGCACGTTCAACCCCGCGATCGATACCACCGCCTGCCGCGTCGCCGGGTCGATCAAGCCGACCAGCGACTCCGACATCCGCTTCGAAGTCTGGATGCCGACTGTCGGCTGGAATGGCAAATTCCTGTCGGCCGGCGAAGGCGGCTATGCCGGATCGATCAACTACGGTGGCATCGGCGGCGCATTGCGCCGCGGCTACACCGGCGGATCGACCGACACCGGCCACGTGGGCGGCACCGCCGACTTCGCGCCCGGGCACCCGGAAAAGGTGACCGACTTCGGGTGGCGCGGCAAGCACCTGCAGGCTGCGCGCTCGAAGGACATCATCCGCGCCTTCTACGGCAAGCCCGCCAAGCACTCCTATTTCAGCTCCTGCTCCAATGGCGGCCGCCAGGCGCTGATGGAGATCCAGCGCTTCCCGGAGGACTACGACGGCCTGCTGGTGGGCGCCCCGGCGAACAACTGGACCCACCACTTCGCCGGCTTCATCTGGAACGAGCAGGCACTTTTCAACACGCCCGGCAGCCATCTATCGGCGAGCAAGCTGGCGGCAATCCAGGCCGAGACGCTCAGGACCTGCGACGCTCTCGACGGTGTAGCGGACGGCGTGGCGGAGGACCCGCGCCGCTGCAAGTTCGATCCGGCGAAGATCGCCTGCCCGGCCGGCACCGACAGCCCGAGCTGCCTCACGCCGGCGCAGGCCGCCGCGACCCGCAAGATCATGGCGGGCCCGCGCAACCCGCGCACCGGCAGGCAGATCTATCCGGGGTATTTCACCAGCGCGGCCGCGGATCCGGGCAGCTGGGGCGTGTGGATTACCGGTCCCGCCGTTCCCGGCGCATCGATCCAGGCGTTCTTCGGCAACGGCTTCTTCGGCCGCATCGTCAACGAGATCCCCGCTCCCGGGGTGTGGGACTACTCGACGTTCAACTTCGACAGCGACGTGGCGTTCACCGACCGCAAGACGGAGCGCACGATGAACGCCACGGAGGAGGACCTGAGCCGGTTCACGCACCGCAACCGCCGCGGCAAGATCATCATGTGGCACGGCTGGGAAGACCCGGCGATCTCGGCAGCGGACGCAGTCGACTACTACGGGCAGGTAGTGGACGCCAACGAGCATTCGAAGGATTTCTTCCGGCTGTTCATGGTGCCGGGGATGGTCCACTGCGGCGGCGGGCCCGGGCCCAACGCGTTCGGCCAGTCGCTGCCGCAGGCGCAGCCATTGAGCGACGCTCCCGGGCACGACATCCTCAGCGCCCTGGAGCAATGGGTGGAAGAAGGCGTCGCGCCCAAGCGCATCGTCGCGGTGAAGTACGTGAACAACGCGCCCGCGCAGGGCATCGCGCGCACGCGTCCGCTCTGCGCGTATCCGAACGTGGCCGTCTACAAGGGCCGCGGCAGCACCGACGATGCTGCTAACTTCGACTGCCGCAAGCCCAAGGGCGGGAAGCACGGCGGCAAGCACGACGATGATGACGACGATTGAGAAAAAAGGGGGAAACGTGAAAACCAACATGTCCAAGCTGGTCCGCAGTTCAGCCGTCGCCGGAATCGCCGCGGCGGTCGCGCTCGCGTGGGCGCCGCCCAGCGAAGCGCGCGTAACCAAGATCGTCATCGATGCCAAGGTATCGCCCGCGCTGTTCTGCGCCGGAACGCCGCCGGTGTGCCCGCCCACCGGCCCAGCGGGGGAGTACGAAACGCTGACCGGCCGCGCGTTCGGTGAGCTGGATCCGCACGACTTCCAGAACTCGGAGATCACGGACCTCAAGAAGGCGAAGCGCAACGCGAAGGGCAAGGTCGAGTACGTGGCGACCTTCCATATCGTGAAGCCGATCGACATGTCGAAGTCGAGCGGCCTCATGTGGCACGACGTACCGAACCGCGGCGGGAGGATCACGATCTCCAACGATTTGCGCAGCCAGGGCGACGTGGGCCTGAGCAGCGCCTGGCAGGGCGACAATGCCGTCGCCACGGCGGTTCCCGCCGACGCCTGGAGCGCCACGCCGGTCACACCGGCCAGCAACGAATGGGTGGCCGTACCCATCATCACGGGCGTGCAGGGGACGATCTTCGGCCGGATCATCAATCGCCCGAATGGCACCACAGCGCCGAACAACAATCCGCGGAACCAGCCGCTCAACGTGATGGGGAATCCGATCCCGTATTTCCCGGCAGACTCCGCTGACAATTCGGGAGCGGTGATCACCATCCGCACCAACGAGACCATCAACGGGAAATTCACCGAGGCGGGAACGGTGCCCAACGGCCACTGGAAGTTCTGCTATGGCACTGGCGCGACGTTCGCGCTGCCGGGCACGCCCAGCCTGCCGGTGCGGATCTGCCTGAGCGACAGCGCCGAGCCGTTCAAGCCCGAGAACCTGTACCAGGTGGTCTACAAGGTGAAAGATCCCTATGTGCTGGGGGTCGGTACTGCGGCCTTCCGCGACCTCGGCTCGTTCTTTCGCCGCGGCTCGGCGGCCCAGGGCAACCCGCTCGCCGGCGAGATCCGCTGGTCGATCATCCGCGGCTCCTCGCAGTCGGGCAACTTCACGCGCCACTTCATCCATCTGGGCATGAACGAGGACGAGTCCGGGCGCATCGTGCATGAAGGCGCCTGGCCGCTCATCGCCGGGCGGCGCGTGGCCAACAACTCGCGCTGGGGACAGCCCGACGGCGTGCTCGAGCTCTACCAGATGGGCAGCGAGGGCCCGCAGTGGTGGTCAAAATACTCCGACCACGTGAGGGATCTGCCCAAGGCGGGCATCCTCGACCGCTGCAAGCGAACCGGCACCTGCCCGAAGGTCGTCGAGACCTTCGGCGGCGCGGAAGTGTTTGCGCTGAAGATGACGACCTCCTGGGTCGGCACGGATGCCAAGAAGGACATTCCGCTTCCGGGCAACGTGCGCCGTTACTACCTGCCGAGCTCCACGCACGGCGGCGGCGGTGGCGGATTCAACGAAGCCATTGCGGATACGGGCGTCAACTGTCCCGGCAACAACTGGGGCCGCGGCACGCTGAGGGCCAATCCGGTGCCGGCGACGCAGCTCGTCAACCGCATGCGGGTCGCCCTGCGCGACTGGGTCATGCACGACACGCCGCCGCCGGCCAGCCAATGGCCGACGCTCGAGCCGCTGGACCAGAACAGTGGTCACGGCCACGACGATGACGACGACGACGATGATGACGGCGGGAAGGGTCATCACGGCAAGAAAGGGCACCACGCGAAATGGCAGCCGCTCCTGGTGAACCCGACCAAGGCAGCGATGGGGTTCCCGAGCGGGGTTCCAGGCATCCCCGATTCCATCTTCCTGCCCGAGAACTTCATCTTCCCGGTGTTCGATTACGACTGGGGCCGGGACTACGACCACAGCGAGGCGAACGGTGTGCCGACCAACGCCCCGCCGCCGATCCGGCACGTGATCAAGATGCTGGTGCCGCGGGTGGATGCCGACGGCAACGAGCTGGGCGGCGTGCCGACGGTGCTCAACGACGCGCCGCTTGGCACGTATCTCGGCTGGAACATCACCGCCGGGCCGGCCGACGGGACGAAATACGACGGCAGGCCGTTCCACGCGGGCCAGGTGTGCGATTACGTGGGCGGCATGGTGCCGTTCGCCAAGACAAAGGCACTGCGCCTGGCGACTGATCCGCGCCCGTCGCTGGAGGAGCGCTACGGCAACCACGCAGGCTATGTCGCCGCGGTCAGGAAGGCGGCTGATAACGCAGCCTGCCGCGGCTACCTGCTGGCCGGACCGGCCGCCGCGGTAATGGGCGCGAAGTGCACGTCGGCGATTCCCGCCGGATTCCCCGACGACTGGGCCGTGCTGGTGCAGCAGGCCAGGGACAGCAACGTACTGTGCACGGCGTTCGACGCCTCGACCCCGCCAAAGTGCATTGACCCGGCGCCTTGAACGCGAATCAAGTGCTCGACACGAAATTCCTTCAATCTATTTTTCACGGGAGGACGAAGACATGATCGCATTGCGCAGTTCTTCAGTTTCGGTCGCCGTTGGCCTGGCGGCACTGGCATTTAGCGCCGGCAGCGCGCTGGCCATCAGCCAGAGCGGCGAGCAAAAGGACATGACGCGGGTGGGGCACACCAACCTGCAGGGTCGTGCGGCCTACCACCCGAATTTCATCAACTACCCGGATGGAAGGGTGATCGCGTTCGTGGGCACGCATAGCAGCGCCAATGCATCGAACCCGCCTGTCAATCCCGACAGCAACTTGCCAAAACCCAACCCGCTGAACGGGAACAAGGTGGAGCCGAACGGAACGATGATCATCGACATCACCGATCCGAAGAAGCCGGTGGAGAAGTTCCACATTCCCGGCCCGGTCGCCGGAGCCCAGACGCAATCCAACCGCATGTGCCTGGGTCGCGACCTGCCCGCGGGCGGCGCGTCCAACAGCGTCTACCTGCTGCGCAATGTCCAGGGCGGCGGCATCGCCATCTCCGGTTACGAAGTCTGGGATGTAACGAACGTATCCGCGCCCGCGCTGGTGGGTTCGTTGCGGGGCCTGCGCAACACGCACAAGCCCTGGTGGGAGTGCAAGACCGGCATCGCCTATCTGCCGGGTAGCAGGGACGTGCCGGCAGCTAGCGGACAAAGGTGGCGCCAAGGGCAGTCGATGATGATCGTCGACTGGAAGGATCCTGCCAACCCGATTTATCTCCGCACTCACGGGTTGCCGGGTGGACAACCGAGTGGAACCGGACCGACACCTACCTCGCTTCACGGCGCGATCTCGGCGTACGAGCATCCCAATGCTGCTGGCAAGCTGGCACGCGGTGCAGGGCCGGACGACGTCATCGGCAACCGGCTCTACCTCGCGTGGGGCGTTGGCGACAACGGCGTCCTGCAGGTTCTCGACAGGAAGAAGCTGCTGCCACCTCCGTATGGGACCTTCAGCGGCGACGCGGACAATCCGACGAACGAGCAGCTGGAATCGGCGCAAACCTCGATCCTGTATATGTCCCTGGATCAGGGCGGCCACACCAGCTTCCCGGTGTTCGGGCTCAAGCCGAAGAGCTACCACCAAGGGCCGCCCACCCAGGGCTTCACCGAGTACCTGACGCGCGACGTCGTGCTGCTCGCGTCGGAGTCGACTGCCGACAATTGCCAGGAAGCGCCGCACTGGAGCTTCATCGTCGACGTGACGATTGAAAACTCGAAGGCCGACACGGCCGGGCCGCCGTCCCTCCGCGCCCAGCAGAACCCGTGGCAAGGACCGATGGTGCTGTCGACGATGTGGTTGGATCCGCGCGCAGGCGAAAAATACAAGCGCGGCAACTATTGCACGCGCGGTGCGCGCTACGGGGTACATTCGAGCGAGGAGAACTTCAACAATCCCTACTACGGGCGGCTGACGTTCCTCGCCTACTTCACCGGCGGTGTGCGGGCGTGGGACATCCGCGAGCCGCAGGGCCCGGTCGAGGTGGGGTTCTATGTTCCGGAAAGCAATGCCCTTACCGAGCCGGCCGGGTACATGACGAACAACCTCGAAGTCGACAATCGCGGGTACGTCCTTGCGGTCGACCGCAACGGCGCGGGGTTCGAGATCCTCGAGCTGAAGGGCAAGGCGAAAAAGATCGGCCTCGGCACGGATACGGGCCACGGCCACGACGATGACGATGACGACTGAGCAAGGCCGGCGCCGCTAGAATTTGGCGCCGGACGCGTTGAAAAGGAGGCGGCCCTGAAGGCCGCCTTCTTTCTTTAATGCGAGATAACGACCATGAGCCGTTGGGGAATACTCGCGCCGGGGAGTTGTTCTACCGCATGGGACGAGCACCCGGCACACCGGGAGCGTTCAGTTCCTCTAGTTACAACTAGGCCCTGCCCCCGAGCCGCATGAGGACATCGCCTCCGCCAACGACGTTAGGGAAGGAGACCCGCATGAAAAACCTTTTGCTCCCCGCAGCGTTACTCCTGGCATTCGCGGCCCCCGCCGCATTGGGCGACGAAAAGATCAAGGCCAGGCTCACCGGCTACGAAGAAGTGCCGTCGGTGTCCACGCCAGCTTCGGGCGAG
>Ga0210377_10003984_pt1 | contig 12536 bp, 13 predicted proteins | sample PLM4_65_b1redo_FD_155480 | JGI IMG/M metagenome (GOLD analysis project Ga0210377, IMG submission 155480) | Groundwater sediment microbial communities from an aquifer in East River, Colorado, USA - PLM4_65_b1 redo | ecosystem: Environmental > Terrestrial > Soil > Riparian zone | place: USA: East... | reverse complement strand
TCGGGCTGTTTCTCGGCTGGTCGCGCAAGTTCAAGGAATACGTGTTCCCGATGTTCGAGGTGCTGCGGCCGATCCCGATCCTCGCCTGGGTGCCGCTCGCGATCGTGATGTTCATCGCGACCGAGTCCGCGGTGATCTACCTCGCGTTCCTCGCCTCCTTCTTCGCGACCGCCCTCAACACCATGCTCGGCGTGGAATCGATAGACGAGTCGTACGTGCGCGCCGCCAACTGCCTCGGGGCGAACAAGTGGCAGGTGTTCCGGCACGTGATCGTGCCCGGCGCGCTGCCGTTCATCTTCACCGGGCTGCAGATCTCGATCGGCGTGTCATGGTTCTCGCTGGTGGCCGCCGAGATGGTGTCGGGGCAATACGGCCTGGGATACGTGATCATCACCTCCTTCATGATGGTGCGCTACCCGACGATCGTGATCGGCATGCTGACGCTGGGCGTGGTCGGCTACGCGACGAGCGCCATGGTGCGCATCGCGGGCGACTACCTGATGGAATGGCGCGTGCGCGAGCTGGCGCTCTCGGAGCGCTGATGGACATGCGCGAACCCGGACTGGCGGCAGTGACCCGCGGCCGCATTCTGATCGACGATGTCGTCAAGGTCTACGATCCTGAGGGCGCGGCGGTAATGGCGGTCGACCACTGCTCGCTCGACATCGACGCGGGCGAGATCTGCATGATCGTCGGCCCGTCCGGCTGCGGCAAGACGACGCTGCTCAACGCCATCGCCGGCTTTCACGAGATCACTTCGGGGCGGGTCGTCCTGGACGGCGAGGTGCTGTGCTCGGCCGACAAGCCCAGGGCGGCGCCGGGACCCGATCGCATCGTGGTGTTCCAGAACGGCGCACTCTTTCCGTGGAAGACCAACCTCGAGAACGTGATCTTCGGCCCGGTGATGCAGGGCAAGCTTTCGCGCACCCACGCCATCGAGAAGGGGCGCGCCATGATGGCCGACGCAGGGCTTGCGGGCGTCGAGCACAATTACCCCGGCGAGGTCTCCTCCGGCATGCGCCGGCGCGTCGAGATCGTGCGCGCGCTGATGAACGATCCCAAGGTGCTGCTGCTCGACGAGCCTTACCGGGCGCTCGACTCGCTCACCAAGTCGGTGATGCACGAGGCGCTGCTCGAGATCTATTACAAGAATCGGGTCACCATTTTCTTCATCACGCACGACCTGGAGGAGGCGATTTTTCTCGGCCACAAGGTTGCGATCATGACCACGCGCCCTTGCAAGCCGAAGAAGGTCCTCGCGGTGGACATCCCGCACCCCCGCGATTACAGCGTGCTGACATCGAAGCGCTTTCGCGAACTGATGGAAGAGACCAACGAGGCAGTGCACGAGGAAGCGCTCAAGGCGTTCCAGGCGGGCGAGAGGGAAGGTTAGGAGATGGCGAAGAAGTTCGGCGAACTGCTCTCCAGCCCCGCATTCTGGCGCGGCATGTTTTCGATCGCGACCTTCCTGGTCCTGTGGGAGATCGGTTCGCGCTCCAAGCAGTGGATGAGTCCGGAACTGTTCCTGCCGTTCAAGGAGCTGCTCGGCGCGCTCGGCTTCAAGAAGGACTACCTGCCGTGGATCGGCGCCGTACCGGCGCCCTCGGCGGTGCTCGGGGCCTGGGCCGGGGTGCTCGGGCAGGCCGGATACTGGCAAAGCTGGTACATGAGCTTTTTCCGCGTGATGAGCGGGTTCATCGCGGCGATGATCGTCGGCATCCCCTTCGGGCTCGCGCTCGCGGTGAGCCGCACCGCGCACGGCATCGGCTTCCCGGCGTTCGAGGTGCTGCGTCCGATTCCGCCGCTCGCCTGGGTACCGGCGTCGATCATCTTCTGGCCGACGCAGGAACTGGCGATCTCCTTCGTCACCTTCCTGGGGGCCTTCTACACCGTCGTCATCAACGTGCTGGGCGGCGCAAAATCGATCGACGTGCGCTACTTCCAGGCGGCGCAGTCGATGGGCTCGTCGAACTGGGACATTTTCAGACGCGTCATCCTGCCCGGGACGCTGCCCTCGATCGTGGTCGGATCGGCGGTCGGCATGGGCATCACCTGGGAGGTGGTGGTCGCCGCGGAAATGATCTCGGGCGGGGGCAGCCAGCAGGCGGGCGGCGGTGGTCTCGGCTTCTTCATCTGGAACTCGTACGTCGGCGGCTCCTACGAGCAGATCGTGGTCGGCATGATCTCCATCGGCATCGCCGGATTCGCCTCGAGCGAATTGCTGCGCTGGCTGGGCCGCCATGCGACTCCGTGGTTGAAGGCGAGGTAGCGCCAATGAGCGAGATCCTGAACGCGCGCCCTGCGATCGTCGCGGGCGAAATCGCGGTGCAGGGCGTGAGCAAGTCGTATGGCGCGGCGCAGTTCCGCCGGGAGGTGGTGCGCGATTGCTCGTTCACGATCGAGCGCGGCAAGTTGACGGTCATGATCGGGCCCTCGGGATGCGGCAAGAGCACGATCATCCGGCTGCTCGCCGGGTTCGAGAGCCCGAGCGACGGCAAGGTGACGCTCGATGGCGCTCCGATCACCGGTCCGGATCGCGATCGGCTGGTCTTGTTCCAGGAGACCGCGCTGTTCCCCTGGATGACCACCTGGGACAATATCCTGTACGGGCCGCGTGCGCGCCGCGAACTCAACAAGGAAACGCGCGGGTTGGCCGAATTCCTGCTGCAGAAGGTGGGGCTGCAGGATTTTCGCGACAAGTATCCGCTGCAGCTCTCGGGGGGCATGCAGCGCCGCGCCGAGCTGGCCCGGGCGATGATCAACAATCCGAAAGTGATGGTGCTCGACGAACCGTTCCGCGGGCTCGACGCGATGACCAAAGAGCTGATGTGGGAATATTACTCGCGGCTCTTCGAGGAGAACCGGCGCACCAATTTCTTCGTCACCACCGACATCGACGAGGCGGTGTTTCTCGCAGACCGATTGCTCGTCATGTCCAACACTCCCACGCAGGTGCGCGCGGTCATCGAGGTCGGCCTGCCGCGCCCGCGCAAGCTCTCGGACATCGTCGAGAGCGACAGGGCCAATGACGTCAAGAAGCAGGCGCTTTCTATCCTGCACGCGGAGGCGATGCGCTCGTTCTCGCGCGGCTCGAAGGCGGCCGCGGACTTCGTCGACGCCTACCTCAAACGCGCCAACCGCGTCTGAGCTGCCGATGGAGCTGCTGCTCAACCGTCCGATGGTGGTGGCGCTCGCCATACTCGGCGCGCTGCTCGCCGCCGCCGCCTCGTCCCTCAGGCTGCGCGGCGCGCTCGGCGAGAAGGGGGAGCGGATTCTCAACTACGCGGGCTACGGCTGCATGGGCGCGAGCATGCTGCTGTTCGTCCTCGCGGGCCTGCGCGCGGCGCCGGCCTCTGTTCCATGAGCGCCACGCTCATCGACGGCAAGGAAGTTGCCCGCCAGGTGCGGGCCGAGTGGAAAGTGCGCGCCGATCGCCTCAGGGCGCAAGGCCTCGAGCCGGGTCTTGCCGTTCTCATGATCGGCGACAATCCCGCTTCCGCGGTGTACGTGCGCAACAAGGTCAGGGCATCGGCCGAAATCGGAATCCATTCGTTCGAGTTTCGCTATCCGGCGGAAACCGCGCAGGCCGCGGTGCTCGCCAAGATCGACGAGCTGAACGCCGATCCCCGCGTCCACGGCATCCTTGTGCAGTTGCCGCTGCCGCCGCAGATCTCGGTGCACGCGGTGCTGGAGCGCATTTCGCCGGACAAGGACGTGGATGGCTTCAATCTGTACAACGTGGGCGGCCTGGTGACCGGCGGAACGGTCTTCCCGCCCTGTACGCCCTACGGCGTCATGTGCCTCTTGGACCACACGGGAATTCCGATCACCGGCCAGAACGTCACGGTGGTCGGCGCCTCCAACATCGTGGGCAAGCCGATGGGATTGATGTTCCTGCAGCGCGAAGCCACGGTGGCGATCTGCCACATCAAGACGCGCGACCTCGCGCAGTACACGATTGCCGCCGACATCCTGGTGGTGGCCGCGGGCAAGCCCAACGTGATCACCGGGCCGATGGTGCGCACCGGCGCGGTGGTGATCGATGTCGGCATCAACCGGCTGCCCGGCGGGCAGCTGGTCGGCGACGTGGATTTCGACGCCGTGAAGGAAAAGGCCTCCTACATCACGCCGGTGCCCGGAGGCGTCGGGCCGATGACCGTGACCATGCTCCTGTGCAACACGATCGCGAGCGCGGAGCGCTTCGCGGCGCGCCGCGGACCATCGGCTAGAGCGGCGTAGCGCGCGGCCGCCGCCTCGCCGGATCATAGAAGGGGAGCCGCGCCGCCCGCGCCACGCGTCCGTCGCTCAAGCGCACGAGCGTTCCGGGCCTTGCGGCGCAGGGCTGCGCGAATCCCAGCGCCAGGCGGCGGCCGAAAATGGGCGAGTCCCGCTCGCTGGTGACGTGCGCGAGCGGCAGGTCGGCGCGCGCCAGCGCGCCGGCCGGGCGGGCGATGATTTCCATGCCGCAGAGTATGCGCGCCGGCTCGGCGAGGCGCCGCCGCGAGAGCGGGCGCGCGCCCACGAATTCGTGCGCGTCGAACTCGAGCAGCCGCGCGAGCCCAAGCTCGAACGGATCGACACTTCCTGCGATTTCGCGTCCGAAAAACACGAATCCCGATTCGATGCGCAGGCTGTCCGCTGCCGCGAAGCCACACTCGCGTCCTCCCCCCGGGCGTGCGGCCTCGAGCAGCGCCTGCCACAGCGCGGCGCCGGCGGCCGCCGGGACGATCAGCTCGTAGCCGAGCTCGCCGCTGTAGCCGAGCCGGCCGACGAGCGACGCAAGGCCCGCGATCCCGGCCTCGGCGAAGCGGAAACGGCCCAGCACACGCACCGCCGGTTCGCCGGCGAGCCGCGCGAGGATCGAGGCGCTCGAAGGTCCCTGGAGCGCAAGGACCGCGGCCTCGCCGGAGCGGTCAATGGCGTCGCTGCGCTCGCGCAGCCAGCCGAAGTCGCTGCGCCGACCGGTGAACAGCCAGTAACGGTCGTCCCGCAGACGCCAAACGGTCGCGTCATTGAAGACGCTGCCGTCTTCGCGCAGTAGCAGCGTATAGCGCAGCTGTCCCGGAAGGAGGCGCGCCAGGTTCCGCGTCTGCAGCCGTTGCAGCGATTCCAGTGCGCCGGCGCCGGCGAACTCGTACAGCCCCATGAAGGAAAAATCGAACAATCCCGCCGCGCGGCGCACCGCCATGTGCTCCTCGCCCGGGTCGGTGAAGGCGCGGGGCACGTGCACTGCCGGGCCGACTTCGTCAAGCGCGACCCCGCGGGCCCGAAATTCGCATTCGAGCGGACTCACAGCGAGCGCAAAAGGAGCAGCCCGCCAACCGCGACGCACAACGCGCCTGCCAGGCGGCGCAATGCCGACGCGCTGACCGCGTGCGCAACCCTCACCCCGAGCAGCACGCCCGCGAGCTCGAAGGCCGTGACCAAAGCGGCGATTCGCCAGTCGATGAATCCGTGCCGCAGATTGCCGATCGAGCCGGAAGCGGCAGCGACGATCTGGAGCACCTGACTCGTGCCGACCGCAGTGATCGGCGCGAATCGCAGGATCACCATGATCGGCACCGAGAATAGAGGCCCGCCGGCGCCCGAGACGCCGGAGCCGAAGCCCGATACGGTTCCCACCGCCGCGAGCAGCAGCTGACCGCGCCAGCCGCGACCGTCCCGGTACTGCGGTGTCGCGCGCAGCGGGAGGAAAATGTATGCGCCTGCACAGGCGATGACGAGTGCGATCAACACCGCGAGCGGCTTGGCGTCGATGCGCGCGGCGACGAGTGCGCCGGCGTAACCGAACACCGAAGCTCCGGCGCATACCGGAAGCGTGATGCGCCACACGATCGAGCCGCGGCGCTGGAACAGCCAGCTGCCGAGGATGCCGGTGAACAGGAACGTGAAAAGAGAGGTCGCCGCCGCCTGGTGGATGCCGAGCCCGCCGAAGAGCGCGAGAAACGATATGAGAAGCACCCCTCCGACGCCCACCGTGCCGATCAGCATCCCGACCGCCGTTGCCACGGCAGCGAGCGCAACGTCGGACAGCAGCCCTGCGGCCAATCGCGCCGTCAGCCCGCGGCGAAGGCGACGAGCTCGCTCGTGAGCAGAGCCGCGAGCTGCTTCATGAGCGCGTAACCGAGCGCCGGGTCGCTCTCCATGAGTGCGGTCAACCCCGCACCGTCAATCGCGATCACCTCGCACGGCGTCAGACAGTAGGCGGTCGCGATCCGGTGCGAGTGGCCCGCGATCAGCGCAGCCCAGCCGAAGACGTTGCCGCGCCGCATGATTTCGCCCCCCGAGGTGTCGCGTTTGTCGAGCCCGAGCGTGAAGCGAACCATGCCGTCGGCAAGCACGTAGAAGTCGTCCACCGGATCGCCGACGACATAAATCCGGGTGTCTTGGGGGAACGAGCGCAAGCGGCCGAGCGCCAGCACGCGCCCGAGCTGTGCGCGCGTCAGGCCGGAAAAGAAGCGCGCCTGCTGGAGGACGTCGATTTCGACGTTCGCCAGGTTGTGGACGCTGCCGCTCACCCGGACGCGCTGGTGCGCCCCTTCTTCCACCCGACCATCTCCCCGAAGCGTTTGCTCTCTTCCTCCCTCATGAACACCGTGTGCTCGGGCCCGGGGTAGCGCCGCCCGCGCACGTCATCGCGGTAGTCGGTAAGACCCTTCTCGATGATCGGAACCAGGTCGGCGTAGATCTTCGAATGCCGCGGCGTGTGCTTCTCGTAAAGGTGAAACAGGTCCGAGCCGATGATATGCACGCCGTGGGCCAGGTTGCCCGCGCCGAGGCTGATCACCGGCACCGGCAGCGTCGCAGCGAGATATTCGCACACCTCGGAGGTGGTCACCTCGCACATGATCGAGAAGCAGCCCGCCTCGACCATCGCCCAGGCATCGTCGACCAGCTCCTTGGCGCGCTCTGCCGTCTTGCCCTGCGCAAAAAACCCGCCGAGTTGCGGCATGCGCATCGGGGTAATGCCGATGTGGCCCTGCACCGGGATCCCGGCCTTGACGATCGCTTCGATGTATTTCGCATGATGGCGGTTGCCCTCGCATTTCATCACCTCGGCGCCGCCCTGCGAGACGTACTTTGCCGCGTTATCGACCGCCTGCTGAGCCGAGAGGTGAAAGCTCATATATGGCATGTCGACCATGCGCAAGCCGTATTTCGATCCGCGCTTGACAGCCTGCGCCATGAACATGACCTCCTCGAAGGACACCGAAGTCGTATCCTCGTGTCCGAAGAGCACCATGCCGCCGGTATCCGAGACGCAGAGAATGTCGATGCCGACCCGGTCCGCGATGATCGCGGTCTCGTAGTCGTAGACGGCGAGCTGCACGATCGGCTCGCCTTTCTTCATTTTCTCCGCCAGCATCGGGATGGTGACTTTCTTGCGCGCCGGTTGCTGCGCTGCGGCTTTGCCCTGTTCGGCCATGCTCTCTCCTCTTTTGTCCGGGTAATCGGCGTCCGGTATGGCGATGGAACCGAGATCCAATATTCGCTGCAATTCCCGTGCCCGTCCAGGCGGGAGAAAGTCGCCCGCTGTTGCGGCGTGCCGGCGGGGTACGAGGGCATTCGCGTTTCGGAACGAAACCTGGCCATTGCGCCGCGAAACCGCGGCTGCGGCGGCATTACGCCCCGGACTTGCGGTCGCGCCACAGGCCCCATTGTTTGCGCCGTGTCCAGAGCGCCTTGCGACCGATGCCGAGCATCTTGGCGAGTTCGGCTTCGCCTCGCGCGTCCTGGTGGCGTTCGACTATCGAGCGGATGTACGCCTCCACCGAGAGCGGCGCGCCGCTCTCGGCCGGCGCGGCGTGTCCGGGCGCCGGGGCCGCCCGGGGCGCCACTTCCTCGATCGATTCGGCGCCGAGCGTCTCCGACTCGGAGAGAATGACCGCGCGCTCCATCAGGTTCTCGAGCTCGCGAACGTTTCCGGGCCACTGGTAGGACATGACGAAGCGTTCGAACTCGGGAGCCATGCGGCGCACGGGCTTGCCGAGCCTGCGCGAAAAATGCGCGAGGAAGTGCTCGGCCAGGAGCCTCACGTCGTCGCCGCGCTCGCGCAACGGCGGCACTTCGATCGAGATGACGTTCAGCCGGTAATACAGGTCTTCGCGAAACTCGCCCGCCGCCATCGCCTTCTGCAGGTTCCGGTTGGTGGCGGCGACAAAGCGCACGTCCACGTCGTACTCCTGCTTGCTGCCGAGCGGGCGCACCACGCGGTCCTGCAGCACCCGCAGCAGCTTCACCTGCAGCGGCGGCGCAAGCTCGGAAACCTCGTCGAGGAACAGGGTTCCGCCGTGCGCCTCGCGGATGAGTCCTTCGCTCCTCTCGACCGCGCCGGTGAAGGCGCCCCGTGCATGGCCAAAGAGCTCCGACTCGAGCAACTCGCGCGGGATCGCGGCGCAGTTGATCGGCACGAAGGGGCCTTCGGCGCGCGGGCTGGCAAAATGCAGCCCCAGCGCGACCAGCTCCTTGCCGGTGCCGGATTCGCCGGAGATCAGCACGCTCGCATCCGAGGGCGCGACCTTGCTCACGAGCGATTGCACGCGCCGCACGCACGCGCTTTCACCGATAACCGGCCGCGCGCCGTAGAGGCTGCGCAGGCTCTTCTTGAGCAGGGCATTCTCGCGATGGATGCGCCGCTCGTTGAGCGCGCGCTCGACCGCGTGGAGCAATTCGGTGTTGTCGAACGGCTTGACGATGTAGTCGACCGCCCCGGCGCGCAATGCCGCGATCGCGCTCTCGATCGACGAATAGCTCGTCATGAGGATGATCGGCAGGTCGCGGTACAGCGACTTGATCGTCGGGATCGCCTCGACGCCCGTGCCGTCGGGCAGCTTCAGATCCATGATCACGAGATCCGGCTCCACGAGTGCGATCTGCCTTGTCGCGGATTTCGTCGTGCCGCAATGCTCGGTCGCGAAGCCTTCGCTCCGCAGGAGGAGTTGCACGACCTCCGAGATGCCCGGATCGTCGTCAACGACCAGGATCCTCTCGCGCCGCGCTGCCTGGCTCACGCGGCCTCCGGCTGGCGCAGCGGCAGCTCGATCGTGAAGCATGCGCCGCCGCGCGCATCGTTCTCCACCCAGATACGGCCGCCGAGCTCGCGGGCGATCTCGCCGGAAATGGCGAGGCCGAGTCCGGTACCTTCACCGATTCCCTTGGTGGTGAAGAACGGTTCGAATACGCGCGGCAGCACGTTCGATGCGATGCCGGGCCCCTCGTCGCGCACAGTGACGCGAATCCGGGCGTCGCCTGCAACTCCGGCATACGCCTCGATGCGTCCCGTGCCCTGCATCGCCTGAGCCGCATTCAGGAGCAGGTTGAAGAGCACCTGCTGCAACTGGCCTCGCCGGGTCAGTACCGTCGCCTCCCGGATGCCGCGGTAATCGACCTTCACCGCGCCGCCCCACGCGCTGTGGCGCAGCAGCATGACGGCCTCCGCCATCGCCTCGTCGACCGAGACCGGCGTCAGCTCTTCTCCTCCGACGCGGGAGAAATCCCCGAGCTTGCGCGTGATCGCGAGCACGCGGGCGATGTTCGCTGCGATCGATGCAAGCCCTTTCTGGAACGCTTCGGGGGCGAGGTCGCGTCGGGATTGCAGCATCTGCAGCATGGAGCTGACCGCCGCGAGCGGATTCGACACTTCATGGCAGATGCCCGCGACCATGAAGCCGAGCGAGGCGAGGCGCGTAGTCTGCGCGTTCACCGCCTTGAGCTCGGAGAGTTGCGTACAGTCCTCGACGGTGATGCAGGCCCCGCCTTCGAACGGCTCGATGTGGAGCATCTCGTGCACCGTGCAGCCTTCAGTGCGCCGCACGACCGGCACGCTCGCCGCGCGGTCATAGCGGCCACCGAGCGCTTCGTCGTATGCGGGGGCCGCTGCGCGCACGGTTGCGCAGCCGGGCGCAGCCAGCCGCCGGCGCATCACCTGGTTCGCCGCCAGGAGCTCGCCGCGCGGCCCGATGAGCATCAAGGGTGCGTGCACCGCCTCGACCAGCCCTGCATACGCGGCGAGCATGGCGGGTTCCGCGGCACGACGTCGCGTGCGCGCAGAACGCTCCCGCCCACCGCTCACCAAGGTCTCCCTTCCGCCGCCCTCAGCGGCGGCGCGCGCTCATCGATCGGCAAGCACACGAGCGTCGCGATCGCCCCGAGCGCCGCCGCCGTCGTCCACACAGCGGCATAGGAGCCGGTGGCGTCGAACGCGGCGCCACCCAGCCACGCCCCTAAGAAGCTGCCGACCTGGTGCGCCAGGAAAACCATCGAGAACAGCATCGAGATGTGGCGCACGCCGAACATCTGTGCGACGAGCGCGTTGCTCACCGGGATCGTGCCGAGCCAGGCCGCGCCCATGCCGGCGGCGAACAGCCATAGCGTCCAGTCGGACATTGGCAGCAGCACGAAGGCGGCGATTCCCGCCGCGCGCAACGCGTAAATCACCGCAAGCACCAAGCGCTTGGCGTAGATGTCACCCAGCCAACCGGCGACGTAGCTGCCGATGATGTTGAATGCGCCGATCAGCGCCAAGGCGGTCATGCCGTCTTCCGGCTTCAGGCCGCGATCGATCAGGTACGCCGGCAAATGGTTCATGATGAACGCGGTCTGGAATCCGCAGACGAAAATGCTCGCCGAAAGCAGCCAGAAGCCCGGATGCGCCGCGGCACGCGTGAGCGCGGCGCCGGGCGATTCCCGTCGGCCCATTTCATCGCTCGCGGCGCGCGCACCCGCCGCGCCGCCGGCCCAGGCGCCGAGCGGCACAATGAGCATGGCCATCGCCGCGAACGCGAGCAGCGCCCCAGCCCATCCGAGCGCGTCCATTAGCGCCTGTGCCGCGGGCAGCATCGCGAACTGACCGACGGAGCCCGCCGCCCCGGCGATGCCGAGCGCGAGGCTGCGGTTCTTCTCCGGGAAGCTCTTGCCCACCACCCCGAGCACGACGCCGAAACCGGCGCCGCTTTGGCCGAGACCGATGAGCAGGCCGGTGCCGGTGCCGAAGCCGGCCGGGGACTCGGCGAGCGCCATCATGACGAGCCCGGCCGAATAGGCGAGGCCGCCCGCAGCGAGCACTTTTGCTGCACCATAGCGATCGGCAAGCGCGCCCGCAAAGGGTTGCGCCAATCCCCACGTGAGATTCTGCAGCGCGAACGCGAAGCTGACGGTCTCGCGGCCCCAGCCCCGGTCCGCGCAGATCGGCCACAAGAACAGGCCGAAACTCTGTCGGATGCCGAGCGCGATCAGCAGAACCGCTCCCGCGCACGCGAGCACCACTGCCAGCGCACGCGAATCCGCAATTCCCAGGACCAATCCCTCCCCGAATTCCTCCGCAGGAAATCTACAGGGAGTTGGATCAAAAGCAAAGTCTTTTCCCGCTGTCGCCGCGAGCGCAAGCACCACCCAGCCCTAGGCGATCGAATGGCGCGAACAGCAAATGTTATCGAGCGGCGCCGCGCGAGCCGGGAAAGTTTGCTATCTTTCCCGACCGGCGCTCGGCGCGTCCGCTGCGTTCCATCCATGATCGAACACACAGCCGTATCGGTTCCCGGGCGCCAGAGCAAGCTCGAAATCAGGTCGGCAGCGGCGGCGCGCAGGAACGCACTTTCCGCGGACGAGCGCCGCGCAGCGAGCGCCCGGATCGCAGAGCGGATCCAGGAGTCGGAAATGTTTCGCTGCGCATCAGCGGTGATGGCGTATTCCAGCATTCGCAGCGAAGTGGATACCGCCGCATTGTTCGACGCCGTTCTCGCTTGCGGCAAGTGTCTCGTGCTACCGCGTGCCGACGCCGTGCGCGTAGCGCTGAGCGCGCATGCGGTCAAGGATCCGGCGCAGGAACTCCGACCTGGCGCTTGGGGAATCCTGGAGCCGGATCCTGATAGATGTTCGCTCGTTGACCTTGCTGACGTCGATTTGGTCGTCGTGCCTGGAGTCGCATTCGACGCAAAGGGAGGGCGCATCGGCTACGGTAAAGGGTTCTACGACAGGTTTCTCGCCAGGGTTGTGCGATCGGCGCGTTCAGCGCAGACCCTTGCGCCCGCCTTTGAGGCGCAGATCGTCGGGTACGTGCCGACGGACGGGCACGACATCACCTTGGACGCGGTGGTGACGGAGCGGCGCTGGATTACCTGTGTCAATCGAGCGTAGCCGGGCTGGTAAACTTCTTCCTTGGAAATATTACGCGACGGTTCCTTGGTGGGCGCCCACAAGAACATGCGAACGACCCCGAAGGGCCGCAGCGTCGATCCGCGCGCGCGCGAAGAAATCTGCGCGCTCATGGGCGACGAGCCGCGCCGCCGCGACCTGCTGATCGAGCACCTGCACCGGATCCAGGACAGATACGGCCATCTCTCCGCCGCGCGGCTCGCCGCGCTCGCGGAGGAGATGCGCCTGTCGCAGGCCGAGGTGTACGAAGTGGCGACGTTCTACCACCACTTCGACGTGGTGAAAGAGGGCGAGGCGGCCCCGCCCGCGCTCACCGTGCGCGTGTGCGATTCGATCGCCTGCGAGATGGCGGGCGCGCAGGAACTCCTGAAGAAGCTGCCCGC
>Ga0210377_10003983_pt1 | contig 12537 bp, 7 predicted proteins | sample PLM4_65_b1redo_FD_155480 | JGI IMG/M metagenome (GOLD analysis project Ga0210377, IMG submission 155480) | Groundwater sediment microbial communities from an aquifer in East River, Colorado, USA - PLM4_65_b1 redo | ecosystem: Environmental > Terrestrial > Soil > Riparian zone | place: USA: East... | reverse complement strand
CGTTTCGTGAGTCCCACCCCCACCGGCCCTTCCAGCCGGCCACCTCGATCAGTTACGCTAGGGCCATCCGCCAGGAGGCCCCATGAACGTGAACGCCCCGATCGCTCCCGCCGAGATCCAGGGAGTTGTCGCCGCGGAGGTCGAGCGTCAGCTCAAGGCCTTCCGGGGCGAGATGGAGGGCAAGCTCGCCGAGGTCCGCGAGCGCACGGTCGACGACGCGGCGACGATCATCGTCTTCAGCGGCGAGCTCGACAAGGTCCTGGCCGCGTTCGTGCTTGCCACCGGTGCCGCCGCCGCCGGGCTAAAGACCTCGATGTTCTTCACCTTCTGGGGGCTGTCGGCGCTCAAGAAGAAGGACGCGAGCGGTGGGCCCAAGAACATCATGGAGAGGATGTTCGCGCTCATGACCCCCTCGAGCACCGAGTCGCTCCCTACCTCGAAGATGAACTACTTCGGGATGGGCGCGCTGATGCTCCGGAAGATGATGAAGGACAAGCAGATCGCGACGCTCGAGGAGCTCGTGGCCCTGGCGCGCGAGATGGACGTCAAGTTCATCGCCTGCACCATGTCGATGGACGCGATGGGTGTGAGCCAGCCGGAGCTCGTCGACGGCCTGACCTACGGCGGGGTCGCCACCTACATGGCCGACGCGGTCCGCTCGCGCGTCACGCTGTTCATCTGAAACGCCCAGTGGCGGAAGCGAGCGAGCCCGGCCCTACGAGCGTGCCCACCGTGGAGGTGGGCGAGCTTCTGCCCAGGCTCGACCGCGGCGAGCCGGTCCTGCTACTCGACGTCCGCAACCAGGAAGAGTACGAGGGCTGGAAGCTCGAGGCGCGCCGCCCCGTCGACACCGTGCACGTGCCGTACTTCGACTTCATCGAGGACGCCGAGGGCTCTCTCGCGCGCGTCCCGCGCGACCGCGAGCTCGTCGTGCTGTGCGCGAAGGGCGGCTCGTCGGAGATGGTCGTCGAGATGCTCGGCGAGGCGGGGCGGAGCGCGCGGAACGTCAGCGGCGGCATGATCGCCTACGGCGTCTATCTCGAGCCGGCGCGGCTGCCGCTGCCCGCGGCCGACGCCGCGCGCTTCAGCCTGTTCCAGGTCAATCGCCGCGGCAAGGGCTGCCTGTCGTACGTGATCGTGGCGGGTGACGAGGCGGTCGTAGTGGACCCGAGCCGCCACGCCCCCTGGTACGAGGCCTTCGTGGCCGAGCAGGGGGCGCACATCGTCCGCGTGCTCGACACGCACGTGCACGCCGACCACGTGAGCGGCGGTCCGGAGCTCGCCCGGCGGCTGGGCGTGCCGTACTTCGTGTGCGCGGGCGCGGGCTTCGATCTGCGGCACCCCGTCACGCCGCTCGCCGACGACCAGCAGATCCGGCTGGGCGGAGAGCACGGCGTCTCGATCGAGGTGCGCGTGATCCGCACGCCGGGTCACACCCCCGGCTCCACCTCGTTCCTGGTCGACGGCCGCCTGCTGCTGACGGGCGATACGCTGTTCGTGAGCAGCGTGGGCCGGCCCGACCTCGGCGGGCACGTCGTCGAGTGGGGCCGCGACCTGTTCTTCAGCCTGAGAGACCGCTTCGCCGACCTCGCGGCCGAGACGCGCGTTCTTCCCGCGCACTACTCGGGCATGGGCGAGATCTCGCCCGAGGGCCTGGTCTGGGGCCGGCTCGGGGACCTGCGGGCGACGGTACCCGAGCTGCAGATCGAAACGCCGGACGAGTTCGTCCGCGCGGTGCGCGGCGCCGTGAAGGACCCGCCCGCGGCCTACGCCGAGATCATCCAGGTGAACCTTGGCGCCCCGGCGACCGAGGAGCAGATCTCCGAGTGGGAGCTCGGCAAGAACCAGTGCGCCGCCTCAGCGCGAAAGGCGGGCGGAGCGTAGAATCCCCGGCACGCCCGAAGGTTGTTGGAAGGAGAAACACCATGGCTCTCAAGAAACTCGACGTCCGCGGGACAAAGTGCCCGATTCCCATCGTGAGAGCCAAGAAGGAGATCGACGCCATGACCCCCGGCGACGAGCTCGAGGTGACGGCCACCGACCCCGGGTCGGTGCCCGACTTCCAGGGCTGGGTCAAGACCGCCAAGCACGCGCTCCTGAAGGCGCAGCGCACGGAAAAGGACGACACGGGCAAGGAGCTCTACATCCACCTGCTGGAGCGCAAGTAGCACCGGCCGGCCGCAAGCGTACGCGCGTCCACCTCGGGAGAGCACGATGGCTGAAACCGTGACCCTGCGCCAGGCTGCGCCGGTGCGCTGGGCCAAGGTCGTCGACCAGACGCGCTGCATCGGCTGCCACGCCTGCAGCACGGCCTGCAAGTCGGAGAACCAGGTCCCGATCGGCGTCCACCGCACCTACGTCAAGTACGTGGACGTGGGCCGCTTTCCGCAAGCGCGCCGCGCCTTCCAGGTCACGCGGTGCAACCAGTGCTCCGAGCCACCCTGCGTCTTCGCCTGCCCGACCGCGGCGATGTACCAGCGCCCGGACGGGATCGTCGACTTCGACAAACGCGTGTGCATCGGCTGCAAGGCCTGCATCGCGGCGTGTCCCTACGACGCCGTCTTCATCAACCCGGAGGACCACTCGGCGGAGAAGTGCAACTTCTGCGCGCAGCGCCTCGACGTCGGCCTCGAGCCCGCCTGCGTCGTCGTGTGCCCGACCGAGGCGATCGTGGTGGGCGACCTGAACGACGGCACCTCGCGCGTTTCGGAGACCGTCGGCCGCGACACCGTCGCGGTGCGCCGGCCCGAGAAGGAGACGCGGCCGAAGCTCTTCTACAAGGGCGCCCACCAGGCAACACTCGACCCGATCGCCGCGCGCCGGCCGCCCGGCGGCATCTTCATGTGGAGCGAGCAGGGCAGCGGCCCGCAGCAGGTGACCTCGGGCCACCCCGGCGCGCCGAACAACGCCGCCGCGGCGATGCTGGCGTACGACGTGGCGCACCGCGCGCCGTGGGACTTCCGAGTGAGCCTGTACACCTGGACCAAGGGGATCGCGTCCGGCGCCTACCTCGTGCCGGCGCTGCTGCTGCTCGCCGGCGTCCTGCAGCCCGAGAGCGCGCTCTGGCGCTGGGCAGCGCCGGTGCTGGGTGGCGGCTTTCTCGCGGCGACCGTAGGGCTGCTGATCCTCGACCTCACGCATCCCGAGCGCTTTCACCTGGTGCTGACGCGTCCGCAGTGGCGCAGCTGGCTCGCGCGCGGCGGTGTCATCCTGTCGCTCTACGGCGCCGTGCTGGTGCTGCACTTCCTGGGGGCGCTCGGGGGCCGGACCGGCTGGCCACAGGCGCTCGTGTGGGCAGGCCTGCCGCTCGCCGTGCTCTGCGCCATCTACACCGCCTGGCTGTTTGCCCAGGCCAAGGCGCGCGACCTGTGGCAGAGCCCGCTGCTGCCGCCGCAGCTCCTGGTGCAGGCCGCGGCGTCGGGCGCCGCTGCGCTGCTCGTCGCCGCGGCCTCCCTCGAGCCCGCGGCCACCCGCCCCCTGGCGCAGATCACGGCCCTCGCGACGCTCGTCCACCTGCTGCTCGTGGCCGGCGAAGCCACCATCACGCACCCGACCGCGCACGCGCGTCTCGCCGCCCGCGAGATGACGCACGGCCGGTACCGGCTGTATTTCCGCACGGGCATGGCGCTGCAGGCTCTGGGCATCGTCGCGGCACTGGTGCTCCCGGCGGGCGTGATGATGGCGCCCTTGGTACTCGCGGGCCTGCTCGCCTACGAGCACGCGTTCGTGCAGGCCGGCCAGGCCGTGCCGCTCGCCTGAGGAATGAGAGCATGAGCACTCCCAAGAGCGATCGCGTTTCCGCCTCCAAGAGCGCCACCGAGGCGCGCGGCGAGACCTTCTACCCCGGCCCGAGCCGTACCCAGCTCGGGGCCTATCCTCCGAAGGAGCGCTGGGACGACTGGGTCGAGCTCGACTCGCGCGCGTGGCCGCAGCGGCTCGAACGCCACTACCTGCTCGTGCCCACGACCTGCTTCAACTGCGAGTCGGCCTGCGGTCTGCTGGCGTACGTCGACCGCGAGACGCTCGAGGTGCGGAAGTTCGAGGGCAACCCCGAGCATCCGGGCTCGCGCGGCCGCAACTGCGCGAAGGGCCCGGCGACGCTCAACCAGGTGAAGGACCCCGACCGCGTGCTCTATCCGCTGAAGCGGGCGGGCAAGCGCGGGGAGAACCGCTGGCAGCGGGTCTCGTGGGACGAGGCGCTCGACGACATTGCAGCGCGCATCCGCAAGGCGATCGCCGAGAAGCGCAACAACGAGGTGATGTACCACGTCGGCCGCCCCGGCGAAGACGGCTACACCGAGCGGGTGCTCGCCGCCTGGGACGTGGACGGCCACAACTCGCACACCAACATCTGCTCCTCGAGCGGGCGCGCCGGCTACCAGTGGTGGATGGGCTACGACCGGCCGAGCCCCGACCACGCCAACGCCGAGCTGATCCTGCTGATCAGCGCGCACCTCGAGTCGGGCCACTACTTCAACCCGCACGCGCAGCGGGTGATGGAGGGCAAGGCGAAGGGCGCCAAGCTCGTCGTCTTCGACGTGCGGCTCTCGAACACCGCCACCCACGCCGACCACTGGCTCGCCCCCTGGCCGGGCAGCGAGCCGGCGATCCTGCTCGCGATCGCGAACCACCTGATCCAGGAAGACCTCTACGACCGCGAGTTCGTGAGGCGCTTCTGGAACTGGCAGGAGTTCATGGAGCAGGAGCGTCCGAAGGAGAAAGCCTCCTTCGAGGCCTTCGAGAAGCAGCTCAAGAAGCTCTACGCGGAGTACAGCTTCGCCTTCGCCGAGCGCGAGTCGGGCATCGCGGCCTCGGTCGTCCACGAGGTCGCGAAGCTGGTCGCCGCCGCCGGACCGCGGCTCAGCACCCACAACTGGAGGAGCGCCGCCGCCGGCAATCTCGGCGGTTGGCAGGTGACGCGCACGCTCTTCCTGCTGAACGCGCTCGTGGGCGCGGTGGGCGTTCCGGGCGGGGTCTTTCCGAACGCCTGGAACAAGTTCGTCCCCAAGCCGATCCACACCCCGCCCCACCCGCACCAGTGGAACGAGCTCTCCTGGCCGCAGGAATACCCTCTGGCGATGAACGAGATGTCGTTCCTGCTGCCGCACTTTCTGAAGGACGGCCGCGGGCGGCTCGAGGTCTACTTCAGCCGCGTCTACAACCCGGTCTGGACCAACCCGGACGGAATCTCCTGGATCGAGGCGATCACGGACGAGAGCAAGGTCGGCCTGCACGTCGCGCTCACGCCGACCTGGAGCGAGTCGGCCTACTTTGCCGACTACGTGCTGCCCGTGGGGCTCGGGTCCGAGCGCCACGACCTGCACTCCTACGAGACGCACGACGCGCAGTGGATCGGCTTCCGTCAGCCGGTGCTGAAGGAAGCGCACGCGCGCCTCGGGCGCAAGGTGAAGGACACGCGCGAGGTCAACCCGGGCGAGGTATGGGAAGAGAACGAGCTCTGGATCGATCTCTCCTGGCGGATCGATCCCGAGGGCGCCATGGGGATCCGCAAGCACTTCGAGTCGAAGAGCGAGCCCGGTGGAAAGCTCGGCGTCGACGAGTACTACGGCTTCATCTTCTCGAGCTCGGTGCCGGGGCTGCCCGAGAAGGCGACGGCCGAGGGCCTGACACCGCTCGAGTACATGCGACGCTACGGCGCCTTCGAGGTGGCCCGCAACGTCGGCGCGCAGCACGCGGCCCGCGTGCCCAGGGCGGAGCTCGACGACGTGCGCGTGACGCCGCACGGGCGCGTCTACACGCGCGCCGAGAAGCCCGCCTCCGCGAACGTGGTGCCGGTCCCGTCGCCCGACCCGGACGCCGAGGGACGCCGGCCGGTCGGGATCGACGTGGACGGCGAGGTGGTGCGCGGGTTTCCGACGCCAAGCGGACGGCTCGAGTTCTACTCCGCAACGCTCAAGGCCTGGGGCTGGCCGGAGTACGCGCTTCCGACCTACATCAGGAGCCACGTCCACCCGCAAAGCCTCGAGGAGGGCGAGGTCCCGCTGATCCCGACCTTCAGGCTCCCGGTGCAGATCCACACGCGCAGCGCCAACGCCAAGTGGCTCGACGAGATCGCGCACACGAACCCGCTCTGGATCCACCCGAGCCACGCCGCGACGCTCGGCCTCGCGACCGGCGACCTCGTCCGCGTCGAGACACGGATCGGGCACTTCGTGGTGAAGGCCTGGGTCACCGAGGGGATCCGGCCGGGCGTCGTGGCGTGCAGCCATCACATGGGCCGCTGGAAGCTCGAGGGAGCGGGCCAGCGGCAGATGATGGCGACCGTGAGCCTGCGCCACGAGGGCACGCGCTGGTGGCTGCGCCGCGAGCACGGCGTCGAGCCGTTCGCCTCGGCCGACCCCGACACCTCGCGCATCTGGTGGACCGACGCGGGAGTGCACCAGAACCTGACGTTCCCGGTCCAGCCCGATCCCGTCTCGGGCATGCACTGCTGGCACCAGGCCGTCCGCGTGAAGCGCGCCGAGCCGCAAGACCGCTACGGCGACGTGTCGGTCGACACGGCCAAAGCGCGCGAGGCCTACGCGGAGTGGCTGAAGCTCGCGCGGCCGGCGGCCCGGCACTCGCCGGATGGAACACGACGGCCCTACTGGCTGCTGCGGCCGCTGAAGCCCGGCCGGGAGACCTACAAGCTGCCGGGGGCGACGGCAAGGTCGTGACCCTCCGGCTTCCCGTCGCGGAGCCGGCCGGCGTTCTGCTGCGCGCGCTCGCGGTCGGCCTGCTCGGCGGCTCGGCCGGGCTGGTGCTCCGCTATGCCGCCACCGAGGCGCCCCGGCTCATCTGGCCGGGGCGCGGCCTGGTGGAGGGAGTGGCCCTGGCGCCGCCCCTCGCCCGCGTGGCGATCCCGGCGGTCGGTGGACTCCTCGCGGGGCTGGTCCTCGCGCTCGGCTCGCGCTGGGCGGGCGGGGCGCGCGGGTGGGACATCCTGGAGGCGGTCGTGCTGCGCAACGGCGTGCTGCCGCTGCGCTCCGCGATCGCGCGGGCGGCCTCCTCACTCGTCACCCAGGCCTCGGCGGGAGCCGTGGGTCGAGAGGGGCCCATCGTGCTCGTGGCCGCAGCCACGGCTTCTGCCGTCGGGGGGCGCCTTGGCGTCCCGACGCGGGAGCGGCGCCGGCTCGTGGCCTGCGGCATCGCCGCCGGGCTCGCCTGCGCCTACAACACGCCCCTGGGCGCCGCTCTCTTCGCGATGGAGATCATTCTCGGCAGCTTCTCGCTCGAGGCGTTCGCGCCGATCGCCGTGTCTTCCGCGGCCGCGACGCTCCTGACCTGGGCCGCCTTCGGCCGCGATCCCGTGTTCCACGTGCCCGCTCTCGCGCTCTCGGCCCCCTGGGAGATCGGCCTCTACGCCGCGCTCGGCGTGCTCGGCGGCCTGGCCGCCGCCAGCTTCCTGTTCGCCCTGCGCGCGAGCGCCGCCTTGTACTCGCGCTCGCGGCTGCCGCGGCCCCTGGCCATGGCGACGGCGGGCCTCGTGCTCGGGCTTGTCACGCTGCGCTATCCGGAGATCGTGGGCAACGGGCGCGAGGCGATCGCCGCCCTCTTCGATCGGCCCTGGGGCATCGAGCTGGTCGTGGCGCTGCTCGCGTTGCGTCTCGTGGTCACGCCGCTGGCGGTCGGCTCGGGGACGGTGGGCGGCGTCTTCACCCCGACGCTCTTCCTCGGGGCGATGCTCGGTCACGCCTTCGGCGCTCTCGTCCGCGCGCTGTCCCCGGCTCTCGGCGCCAACCCCCAGGCCTTCGCACTCGCGGGCATGGGCTTCCTGCTGGCCCGCCCCACGCACGCACCACTCACCGCGGTCGTGATGGTGTTCGAGATGACGCTCGACTACGGGATCGTGGTGCCGCTGCTGCTCGGGTCGGCCGTCGCCAGCCTGGTCGCCACACGCCTGAGCGCGAACTCCGTCTACACCGAGGCACTGCAACGCAAGGCCGGAGAAGCGGGGAACGAAGCTCGCGGCGCGCTCGACGTGCTCCGCGTGGCGGACCTGGTCCGCACCGACCAGGTGACGGTGGAGCGCGACCTCCCGCTGCCGAGGGTCCTCGACCGATTCGTCGCCTCGCGCCGCAACCACCTCTATGTGGTCGACGACACGGGCAACTTCGTCGGGGCGGTCAACCTGCACGACGTCAACGAGGCCCTGGGCACGGCCGCCGACCCGGGTGCGATGGTTGCCCGCGACGTGATGCGCACGCGCTTCGAGGCCACGGTCCCCGAGGAGGGTCTGCCGCGCGTGCTGGAGCGTTTCGCCGTCCAGGAATGCGAGCGGCTCCCCGTGCTCGCCGCCGACGGATCCCGTCGCCTCGTCGGCACGATCTCGAAGCGCGACATCTTGTCGGTCTACTCGCTGGAGCTGCTGCAGCGGGATGCGGGGCTTGGGTCCTCGCGACCGATCGAGGCGCCCATCGACTCCCTGGTCGACGAGCTGCCGCTGCCGGCGGAGCTCGACGGGCGCACGTTCGCCGAGTCCCGGTTCCGTGAGCGGCATTCCCTCGCGCTCCTGATGGTAAGGCGCGGCTCGGGGTTGCTGCTCCCGGAGGCCGACCTGCGCTTCGCGAGTGCAGACCGCCTGGTGGTCTTCGGCCCGCGTGACCGGATCGACACCCTGCGTCAGCGCGGCGCTGCCGCGTCCGCCGTGGGGAAGCGGGAGTGACGAGCCCGCTGCGGGCCGCCGCGGCTCAGCCGGGGCCGGCCGGGTTGCGGGGCGACATTCTCTCGGGCCTCACCGTCGCGCTCGTGGGCCTGCCCCAGTGTCTCGCGTACGCGCTGCTCTCGGGCCTGCCCCCGGCCTACGGGCTGTCGACGGCCGTCGCCGCGGGCGTGGTGGCGGCCGCGGTCGGTCAGAGCGCCCAAGTCGTCACCGGGCCCACCAACACCACGGGATTGCTGATCCTCGCGGCGCTCACGCCGTTCCTCGGCGCGAATGGCCTGCTCGCGGACGGCGGGTTGCCGGCGCTCGCCACGCTGACGCTGCTCGTCGGCGTGGTCCGGCTCGCGGCGGCCCTCGTCGGTGGCGCCCAGCTCGTGCGCTTCCTGCCGGAGTCGGTGCTGGTGGGCTTCACCGCCGGCGCCGGTATGCTGATCGCGGCGATGCAGCTCGACGAGGCGCTTGGCCTTTCAGGCCTGCGGGCCCACGGCCTCGTGTCGGAGCTCGAGGCGGTCGGGGGCGCGATCTCCGGAACAGGCTGGCCGGCCCTGGGACTGAGCCTGGCCACCGCGGGCCTGGTGCTGTTTGCCCGCCGCCTCTCGCCGCGGCTGCCGATCGCACTGCTGTGCGTCGTCGCGTCCGCCGCGGCGGCAGCCGTATTCGGCCTGGGCCAGGCCGTGGGTCTGCCGCTCGTGGGTGAGCGTGCCCTGGTTCCCTCGGGCTGGCCGCCGGGCGCCTGGCCCTCGCTCGACCCCGCGCTGTTGCAGCAGCAGCTCGTGCCCGCCTCGGCGATCGTGCTGCTCGGCACGCTCGAGCTCGCCGTCACGGCGCGAGCGGGCGGTGCGCGCGCGAACATGAGGCGCGAGATCCTGGCCCAGGGCTGGGCGAACGTCGCCTCGGCGCTCTGCGCTGGCTTCCCGGCGTCGGCGAGCCTGACCCGCTCGGCGCTGCTGCGCTTGGGCGGGGCCCGGACCCGTGTGGCCCCGGCCGCGGCCGCCCTGCTCACCCTGCCGATCCTGCTGTTCGCCGGCCGCTTCGTGGGAAGCATCCCCCAGGCGTGCCTCGCCGGCGTGCTCTTCGCCACCGCCTGGCGGATGGTCGACCGCGACGCCATGCGGAGGCTTTGGCGGGCCTCGGCGGAGACGCGGCTGCTGCTGCTGCTGACGCTCGTGGCGACACTGGTGCTCCCGCTCGAGTGGGCGGTGCTGCTCGGGTCGGGGACCGGCCTGGTGATCCATCTCGCCAACACCAGCGCTCCACGCCTCCAGCTGCTGCGGCCCGAAGATGGCCGGCTGGTGCCGGTCGCGCCGGGCGAGTCGCCGCAAGCGGTGGTGCTGGAGGTGAGCGGCAACCTGCACTACGCGGCCGTGCCGCCGTTCGTCTCCGAGGCGGAGCGCCTCGTCCCGCCCGGCGCCCGCCTGGTGGTGGTCGATCTCTCCCACGCGCACGAGATCCGCTTCTCGGCGCTCGTCGCCTTCGAGCAGCTCGCCGACGAGACCGCGCGGGACGGCGGCATCCTGTGGCTCGCCGGCGTCGATCCCGACACGCAGGCGCTCATCGCGCGCTCCGGCAGCAAGCTGCGTGTGATGCCCGCCGAGGCGGAGCCGGGCCTGAGCGTGAGGCGCAGCCTGGAGGCCGCCGAGCCTCCATTGCATTGAACTAAACTCCTCCTTGACTCGCGGGCGGGGCGGGATAAGAGTCGTTGAAGAATCTCTCTAGACGTTTTCGATCGGAGGAACGACCCATGCGTCGATTCGCTTCTTTGTTGCTGCTGGCACTCGTCGCGGCGCCGCCCCTGGCACACGCCCAGTCACAGGCGATGAACGGTGCGATCGAAGGTGTCGTCCGCGATACCACGGGCGACGTCCTTCCCGGTGTCACCGTCACGATCACAAACGTGGAGACAGGAGCGCAGCGCTCCGTGCAGAGCGCAAGCGACGGCAGCTATCGCGCCCCCCTGCTGCCTCTCGGCTCGTACACGGTGAAGGCCGCGATCACGGGCTTCAAGACCCTCGAGCGGACGGGCATCAGCTTGTCCGCCGGCCAGACCGCGCTCGTCGACGTGACGCTGGAGGTGGGAGGCATATCCGAGATCGTGTCCGTGTCGGGCGACTCGCCCGTCGCCCAGCCGGGCAAGATCGACCTCGGACGCACGATCTCGCAAGCCGAGATCAAGAACCTGCCCCTGGTGTCGCGCAACCCCTACAACTTCGCGTTCCTGCAGGCCAATGTCACCGGGTACGAGAACAACGAGTTCGGGGTGCCCCGCATCAACGCCAACGGCAGCCAGATGCACACCAACTACCAGATCGACGGAAACACCAACACCCAGAAGGACCGCGCCGGCCTGCGCATGCTGCCGATCTCGGAGGTGGTGGTGCGGGAGGTCAAGGTCATCACGTCGGGCTTCGCTCCCGAGTTCGGCCAGACCACGGGCATGGTCTTCAACGCGGTGACCCCGTCGGGCACCAACGACGTCCGTGGCTACCTGACCTACCGCTTCCGCCGTGCGGGGATGAACGAGCGGCCGTTCTTCCTGTCGCCCGCCGCGCGCACGCCCGACAACAACATCGACAACTTCACCGCCACCCTGGGCGGGCCCATCGTGTCAGACAGGTGGCACTACTACCTCGGCTACGAGTACGTGAACCAGGACCTCAGAGACGCGTCCAAGGTCATCCAGCAGAGCGCGGTCAACAACGCCCAGGCCCTTGGCTTGTCTTCGACCGCGATCCCGCCGGACGGCGTCATCCCCACCGAGCAGCACGTCAACTTCGCGATCGCCAAGACCGACTACCAGCTATCCCCCGAGCACAAGCTCTCCGCACGCTACTTCTTCTTCAAGAACCGGTCCCCCTACAACATCGGGGGTGGCCTCAACACCGTCGATCGAGCCACCGACTTCAACGACCGGATGGACTCGGCGTCCGTCCAGCTGATCTCGTCGTTCGGAGCGAACCGCCTGAACGAGCTGCGCGTGCAGTTCGCGCGCCGCCACCAGTTCCGGACCACGAGCGAGAACGCCGGCGCCTGCCCGGCGATCGTCGTGAGCGGCATCGCGAACTTCGGCTGCCCGCTCGACGCCACCCAGAGCGCGGGCTTCGATTTCAGCCAGAAGATCTGGCAGGTCTCGGACAACTTCACCTGGATCCGGGGCAAGCACAGCGTCAAGGCCGGCTTTGACCTGCAGTTCGTGGCCGACGACCGCGTGAACACGCTGCGGCAGATCTACACCTTCCCCAACGTGGACGCCTACGTCGCGGCGAAGGCGGGGACGAGCCCGCGCGCCTACACCACGTTCCAGCAGGACCTCGGCGATCCGAGCGTCAGCTACAACTCGGGCTTCTACGCCGCCTTCGTCCAGGACGACTTCCGCGTCAGCCCGAGCTTCAAGCTGCTCTTCGGGCTCCGCTACGACCTGTTCGACATCCCCGACTCGCGGCCGTTCGGGCAGAACCCGCTCTCGCAGTCCTTCAAGAAGGACAAGAACAACTTCGCACCCAGGGTGGGCTTCTCCTGGAGCCTGGACTCCGCCTCGAGGACGGTCGTCCGCGCCTCCACCGGGATCATGTACGAGCCTCCGCTGCTGAACCTCTACGAGGACGCGATCCTGAGGAACGGCGATCCCCGCAGCTTCACGGCCACCCTCAACCCCACGAGCGCGGGGGCGCCCGCCTTTCCCGCCACCCTCGCCGACCTGCCTCCCGGCTTCACCCTCCCCACGCAGAGCATCAACGCGGTGGCCGCGGACTTCGACAGCCAGTGGGCGCTCATGACCAACGTCCAGATCGAGCGCGCGATCGGCCAGGACTTCGCGGTGTCGCTGGGCTACGTCAACTCCATCGGGCGCAGCATGCCGCTGCTCATCGACACCAACA
>Ga0210377_10003981_pt1 | contig 12544 bp, 14 predicted proteins | sample PLM4_65_b1redo_FD_155480 | JGI IMG/M metagenome (GOLD analysis project Ga0210377, IMG submission 155480) | Groundwater sediment microbial communities from an aquifer in East River, Colorado, USA - PLM4_65_b1 redo | ecosystem: Environmental > Terrestrial > Soil > Riparian zone | place: USA: East... | reverse complement strand
GCACCCCCCCCCCACCACCCCCACCCGATGAGCCTCCGGCTGCTCCATTAACTCCGGAAGTACCACCATTACCTCTATTATTCGTAATACCACCTCCAGTACCACCTCCTGATCCAGATCCTGCAGTGCCTACAGTGCCACTAGTTCCGTTTGGACCGGCTCGATTTGTGCCATTACAGGTTTGTGTTACTCCAATACCTGTAGGACCGCCACCACCACCAGGACCACCCAAGGCATTCATGTCTATAATACCTCCCGAAGCAACCGTGATTGAGGTGGTAGCACGGAGAAACAACACGCCGCCAGTAGTTCCATTCCAAGCACTGGTGGTAATAGTGCCGCCACTACTGACGGATACGGTGGTGAAATTGGGGATTCTCACAATTTGTGCATCAGTTGATTGGTATGCCTTGGTTACAGTACTACTGAGAGTAATTCCCGTAGTTGAAGTTACAGCGGAGATACGTTTGGTTTCGTAATTACCAATACCAGTACCTTCCATTTGTATGATCATTATTTCGTCCCCAACAGAAAATCCTGTGGTGGAGGATACCGTTATGACATTTGTGCCGATAGCAGCGCCAGCAGTTAAATCAATCGCTTTACATAGTGCGGATGAAAAACTACCGGTTCCTGTTTGGCAGTTTGAAGATTGACTAACTGTAATCGCACCATCTGCGCCCGTTCCTAGCGAAGCTATTTGTGTTTGTGTATCAAACCTACCTCTGGTTGTCCCCGTTGAGTCCAGGAAGTAGATGGATGAGTTATTGGTATTGCCTGTAGTGGTTCCTGTAGCTTGAAGTCTCATGTTTGTTCCAGAGGTTCCAGAGTAGGCACCGGCTATTGAAAGATTACCTGTTGTATCAATTGAGGCTACATTTGTTGTGTTATGCCCATATACCATTAGTGGGTTTGAGGTGGTGGGTACAGAGCTTCCTGCACTTCCATCATATCCAATGGAAAGATCTCCCTCAGCATCAAAGGCAGCTCTTTCTTCTCCTCCCTGTCCCATTCCAAGAAGTTGTTCATTGGCACTAGGAGCAGTTGGGTTTATCCTTATTGAAGCTTGAGCGAATGTTGTATCTGTAGGATCATATGTGAAGATTCCTTGACCAGAGATGGTTAAGGCAGAATCTGCATTGATGTTAGCTACATATAGGTTGTTCCACTTGAGAGATGAGGTACCTAAGTCAGCTCCAATGTTTACTGATGGAATGATTGATCCACCACTTCCAATCTCAAGTTGATTATTTGAATCATCCCAGAATAAATTTGTATTATCCTGTGTTAGCTTAGTTCCATCAGAAAAAATTACAGAGCCAGCAGCGAGCGTTGTTGTTGATCCAGTTCCACCGTTGCCAAAGCCTAGGGTTCCTGTTACATCAGTCAGGTTGGCAGTTGAGCTAATTACTCCCCAGGAAAGGTCTCCTGTACCATCATTCTTGAGAAATGTGCTTGATGATCCTTGAGCAGAAGGCCAAGTATAATCTACACCATTGATTTGATTTAAATTCCCAGCAACACTAAGGGAAGAATCAAGTGTTGCTTCTCCTGAGACATCCAGTGTTGTGGGAACAACCAGTTGGCCTCCCAAGGTCAAACTTCCTCCAATATCAGTATCGCCTGTAACGTTAACGTTTCCAGTAACAAATGTATTCTTTAAAAACCTTACATTCTCCCTAAACTCACTTTCTATGCTGACAGTAAAAGTAGGCACTACACTTGCAGCCTGGAGGACAGATCCTTGAGGCTTTAATACACTCAAGCTTGTTTCTTTCCCTGTATTTAAAAAAGAAGTCTCAGACAAAAAGCCAAAAACCCTTCCTGCTTTTACTCCACCAGTTACAAACAAAGAAAAAAGAAAAAGATATGCAGCTACAAACAATACTTTTTTTTGATCTATATGAAATCTGCTGTACAAGACTGGAGCATCAGAAAGCTCAAAACCTCTAACACGAGCTTCATTAATAATTTGTATTGGATTAACTACAGGAAGAGTAATATTTCTAGGCTGATACTTTTTAACAGAAATTTTTACTTTTTCAATCTCAGACAAACTATATCTTCTGTGTCCTCCTGGAGTTCTTTCTCCTTTTATAAGTCCATCCTTCTCCCAACGACGGAGGGTGTTGAGAGATACGCCCAAGAGCTTGGCTGCTTCAAGTATTGAGAAGGTTGAATTCGAAGTTTGACTTTTAAGCAGACCTTGTAAAAAGTAAATTTCCTTCTGAGAAAAAAGAAACTTTCCGGAAGCACCCTTTTTGGGTTTGATAACACCTCTTTTTTCAAGTCGCCGCAAGGTCTTAACAGAAGTTTCTAGGACTTCTGAGGCCTGTTTTATTGTTAAAAAACTTTGGCTGTTTGGCAGTGACATGGTTGGACAAAAAATAGGTTCAGATGGTTAATTTTTTGGCATCTTTATTTACCCATTAGTAGAGAAACTTGTCAAGCGTATATAATAAGTAACGCTATATAGCATAGCTAAAGAAATGAAATATTTGATTTGGCTCCTGTTGATAGTTTTAATCATATTTAGAGTTATTACTACCAAACCTATGTATAGAGATGGTCAATATATCAGACTATCATCTACTACAACATCAGATTCATTGAGATATGGAGATAAACAACGAGTTTCTTTAAATGGGTTAAAAGTTTATTTACCGGTTTTTCCCGAGATTCGTTATGGAGACAGAGTTGTTGTCGAAGGACTAGTCAAAGGCGGAGAGCTAAAAAATGCAAAATTGATTAAACAGGAATATGGCAATAATTTACTTCTAAGCTTTAAAAGAAAAATAATTTCCTTTTGGCAAAAAACTTTGCCCGAACCCCATGCATCCCTCGTTGCAGGTATAGTTTTGGGATCTAAGAGCTCAATACCTCAAGACTTTTGGAATGATCTAAAGAAAACAGGCACAACCCATGTCGTAGTAGCCTCAGGAATGAATGTAACTTTTGTGGCTGGATTTCTCATTTCTGGCCTCACTCTTTTCTTAAAAAGAAGGTGGGCAGTGTTTGTATCAATTTCAGGAATTGCAATTTATTCCTTTATGGCTGGCCTGGAGGCTCCAATAGTAAGAGCCGCTATAATGGCCTCAGTTATGCTTATAGCCCAGGCACTAGGCAGGCTCACAGAAACACTGAGAATATTCTTTTTAACGGCTCTTGTAATGCTTATGGTAAATCCTTTTTGGATAAGCGATCTTGGATTTTTATTAAGTTTTGCATCAACTCTTTCATTGATACTCTTTGGTACAAAAGTACATACTAAGCTATCTTTTGTACCAGGAATATTTAGAGAAGGGCTTTCGACGTCAATTGCTGCACAAGTCGGTGTTGCTCCAATTTTGTTTTTTGCTTTTGGTCAATTTAATATTTTTTCGCCAGTGGTTAATATGTTAGTTCTTTGGATTATTCCACTAGTAATGGTAATAGGGAGTATTGGAGGGCTAATTGGTCTTATTTTTCCTTTGTTGGGTGAGTTAATAACTTACTTGTTATATCCTTTAACTAGTTGGTTTATTTACGTAGTAAACATCTTTAGTTGATATGGACAGTTCATTTTTTCGCAAACATCTAGTTTTAGTCTTAGGTCTTTTGTCTTTGACTTTTGGTTTATCCTTAACTGCTTTTCCTGACAATAATCTTCATATAATTGCTTGTGATGTAGGGCAAGGGGACGCCATTCTTATTACTTATAAGACAAACGAAATTTTAATTGATGGAGGACCTGACAATAGTGTTTTATCTTGTCTTTCCCGACATATGCCTTTCTGGGATAGGACACTTGAGATGGTAATTCTGACCCATCCGCAGGCAGATCACTTTACGGGGCTTATTGAAGTTTTTAGAAGATATAAGGTCGAATTGTTCCTTACAAACGCTGTTGACGGTAGCGCTCAGAGCTATCAACTGCTAAAAAGTCAAGTGGGGGGTGGGGGTGTTTCGGTAGCGAGTCCGATAGTAGGGCAGAGGTATAGGTTGGGTTTGATCTACTTAGATGTACTTAACCCGCCTCAGGGCTTTATTTCAAAGAATTTGAACGATTCGATTGTTCTAAAAATGAACTATGGGGATTTCAAGGCTATTTTTACTGGAGACATAGAAGGGAACATGGATAGTAAATTATTAGAAAATAACCTCTTGGAGCCAGTTAACTATCTCAAAGTGAATCATCATGGCTCTAAGAATGGACTCACAAAACCCATATTAGAGGCCTTGAGGCCAGAAGTTGCGGTAATTTCTGCTGGGAAGCAAAACAGATTTGGTCATCCGCACAAAGAAACCCTAGATCTTCTAAATAGTTATGGAATAAAAATTCTAAGAACTGATCAAGTGGGTGATGTTGAAATTCTTTCTGACGGAAAGAGTTGGTGGGCGAGATAAATTATATAAGATTACCTACATATCTACTTGACAGTAATTGTATAAATCAACTAGAATTTGTTCTCAGAGTGAGTAAACACCCTGAGGATAGAAATAAACTTAAAAGGAATTTTCCAAAAGAGCCGGAAGGCTCTTTTTTTATGATTGGGGGTGATAGAAATGGCAGTTGAAGATGGTAGGCTAGGATTTCTACATCACGGAAACAAAATATTACTGGTTACAATTCATGGTGACGATCCACATAATATAGAGGATGGGTTAGTTTCCCGAGACGGAAACGAAAGGGTCATGTTTAACTTAGGTCCGAGTTGTGACTCAGATATAGTTAGTTTTGTACCAAATGAAATAGACGTTGTAGTTGTAGACCAGCCAAAAAATAATTTTCGCAGAATAGTTGTCAACTCACCTAAGGATAAAGGGATTGTTTTATTCTTGCCTACTGGAGTTTAAGTGGGCTAAATCAGCTAAATTTTTCTTATCAAGTTTGGTTTCATTGACTTTTGTTAAGGGGTAATGTCTCTCCTATTTTTTCAACAATATTCTTTGGTTTTGGGACTATCTCTTCTTCAAGCTTGCGCTCAATGTAGCTTGCATCTATTTCATCAATCATTTCTTCGAGCTCCATATCGTTTTTAACTTCAACGCCTTGTTTTCTAAGGATTAGCCTCATTAGTTTTAAAACCTTGGTCAGCTCCTTCTCAGTTATCAGGCTCACTTGCAGCTGAAGCTCTGAACGAAGGGTACTAGTTTGGTTTTGTCTAATCTGGCTCATGAGAACGATGATCATAAGGAATATAGATTCAATACTAAGAATTGAAGCAAGTAGTACGTGGTCGCCAATTTTGAGGGCAAACCAAAGGGTTACAAAGGTGATATTAATCAAAAGAAAGATAATACTTCCCAAAAATGAAGTTAGGGTATCGGCGAGTTTAAATTCCCAATGCCTTCTTTTAAGGGATTTGGCTTCAAAGCTTTGAATTATCCGCTTTGGCGTATGGTTGTTGTTTGATGTTGCCATCTATATAATAAGCAAAGCTTGTTATATCTTCGCTATAATAGGCTAACATATGGACCATAAACTTTCAAAGCTCAAAAACGGACTAAGAGTTTTAGTAGTCCCCATGCCCGCCCTTGAGTCTGCAACTTTAACGGTTTGGGCCAAAGTGGGCTCTAGGGCAGAAAGTGATGAACTTTCGGGTATTAGCCACTTTCTTGAGCATATGGTCTTTAAAGGAAGCAAGAAGCGCCCCAGCGCAAGGGAAATATCTCAGGTGGTAGATGCAATAGGAGGGGAGTTTAACGCAGCAACGGGTAAAGAGTGGACCAACTTCTATATTAAAGCCCGCGCGGCAAATCTTGAAATTGCTTTTGATATTCTATCTGACATGGTTCTAAACCCTGTACTTAAAGAAGAAGAAGTTGAAAGAGAAAAAGGAGTAATTATAGAAGAGAAAAAAATGAATGACGACAACCCCTATATGGATATCCCGGATGTTTTTGAAAACCTTATTTTTAAGGGCTCTGACTTGGGGCGAGACATAATTGGCACTGAAAAATCGATCAGAAATATAAAAAAAGAAGATTTCAAAAACTATAAAATGATGCACTACTTTGCAGATAATCTACTTTTGACAGTGTCTGGAGGAGTAAAAATAGACCAAGTTTTAAAGTTAGCAGAGAAGTATTTTGGAGACCTAGCTAAGTCAGAAAAGAAAGCTGGTAGTATTTATAAAAGTACTCAAACTAAGCCCCAAGTTCTTCTTAAAACCAGAAAGGATGCCCAGGTAAACATGATAATGGGCTTTAGGGGCTACCCATTAGGCCACAAAAACAGATTTGCCGAAGCCGTTCTTGCATCCATCTTAGGAATGGGTATGAGCTCAAGGCTATTTATTGAAATTAGAGAAAGAAGGGGTTTGGCTTATTCAGTTCGTACTAGTCCCGAGCACTATATTGATACTGGATACTTTGCAACTTATGCAGGAGTCGACCCTAAAAAGGCAGAAGAAACAGTTAAAGTAATGCTTGAGGAACATTATAAAATCACAGGTAAAAACCCTGAAATTACTAGTGCTGAGCTTAAAAAAGCAAAAGAATTTCTAAAAGGACACTTAGCCCTATCACTTGAGGATACAAAAGCCGTTAATTATTTCTTTGGAGAAAGACAGCTTCTTTTGGACAGGCTTGAGACTCCTGAGGATATTTATAGGGGGATTGATAAAGTAACAGTTGGGGATATAGTGGAAGTTGCCAAAGAGATATTTAAAAAAGAAAACTTAAATCTAGCCTTGATTGGACCATATACTGATGCTTCAAAGTTTGAAAAATTATTAAATTAAAATGGAACAAACACTGGTTATTTTTAAGCCCGATTCAGTTCAAAGAGGAGTGGTTGGTGAAATACTTACTAGATTTGAAAAAGCAGGATTGAAAATAGTAGCAATGCGTATGTTGAGGCCAAATACTGACCATTTTCATAAGCACTATGAAGATATAGGTAAAATGATTTCAAGAAGAGGACAGAAAGCTTTTGATATTACTTTAGACTATGTGCAAGATGGGCCAATAATAGCTATGGTCTTACAGGGTATTGAAGCTATTGAACTAGTTAGAAAAATGACTGGCCCAACTGAGCCCAAGTCTGCTTTGCCTGGGACAATTAGGGGAGATTATGCTCATATGAGTTTTCTACATGCAGACAAAGAAGGAGTAAGCGTTGCAAACTTACTACACGCCTCAGGTAGTAAAGAAGATGCTAAATTGGAGATACCACACTGGTTTTCAAAAGAAGAAATCTACAATTACTCAACCGTTCACGAGAGATTTACCCAATCAAGAAAGACCAAAATATGATACTGCTTACAAAATCACAACTTAAAGGGCTGGCAGACATAGCTTCTGATAGTGGCCAAGTGTTTTTAGCCTCAATGGTAGTCCCTTTCTTTGTTGGTACAAGCGATATTAAGTTTTTAGTACTGCTATTGGGGTTAATATTTACCTTGATTTCTTGGATATTTAGTCTATCATTAAGAAGAAGGTTAAAATGAACATAACAATTGATCCGCTTACTGGCTTTTATATCGCAGGCGCTATAGCGCTTTTGATAATGGTTTTAATTGCTTTACCTACATTGATTGCGAATTCTCAGAAAAAGCGCTAATTATCTCCAATTTTAACCTTCGTATATGGCATATAATATTTATTATGACTGACTTAGATAAAAGCAAAATTGCAAAGTTTTGTAAGGATAACGATATCACTTACCTTGCTGTTTTTGGATCAGTGGCGAGAGGTGGGGAGCGGGAAGATAGTGATATTGATTTAATAGCTAGGTTTTCAAAAAGAAAGAGTCTTTTAGATTTAGTAAGGACAGAAAGTAAATTCGAAAAGATTTTAAAAAGAGAAGTTGATCTTTTTACTGAGCCTGCAATAAGTCCTTATATAAAAGATATAGTTGAAAAGGACATGAAAGTTATTTATGAGGAAACGTATTAGGCCTCAACTACATAAGTTCCGCTAATCAAGTCATGCCAGCCTCTGTGCTCCTTTTTATCGATCAAAATCCAGATAAATCCCAGGAAAGCAATCGTACTAGAGACTGTATAGCCAATGTAATTTCTAAAAATTGCCTTGTAGAAGCTAATTTTTCTTCCTTGGGCGTCTACTACTTTTGTTCCAACTACTATCTTTCCAATTGTTCCTCCAAATTTTGATGTCAGATAGGCATTTAACAGGGTATATGCCACTACAAACACAAAAACAAGGCTAATTCCTGTAAGCCCATTATCAAATTGCCTATAAATATTAGGGGAGGAGGCTATCATAATAATAAAATAGGCTGTTGGCAGCATTCCTATGGCCCAGTCTACTAAGTAGCCTAAAAACCGCTTTATCGGTGATGCTATTATTCTTTCCATGTTTGTCTAAAAACTTGATTCCAGAGTGATGTTTTAAATACTGCAATAAATCCTGTAACGGCAGCACTAGCCCAGGCAAATATTAAAAGAAGAACAAGAATAGGCAGGTAAATTCCTATGGTATATAAAATAAGTCCTGGAATTCCAAGAACAATTAAAATTAGAAGAGTAGCTGCAATTCCCATGAGGCTACTTAAGACTACTGAGACTATTCCTGTTTTTAAAGTTTTAAAGAAATATTTCCAAGCCATCTTGAGTCCAATTTTCCATGCATTCCATGGTGTGTAATTTTTTAGAACGATTGCTCGGGAGCCGTAGATTGATACTCCGGGAAGAAGAATAAGAAGGGGAAAAGCGACTATTGCAATCAGAAAAGAGATTGAGTTAAAAATTAAAAGCTTCATAAAATTACTAATTCCAGCGGGCGAAGCATTAGAAAGTGTTGCCTTTTTTCCATCAAGCTCAAGATCAGTACCAAAGATAAGGCTTCCTTGAGCCCAGGAGGAGATTATGAAGCTTATGGTAAGGCTAAAAAGGCCAAATATAGTTACTGAGGTAAAAAAAGTTATTATTTGAGCGGGAGTAAGCTGTATAATCCAGTTTGAAAAAACACGTTCAAGATTTAAAAAAACATCAGGAAGCCCGCCGGGCAAGTTTTGAAAATCTTGGGAGCTTAGACTTCGACCGAGGTTTATGCCCCCGCTGCCTGCGCCAAGAAGAATTCCGTATATCCAAAGCCACTTGGAGCGCTTTGCAATCTCAAAGCTTTCTTTAACCATGCAAGTATTATAAAGCCTTACCAAATGGCTTGCCAGTAGAGCTTTTGGTCTCGAGTTTATTTTTGATTGGTAAATAAATCATTTTGTCTTACTTTGTAGATTAAAACCCCCGCTTTATCATAGATTTTTTCGAGAAAGTGAAATTTTTCTGGCATAAAGCCATATTTCAGCATAAAATCATCTTTGCCTAGAAATATGTATGTTATTTTGTTGAAATAAACGAATGAATTGGCAGTAAATTCATTCTGTTCAAGAAGAAAAGAGTTGGTATTTGCAATTTTGAATTTTAGGTTTGTAGTTTGTATAGAATGACCAAGGTAAGTTTTTCGACCGATTAATCCAGGTATAATGTTGCCATAGTCTTTATTTGATAGAATAATATCGTCGAAGTTAGTATTAGAACCAAGCCAACTGATTGCTTCAAATTCATCCTTATCGATGGAATAGTAGTGACTTTGATTAGCCGAGATTATTTTAAAATCCTTCACAATTGAAGTTAGTGACCAAATTGGTAGGATTATCAAGATCAAAAACAAAAAAACATTCTTGTGTTTTTTTAGGCGGTTATATATTACAAATATTCCAGAAGTAGCCAGGATCGAGATTGGAATATGAATTCCTTCAATCATTCTTGTTTGAAAATTAGTGGGCGAGTAGAGCATAATAATAGATGCGATTACCCAGGTAAGGATAAGTTTATATTTGAATTTATTTTTTTTAATAAAGATCTCAATTCCGATGATTGCCAGGGGAATAAGAATCCCAAAGCCCAGTAAGTAGTCATTTGGGGAAGGTGATAAAGTTGAGTTTTGAGCTTGCCATGATGCTAAAATCGGGTTATTTCTGATTTCGAATAATTGATAAAGAATTCCAGCTAATGGTAGTGAAACAAAAATAAGAGCTTTGAGTAGACCTTTCCTAGACCATAGAAAAGAAAAAATAATTGTAGAAGAAACAACTAAAATATTAAAAGGGTGCTCAAAAGATAGAAGAAAAAACAAAATTGGGGATATGAGGCTAAAATCAATAAGAAAATAAAAGCCTAATAACATAAGGATTTGCGATAAAATAAAATGAGGTGCCTCAGCAAGAGACAAAAAAGTAAATGCTTCAGGAATCCAATTAATGGCTCCAAACCCGTATGACAGACAAATTACAAAAAATGCAACCAGTCTCGTATTGGTATCATTAAAAAATTTGCATATAAATTTATATATAACTATAAAGAAAAATATCGAAAAGACGATTCGTGCGAGATGATAGGTAGTTATAGATGATAATTTTAAAATGGCTGCCAACTTTCCTAAAAATAAATAAGAAGGTCTCAAGAGTAATGGTTTCTGCTCCTCAGTTGTATATAAGTTTTCAAATAGATTTCTACCTTGACGTGATTGTTCAATAAAAGAAACATATGTGTATGTATCTTCACCATTAATTACTCGTCTGCCTAAAAAAACTAAATTATCACTTTTAGCTACATAGAAGTAAAAGATTGGCAAATTAATTAACGTTAGAGTTATGAAAGCAATAATTACAATTAATATTTTTTCTTTTTTCATTCTCTTTTTATATAAAAAATAGAATCAGCATCGACAAATTGTATTTGCCATTTACCTAAATCATCTGAATTGTAAATTTTTTGTCCAATATCGCTACTCAATGGAACTAAGACCCAGTCAAAGTTATATTCATTGAATTTTTTGTTGTCCCCGTCATAATACATGGCTACATAGTCGGCAAACGGCATATAATCATCTTGCTTCCAGAGATGCATCCTGCCGTCTATGAAGAGCTTAAAAGGGATTCCTTTACCTATATAATATCCACCCCAATCATAGAAGTTAAATCCTTTACCACTTGGGGGATTTTTTATTAAATAATCAGCCATTTTCGGTGAGCAGTCTCCAGAGAAATGGCAATAGTCAGCTTCCGAGTACTTATATAAATTAAAATTTATGAATCTGTTAAAGAAATTAAAAGAAATTAGAACAGAAATAATAATTATCGAAATATAATTTGTCGACTTATACTTCTCCATGTTTATTTTAAGATTTTGAAGCCGCTCTGCCAAAATTGGCAAGGTAACAACTACAAATATTGGTAAATACCGCTTCATTTCTATTGACGCCAAGCCCAAGAACAGGAAAAGAATTATATATGGCAAATTAGCAAGCTTTCTGAATTTTATGAATATCAAGGCTAAAATTCCTGAATAAGCGAAAAAAGTGAACTTATGGCAACTAGGGCAACCGGAAATAATTGGGGTCCATTCCATAATATTTTGCAAATATGGATTTGATGAGTGCTTTAGTGCTTCTAGGTATATTTTATACCCAAAAGGATTTACCAGGGTTAGTAGAATCGTCACCAGGCCGATTCCTAGAAATATTGACAATTTTTTAAGAATCTGAGTTTTCTTATTCACAATATCTTCTAAAACGTAGCTGCCAAGAAATATTGCAACAATTGCAAGCCCCAAAAGAAAGGTTCCGTGCATATTTGCCCAGAAGAGAAATAATGGCGGAATAAATACTAAAGGTGCCATCCTTTTCTTTGCTTTTATTAAGATTGAGACCAAAAGCGAAAATATTAAAATAGATATAACTTGTGATCTGAAACTTTGAAATATACCAACTTCTGAAATTTTGATAAAGAAAAAACCAAGAACGCCAACTTTCCAGTAAGAAAGCTTAAATTGATGAATTATTATATAGAAAGTTAAGAAACTGATTAACGCGCCGGCAAGAATAAGGCCTATGTAGCCTATGTGTGTGTAAAGTACATAAAGAATAGGGTCATATAGCCATTCGTGATTTGTCCACTGAAAGTTGGGAAGTGACCAGCTAAAAAGATTATATCTTAATGGAACTCCCGTTTTTAAAAAATACTCCCCGTATTTAAGATGCCAACCCCAATCTGAATCAGAATATGGAAAAATTTGGAAAAGAAAAACGATAAAATAAGTTAAAAAAAGGTATATCCTTTCTTTATTCATAATTGTTATATATTACCAGATCGCTTGCCAGAAGAGTTTCTGTGTCGAAGTGGGCGGGTTCTTAACTTTAATAGTAAACCCATCCTTGGTTATAGATTCAACCCAAGCATAAGTATCATAATTGGGAGTGACGACAATTGTTGACGGCGGGTTATCCCAGTTTTTTGAAACAGTAATAGATGTTTGTCCGGTGTCAATTGTTGTCGTATCTCGAAATTTCTCGTTTCCTTTAATTACACCTGTTGTTAGAGATAGATTTCCATTTATATCAATTTGTATTAAGTTTGATTGTAATGAAAGTGTTCCAATTGCATTTATTGTATTACCCGATAACACAAGACTACCAATATTAGCGCCACTAGTTACTACAAGGTCAGAAGTAGTTAATAGGGAGTCGGTATCCATAACTAGAGAAGATGAGGCTGAAGCGATGCTACTTTCCAATTGTGTTGTTTTAAGTAGTGTAA
>Ga0210377_10003980_pt1 | contig 12544 bp, 16 predicted proteins | sample PLM4_65_b1redo_FD_155480 | JGI IMG/M metagenome (GOLD analysis project Ga0210377, IMG submission 155480) | Groundwater sediment microbial communities from an aquifer in East River, Colorado, USA - PLM4_65_b1 redo | ecosystem: Environmental > Terrestrial > Soil > Riparian zone | place: USA: East... | reverse complement strand
AAGAAGGCCGCCGACAAGAGCCACGCTTCCTCAGTCGGGTTCCGTCGAAGGCACCACAGCACCGCGCACACGAGGAGCGGTGCCGTCGAGCTCCAATACGACAGGTACGACAGCGCGTCCCAGATCACAAACAAACGTTTGTCATGGAAGGTTGCCGCGTGTTAAATTGTGTTGTCATCCGACTATGGAAAGCGCCATGGAGACGTGGGTTGCTGTCCCCGGATACGAGGGCTGGTACGAGATCAGCGACCACGGCAGAGTCAAGAGCCTGAAGCGGATGCACCACGGGCTCTGTACCGACCACCGTATCCTGATACCCCTGCTGTACCGGAAGGGGTATCTCAAAACTCACTTTGCAACATGTGGAGGTACCCGATCGATCAAACGGGTTTTCCTGCACCGGGCCGTTTACGAAGCCTTCCACGGCCCAATCCCAGACGGGCTCACCATCAACCACAAGGACGGAAACAAGGCGAACAACCGACTGGACAATCTCGAGGTCGCCACCATGCGACAGCAGACGGACCATGCGATAGCCAATGGGCTGCGGTACCAGACCGAGAACGGGGAGCGAAGACGCACAGCCACGATCACCGACGAGACGGCTAGAGCAATCTTCCGTCTGTACGACGAAGGCCGGGGCACGCGGATATGCGAACTCTCCCGTCAATTCGGTGTCAGGTACGGCACCGTTCAACGAATCGTCTACAAATCGCGCTGGCTGCACATTCACCATTAGCACCTCAAGAACATCTTGGCGGGCAGGGGAAGCTCTCGTTGAAGCCTCCATGGATTACGCCGTCCGTCTCGACGGTGTGCCAGAGCACCGACAACCCTTCGGGGCTCAAGCCCTGGTACACCCGCACATGGGAACCGGGATGTTTCTTGAGCGTCTTGTCGAGGTAATCCGCCAGCTCCCGTGAGACGTCCGGCGCCCACCAGTGGTACGTCCACTCCGGTCGCTGGCCCGGAGGCAGCGCATCGAAAGCGGCGAGTGAGTCATGGAACGCGGTCAGGTCTTCGTAACTCTCCGCCATGAGAACCCCCTGAAACGAGAAAGCGGCCCAACCCCTCGAAAGAGGTTGGACCGCAGATGGTCCCCCGTGAACCGCCTATGTCTTGGTGCCCCTACAATCTACGCAGCGCGGCCCTCTGGGTCTATATCGGACAGGGCCAATTCCACCCATTGGCGGCACCCCTCACAGCGCTGGACCCCCCAGTGGCGATCCGTTGGAAGCGGCCGGGTAGGCCACGGGTGTTTCCGCGTAGCCACCTGGAGCCCATCCCCGAACCGCCCGAGTCCCCCACTACAGACCGGGCATCGCACTTCACTGCCAGGCGCGAAGGCCCACCACTGGCCCCAGCCGGCCAGACGGCGAACCACCCGATCCGCTACCCAGGACCGTGCCCCGACTGGCAGGGTGCGAACCATCAGCTTTCCGCCACCGGGATGACCTGCTCGACCAGCAACCGTCTCCAGGCACAGTCCAAATCCCCGAGCGCCACGATCTGGGCCAAGGTCTGCAATCCCCGGCGTTGGGTGATGTAGTCCGGCAACCACGAGAGATCGAGCACCACCCAATCCCCGCACCGATGGTCCGGGATGAAGGCCCGCATCACCGGGATCGAGATGCCCGGAGCTCCGAGGGTGTAGCGGTTGAGGACGTGGATCTGGCGGAGCAGGAAGAGCTGGTAGCCTACCTCATCCGCAACGTCCCCGGAGACCGGAAGGACAAGCACCGCGCTCCGCACGATCGGCTGTTGAGTAGTTGGTTGCCCGGCCACCCCGAGAATGAACTTCGAGAGCTTGGTCGTCCCAGAGAACTGAAATGCACCGGGATCAGCGGTCACTTCTGCCGCCGCATCGGCAACCAAGCCGATCGCCCGGAAGGCTTCACCGGAAATCTCAATCGGTTGTTCCCCGTGCCGAGTGATCGATGCTTCGTCTCGAAATTCCAGCACAACGTCCCGCTGTCCAATCAAATTTTGGCGCACCACTTGATCAGTGGGCGGATCGGGGTCGGGGTTCCCAATGATGAAGTCTCTGGGATATTTGAACTGGATTACATTGATGACTCGCTGCCCCGCGTCCCAATCGGGGGTCGGTTCGGTGACGGCATCAGTGATGACAGTCAGGCCCGTGGCATCGGTCGGGGCCACCTGGGAGACGGGGCTGATTTGCCCCAAGCTATTGAGCGCCGGACACCAGCCGGTCGGGGCGTAGATGTGTTTCTCCAGCCAGTCGCGCGCATCCTCGATCGGCTTGTCCAGCCGAATCCGTACTAGGTCGGTCATTTGCGCGAAGGACGGTTCGTCGTACCGAATCCCTGTGGGAATCACCGTTCCGTCGATCGGATCTCTCGCGGAGTAGAGCCCGGCGTAGACGTTGACGGCGAATTGCCCCGCGGTAATTCCTTCCACAATGACCGGGTGCAATTCATCGGGCGGAATCGGCCCGATCAGGAAGAACTCGATGACGTCATCTTCCGCGGGCAGGTCCGCAACGGTAGGATCATAAACAGATTCCGCCGGGTCGAGGCGACGGTCCTCAATGATGACCTGGCCGACCACCACCGCGCCTTCCGTCAGCGTACTGGGGGTGGTGGAGAGGGAGACGCCCATCACATTGCCCGGCACTTCGGTCCACGGATCACTACTACCCTGGAGCCGCCAGCGAAACACAAATTGCGGGTTACCTTCCCCGACATGGGGCAAGCCACCCAACAAAGCGGCTCGCCCGATCCCGCCAATCACCGCATCGTATGCCGCCTGCCAGATGAGGAGCCGCCGGATTTGGTCCGGGAACACGGTTGCGCCGACGTGAACCTGGACGACCGCTGGAGATGGGTAGAACGCATGGCGCACCACCAGCCCGGACAACGGGATACCGGGCCGAATGAGCCAGCCATCCGGAAGCGCCGGATCTTCTCCGTACCCCTCGAGGAGTTCATCGGGCACCAAGCTCCGCCCGCCAAATCCGGTCAGTGACATCGCGCCTCGCTAATCAAGAATCGGCACAGCCCATGTCTGGGCCAATAGGCGAATTTTGTCGCGCATGGTTTGGATCGAATCGGCCCCATGTCGATAGGACCAATGTCGCATGTCCACTCGGCCGAAGTTGTCCGCCGCACCGCCGGCCGCATTGCGAGCGCCCAGTGTGGCCCGGACAATCGCAAAGGCTGTCAAGGTCGTGGCTCCCAGGTCGTGCGCGACATGCAGATTATTGAGCCAGAGGTGAAGCACAGCCCGCGGGTAGTTGGGCTGCACGACCTTATACCGCCCGGCAAAGATCGCCCACGTATGATGTGCGAAAATCAGGTTGGCGCTTGGATCACCGGTCGCGGTCACTCCGTAGCTCACCGAGGCCCGAGTCAGGTTGATGGTGTTGCCCGGTTCTGGCGCGATCACGACAAATGCGTCGGCCTGATTGTTATCACCGAACGCCGACTTTTTCAGGGTGAAGAGTCCCTTGTTCGCCGCGCCGATGTGCCCGTATCGGAAGACTGAGTAGAATGTCAACTCGGTCCCGGTGTAGTTAGTCATCCCCGTGCGCTCGAAGAAGTCGTCTACTCCGTCGAACTCAACAAAGGGTAAACCGTCCTCGCTGTCGGTCGCCCGGTAAATCGGCCGGTCGGTGCCGCCGCCGTTTGACAGGTCTAACCCATTCGGCGATTGATCCGGCCATGTGGTAATCGGATTACCATCAGTCACCCCGCCGACATCAGTAGCATCCACAAAAATCTGCGCGTTAGCCGGATCGGGAAGAGGGCCAGCCGGATAACCGCCGCCTACCGGCGACTGGCTGATCGGGATAAACCCTAGAACGTTGGCTATGCGACCGAGCACAGTGTTATTGGACGCAGCCGCTATATCCGCTACCGGCCCGGTACTATTCGCTGACCGTCCGATGACCGACGTGGCCGCGCCATCACGCAAGGTCGGATTGGGGTAAGTTCCCTGAAGGTCTCCACCCGCCGCTCCACCGCCGCTATCCGGGACGTTTACCCAGAGCCCGAGCCCGAGGTCGTATTTGAGTATGTCCCCATCAGCTACGTCATAGAGCGACACATCTTCGAGGTCGTCAAGAAATCGGGCGCCCTTCCCGAGTACCGCGTCGCGCGCATCCACAAACCGCAACAGGAGCCCCCCAGTACAGCGGACCACGGCCATCGGTCGATAGCCATCTTGCAGCACCGGCGGGTCGGCAACGATCACCGTGCCGGTGATTGGCTCCCGCTGTACCAGTGAGAGAGTATCATCCGGACAGACAATCGTCCCATCGACAAACCACTCAATCGACCCGTCCAGTTGCAGCTCCGGCCCACCGAAATAGGCGTAGGTCCGCGTTGATTGGACCATTGCCTTGATGCGCGGTGCCCATGCGCCTGCGAAGGCTGCATCCAGCTCTTGTGCAGCGCGGGCCAGATCGCCCTCGAGATCAAACCCATAGCGTTCGGTGGCGCTCATGGACTCACCACCACGTCCCAATCGAACGGATAGCCGGTGCCGGGTTCACTCGGTCCGGCCGGCGTGGCTCCACTAATCACCGGAGCCGCGGGACCGATCAAGTCGAAACAGCGCACCTTCCGCTCTGTCTCGCGGGTATCGCGGATCTCCCAGGTGTAAGAGGCAAACTCGGGATTAAGTCTCGGCGTCCCGGCAGGGCCATCAGCGAGCACTTGATATCCGAGTAACCCGTCGGGTACAAACCGAATCAATCGACAGCGGTGGCCACCGACGTTGGCGAAGCCAAACAACGCGAGTCGTTCCGTGAGCCAGCCACTATCCTGGTCGCCGACTGTTTGCGCCGGATCGATGATCGTGACGGCTACCGAGGTCAGCGAGGCGCTTCCCTCCGCTACGCTGATCTGTTGCTCGCCGTAGTTCTCCGGCTCTACCAGATAGGGATACGTATGCGCCGGGTCGGTGCTCACGGTCCACAGGACCGTCATTCCGTCATCGTCGAACACGTCGAGTTGACATTTGCAAGGTGGGCCAGTCAGAACCTCCGCCACTCCCATATCGAACACCGCGAAGTAGTCGATCTGGAAGTACGTAATGCCGGACGCGGCGTTGGTGATTTCAAAGCCGGGATGGCGATCGGCCGTGACATGGACGCCCAACTCCGGCGACAGCACGCCTTCACTGAGCCAGACAGGATTCAGCCCCGTGCCATAATCGGATCGATAAATCGTGACCGTATCCAGAGATTCATCGAACTCGAACTCGTAGCGATGACTGGCACCGCCAGCGTGTGCCACACTCCCGGCGAAGGCGATCTGCTCTGTAGCGGGAGCTGGTTCGGATGCCGCCTTGACCCATGTCATCGTCAGGCTGATGGAATTGGCGTCCACTCGCCCGATCGTGCAGCGCAAACAGTCCTTCCGATCCCATGTCCCGATTGCGACGTCCGGGATATAGGCATAGATCTCCACCCCACCACCGACCTGATCCACTCCCCCGCGTGTCACATCCGCCACCAACCGTGCTCGGAGACCGGTCGCCACGTTATACGTCTTGCGAGCGACGCTTACCGTCGCGCTGACGGTGGCCGTGGAGAATCCGGCGGGATCGACAATGTACCGATCGTCCGCGCCGACGTATTCCCAATCGGGGTCGTGTACCTTGAGGTTGACGATCCCGACTTCACCCTCGAAATCGTTCTCGGTGAGGATGGTCGGTGGCATCAGGTGGTGTAGTACGGCGTGAAGGGTAAGATCCCACCCACCCCACGGAGGACGATCGTTACCTCGAACATCCGGGGATACTGACCGTCTCTCGTGGGAGCGAAGCGCTCACCCGGAGATGGGGTTTGCAGGTAGACCTCCGCGCTATCGTACCCTTCATCAGTTAGGGTTGCATCGGGATACCAGCGGAACGCCTGGCCGCTCTGGCCGTAGTCAATGAGGGCCAGCGCGGCAGCCCATTCATCCTCCTCGAATCGCAGCGTCAATTCGATCAGCATGTCTCGGCGCACCACGAAAGTTGCGGGGACGCCTGCCGACGAGATCCGGCGGCCGCCAACCGTCTCGTCAATCGGCGTCCAGGCTCGAGGCGGGAGCGCAGGCGTCCAATCCCCCGTGAGTCCGTAGGTGAAGCGCGTCAGCATGGGAATCGGCATTTAGCGATCCCGGTGAATGGTGGGCGCGATGTTGTTGCCGTAGGTCTCTTTGGCCTGCTGCACCGCAAAGGCAATCGTCTTCTGGAACTCCGGATTGAACACGCTCGGCCCTTTGAAGTGGATATGCACTTCCGGTCCGGGAGCCTGCATGTTCGATGTACGGGAACTACTCGGCGCACTGCTGCCCACACCGCCCGTGCTTGAGGCCCCGCCACTGTTCCCGCCCCCTCCTGCGACGACACGCCATGCGGCGGCGGCGGCGGTATGTCCGGCCGCGCTCGCTGCGGCTTGTCCCGCCTGCGCTCCGAATCCGAAGACGAGGAAGCCCAGCGCCTTGGCCGCCATTTCAAGCGCGGCCGCGATGTTCTCTTTGACTTTGGCTTTAGCGAACTTGATGAGCCACGGCGTGTTGAGATCACCGAGCTCCTTTTCCAATTCGATCCGGCGCTCGACCGACAGATTCTCGTCCTTCAACGCCTTCACGATTTCTTGACGGCGTTCCTTGCTATCCCCTCGCTCCACCCACGCCTGACCGATGCCGCTGATACTGTCAACGACCGTCTCTTTGATGGTCTGTAGCGCATCGACCCACTTCGAGTTGAGTCCTTCCGCAGCGTTGGCTGCTTTCCATTGCTCGCGAGCGACCCTAGCGATCTCTTCAGCGAGCTTGGAACCTGCCGGGGCCATGGCCTCAAGCAGTTTGAGCTGAACGAAAAGCTCCTCGTTCATCGCCTGAATGGCGGGGATGGCGCTCCCTGCTTTCACCCCGACATCCGCCAGCGATTGCGACAGTCGGTCCGGTCCCTCTGTAGCCAGGACTTCGACGGCGTTTCGCAGTCCGTCGAGTCTCTTCCATGCCTCCTCAAGTTCCTTCGCCGTGGCGGTGGTTCGCTCGGCTTGGGGATGCAGCAACTCGTTGCGGTGAACGGCATCACGGGCCAGCGCCTCGGTCAGCCCTTCGGCGATCTGCAGCCGAGCGACCGCGATGTCGCGCTCAATCTTTACAAGTTCTGCCCCGCGCGCCTTCGCAGTCTTTGATGGTTCATCGTCACCAGAATCATCCCGTATGACACCCGTGGGTTTAACCGTTGTGCTACTGCCGGGTTCTACCTCGCCAGCTGCGCCCGGCTTTTTCCCCATGAGTTTGTCAATGAGTTTTGACACCATCAATGGATTCGGAACGAACTTCAGCCAGAACTTCCCAACCTCCTGACCCGCTTTGATAAGGCTGAAGATCTTGTCAATGAAGGAACTGAGTGCCCCTGAGTTCTGATCCGCCCAGTCGTTCAGTGCGGTCAATGTCCCAATTAACCCAGTGGGACCAAGAGACTTCTTTAGGCCATCGCTTCCGAGAATCGCCGCCCCGATCTTTTCCTTGAACTCATCCCAGAGGTTGTTGAGACGCGCGATGGCCCCGGACCCTTTCTGGGCTCCCTCTTCTGCAAGATTGCCGAGGTTGCGGTCAATCTTCGCCACGATGTCCCCGGTCTCTTTGGTCGAGATGCCGAGGTCGATCATGCCACGCGTCAATCCCTTCGACGCCTTGATAACCACATCGGTGGCTTCCGCCATGGTGATGTGGCGCTTCTCGGCGACCTTCGCGGTGACATCAAGCAGACTCAGAGACTTGCGGTAATCTCCGGTGCCGGTAACGAGGTTGACCAGCGCCTCGCGCGCGTCTTCGTCGCTGAATCGCGTCGTCTTCTGGAGACGGTTTAGGTACTTCTCGACTTCGGATGCCACCTCACGGTAGGAGAGTCTCAGCGGCTTGAGGACGCTATCCAAACGGCTGATCGAATCCTCGGCTTCGAGAGCATTATGGACGGACTCGGAGAGGAAACGCGCGAACTGCCGAATCCCGAAGTTGGCCGCGAGGAACCCAGCGACCATTGCGCTGGCCTTGAAAAAGGCCGTGCCAATTCGTCCGCCCGCCGTCGCCCCGTCATCCCCGACTCGCTTGAGCGTGCGAGACAATTTCAGGTATTCGGAGTCAGTAAGCTTGCCAGCCTTGCGGGCCGACTCCATGCCGGATACGACGCCCTGATTGAACTGTTTGGCTGCGGTCTCGCCAAGCTGTTTGAATTGCGCGGGACTTATCAGGCCCTTGGCAAGCTGGACCTTGAGATCCGCCATGCGTTTGTCGAACGCCTTGCGGAGCTCGCGAAGGAAGTTCTCGCCACCCTTCTTGCCCGCAGTGGCAAGACTGGCCGCCATCTCCGCTTCCGTCTTCTTGGCGGACAGGCGGTCGAAGATGATCTGGATGCGGCGAAGTAGCGTGTTCTTAGCCATGGGGCCATCCCGCTACTTGGCATGCTTCCCGATTCCATTGCGTGTAGCCCTTTTGGTCCGCTCCACCAGCTCGCACCGACATGGCGTGTCGCACGTCCTCTCGTGCGTGGACACGCCCCATATGCCGGGAGCCATAGACGTAGGCTGCCCAGGAGATCGGGAATCCGTCTGCGCCGACCCAGCGCGGGAACTCCCGCACGAATCCAGCGAGGCTATCCATGAAGTCGAGCGTGACCTGTTGAGTCAGTGGAGTCGCCGCCGCTTCATCGGGAACATGCAGGAGCCGGCGCAGCAACCCCTCGACCATTTCCGGGTCATCACCGAAGACTCGGGAGAACCACCAGGCGAAGACTCGGGAGAATCGCCAGCCGAACCGATGACGGCGTGTGACCGGCGTCATGTTCTGTTGAATGAGATAGGCCGACGTTTGCACGGCGGCCTGGATAAACCCGGTGGGAGCATTGGACGTGCGCAAATCACGCAAAGCGTTCGCGGCCACAAGCAAGCGGACGCCCGCGACAAACGAGAGGGGCGGTGCCCGGAGGCCCACGCCGCCCCACTCGAACGTCCGGGGCGCGTGGAACTGCACCAAGGCATCCACGTTGATCACCTTGGGTTCCGGCACCGAGGCGTAGCGCGCCTTATACCGCTCGCGCGCCATCGCCTCCAGTTCTTCGAACGGTCGGATAATCACCGTGCTTAGACCGGCTCGAAGTCCAGCTCGACCGTCGAGAAGACCGGGTAATCCGAGAAGGCTTCTCCGAGGACCAAAACCTGCTGGCAGCCCTCGGGCCGGTCGAAGTCGTGCTGCACCGTGACCTCAACCTGCGACAGCGCTTTGCCACCATCCTCATGGCGGTAGACGATGCTCTGCGGTGCAAAGTCGCAGCGCCAGCAGAGGGACGAGAGGAAGAGCAGCCGTTCGTCTTCGGAGCCTGCCACGATAGCGACGCCATCCTTCTTCCAGACCCCGGCATCGAGGATCACCGACACAGGACGCGGATTGTTGTTGGCGTCCGGCTTGAGGAAGAGCGCCTGGGGCACGATCCACAGGGTTAATACCGTGGCGAGCCGCTGCCGCTCGAAGCCCATGGACGCAATCCCCGACGGCGACACGACCGCCATCTGGTCCAGGTCCGGGAACAGGCCCAGCGAGAACGTGGGGCGGGTACCCGTGATGTACCGCTTGAGTGCCGAGGGGCCGGTCTCTTCGGGCAGTGTCAACTCCGAATACGCGGGATTCGGGGCGATGACGACCTCGCCCTCGGTGGTGCCCAGATGGATCAGCGGGCCGCCGGTCGCAAACAGGTTGGTGGTGCCGTCCCACGCCGGGTTGGCGTAGAGCACGGCACATTTGCCGATGTCGTACTTCTTGGCCTGCAAACTGAGGATGTCCATGGTGTGCTCCGTTGGTGACCTACGTTGGTGTTACGCGACGTACAACGCACGACTCGGCTTGAACTCGAACTCCATGATTCCATGCACCACGCCCGGCTCTGCCGGATAGTCAACCGTGCGACTATCGACGTACTGCATCCACATCCGCTCGCCCCCGAGTTCCTGGGCCACATCGCTATGTGTCAGCAGATAGATGCGCCCCCCCACCTGGTCCGCTTTCACTTTACCCCTCATCCAGAAGTCCACCTGCACTCGGATGGGGTTGAACAACTCCTCTTCCGTGTCGCCGAACTTGAGATACTGGATGCTCGGTATCTTCACCGGCTTTGCCGCCGATGCCGGGAACACGAAGTCCGCGTAACCCATCACGCTGATGAGATCCGGATCATTGACGAGCCGGGCAATCCAGAACTCGCGCACAAACGGCCACCTCACGTCAGCCTCGATTCCACCAGCCGCGTGACCTTCTCTTCCACGTTTGCAAGCGCCGGCCGGACGTAGGGATGGGGCAGCGTCCGAATCCCCCGACTATCGGTTGCCCCGTATTCCAGCCGGTTGGCGCCGGGGTCGTTGCTCTGCACACCACTCGAGGCCACCCGCCCCTTCACCCGCGGCGGGATTTTCTTGAACGACCGCTCCAGCGCCCCAGTGTCGAACTCCGGCGGCTGGCCTTCCGGGGCAGCGGTTTGGAGCGAGCCGATCCGCAGCTTGAGGAGCGTCTTGACTTCACCCAACAGAATGTCCGCCGCTTCCGCTGCAACGTCCTTGGCCTGCTGGTGGAACTCCTCCTGGAGCTCGTCGGCCAGATCCAGCTTGTCGCCGTAGACTTTGACCTTGATGCTCATGATGCTGCGGCGCCCCCGATCAGCTTCGCGATATTGGTCACCGTGAGAGTTACCCTGACCCCACCGGTCGATATCATGGTCCGCCTCGTCACTCGCCTGTGAACACCCACATACAATGGCAGATGTGACCAGTCCACTGAGCGCGGAAGGAAGAATGGAACGACTAACACGCGCCCCGTCATTAGCCTAACCCGTATGCCAAGACTGTCTCCGGCATGGTTCATGGCTTGCGCTCTAATGCGTCGAGTCGCCGAATGAAGTCAGCGCGCCTTCTGTCGTGTCGCCACAGGACGACAATCACGACGAGCGACAGTGCAATGGCAATCAAACTCACGAGGTCACCGCCTCCGGAAGCACGGTCCCGACGAATACTTCGACGTTCACCTCGTAGTGATTCAACCGCACCGGCATAGTCACCGGCACCACCGACAAGAGCCTCAGCAACACAGGCGCTTCGGAACCGGTCTCGACACTCAGCACGTCCCGCTCCTTTGGTGCCGGGAATTGCTTATCCAGAAACCATTGCCGCAGCGAGCCTTGTTGCTCGCCGGGCCCATGATTCTGGAGTGTCCCGGACCAGTTCCGATGTGGGCAGCAGTTGAGTCCTGTCGGAGCTGTGAGCGGGTCGAAGATCGCCAGCACATCGCCGGATTCATCGCGCGTACTCGCGTCCGTCTCCGGGCGGGGCCGGTAGAGCACTCCGTGATGGCTCCAGAAGGACTCGATCATGCGAGGATCAACCTCCGCCACGCTTTGATCGTGTCCCGCGCTCCCTCGACAGCATCCAGATCCTCATCGCCGAATCGCGTGTACGAATAGCCCGCGGCGGTTTCGCTCCGCATCCCTTCATGGCCCGCGAACTTGAGTTTGACTTTCATGAGACCGAGGATCATGTCCTCGATGTCCTTCGGCCCCTCGTCCACGACGTAGCCGCGTGAATAGGTCACCTGATACTCATACCCGAAGGTCCACACCGACCCATCCAGCCGTACCAGATAGGATGTGTTCGCCCCCTCGCGAATCTCGAAATCCGTAATGGTCGTCGGGTCGGCGCCAGCATAGAGCCGTTCCAGGACCTCATTCACTTCGGTTGTCGAGTCGGTAATTACCGCCGGTTCACTCAGTCGAAGCGTGCGGCTCCCGTTCCCCGAGAGGTATTCGGTCGTCTCCGTCACCGGGCCGAAGTAGCGCCGCGTTTGGCCTTGGATGAACTCGACCGCACGGCCGATCATGTCCGCCAGGACCACGCCATCCGTGGTCGCCGCTGCGGCCACTTCCAACCGGACCCTTGGCACACTTAGCATCAGGTCATCACCTCACCGCGGGCTGTTAGTTCCCGAATCAAATCCGTGCTGGACACACCATGGGTATAGGGCAACGTCATGAAGTCGATGCCGAGCAAGGCCAGGGTATCGTTGCCCTCGCGCAACCGATCCCAATCGTCGCCGTGGGTCATAACATGCGGACGAAAGACTTCCAGAATCGGCGTCGGGTCCGTAGTCGGCTGGAGCACGGCAAAGTCCACCATCCGCAGCGCGCGCATCACCGCCAGCCGAGTCTCTTCGTCCTGGATAGGCCGCCGCTTGTATGCCGCCGCGCCATCGTCACTCACCACACCCACAATCAGCACATCACCCAGCGCCCGCGATCGACGCAATAGGTTTAGGTGCCCTCGATGCAGGAGGTCCCAAACCCCCGCGGTGTAGATCAGCCGGCGATCGGTCATGTCAGCCTCTCGAACGCGAAGCTGTGGATGTCCTCACGACCAAGGAGGCTTTCCATGGTATTGTGCTCACGACACGCAAAGTTCCGCTGGCCCATCCAGTTGATCAGACCGTTCCGCGTGAAGTACCAACAGTGCTCCCGGACCTTGAAGTGCTTGGACCGGAGC
>Ga0210377_10003979_pt1 | contig 12546 bp, 9 predicted proteins | sample PLM4_65_b1redo_FD_155480 | JGI IMG/M metagenome (GOLD analysis project Ga0210377, IMG submission 155480) | Groundwater sediment microbial communities from an aquifer in East River, Colorado, USA - PLM4_65_b1 redo | ecosystem: Environmental > Terrestrial > Soil > Riparian zone | place: USA: East... | reverse complement strand
GCGGTACGTGGAGTCGCTCTCCGCCTACGCCCGCCAGTTCCTCGAGCAGATGGAGAAGCCCGACGTCGACGTGATCGAGGGGCTCTCCCCCGCCATCTCGATCGAGCAGAAGTCGGTCGGGAAGAACCCCCGCTCCACCGTCGGGACGGTCACGGAGATCTACGACTACCTGCGGCTGCTGTTCGCCTCCATCGGGCGGGTTCACTGCCCCTCCTGCGGGAAGGAGATCCGCCGGCAGACGGTGACGCAGATCGTCGACGCCGTGATGGCGATGGGGGACGGGGCGCGCGTACAGCTGTGGGCGCCGATCGTCCGCGGGCGCAAGGGGGAGTACCGCAAGGAGCTCGCGAAGCTGTCCCGCGACGGCTTCTCCCGCGTGGTGGTGGACGGGGAGACGAGGGACCCCGCGGAGCCGGTCGCCCTCGACAAGCAGCGCAAGCACGACATCGACGTCGTCGTGGACCGGTTGAAGGTCTCGGAAGCGTCGCGCGGCCGGCTGGCCGACTCCGTGGCGCTGTGCCTCAAGCTGTCCGAGGGGCTGGTGCGCGTGGTGGACGGGCAGGGGAACGGCACGATCAGCAGCGAGAAGTTCGCCTGCCCCGACTGCGGCGTGAGCCTCCCCGAGGTCACCCCGCGCCTGTTCTCCTTCAACAGCCCGCACGGCGCGTGCCCCGAGTGCGACGGGCTCGGGTCGACGATCTACTTCGACCCCGACCTGGTCGTCCCCGACCCCGGGAAGACGATCCGGCAGGGGGCGATCGACCCGTGGAGCCGCCGCACGCAGATCTTCTACCGGCAGACGCTCGCCTCCCTGGCGTCCCACTACCGCTTCTCCCTCGACGTGCCGTTCGGGAAGCTCCCTTCGGCCGTCCGGCGCCTCGTCCTCTTCGGGTCGGCCGGGGAGCCGGTCCGGTTCGCCCTCGAGGAAGGCGACCGGCGATTCTCCTTCACGAAGCCGTTCGAGGGGGTGGTGAACAACCTGGAACGGCGCTTCCGGGAAACCGACTCCGAGGACGTGCGGGAAGAGCTCGCCCGGTACATGAACAACCGGCCGTGCCGGGCGTGCGGTGGGGCGCGGCTGAAGAAAGAGGCGCTGTGCGTCACCGTCGGAGGGAAAGGGATCGACGGCGTGACCGCCCTGCCGGTGGAGGAGGCGCTCGCCTTCGCCCGCGATCTGCCGCTGTCCGCCCGCGAGGAGGAGATCGCATCCCGGATCCTGAAGGAGATCCGGTCGCGCCTCGCCTTCCTCGCGAACGTGGGACTCTCCTACCTCACGCTGTCCCGGCCTTCCGCGACCCTTTCCGGAGGCGAGGGGCAACGGATCCGGCTGGCCACGCAGATCGGCGCGTCGCTGATGGGGGTCCTCTACATCCTCGACGAGCCGTCGATCGGGCTGCACCAGCGGGACAACCGGCGGCTCCTGTCCACCCTGACCCGGCTGCGCGACCTGGGGAATACCGTTCTGGTCGTCGAGCACGACGAGGAGACGATCCGGACCGCGGACTTCGTGATCGACATGGGCCCGGGGGCGGGGGAGCACGGCGGGCACGTGGTTGCGGCGGGCCCCCCGGAGGAGATCGTCCGGTGCGAGGCGTCGCTCACCGGGCGGTACCTTTCGGGGGAGAAGGAGATTCCCGTGCCGCGGGAGCGGCGGCGCGTAAACGGTCCCGCGCTGCGGCTCGAGGGGTGCCGGGCGAACAACCTGAAGGGGATCGACGTGACGATCCCGCTGGGAGTCATCACGTGCGTGACCGGCGTCTCGGGCTCCGGGAAGTCGACGCTGATCCTCGACACCCTCCACAAGGCGCTCGCCCAGAAGCTCACCGGCGCGCGGGAGCGGCCCGGGGAGCACAGGACGCTGTCGGGGCTGGAACGGGTGGACAAGGTGATCCACATCGACCAGTCCCCCATCGGGCGCACGCCGCGATCGAACCCGGCGACCTACTCCGGCGTCTTCACGCCGATCCGGGACCTGTTCGCGATGCTTCCCGAAAGCAAATCCCGCGGGTACCGTCCCGGACGCTACTCCTTCAACGTGAAGGGAGGCCGGTGCGAGGCGTGCGAGGGGGACGGGATCATCAAGATCGAGATGCACTTCATGCCGGACGTCTACGTCACGTGCGAGGAGTGCCGCGGGCGGCGGTACAACCGGGAGACGCTCGAGGTCGCCTACAAGGGGAAGAGCGTCGCAGACGTCCTCGACATGACGGTCGACCAGGCGCTGGCGTTCCTGTCCCCCATCCCGCCGATCCGGCACAAGCTGGAGACGCTGTCGCGCGTGGGGCTGGGGTACATCCGCCTGGGGCAGTCGGCCACCACGCTGTCGGGCGGGGAGGCGCAGCGGGTGAAGCTCGCGCGGGAGCTGTCGCGCCGGGCGACGGGGAAGACGGTCTACCTGCTCGACGAGCCGACGACCGGGCTCCACTTCGACGACATCTCGAAGCTCCTCTCCGTCCTCCACCTGTTCGCGGACGCGGGGAACACGGTGATCATCATCGAGCACAACCTCGACGTGATCAAGTCGGCGGACCACATCATCGACCTGGGGCCGGAAGGGGGCGACGCCGGCGGAGAGATCGTCGCGCTCGGCACCCCCGAGGAGGTGGCGGGGAACCCGCGCTCCTTCACCGGGCACTTCCTGCGGCGGGTTCTCCACCTCCCCGCCGCCGCGGGGTGACGCGTCGTATCGGACCCCCGGCGCGTCCTTCCCGTTCCTCCATACATCAGTAAAGTTTTCCGGTTTGTTTCCGATAAGTAAAACAAGACCGTTGAAATGCCGAGGTATCCGACAGTATCGGAGAGAAAGGCAGAGCGATCATGCCGGGGAAGGGATCCGTGCGGGCGGGATTCACCGTCGTCGAGGTTGTGATTACGGTGTGCATCGTGGGAATCGTTTCGGCGATCGCCATCCCCAACTATCTCCGGTATACCGAGAAAAGCAAGGAAACCGCCGCCATTTCCGACATCAACGCCATCGCATTTAAGCTCAAGGCGATCATGGTGGAAGACCCCAGCGCCTTGCCGGCCGACCTGTCCGCGTTCCAGTCCGTCCTCGCCCTTTCTCTCCTCGACCCCTGGGGGAACCCGTACCGGTATGTACGTTTCTACGGGCACCCGGAAAATCTTAATGCCATGCGCAAGGACCACAACCTGCACCCGATCAACACGGATTTCGACCTCTACAGCATGGGTCCCGATGGGCAGAGCGTCACACCGCTTACGGGCGGGCCCAGCCGGGACGACATCATCCGCGCCAACGACGGGGCCTTCATCGGCAAGGCGTCGACGTACGATCCGTAGCCCCCGTGCCTTCGGTTTTTCCCCGTCTCCGCTCCTCCTTCGGACGCCGGATCCTCCTCCTCTTCGCTCTTTGCATCGTGGCGCCCGGCGCCGTCTTCGGCTACCTGGCGCTCCGGCAGGTGGAGGAGAAATCCCACCAGGAAACGATGCGGCGGATGCGGCTTCAGAGCCGCGGGATCGGCATGGCGATCCACGGCGGGTTATCCTCCATGAATACCGAGGTGGAATTCCTCGCCGGCATCCTTGGGAACGGGACGGCATCCACCTTCCGTAGCTCGTCGGATTGGGGCTGGTTGTTCCATAACCGGCTTCTCCTCGGTGCGACCCGCTTCCGCCGCGGCGCCCGGGCGGAAGCGTTGTTCGGGAACCCCTGTCCGCCCCCTCCGCAGACCGACGCCGCACGGCGCCACCTCGCCTCCGGCAACGGACTGGTCTACCTCCAACAGAATCCCGGAGGGTCCCCCCGCTTCTTTCTGGCCCGCGCAATTCGGGGGAAAACCCCGGAACGGGAACTGCTGGTCTGCGAGGGGAGCCCCGAATATCTCTGGGAACACGTGCGGAACGCCGCTCCGCCGGTGACGGAGGTCGCCGTCCTGTCCCCGGACGGAGCACTTCTCTTCCAGACCAGGCCCCTGTCGGATGCGGTCCTCGGGAGGGTCGCACAGGAACGGCGCAAGGGGCCCGCCGGCAACTTCGAATGGGGACAGGGGTCCGGGACGCTGCTGGTCGACCTCGCAACGATTTTCCTGAAGCCGAGCTTTTTCTCCGACGACTGGATCGTGGTGGTCAGTCAGCCTCGATCGGAAGCGTTCGTCGCGGCGAAACGCTTCACGCGGGCTCTTTTCCTGTCCATCTCCCTCGTCGCGCTGATGGCCGGCCTGTTCGCCCACGTGCAGATCCGCAGAAGCGTCGCTCCCCTCGCCGTATTGAAAGAGGGGACCCGGCGCATCAGCGGGGGGGATTTCGACAGCCGCGTCGAAATCGGGAGCGGGGACGAGTTCGAGGAACTGGCCCGGTCGTTCAACGCCATGGCGGACCACCTGGGCCGGGAATTCCGGATCCAGGCGGAAATGGGCAGGACGGTCCAGGCGATCCTTGGAGAGACGGAAATAGGAAAGATCGTCGGGGCCGTGCTGGAAAACGTGAACACCGTCCTTCCATGCGATTGCGCCGGGCTGGCCCTCCTGGAATCCGGCCCCATGCAGAGCGAGGCGATTACCTACGTCCGGGAGGACCCATCCATCGCCCCTGCGGCGACCGGCAAAGTCACCCTGTCCCTTTCCGCGGACGAGATCCGCAGGCTGAAGACGGCGGAAAAAAGCGTGATCGTGGACAAGGTTGCCGAATTCCGCAATTTCCTCTCGGGGTGGCCGGGAACGCGGCCCGCGGCACTCCTCCTCTCCCCCCTCTTTTCCAGGGGAGAGCCGGCGGGTGTTCTCATCCTCGGTTACCGGAATCTCCCGGACCCGACTCCCGGAAGCCTGATCAGAATCCGTCAGATCGCCGACCAGACGGCCATCGCCCTCAGCCGGGCCCGGCTGATCGAAGAACTCGCCGAGAACGATCTGGGAACCTTGACCGCCCTCGCCCGTATCGTGGACACCAACTCCCACTGGACGGCGGGCCACTCCGAGCGTGTGACCGACTTGGCGATGGAACTCGGCCGTGAGCTGGGGTTGTCCCCCGACGAAATCGACCGGTTGCACCGCGGCGGGCTGCTTCACGACATCGGGAAGCTCGGGGTTCCTCCCTCGATCCTCGACAAGCCGGGAAAGCTGACGGAGGAGGAACTCGCCATTGTTAAAAATCACCCTTCCAAGGGCGCGGAGATTCTCGACCCGATTCCGAATCTGCGGAAGATCGTTCCCATCGTGGTCCAGCACCACGAGCGGTTCGACGGGAAGGGATACCCGAACGGCCTGGCGGGGGAGTCCATTTCCCTCCAGGCGCGCATTCTCGCCGTGGCGGATGTCGTCGACGCACTGGCGTCGGATCGCCCGTACCGTGCCGGCTGGCCGCGGGAAAAGGTCCTCGCGTATACCCGGGAAAATTCGGGGACGCAATTCGATCCGTCGGTCGTGGATGCGTACCATCGGATCGAGGCGCGGGCAAGTCTTGATGCGCCTGCGGGTACGGAAATCATAGGCGCATAATTGAAGGGGCAAACTGCGCCGACTCGGCGGCCCGTGTGACCGACCCGCTGAAGGACGTGTTCGGGAGGAAGTGAGGCGGACGCCCGCTTTCCGGAACCGGTTACGCCGCGGACGGCTTCTTCGCGCCGTTTCCGTTGCCGCTGTGAAGCTTGCGAACGATCTCCTCGGGGAAGAGGTGGTCCACTTCCTTCCCCACGGTGTCGAGGATCGGGTGGGTCCGGTTCTCGTTCTTCAGGCACCACACCTCGTCCATATCCTCGTCGACGGTCAGAACGCCTTCCGAGACCACGAGCGGGAACATGATGCAGAAGCGCGGCTTGAACTCCCACTCGTGCCGGCCCCGGTCGATCGCCGCCTTCTGCAGGGAGCAGCCGTGGGCCGGATGGAAGAAGACGCACGCGTCGCCGACCACGTTCGTCTCGACCGCCATGCCGCTCGGGCAGTCGGAATCTTCCGCCGTCTCGCCGAACCAGAGGGATCGGTTTTCCGCCTCCGGACGGAGATAGGGGAGGAAGAGGTCCGCGTGCCGCAGGATCGCCTCCCGCTCCTCGATGTCGGCCCAGACGCCGTGCCGGCAACAGCGGCTCTTGCATCGGTCGAGCGCGCAGTGGTGAGGGAACTTCGCGTGGAACACGTGCGGGTCGATCTTCATCGGGGAACACCTTTCCAGCGTTCGAAATAGTTGCCCGCGCGCACGGCGGACGAAGGTCCCATTCTAACCGCGCGAACGTCCGCGGGCAAGACCGATGACGAATTTCCTCGTCTTCAATCTTTGACTATGGTCACCGCGGGATCCGGACAAACGGTTTCTTTCGATTTCCGCGTGGCGGCGCAGTCAATAAAGAATTCCGATATTCGAACGGATAGATCAAATATTTCTTAAAGATTCTTTCGGTGCCGGCCGAAACGGATGGCAGATGTGTTAAATAAATCCCGGATTCGACCCGGGAATAAACGAAGGAGGAGATCATGAGAAAAAGCATGACGGTTTTCATCGCGCTCGCACTGCTCGCCGCGGGCGGCGCGGCATGGGCGGCCGACACCAACACCTTGACGGTCACTGCGAGCGTGGCGGGGACCTGCAGGTTCACAGGGACCAAAACGTCCACGTTGGACTTCGGCGCGCTGGATCCCGCGACTCCGGTACTCGTCAACGGGTCCGGGACCACACAGTTCTGGTGCACGAAGGGGGTGGCGACGGACGCCGTCACCGCCGGCAATGGTGCAAACTATTTCGGCACCTCGCGGCGGATGGCAGGTCCCGGCGGCGATTTTATCCCCTACTCGCTGAACCTCACTCCCGACACTAACTCCAACGCCGGCCCTGCCACTCCCCGTACGCTGACCATCGGAGGGACCGTGCTGGCCGCAGACTACACCGGGGTAAGTTCAGGCAGCTATTCGGACACCGTCACCCTCACCATCAATCCGTAACGGCGCAGCCCCTGATGTCCCGTCGGGAACCGTATGCGGCGCGGGGCGGCCGACCGGCCGCCCCTTCTCGTCCCGGCCCCGGCAAGAGTCCGGCGCAGCTTCTGGCCGCCGCGCTCGCCGCCCTTGTGTGTCTTGCGGCGGCGGTCCCGGCGGCGTTCGGGGACACGGGGACGCTCGCCGTCACCGCAACGGTGCTCTCGAAGAGCCAGTGCAAGTTCGACACGGCCACCTCGACGCTGAATTTCGGCGCCCTCGACCCGGCCGTTGCTGCCGACGTGAACGCGACCTCCTCCGTCGGCTTCGTCTGCCATGGGAGCGCACCGGTCGCCGCGTTCCTCTTTACGGACGATAACGGACAGAACCCGTCCGGGCCCGGCACCCGCCGGATGCGTCACGTCGCCGCGCTCGAGTTCCTCCCGTACGACCTTGCCCTCACCCCCGCTTCCGGCACCATCGCGAAAAACGCCCCCGGCACCCTCACCGTCTCGGGGACCATCCGCTGGGCGGATTTCCGCGGATCGATGGCCGGGGCCTACGCGGATTCGGTGATCGTTTCGATTCTTCCTTAGATTCCTCTCCCCGAAATTCAAGTTTTTCCCGCCGCTGCCGATAAGTACGTACAGAGCGGGAAGATTGCGCCCGCGCGAGGGGAAAATGCGAAAGGTCAGCGAATCCCCGCTGCGCCCGTCCAGGCGGCCGATCGGGCAGGTGCTGGTGGACGGGGGTTTCATCTCCCCCGAAGACCGGGCGCGGGCGCTCGAGGAGAAGAGCCGGACCAACGAGCTGTTGGGCGAGGTCCTGGTCCGAATGAAGGCGGCGACCCCGGAGGAGATCGCCGCCGTCGTCTCCATCCAGGGCGACCTCGCCTCCCTCGGAGACGCCGTCGAGTCGGCGGCGGGGGCCCGCCAGTACATCGGAGAGCTGCTCCGAAGGGCGCGGAAGGTCACATCGGAGCAGTTGGAGTACGCGCTTTCCGAGCAGCGCCGGACCGGCGAGAAGCTCGGGGAGATCCTCGTCCGCCGCGGAGTACTGACGAGGGGACAGCTCGACACCGTCCTCCAGTTCCAGAAGTGCCAGGCCGGGGAGGCCCCCTCGTCGGTCCGGTTCCGTCTCGGGGAGATCCTGGTCGCCACCGGCCGGATCACCCGGGAGCAGCTCGACGACGTCCTCGCGCGCCAGAAGCTGACGAGGAAGAACATCGGCGACCTGCTGGTGGAGAGCGGGGCGATCGAGCCCGACCACCTCGCCCGTGGTCTCCGTCTCCAGGAGAAGTTGGTCACCGCCGCCCTCGTCGCCGCGCTCTCGATGGCGGAGGTCGCGGGGGCGCAGGAGATCCGACGGGTGAGCGACCCCCCGGCGGCGGGATCCGCCCGGATCCGGGTGATAGCCACGGTGCCGTCGCGGGCCACGCTGCGGGTCCTCCACCAGGCGCGGACGCTGGTCGTGACCCCGGAGGACGTCGCGCGCGGGTACGTCGACGCTCCCGCGGCCTCCCGCATCGAGGTCCGGAACAACAGCCGGGGGGGATGCCTTCTCGTCTTCGAGAGGATCGCCGGCCCCGACGCCTCGTTCGGAAACGTCTCCATCCGGGGGTTCGAACGGGAGGTGGAGGTCGGGCCGGCGGGAGGCTTCGTCCCGCACGCGTACGCCCCCGCCCCGGTCACGGAGGAGTTGAGCTACCGGTTCTCGCTCGGCCGGGACGCCCGTCCCGGTGCGTACCCCTGGCCGCTCCAGGTTTCCGTCCGCCCGATGTAGGCCCGCCTCCGGCGGGGGTTGCCGTCCCCCGGGCCGCTTCTGTATAGTGATGCCCATGAATCATCCCGAGGATGGTTGGGCCGCGCGCGCCGCGCGCCGGTTTTCCGCGCCCGTTTTCCTTTTCCTGCTTCTTCTTCCCGTTGTCGCCCCGGCCGGCGACTGGCGCGTGTCGCCCATCCGGCTCGACCTCGGGCGCGACGCCAAAAGCGGGGCCGTCACGGTCGCCAACGATGCGGACGAGCGTCTGCAGGTCCAGATGAAGGCGTTCGAGTGGACCCAGGACGCCGAGGGGAAGGACCGGTACGAGGAGACCGGCGAGATCCTCTTCTTTCCCCGCCTGATGATCCTGGAGCCGAAGGAGGAGAAGATCCTGCGGGCGGGGATCCGGGTCCCGGCGGCGGCGAAGGAGAAGACGTTCCGCCTTTTCATCGAGGAGATCCCCGGGCCCCGGAAGGCGGAGGGGGTGAACGTCGCCGTCGCCATCCGGTTCGGGGTGCCGATCTTCGTCAAGCCGTTGAAGGAGGAGTTCCGGGGGGAGGTCGGCCCGATGACGATGTCGGCCGGCGCCATCCTCGTGCCGGTGAACAATACGGGGAACGTCCACTTCGTCGTCCAGTCCGTTTTCCTGCGGGGAAGAAACGGGGCGGGGGAGGAGTTCTTCTCCCGGGAACTGAGCGGCTGGTACCTTCTCGCCGGGGTCTCCCGCGCGTACGCGACGACGGTGCCTCCCGAGGCGTGTGGAACCATGGCAGTCCTCGAGGCGGAGGTGAAAACCGACAAGCTCTCCTTCCACGGCCGCATGGCCGTGGACCGGTCGATGTGCGGTCCGTGAGGGGACGGGCGCCGCATCGGGCCGCCCGCCGCCTCGCATCGCTCCTCCTTTCCCTGCTCCTTGGTTTCCCCTTCCTCCCCTCCGCGGCGCGGTGCGCCGACACGTTCTACGTGAAGGTTTCCCTGAACGGCGAAGGGAAGGGGGAATTCCTCGTCCGGCTCCTCGATGATGGGGATTTCCTGGTGCGGACGGCGGACCTCGCGGCGATGGGCCTCTCCTTGCCCCCGGGACCGACGACGGAGATCGACGGCGATTCCCACAGGTCGCTCCGCTCGCTGGAGAAGATGTCGTTCGCGTTCCGGGAAAACACCCTCACGCTCGAAGTGACGGCGCACCCGTCCATGCTGCCGATGCGGGTCGTCGACTTCCGACCGCCGCGCCAGCCCAAGGTTCTTTACCCGAAGGATTCCTCCGGATTTTTCAACTACGGCGTCACCTGGACGGGCGGGAACCCGGGCAATGCGGAGCGCCTGGACGTCACCGGCCAGTTGGGCGCCCGCCGGGGGGACTTCCTCTTCCTCTCCGATGCCGCCTTCGAAAAGACCCGCGCGGACAAACGCCTGGTCCGGCTCTCGACGAATGTGACCCGCGACCGGCGCGAGGAGATGCAGCGGCTGGTCTTCGGAGATCTCGCCGCCTCCTCGGGGGACCTCGGGACCGGCGTGAACCTGGGCGGGATCGGCTTTTCCAAGGTCTACCGCATCGACCCGTATTTCCTCCGCAACCCGCTGGCCGGCGTCGGCGGGATGGTATTCCTGCCGTCCATGGCGGAGGTGTACCTCGGCGGCGCGCGGATCCGGACGGAAAGACTCCCCCCGGGGCAGTTCGAGCTGAAAAACATCTCCTCGATCGGCGGACGGAACGACGTGACCGTCGTGATCCGGGATCCGTTCGGGAGGGAGCAGAGGATCGTGTACCCGTTCTACTTCGCCGAGACCCTTCTCGAGAAGGGTCTCCATGAATACAGCTACAACGTCGGCTTCCTCCGGAGGAACTTCGGCGAAGAGAGCGCCCGGTACGGTCCGGCCGCCTTCTCCGCGTTCCACAACTACGGGGTGAGCGACCGGGTGACGCTGGGAGGGCGGGGGGAAGGAACCCGGGACGGCGGGAACCTTGGCCCGCAGGTGGCGATCCGCGTCGGCGACGCGGGAATCGCCACCCTCTCCCTCGCGGGAAGCGCCCGGCGGGACGGGCGCTTCGGCGCGGCAAGCGAGGCGACGCACTCCTTCCAGGGCGGGCCCGTCAGCACGAGGATTCTTCTCAAGGGAGTGAGCCGTGATTACGCGGTCGCCGCGGAGGAGGGAGAGGCTTCAACGGACAGCGTACGGTACGAGGTGGCCGCCGGGTCCGGATACGGGACGCCGCGGCTGGGAACGTTCTCCATCGACGCGGACTTCCTTGCGAGGCGCGCGGGAACGGATCGGCGGACCGTCACGGCGTCCTATTCCCGGACCATCGGCAGGAACGTGAGCGTGCTCGGTTCGTTCCGGAACGTGCGCGAGGAAGAGACGGTCAACGAGGTCACGCTGGGGCTGAACTACTACCCCGGGCGCGACTTGACTCTCGCCGCGAGTTACCGGGAGGCGGGCGGCGTCCGCAACGAGACGGTGCAGGCCCGGAAGAACCTGCCCGCGGGGGAGGGATGGGGGTACAACGTCTCGGTCGACCGGATGGACTCGACCGCTGTTTCCTCCACGGCGGTGAACCCGTCTCTGCAGTACAACGCCCGGATCGGTTCCTACGCGGCGGAGTACCGCGGGGAGAGGAACGACGGGGGTGGAGGAAACGATCTCGTCCGTCTCTCCGCGTACGGGGGGGTCGCCTACGTCGGGGAGACGATCGGGTTCAGCCGGCCGATCACGGACAGCTTCGGGTCCGTCAACGTGGGGAGTCTCGAGGGGATCCGGGTGTACCATAACAACCAGGAGATGGGACGCACCGACGGGCGTGGCAAGCTGTTCCTGCCGTCCCTTGGTTCGTACTACGAGAACCAGATCTCCATCGCGGACAAGGACGTTCCGATCGAGTATTCTCTCCGGGAGGTGCTGAAGGTGGTCTCCCCCCCGCTCCGGAGCGGGTCGAGGATCCCCTTTGACGTGAAGCGGGTCCAGGCCGTAACCGGGACGTTGGGGTTGCGGCGGGACGGCGGATGGAAACCGGCGGAGTACGTCGAGGTCCGGTTGCCCGCGGAAGGGAAGGGGATCACCGTCCCGACGGGGAAAGGGGGGGAGTTCTACGTGGAGGATCTCGGCCCCGGGACCCATGCGGCCTCGGTGGAACAGGAAGGGAAACGTTGCCTCTTCGAACTGATCGTTCCCAAGACGGACGCCATGATCGTCGACCTGGGGAGGCTGACCTGTGAAGACCCCGGGTAAAGGACTCGCGGTGCTTCTCAGCCTGATGCTCGGGAACGCGGCGCACGCTGCGTGCAGAGTGACAACCACCGGGATGAACTTCGGGGCCTACGACGTCTTCGCGGCGGTGCCCCGTGACTCCTCGGGGACGGTGACCGTGGCGTGCGACCGGAACCCGCCGACGGACGTCACCGTCTCCATCGGGCCCAGCCCCGCGTCCGGGGGGTTCCAGCCGCGGCAGATGCGGCACGCGTCGCAGCCGGAGCGGATGGATTACAACCTCTTCACCACGCCTTCGATGACGACGGTCTGGGGGGACGGTTCGGCGGGGACGTCGACGGTCCTGCTCAGGAAGGTCAACAGGAACCGGCCGGTGACCACGACGATCTACGGGCGGATTCCCCCCGGCCAGAACGTTTCCGTGGGGGCGTACTCGGACGCGGTGACGGTGACCATCACTCCGTAAACGGAAAAGGGCTCCCGGAGGAGCCCTTTTCGCGGATCCGTTTTCGCCTCCCGCCCGGGTCAGAGTTTCCCGACGAGGACGAACGCGATGACCAGCGCGTAGATGACGAGGGACTCGATCAGCGCGAGGCCGACGATCATCGGGATGAAGATCTTGTTCTGGGCGGAAGGGTTGCGCGCGATCCCCTCCAGCCCCGCGGCGATGGCTTTGCCCTGGCCCATCGCGCCGCCGAACGCCGCGATCGCGATGCCA
>Ga0210377_10003977_pt1 | contig 12549 bp, 8 predicted proteins | sample PLM4_65_b1redo_FD_155480 | JGI IMG/M metagenome (GOLD analysis project Ga0210377, IMG submission 155480) | Groundwater sediment microbial communities from an aquifer in East River, Colorado, USA - PLM4_65_b1 redo | ecosystem: Environmental > Terrestrial > Soil > Riparian zone | place: USA: East... | reverse complement strand
CCCGGCGATCGTCATGCCGAGCGCCGATCTCGACGAGGCGAGCGAGGGTGTCTACAAGTCGGCCTTCGGGCTGCAGGGACAGAAGTGCAGCGCCTGCTCGCGCATCTACGTGCACAGCTCGATCGCCAGGCCCTTCACCGAGATGCTGGTCGAGAAGATCAGGAAGATCGCCATCGGCGATCCGGCGCGCAAGGAACACTGGATGGGGCCGGTGATCAACAAGTCGTCGTGGGAGAAGTTCGCCGGTTTCGCCGACATGGGCCGGCGCGACGGCAAGGTCCTCGCCGGCGGCGCGCAGCTGCGTGAGGAGCCCCACGCCCATGGCTGGTTCGTGCAGCCGACCCTCATCGGCGGCCTCCCGAAGGACCACAACCTGGCGCGCGAGGAGATGTTCCTGCCGATCACCTGCCTGTGGGAGATCGACTCCCTCGATGAGGCGCTGACCCTGGCCAACCGCACCGAGTTCGGTCTGACGGCCGGTCTCTTCAGCCGCGACGACGCCGAGATCCGGCGGTTCTTCGATCGCATCGAGGCGGGGGTGGTCTACGTCAACCGGCGGGCCGGCGCCACCACCGGCGCCTGGCCGGGGATCAATCCCTTCGGCGGCTGGAAGGGCAGCGGGTCGTCGGGCAAAGCCTCCGGTGGTCCCTACTACGTCGCGCAGTTCATGCGCGAACAGAGCCGGACCCTCATCAAGGGATGAAACCGGAGGGGAGCGGGCCTCGCGCACGATGCGCGCAGGCGACAACCGGGTTGACGATCCCGGTTCTTGGCGGTACTGACAGTCCGCACCCGTCATTTCAATGCGCGGGGTCCGGCCGCGGCTGGGGAGGTTGCGCCATGAGGACCCTGTTCCTGTGCGTTCTCCTTCTGTCCTGCACCGCCACACTCCCGCCCACGGTTGAGGCGGCCGCGCGCCCCGGCCCGTCCCGGGTGCCGACGGCGCCGGCCAGAGCGGTGCCGGCGGCGCCCATCCGCTTCGCCGCCCCGGTGCTCGTGGCGGTGGGGGACGGCCCCGTTTCCCTCGTCCCGGCCGATTTCGACCGCGACGGGCGGCTCGACCTGGCGGTGGTGAACGTACAGTCCGGCGACCTCTCGATCCTCATCGGAGACGGGACGGGGCATTTCGCGCCGGCGACGAGCCTCGCGGTCGGCGACACCCCGGCCGCCGTGGCCGCCGCCGACTTCGATGGCGACACCCACCTCGACCTCGCCGTCATCCGCAACGACTCGGCGAATGTGCAGGTGTTCCTCGGTGACGGCCGCGGCGGGTTCGCGGCGCCGCGTCTCTTCCTGGCCGGCGATGCCCCGGTGGCCCTGGCGGCCGCCGAGCTCGACGGCGACGGGATCGTCGACCTGGTGCTCGCCAGCCTGTCGACCGACCGTATCGCGGTCATGCAGGGGACCGGCGCCGGCGGATTCGGTTCGCCGCGGTCGTTCGCGACCGGCGACGGTCCGGTGGCGATCGTGGTGGGCGATTTCAGCGGCGACGGTCGTCCCGACCTGGTCACCGCCAATGCCCTGTCGGACGACATCGCCATCCTGCGCGCCGAGGTCAACGGTTTCGTCGCGGCGCGGCGCTACGGCGCCGGCGACCGGCCGACATGGGTGGCCGCGGCCGACTTCAACGGCGACGGCCGCCGCGATCTGGCGGTGAGCAACGCCTTCGCCAACTCCGTTGCGGTGCTCGACGGAGACGGTGTCGGACGCTTCGGCCTGCCGCGCCATCTGCCGGTCGGGCAGTCTCCGTTCATGGTGGTGGCCGCCGACCTGAACGGCGACGGTGCCGTCGACCTGGCCTCGGCCGACGCCTACTCGAACAGCCTGTCGCTTCTGGCCGGCGACGGCCATGGCGGCTTCGCCGCGGCGGCCGGGCTGCCCATGGGTGCCTCCCCGGACGCCCTGGCCGCCGGCGATTTCGACGGCGACGGGGCCAGCGATCTCGCGGTGGCGCTCTTCGACGGCGATGCCGTCGCCATCCTGCTCAACCGTTCGGCCGATCGCGACGGCGACGGGGTCGCGGACGGCGACGACAACTGCCCCGATCGGACCAACGCCGATCAGCGCGACGGTGACCGCGACGGCCCCGGCGACGCGTGCGACAACTGCCCCCCTCTGGCGAACGCCGACCAGGCCGATGCCGACGGCAACGGCACGGGCGATGCCTGCGACGCCCTCGACCTGTACCTCGGCCAGACCGCGGCCTGGCGCGAGATCGAGGCGATGATCGCCGACATCCAGGAGAAACTCCTCCTCCTGGTCGCCGCGGACGGCCGGCAGGACGCGCAGATCGGGGCGCTCGAGGCCGATCTCCGGCGCCTGCGCGAGCGCCTGGCGGAGATCGAGTCGATCCCGTCGATCAGGAACCAACTCAAGAAGTAACCGGTCGATCGGCTCACCTTTCCGGGTTCCCTGCGTCTATCAGTGATGTCGGGGCACGGACCCCGCCGGGACGACGAGACACGCAGCCCATGGATGACACCAGGCTGATCGGCGAGGCCCAGGCCGGCGACAGGACGGCGTTCGAGACGCTGGTCCGACGCTACGACCGGAGTGTGCTGCGACTGGCTCTACGGTGCCTGCGGTCGGAAGAGGAAGCCAGGGATGCCTACCAGGAGACGTTCCTTCGGCTGTACCGGACCCTCGGCGAGTTCCGCAACGAATGCAGCATCGAGACCTGGATCCGGCGCATCGCGGCCAATGTCTGCATGGACCACCTCCGGCGCCGCGCCGCTCGCCCCGAAGAGCCGGCCTCGGTCGTCGAGTTCGAGGGCGGAGCGCGCAGCCGCATCGAGGAACGGGCGGACGAACGGCCCGAGCACGACCCCGAGCGCGCCCTGGCGCGGCGTGAGATCCGCCGGCGGATCGAGGACGCTCTTGGTGGTCTGGCGCCGCGCGAGCGCCTGGTGTTCGAGATGAGGCACTACGAAGGACTGCGGTTGCGCCAGATCGGCGAGATGATCGGTACGACCGAGGACACCGTGAAGAACTGCCTGTTCCGCGCCCATCGGCACCTGCGCGAGGCGCTCGCCGACCTGGGCGGAGTTGGCATGACCGGGCTCGACGCCGGCGGTGACGCCGCGCGGGCGCGGATCTGAGGGACGTCATGACCTGCGACCAGACGCGACGGACCATCCTTCTCGGGCTGTACGCCGAGGTCCCCGAGGCCGAACGACGCGGCGGCCAGGAACACATCGCCGCATGCGAATCGTGCCGCCTGGCCGAGGCCGGTGAGCGCCGCCTGCACGCGATGCTGGCCGAGCGTGGTGGTTGTGACCCGGCCGACAGCCTGCTCGATCGATGCCGCCGCGACCTGTCGGTGGCCCTCGACGCCGAGCCGCAGCCGCGTGTGGCTCTTTCGCGCCGGCTCGCCAGCTTCCTGATGGGGTCGCGCCTGTCCCCGGCCTACGGCCTGGCCCTCGCGGCGGCGGGGTTCTTCGTCGGTGTCGTTGCGCTGCGGCTGGTCCCGACCTTGGGCGCACCCGGGGCGGGCCCGGCGCCGATCGGCGCCGCCGTCAGCCCCGGCGCCGCGGTCTCGAGCATCCTGTCGCTCGAATCGGCCCCCGACAGCGACCATGTCCGCCTGAGCTACGACACCTCGCAGCGCGCCCAGATCGAAGGGTCGGCGACCGACCCGGCGATCCGCCGGCTCCTGGTCGCCACCGTGCGCGACAGCCTGAACGCCGGCCTGCGGCTCGATGCGATCGAGGCGCTCGGCCGGCACAGCGATGACGACGAGGTTCGCCGGACGCTGATCGACGCGCTGCTCGCCGACGACAACGCCGGGGCGCGGCTGCTCGCGATCGAGGCGCTGCACGGACGGATGGCGGCCGACGCCGACGTGCGCCAGGCGATGCTCGATGCGGTCCGGAGGGACGTCAACCCCGGCGTCCGTGTGCGCGCCACCGACCTGCTCGCCGCCGCCCCCGTCGCGCCCGCCGCCGGCGACCAGCTGGCGGAGCACACCATCGAAGGGAGCGTGCCGGCAGGCGCCGCGCGGCTGCGCGTCGAGACGGCGATCGGCAGCATCCGCCTGCACCCGGCAGCCGGGGCCGAAACGGTCTACCGCGTCCACCTGCGGGCCACCGGGCCCGACACGGTCGATGCCCGCCGGCGGCTCGACCGGCTGGTCGTCAGCGCCAGCCGCACCGGCGACCTGCTGCAATTCACCGGCACGCTCCCCGAGGCCGGCGACGCCGCCCGCGGGCTGGCGGCGGAGTTCGACATCGAGGTGCCGCGCGCCATCGGCGTCGTCGAGGTCGCCACCGGCGCCGGCGACATCGAGGTGGCCGGCATCCGGGGCGACGTCCGGCTGCTGACCCGCGGCGGCGTCATCACCGGTCGCGACCTGTCGGGGCCGCTCGAGGCCGAGACCCGCGGCGGGCGCATCGAGATGGGCCCCATACACGGCGCCGCCCGGCTCGTGTCCGCCGGAGGTGGCGTGCTGATGCAGGCGGTCGACGGCGAGATGACGGTGCGCACCGCCGGCGGCGACGTGCGCATCGAGCGCGCCGGCGCGGGTGTCCAGGTGGAGAGCGGCGGCGGCAACGTGCGCATCGAGCGCGCCGGCGGGGCCGTCCGTGTCGCCACCGGCGGCGGCAACATCGACATCGGCGACGTGGCGGGCGAGGTCTCGGCCGCCACCGCCGGCGGCGCCATCCGCGTCGGCAGCGCGGCCGGCGTGCGCTGCGAGACCGCCGCCGGTTCGATCGTCCTGGGCTCGATCAACGGCGCCGTGCGGGCGATCACGTCGGCCGGGAGCATCCGCGCCCTGTTCGGCCCGGGTGCGATCGCGGCCGACTCCGACATTCAGACATGGCATGGGGATGTCTTCGTCTCCCTGCCGGAGGACATGGCGATCACCATCCGGGCCCTCGTCGACAACCCGGTCGGTCGCGCCATCGAAAGCGATTTTCCGCTGGCGATCCAGCGCGACAGCGAGGCGGTCGGCCGGCCGCTCGAGGTCGGTGAAGCCCGTCTCGGTGGGGGCGGTCCGCTGCTCAAGCTGCGCACTCTCGGCGGGCGGATCGTGATCCAGAAGAGGTCCCATCAACCGGCGGCCGGTGCAGCCGTGCCGGCGGCCAACTGAACGCAGCGATGGAGGATCCATGACATTCGGACGCGGTGCATTGATGACAGCGGCGGTGGCGACACTGGCCGTGGCGGCGGTCGCTTACGCGGGACCCAGGGCCCCACAGCCCCCGCAGGCTCCGGAGGCCCCCGAGGCGCCGGCTCCCGTGGTGCAGAAGCGGGTGGTGATCTTCCGGTCCGGCGGCTCGTGGCTCGGTGTGCAGATCGCCGATGTCGACGCCGCCCGCGCCAGGGAGATCGGCATGAAGGAGGAGGCCGGCGCCGAAGTCCAGTCGGTCTCCCCCGGAAGTCCCGCCGAGGAGGCCGGCCTGGAGAAGGGCGACGTCATCCTCGAGTACCAGGGTACGCGCATCGAGGGAGTGACGCAGCTGACCCGCCTCGTGCACGAGACCCCCGCCGGACGGACGACGACCGTGAAGATCTTCCGCGACGGCTCGACGCGCTCGGTTCAGGTGAAGGTCGGCGAGCGCGGCGACGGCGACACTCCCGAGCCGGACGGTCATCTCCGGATACTGCGCGGCCACGGCGATGGGGATGGCGGGATGCAGTGGATCCAGCTTCCCGACATGCCGGATGTCCCGGAGATCCCGAACATCGATCTCGAGGGTCTCGGGCGCCTGGATGAGCTCAACATCCCCGGCCTCCTCGAGATGCACGGCGTTGGCGGACGGCCGCGGCTCGGCGCGATCGTCGACGACGTCGGGCCGCAGCTCGCCGAGTTCTTCGGCCTGAAGCAGGAGGGCGGGGTCCTGGTGAAATCGGTGAAGAAGGGCTCCACCGGCGACACCGCCGGTCTCAAGGCGGGCGACGTGATCGTGCGCGTCGACGGCGAGAGCATCGAGGACACCTCGGATCTGCATCTGGCGCTGCGCGAGCGGCGCGACAAGGAAGTGAAGCTGACGGTGGTGCGTGACCGTCGCGAGCAGACCATCGCCATCCCGCCGGCCCCCGAGCCCGAGGTCACCCCGCGCGCCCACCGCCCCGGCGGCGCACCGGCGGCGATGCAGCAGGACATCCAGCGCCAGATCGAGCGGGCGCTGCAGAACGCCCGGGCCGGGCGCTCCGCGAGCAGCGATACCGCCTGGGCGCGCGAGTACCTGCAACAGGCCATCGACGCCTCGCGCCAGGCGATCGAGAAATCCCTCCGCGACGCCGCGCCGGTCGCTCCCGGGGCGCCGATCGAAGAACAGGACACCGATGACGACGCCACGGAGAGCGAGGATGTCGCCGCTCCGGCCCCGCCCGCCCCGGCCCCGTCCGCACCGGTCGAGACCCGAGCGATCAGCGTCCGCGATCGCGACGCCATCCGCCGCGCCGTCGAGGAGGCGCGCCGCATCCGCACCGAGATGCAGAACTCCGGCAACGAGTAGGACCACACACGAGGACCTTCGTGCCTGACCTGTCGATCCCGCCCGGGCACGATCGGCCCGGCGCCCCGGGTGGGGCGCCGGGCCGCACGGGTCCACGGCTGGTCGCGGCGCTGGCGATCGCCGCGGCGACGGTCGCGGCCGCCGCTCCGCTTCCCCGGTCGTCCCAGGCCGCCCCGCCCTCCGCGCCGGCCGAGGCGACGCCCTCCCGGACACCGCCCACGGCGCCGCAGGCCCCGGAGCCGATCGGGGCGTTCCTCCGGGTTCCCCTCGATCACGAGCAGCCCTCGGGCGCCACGATCGAGCTGTACTACGAGCTCGGGGCGCCATTCGATCGCCGCCTGCCGACCCTCCTCGTGGTCGCCGACGGCCAGCAGTTCTACATCCGCCGCGGCGCCATGTCCGACCTGCAGGCGAGTCTGTTCGGCCCCGGCTTCAACGTGGTCGGCCTCGTGGGGCGCGGGTTGACGCCCGAGGCCGTCAAGGCGGCGCTCGGTCCGGAGGGGCGTCCCGACTGGGAGAAGTCCTGGCGTCTGTTCCGCGCCGAGCAATGGATCGAGGATCTGGAGACCCTGCGCGCGACGCTCGTCGGCCGGCGCAGCCGTGTGCTCCTGTTCGGCCAGTCGGGCGGGGCACTGCTCGTCCGGCAGTACCTGGCCGTCCATGGCGACCACGTGCGACGCGCGGTGAGCGCGGCGCCCGTCGAACCGTTCCTGGTCGGCGGGATGGGGCTCGCGACCGATCGCTTCTGGGAGGAGATCGGCGCCGGCGGCCGCGAGCTCCAGGACGCCATGCTGTCGGCCATCGCGCGCTTCGGATCGGATCGCGTGGCGCTGGCGATGACCCTGCAGCGCCAGAACTTCTTCGTGCCGCGCGACCGGCTCGGCGAAGAGCGCGCCCATCTCATCCGCGCCCTGGCGGCGGGCGAGACCGACACCTACGCGCGCGCCCGCGACGAATACCAGGTCGCCGAGGCCAAGGTGCTGCTCGACCTCCCCGAGGGGATCCCGGCGCGTGTCCGCATGTACGAGCTGTTCCAGCCCTCGGACGGTCTCGCCCGCCTGGCGGGGAGCGGGTTCCACCCCGACCTCGAGAATCAGCGCAATTTCGCCGCCCCGCTCCTCGACCTCATGGCGCGCGGCCGGATCGAAGCGCCGGCGCTCGACCGCGGCGCCTTCCACCGGCTCGCCACCGAAATCCTGGTCATCGGTGGACGCTGGGATCACACCGTCGACTACCGCACGGTCTTCGTCCAGGCGGCGGGGTATGCCCACGGCACCCTGTTCCTGGCGGACGACGACCACATGCTCGGCCGGCTCAAGGCGGGCGGCGATCTGGCCCGCCTGAGCGCCGTCTTCCTGCGCGACGGACCCGCGTCGGAGGCCTGGCGCGAGGCGCTCGCGCGGGCCGCCCCCCTGCGCTTCAGCGAGCCCTGACAACCTCTCCGCGTCCGTCCGCGGGTCGCGTGCCGGAACGTGCGGACCCGGAGGCTGCATGCCCCGGGGGCCCGAGCCCGAGCCGCATCACTCGGACGCGGAGGTGATGTCGATGATCGCCAGCCCCTCGGGGATCTCCTCTCTGCTGACGAGGAAGCCGCGGATCGCGTAGCCGGCGGGTGTCGGGACCTGCTGACCGGCGTCGTCGACCTGGTTCCAGGTGAAGTTGTAGGTGACCGTTTCGCCCGGCTGCCAGGTCCTCTGCGTGAGGACGGCGAAGCAGGGGACGTGCAGCCCCTGGTCGTACACGACGGTGTTCTGCTCGTCACGCACATCGAACCCGGCCTGGCATGTCGACGTGAAGTGCAGTGTGATCGGGGCAGCGGTGACGTTCGTGACCAGGAACGAGATCGCGACCGCCGCCCCCGGGACGTACGACGCCATGTCGGTCTGCACCACGGCATCCCAGGACGGGTCGTCGTAGAGGGTGACCGTGCGCGTGGCGGTCGCCGAGGTGTACCCCTCGAGATCGAATGATCGGGCCTCAATCAGGTTGGTGCCGGAGGCGATCTCGAACCAGGAGCCCCACGGCCCGGGGCCGGTGGCGACGATTGTCCAGGGGCCACCGTTGACGCGCGCCTCCACGCGGATCACGCCGCTGCCGCTGTCACTCGCCGAGCCGCTCACGGACACGAGATTCGTCGAGACGACCGTCCCATCCGTCGGGGCCAGGATCGAAACGGTTGGCGGGTAGGTGTCTCCCCATGGATCGAATCCCCGCATCCGCGGGTACCGGTCGCTGGCGCCGGGGTCGGGGGTGTACCACGAGTCCCCGTAGCCGTCGGGCTGTGAGCAGTCGTCCTGCGCCGGCCCGCTGCACGCGTCGGTTCCCGGGTAGTCGGACCAGTAATTCCCGCCCTCGGGATACGAAGCGTCCCAGGAGTTGGGCCCGCCGCTCTGGTCGATCGCCTGGGTGTCGTTGGACATGAAGTTGTTGTGGTGCACGGCGCAGGACGAGGCGCCGTCGAGTTGCAGGCCGACGTGATTGGCCCAGATCTCGTTCTCGACGGCCCGTACATTGGTCGCTCCGAACACGCCGATCCCGATGCCGGTGCATTGGATCAGACGACTGCCCTCGATTGCGACGTCACCGCCCGAGACCATGCGGACGCCGTTCACGTTGCTTTCGAGGGACGACCGTTCGACCCGTCCGTTGCTTGCGGCGCTCATCAAGATACCGTCCTGGCAGTACAGCACGACGACGTTCCGAATCACGAATGACGCGAGGGTGTTGCTCACCTCGATTCCGGCGGGACTGTCCATCGTGGGGCAGTCGATGCGCCAGCCCGAGATGAGGTAGGGGTCGGCGGGCGTTCCCGACCCGCCGACGACGCCGTTGTCGCTCGTAAACCCGGCATCCCCGGTGATCTGGATCGGGGCACGCGGAGCGACCGGCGACGTGCACGCCCGCACGGAGCTGTCGATCTCCTGGTCACGCATGCCCACCTGCCCGGGACCGCCGGAATCGTACGCCCCGACCTCGGTCTGGGTAACGCCGCGAACCAGGAACCAGAAGCCCTCGCCCGGCGTGGGCACTCCGGTATAGGGGAGCCTGGTCTCGGGATAGGGCTCCCACTGCCCCTGCATGCAAACCTGGGTCGCGGCTCTGAAGTCCCCGCCGGACTGTCGAAGGACCGACAGATCCCCGCGGATGAGGTCGTATCCGGTGGCGCCGGCGCCGGCCGTCCATTCGATGCCGGTGTCGTCCACGTTCAGGACCGGGGCCTCGATCTGCGCCCGGACTCCGAACGTGGCGGCCTGATTGGCCAGGAACAGGACTACGGCGAACAGGAGAGGTCGGAGGCGAGGTCGTGTCGTCATGTTCGTACCCTCCATCGACACGGTGGAGCGATCCGGGGCTTGGTGTCAGTCTCCCGCGCGAACCTCCCTCTGTCAACCTCCATCGAGAGCACGTCGGAGGGCGCGGGCCACGGGACTTGGGCCCACCCTTCCCGCCACGAGGCTGGGCGGGATGCGCGTGCCCCATGGTGAAGCGACTGCTTCCCTGACCGATCGACGCTCAGATGAACAGCGCGATCGTCATTCCGAGGAAACCGGCGGCGCGCTCGGCGCCCAGGTCGCGCAGCAGCGCGCCGGCCGGGTCGCCGGCGGCGGCAAGGGCGGGGAGCAGGTCGAGGTAGACGGCGAAGGGCCGCAGTCCGGCGCTGCGCGGCGCGATGCGGCGGAACCGCACCGGGCCGGCGGCCTTTGCGGCGCGGCGGCGGGCGCGGCAGGCCGCCTCGACCCGGCGCTGATCGCCGGCGAGGACCGCCTCCACGAGGGCGGCGCCCGCGGCCGGGGGCGTGGCCGCCGCCAGCGCCGCGCCCATGACCGGCCAGGCGCGTGCCGCGATGTCGATGTGGCGCGCCAGCAGGACGTCGGTCGGCCGGGACGGCACGTTCATCGACCAAGCCGACAGGCCGACGAGCTCCGCGAAGAGGCCGGCGCCGGCGACCAGCAGGGGGGCCTCCATCGCGGCGGCGAGCACGGCGGCGGTCAGGATCGACGGCGCCGCGGGGTCGGGCGGCTCCAGGGGTCCGGGTGGCCCCGCCGGTCCGGATGGCGCCGCGGCGCCGGAACGGGTCGTGGCGACCAGGGCAGCGACCGCTGCGGCGGTCTCGAGGGCGGCGGGATCCGGCGTGCGGAACGGCGGGTGCGCCAGCCGGCCGACCGGCCGGGTGCCCGCGGCGCGCGGCATCGCCGTCACGAGGCTGCCGGCCTGGTTCGCCGCCACCCATTCGACGGCCGATCGCGCCGCGCCGTCGCCGCCTCCGATGAACAGCACGCGGTCGTTCAGCACCGGGGTTCTGCCCCCGTCCGCCGTTGACAACCCGCGCGGGCGGCTCCTATCATCGGTTTCATGCTGCAGAACACCGATCGCCCCGGGGAGCTGATCCACGACTGGAACGAGCACGAACCGGCCGCGAAACCGCCGTACCCGGTCCTGCTCAACGACGAGACCCTGCGCGATGGGTTGCAGGGCCCGAGCGTCGTCGATCCCCCGATCGAGACCAAGAAGGCGATCCTGCGCGCCATGGACCGGCTTGGCATCCACACCGCCGACGTCGGCCTGCCGGGCGCGGGTCCGCGCGCCGTCGAGGACGTCACCGCCCTGTGCCGCGACATCGTCGCCGGCCGCCTGGCGATCCGGCCGAACTGTGCGGCGCGCACCGTGGTCAAGGACATCGAGCCGATCGCCCGCATCGCGCAGTCGGTCGGCATTCCGATCGAGGCCTGTCTGTTCATCGGTTCGTCCGCCATCCGCCAGTATGCCGAGGACTGGACCCTCGACATGCTCCTCTCCCGCACCGAGGAGGCCGTCGCCTTCGCCGTGAAGGAGGGGCTCCCGGTGATGTACGTCACCGAGGACACGACCCGCGCCCGCCCGGAGACGCTGCGCAGGCTTTATACCACCGCCGTCCGTTGCGGCGCGCGCCGGGTCTGCGTGACCGACACGGTCGGGCACGCCACGCCGGCCGGGGTGACCGCGCTCATCCGCTTCATCCGCTCGGTCATTGACGAGACCGGGGAGACGGTCGGGATCGACTGGCACGGGCACCGCGACCGCGGGCTCGACATCCCCAACGTCCTGGCGGCGATCATCGCGGGGGCCGACCGGGTGCACGGCTGCGGGCTCGGCATCGGCGAGCGCGCCGGCAACGCGGCGATGGAGCTGATGATGGTCAATCTCCGGCTGCTCGGCTGGATCGACCACGACCTGGCGGGCCTGCCGGAGTACTGCCGCCTCATCTCGGAAGGGTGCCGGATGCCGATCCCGCGCAACTACCCGGTGGTCGGCCACGACGCCTTCGAGACCGGAACCGGTGTGCATGCCGCGGCCGTGATCAAGGCGCTGAGGAAGAACGACACCTGGCTCGCCGACCGCGTCTACTCGGGGGTGCCGGCGTCGCAGGTCGGGCGGCAGCAGAGCATCGTCATCGGCCCGCTCTCCGGCCGATCGAACGTCATCTTCTGGCTCGAGCAGCGCGGCATCGAGCCGCGCGACGAGGTGGTGACCCGCATCTTCGAAGCGGCGAAGAAGAGCGACCGGGTCCTGCTCGAGCCCGAGATCCACGCCCTCATCGGCCGGCCGTAGATCGCCGCGGCCGGCGCGCGCCGCGCCGTCCCGTGGCCGGTCCTCCTCTCATGGCCGGTCGTCCTCCAGGCAGATGCGGTTCCGCCCCTCTTCCTTGGCCCGGTACAGCGCCCGGTCGGCGCGGGCGACCAGCTCGCGCAGCGCCCGGCCATGCGCCGGAAAGAGGGCGATGCCGACGCTGATGGTGACGCTCGCGGTCCGGCCGTCGAGCGTGAAGGCGGCCGACTCGACGTTGCCGCGGATGCGCTCGGCCACCTGCATGGCGCCGGCGCCGTCGGTCTCCGGCAGGTAGGCGACGAACTCTTCGCCGCCGTAACGCGCCGCGATGTCCGCGCCGCGGATCGAGCGGGCGATGATGCCGCCGACCTCGGTGAGCACGTGGCTGCCCATGAGGTGGCCGCGGGTGTCGTTCACCTGCTTGAAGTGATCGAGGTCCATCATCAGGACCGCCAGCTGCACGGTGTACTGCAGGCAGCGCTTCAGCTCGACCTCGAGCGTG
>Ga0210377_10003976_pt1 | contig 12549 bp, 8 predicted proteins | sample PLM4_65_b1redo_FD_155480 | JGI IMG/M metagenome (GOLD analysis project Ga0210377, IMG submission 155480) | Groundwater sediment microbial communities from an aquifer in East River, Colorado, USA - PLM4_65_b1 redo | ecosystem: Environmental > Terrestrial > Soil > Riparian zone | place: USA: East... | reverse complement strand
CTGCCCGACCCGGACGGCACGGCCCACTTCGAGGGCACCGTCTATCCCGGCGAGGCGGTGGTGGGGCTGACCTTCACGGCGCAGACGCCGGCGTCCCCCGACGGTCCTCATGATCTGGCGCTGACGGTCACGCCCCCGGACGGCGGCGAGCCGCTCGTCGAGGCGCGCATCCTGTCGGCCTCGGAACGAACCGTCGCCATCGCCGCCCCCTCCCCGGTCGAAGGCGAATGGCTGGTCCTCGCCGTGACGACTCTCGACCCCGTCGCCGCCGAGGAGCGCGTCACCAGCGGCGCGCCGGTCGGGTGGGGCGGCGGGTCGGTCACGAACCCCAGGTTGATCGACAGGGTCATGCCGCGCTACACCGAGCAGGCCCGCAAGGAGGGACGCCAGGGGAAGGTGATCATCAACGCCGTGATCGACGTCGAGGGGAGGGTGCGCGCGCCGACGGTCCTGATCGTCGCCCCCGGGCTGGAGGATCTTGCAGCCTCCGCGGTCGAGGCGGTGGCGCAGTGGCGCTACGAGCCGGCGGTCCGCGACCGCCAGCCGGTCGCGGTGTACTTGACGATCATGGTGGAGTTCGTGCTGAAGTGACGCGCGGCCGCGCCGGGGTTATACTCCCGCCAAACCGTGGTCCGGAACTCAATCACCCCGTTCGGAGGAGGATTCGGAATGCGCAAGCGTGCAGGGAAGCTGTTTGCCGTCGCCGTCGTCGGTATCGGGCTCTTCGCCGCCGTGACGCTGGCGCAGACGGGAAGCCAGCCGCCGCAGATGACCCCGGAGCAGAAGGTCGAGATGGAGGCCTACATGAAGGCCGGCACGCCGGGAGCGCCGCACCAGGCGCTGGCCGCCATGGCCGGGGAGCATGGGCTGAAGGTCAAGTCGTGGCACGAGGCCGGCGGACCGGCGATGGAGGACACCGGGACGGCCAGGCGCACCATGACGCTGGGGGGACGCGTCATGGTCGAGGACCTCAGTTCCTCGATGATGGGAACGCCCTTCACGGGTCACGGCATGACCGGGTTCGACAACGTGACCGGCAAGTACTGGTCGACTTGGAACGACTCCATGTCCACCGGCGTGATGGTGAGCGAAGGGACCTGCGACGCCTCGGGGAGGACCTGCACCTTCACCGGCAGCTGGGTCGACCCGGTCAAGAAGACCCCGGTCAAGGCGCGCATGACGACCCGGTGGACCAGCCCGACGGTCGAGATTTTCGAGATGTACGGCCCCGGGAAGGACGGCAAGGAGATGAAGATGATGGAGATCACCTACACGAAGAAGTAGGCGCCCCCCGATCAGGGCTTCGTTTCGACGTACGCCTTGAGCCGCCCGATGGCCGCGTCCCACTGCTCGGAGATCTTGTCGAGGCAGCGCCGCGCTTTTTCGAGACCTCGTGGCTCGAGCTCCCAGACCCGCTCGCGGCCGTGGCGGGTGTCGCGCACCAGGCCCGCACCGGCCAGCGCTTCCAGGTGCTTGGTGATCGCCTGGCGGGTGACCCCGGTCCCCGCGCTCAGGCGCGCGATGGACAGCGGGCCGGCTTCGCAGAGGCGGGTCAAGAGCCCGGGACGCCGCGCGTCGCCGAGCGCGGCGAAGACGGGCGCCGCGTCGCCCAGCAGCGCCGCCGCGCTCCGGTTACGCGACATGACGCTCGATGTTCTGCGCCTGGATGGTCCACCCCTCGTCGTTCATGCGGAACGCCTCGGCGCGGCGGGCGGCGGGGAGGTGGTGGAATCCAGACTCGATGATGGTGAGCAGCGTTTCGCCGCCGGTTTCTTCGAGACGGAACTCGACCAGCGTCGACGGCTCGGTCGAGTAGTCGACCTTGGGGTCGATCGCGCCCGGGTGCCAGCGGTAGGCGAAATAGCGCTCGGGCTCGATCCGCTCGACCAGCACCTCCATGCGCAGATGCTCGTAGCCGGGATAGGTGATTTGGCCGCGGACGGTCGCCCCTTCCACGAACGGCCCTTCGAGCTTGACGCGGAACCACTCCCCGAACTCGCGGGCGTCGGTGAGGGCGCGCCAGACGCGCGCGCGCGGCGCGCGCAGCCGGACCTTCTTCTCGATGCGATCGGTCTGTGACATAGGCAATCTCAAAGGCAACCCCGAAGTTGCGTGTCGCGGTGGCGACGCGCCCGCTCAGGGGCAGCCGGTGCTCACCGCCGGCGGGTAGCACCGCGTCGGCCCGGCCTGCATCTCGACGCCCGAGCTCGACATCCCGTGGCGCCCCTCGTGGTACCCCTGCGTAGGGACGATGAGGTAGTAGGTGTTCCCCGCCGACGGAGTGATCATCGCGGTCGTCGTCCCGCCGGTCGAACAGACCAGCGGGACATGCGCGGTGAAGTTGCCGATCGGGCCCTCGTACACGGCGTAGTCGTCGTCGGTGCCGACGCAGGAGGGGCCCCAGTCGAGCCGCAGGGCGCCCCCCGCGACCCCCGAGAGAATCAAAGCGCCACCGGGGTCGCCCGACGCGCCACTCGCCGCCTCGCCGCAGTAGCCGGTGGACAGGCTCGAGGCGACGAACATCTCGTCGATGCCGACCGTGTCGATCTGGCCGCGCCCCGGGGTGCGATCGAGGTCGCGCACGGCGATCCAGAGCGGGCCGGTGACGTTCTCGGAGAAGGCATAGGACTGGAGGGTGTCGCCGTCGGCGGTCCTGGTGACTGTGAGCATCGGCGTCCAGTTGGCGTTGTCGCGCGAATAGCTGAACGCGAAGTCGTCGCCTTCGGTGTTCGCGGAGTGCCAGGCGTCCAGGTGGAAGGTCTGGGAGGAGCCGGGCTGCACGTTGAAAAGCCAGGTGTGGTCGAGACGCGTCGTGCGGGTGAGGACGGTCCCCGCCGTGCGCATCTCGGAGAGCACCTCGGCGATGTCGTTCTGCGTCTGCGTGACGAGGTACGTGCCCGAGGTGACCGTTCCCGATGCGGTCGAGGCGTCGCTCGACGCCGGCGAGCGCGCGTTCCCCGTCGTGACCACAATCATCCGCTGGATGCTGGTGGTCGCGCCGCTGTTGTCGGTCACCGTCAGCAGCGGGTAGTAGGTTCCCTCGGCGCCGTAGGTGTGCGACACGGTCGGGCCGGTCGCAGTGGCGCCGTCGCGGAACTCCCAGTCCCACGACACGATCGACCCGTCGGGGTCGGAAGAGCCGCTGCCGTTGAACTGCACGAGGAGCGGTGCCGGTCCGTTCAGCACCGACGGCACCATCACCGCGATCGGCGGCGCGCCCAGGGTGGTCGCGGTCGAGGTGTTCGAAGCGGCCGATTGGGCGGTCACGTTGAACGCCCGCACGCGGTAGCTGAAGGTCGTTCCCGACGGCAGACCGATGTCGCCGTGGTAGTCGATGTTGCGGCCGACCTGGACGATTTCGGACCAGGCCGCCGGCGTGACGGCGCAGAACGCCTGAGTCCCCTGGCAGCGCTCGACCCTGAAGCCATCTTCGTTGTTCGAGTCGTCCTGCCAGGTCATGTTGATCCAATCGCTCGTGAACGCGATGGCCACAAGGCCGGTCGGCGCCGCCGGCGCCAGCGGCGGGTCGATGGTGATGTTGAGAGTGGCGGTGCCGGTGCCCCCCCGCCCGTCGAAGACGGTCAGCGTCACCTGCACGGGGCCGGTGTCGTAGAAGGTCTGGTAGGCGGGCGAGCCCCAGGACTCGCCGCCGTCGCTGAACTCCCAGTGGATATTGCCGACGAAGCCGTCCGGGTCGTACGAGCCGGTGGCGCTGAAGATCACGTCCAGCGGTGTCGGACCGTGGGTCCTGTCCTGCGACGCGACCGCGACCGGGGGGACGTTCGGCGCGACCGCCTCGACCAGGAGCTCCTGCATGGCCTGGGCGCCGCCGGTGTCGGTCACGGTCAGCGTCGCGATGTACGGCCCCGCGGCGGTGTAGAGATGCGCCGGGGCGGCCTCGATCGACGTCGCGCCGTCGCCGAAGTCCCACAGGTAGGCGGCGACCGACCCACCGGGGTCGGCCGTGCCCGCCGAGCTGAAGACGACGGACAACGGGACGTCACCACCCGCGGGCGAGGCGGTGGCAGCGGGCACGGGCCATTGGTTCCCGGAGGCGCCGAACAGGTCGTAGCCGATCCGGTAGTTCGCCAGCGGCGATTCGTTGCGGACGAACGATGCCGCGATCAGGGTCGTGCCGACGGCGCCGGCGACGTTGGGATAGGCCTCGCCGTTCGGGCTGTTCGAGAAGACGAACCCCTGCGGGTCGACGATGACGCCGGCCGGGGAGATCCGCATGCCCATCAGGTCGCTGCGCGCGTCGAGCGGATCGAGCCCCCAGTCGCCGTCGAGCGCGACCCTCTGGTCCTGCCACACGACGACGAACTGCCCGCCGTCCCACGCCACGCGCGGGCGGTACTGGTCGCCGGCCCAAGGCGTGAGGTTCACGTACGGGTGCACCGTGCCGTCGGGGTCGATGAGCCGGCCGAGGAGGTCGGTCTCGACGCCGGAGGTGAGCTCCTGCGACTGGGTCATGAGCGCGACGCTGCCGCTCGACGCCAGGCCGATGGCGAAGATGCCGTTGCCGCCGCAACTGGAGTAGGACTCGTGCACCGCGAAGTCGGGCACCTTGACGCCGGCGGCATCGATGAAAGTCCCCAGCGTGCTCGCGATGCAGTTGTCGTGCGTCGCGTTGGCCTGCCAGACGAGCAGCCACCGCCCACCCAGGACGGCAAGCCGGGGGTTGCTGCAGAAGGTCCCGCCCATCACGATGGGCGAGGCATCGAGGACGGCGGCGTCGGACCCGCGCACCCGGGCCGCGATCGGGAAGATGTACTGGCAGCTGATGCCGCAGCGCCGGCCGACGACCAGGAAATCGCCGCCCAGGGCCTCGACGTCGGCGGGACCGAAGCCGGGGTTCAGGACGACAACGGGCGCCGCGTCGACCGGGGTGCCGCTCGGCAGGAGCCGCCGGGCGACCACGCCGGCGGCGTTGTTCCAGGCCGCCAGGTACACGGTGCCGTTCCAGGCCACGGCGGGGAAGCCCGGGTTGTTGGCCGAGTCGGCGGCATCCAACTCGGTCGGCTGCGCCGTCAAGGGGTTGCCGGCGGCATCCAGCGGCTGCGCCAGAACGCGGTTCCGGTTCGCCACGCTGCTGCGGTAGACCAGCATGTAGCCGCCGTCGCCCGCAGAGATATCGGAGCGCAGCTGCGACGGCGCGCCGACGGAGAGGGTGCGGTTCGGTCCGGCGACGTTGGCGGCACTGATCCAGTTGCTGAAGATGTCGTAGCCGCTGGTGACGAAGTCCGACCAGACCGCCTGCACGCTGCCGTTGCCGGCGCTGGCGGTGAGGCCGGTCTTGGCGCCGGCGACGAGGATCCCGCCCGGATCGAGAACCTGGCCCGCGGCGGCGACCCGCGCCACGCGCGTCCCGGTGGGCCCGCCCCAGGTGACCTTCCAGTTCGTCCCGTCCCAGGCGACGCTGGTCGTCGTGCTGGGCTGCGGTGCGTTGGCTGCCGAGATGTTCACGCCGCCGCCGTCGAGCTTCTGGCCGTTCGTGCCGATGCGGCTTCCCTTCACCGCCATGGTGAAGTCGGGCAACTGCTCGTTCCACACGGCATAGAAGCCGCTGCCGTTCGAAACCAGTCGGCCGAGCGGGGCGACCGCCAGGTTGTAGGGGGCCGGGTCGAGGGGGTTTAGCGCGGCATCGAAGCGGATCGCCGTCGTGGGGTCGTACCCGGTCATCGATTCCTCGTAGGCGAGCAGGAAAACGCCGCCGGCGTAGGCCAGGTGGAGGCTGCCGCGAGCGTAGTAGGTCTCCGGAACCAGGCTGCGAGGGTTCGGGTCGGCGAGGGCGCCGGCAGCGAAGACCCGCAGGGCGACGATGTCGCCCATCACCGAGGTCCCCTGGATGGCGATCACCCAATCCACCCCGTTGGAGGCGACCGCCCAGGTCGCGCCGAAAGGCGTGACGTTGAAGATCTTGATCGGTTTCGGGTCGAGGACCTGCCCGCCGGGGCCCACGCGGATGGCCTCGAGGGATTTCTGGTAGTAGGAGCCGGTTCCAGAGACGTCGTAGCTCTCGTACACCACCAGCCAGTTCGTCCCGTTCCAGGCGGCCCGGGGGTTCTCCTGGGCGGCCGCGTTCGCGACGACCGCGAAGGGGACCGACTCGAGCGGCGTGCCCGAGGCGTCGAACCGCAACCCGTAGATGTCTTCCGAGGTCTCGCCCTCGTAGCCGCCCGTGCTGTTGGCGCGGTCGTCGGACCAGACGGCGAGCAGCGTCGTGCCCCCCTGCGACAGGAACGGCGCCGCCTGGTCGTTCGCCGCCGCGGCGATCGCCTGATCGCCGGGGACGAATCGCGGGGGGAGCTTGACGGTCTGTGCGTCAGCGGGGCGGTTCCCGGCCAGGGCCACCGCCAGGCTCAGCGACAGCATCAGGAGCTTCCATGTCGATGGGGAGTCATGTCTGCACATGGGCGATCCTCCGAGGCGAATTGATGCCCGGGCACCAGCCGCCGGCGATTGGGACACCCATGCCATAGCAGAAGCCGCCCCCGCTGTATGTGATCCAGGTCACATGGGCGGTCGGACGCCTATCCAGCCGGAACGACGCGCGCTAAAATGCGCGCCCAGATGCCTCCCGCTCCGGGAACCTCCTCCCCGCGTGGGGGCGGCGGGTTCGCCGTCATCGGCTCGCTGCTCCCGTACCTGCGCCCCTTCGTCGGCCGGATCGTCCTGTCGCTGGGGCTGATCGTGGCGTCGAAGGTGGCAATCCTCCTGGTGCCGCTGGCGCTCAAGGAGATTGTCGACCGGCTCAACGTCCAGCCATCACTCTTGATGCTGCCGGTCGGCATGCTGCTCGCCTACGGCGCCGCCCGGATCGGCGTGACGATGTTCAACGAGGTGCGCCAGGTGGTGTTCGCCCGGGTGATGGCGCGGGCGTCACGGCGGATCGCGGTGAAGGTGTTCGGGCACCTGCACGACCTCAGTTTGAGGTTCCATCTCGACCGGCGCACGGGCGGCGTGGCGCGCGACCTCGAGCGCGGCAGCACGGCGATCGGCGACCTGCTCGACTGGTCGCTGTACACCATCGTGCCGACCGCCGTCGAGGTCCTGCTGGTCACGGGTGTCCTGCTGTGGAAGTACGACTGGACCCTCGCGACCATCATCATCGTCACGCTCGCGGCCTACGCCGCGTGGTCCTTCGTCGTCACCGACTGGCGCACGCGCTACTACCGCGCCGCGGTCGAGGCCGACACGCGCGCCAACGAGCGCGCCGTCGACTCGCTGCTCAACTACGAGACGGTCAAGTATTTCAATAATGAGCGACACGAGACGGCGCGCTACGACGAGAGCCTGTGCCGTCTCGAGGATGCCAACGTCATGTCGCAGAAGACGATGGCGGTGCTCAACCTCGGCCAGACGCTCATCGTGGCGGTCGGCGTCACCGCGATGATGTGGCGCGCCGCCGCCGGTGTCGTGGCGGGCGCGATGACGGTCGGCGATCTCGTGCTGGTCAACGCCTACCTGCTGCAACTGTCGTCGCCCCTGCACTTCCTCGGGATGATGTACCGCGAGGTCAAGCAGGCGCTGACCAACATGGAGCGGTTGTTCTCGCTGCTGGCGGAGAACGCGGACGTGCGCGACCGTCCCGGGGCGGCGCCGCTCGCCGCGCGTCGCCCGCGTCTTGCCTTCGAGGCGGTGCGGTTCGGGTACGACCCGCGGCGCGAGATCCTGCACGGCGTCGACTTCGTGATACCCCCCGGCGGCACGGTCGCCGTGGTCGGCCCCTCGGGCTCGGGCAAGTCGACGCTGGCGCGCCTGCTGTACCGCTTCTACGACGTCGACGCCGGGAGCATCCGCATCGACGGCACCGACCTGCGCGACATGACCCAGGCGTCGCTGCGCGCCGCCATCGGCATCGTTCCCCAGGACACCGTCCTGTTCAACGACACCATCCTGTACAACATCCATTACGGCCGCCCGGCCGCAACCCGCGACGAGGTCGAGGCGGCGGCGCGCGCCGCCCACATCCACGACTTCATCGTCGGCCTGCCGGACGGCTACGAGACTGCGGTCGGCGAGCGCGGCCTGAAGCTCTCGGGCGGCGAGAAGCAGCGGGTCGCGATCGCCCGGGCGCTCCTGAAGAACCCGGCGATCCTGATCTTCGACGAGGCGACCTCGGCGCTCGATTCGCGCTCGGAGAAGGCGATTCAGGCCGAGCTCGACCGCATCCAGGTCGGCCGCACGACGCTTGTGATCGCGCACCGCCTGTCGACGGTGATGGACGCCGACCAGATCCTGGTGATGGAGGAGGGGCGTATCGTCGAGCGCGGCCGGCACGACGAGCTGCTGGCGGCAGGCAAGCACTACGCGCGGATGTGGCGCCTGCAGCAGCAGGAGCGGGGCGGGGCGGAGCTTGTGGGATGAAGGGCGCTCCGTGACCCGCGCGCGCCCCATCGGGCAGGCCTCGGGACCCGTGCTCCGGGGCCCGTGCTCTTGCCCGCAGCCAGGCCCGGCGCTACCATCCGCGTCATCGAGGTGCCCATGAGCAGATTCGACCGCCGCGACTTCCTTAAGATTACTGGTTCTGCCGCCGCCGGGTTCGCCGCGAAAGGCGTCCTCGCCGGCACGACGCAGGCGAAACCGCCGGCCCCGACCCCGCCCGCCGCGTCGCCCGCGGCCGCACCCGGGGCGATGCCGACGCGCAACCTGGGCCGGACCGGCTACCGCGTCGCCCTGTTCAGCCTGGGCGGACAGGCCACTATCGAGAAGCCCGACAAGGAGAAGGAAGCGGTCGAGATCGTCGAACGCGCCCTCGACCTGGGAGTGAACTACGTCGACACCGCCGCCGCGTACGGCGGACCGCAGCGCTGGAGCCAGCGCTACATCGGCCAGGTGATGAAGCGGCGGCGCAACGAGACCTTCCTCGCCACCAAGACCAACGACCGCACCCGCGACGGCTCGCTCAAGCTGCTGGAGGAGTCGCTGCGACTGCTGCAGACCGACCACCTGGACCTGTGGCAGGTGCACAACCTCACGCGCCCGGACCAGGTGGAGGAGATCTTCGCCAAGGGGGGCGCGATGGAGGCGCTCCTGCAGGCGCGCGAGCAGAAGATCGTGCGCTTCCTCGGTGTGACCGGGCATGCCGACCCCGACGTGCTGATCGAGGCGATTCACCGCTTCCCGTTCGACACCATCCTCATGGCGGTGAACGCCGCCGATCCGCACCACCTCAGCTTCACCGCCAAGCTGCTGCCGCTGGCGGTGGAGAAGGAGATGGGGATCATCGGCATGAAGGTGCCGGCGCGCGGCCGCATCCTGAACACCTGGACGCCCGGCAAGGACGACAAGGGATCGTGGGAGGGTGGGGCGCAGCCCGGGAAGGTGACGATGAAAGAGGCCCTGGCCTATGTGCTGTCGCTGCCGGTCAGCACGGTCATCATCGGCTGCGACAACGTGCAGCAGCTGGAGCAGAACATCCAGCTCGCCCGCGAGTTCAACCCGCTGAACGAGACCCAGATGGCGGCGCTGGCGACGCGCACCGAACCGATCGCCAAGCAGGCGCTGTTCTTCAGAAGCTGGAGCTGAGGGGCCGCGGGGTCGTGGTGGCCGGCGCGCGACGTCCTGCGCGCCGGTTGTCTCAGGAGCCGATCGCCGCCGCCTTCTTCCGCAGCTGCGCCACGAAGGTCTTCGGCCGCTGCGACTCGGGCAGGGTGTCGGCGTAAACCAGCGCCTCCTCGAGTGTGCGTTTCGCCGCGGCGGGGTCGCCCATCTTCGCGTAGATGTCGGCGCGCGTGTCGTAGATGCGCAGCTTGCGGGCGCCATACGCAAGGTCGAGCGCGCGCCGGCTGGCGGCGAGGGCGTCGTCGTAGCGGCCCAACTCGCGGTAGAGGACCGCCAGGCGCGCCGGCGGGTTGTAGTCATCGGGGAGGTCGTGCTCGGAGGCGAGCAGCGCCGGGACGGCGCGGGCCGGGTCGCCGAGCGCGAGCGCCGCGCCGACGCGGTGCGAATCGAACGCGGCGCGCGCCTCGACGCTCGGGGCCGCGGCGGCCTCGGCCTCGAGGAAGCGCAGCCAGCGCTCGGCCATCTCCTTCGCCCCGGCCGCGTCGCCGCGCTGGTCGCGCACGTCGACGAGCATGCCGTAAGCGCTCGACCGGTCGTCGGCGAGGACGCTGTCGAGGGTGAGGCTCTCCTCGACGAGCGCTTCGAGTTCGGTCATGGCGGCGGCGCGCCAGACCGCCTCCCCGGGCGCGTCGGCGGCGCAGCCGAGCCCGGTCGCGGCGGCCGCCGCGAAAGCCGGCCCGCGCTCGAGCCCGGGCACCTCACGGCGCGCGGCGGCGGTGCACTCTTCCAGCGCGTCGGTCTTCTGCAGCGCCGCGAGGAGCGCCGCGACGGCGTGGCCGCGACCGGCCCAGCCCGGAGGAGCGAGACCGAGCGCCTCGGCGTAGGCGGTGGCCGACTCGGTCGTCTTGCCTTTCGCGCCCAGGCGGTCGGCGCGCGCCAGCGCGGTGTCGGCGGGGGAGCCGCCGGTCGCGGCGACGGCGCGCTCGCCGTCCTCGAGAAAGCGCTCGAACTCGGGGATGGTGAGGCTGCCGGCCCAGCGCAGCGCGACCTCCCCGGTTGCCTCGTCAAGGACGAGGAAGGTGGGATACCCCTCGATCCCCAGGCGTTCAACGAACGCGGCGTTACGCGAATTCTCGGCGTCGATCGAGAGCCAGGCGAACCGCCCGGCGTGCTTCGCGAGCGCGGGGTCGTTGAGCACCGTCGCGCGCACGAAGCGGCAGGTGTGTCACCAAGGCGCCCAGGCCTCGACGAAGATCGGCACATTGCGCCGCTTCGCGTCGGCCAGGGCCAGGGGGGAGTCGTCCTCGATGAAGCGCAGGGCGCCGGCGACGACCGCGGTGCCGGGCTGTTCACCGGCGCCGGCCGCGGTGTCTGCCACCGGGCGCTCGGCGCAGGCCGGGGCCAGTAGCGCCAAGAGCAGACCGGCCAGTGGTGCTCGCGGTTTCCACATGGGCTGAGGCTACGCGGTACGGGCGGGTGCGGTCAAGGGTTGGGCGCGAACTGCACCAGCCCACCCACCCGCCGCAGCCGCAGCACCGCCTCGCCCGCGGCGCGCGACGCGGCGAGGTCGGCTTCGATCTCGAGGATCCAGTCGTTGAAGCCGTCGGGGTCGACGAGTGTCTGCTGCACGATCCATCGGGTGCCATCCTCCGACGGCTCGACGTGGGTGTGGCGCAGGTTGCGCGCCTCGGGGTCGAGGCGCATGGCGCCATGCTCGAGACGGTAGGCGTCGCGCGCGGTGCGCAGCCGCTCGGGTGTCCAGGGCTCGGCGGTGGCATTGTTGGGGGCGGCGGGGTTCGGTGCGGCGGGGTCCGGGGCGGCGCCGCCGGCCGCGTCAATGGCCTCGAGCGCCGATGCGTCCTGCTCGATCGACCAGGCGCGCAGGAAGGCGAAGACGCGGGCGCGGATTGAGGCGGTGAAGGTCTTGGCGTCGCGGGTGATGTCGGGCGGCTCGGCGGGGCGGGGCGCCTGCTGCGCGCCGCCGGCGGCAGCGACGGCGCGCGTCGGGTCGAGCATCCGCTGCCATTCCTCGAGCAGGCTCGAGTCGACGCGGCGCAGCATGTCGCGCAGGTAGAACTCCATCTCGAGGACGGCCTCGGTCTTGCCCTGGTCGGGGACGGTCTGCACCAGCACCTTGTAGGCGCTGGCGAGGTGGCGCAGCAGCAACCCCTCGGCGCGCTCGAGGTCGTACTCCTGAACGTAGTCGGGAAACGACCGAAACCCCTCGAACATCTCGCGCGCGATCGACTTGGGCCGGATGTTCTCCTCGCCGACCCAGGGGTGGCGGTCGGCGAAGGCGTTGAAGGTGGCGTAGATGAATTCGCGCTGCGGCTTGGGGTGCTCGAGCTTCTCGAGCCGCTCCATGCGCTGGTCGTAGTCGAGCCCCTCGGCCTTCATCTCGGCGACCGCCCGATCCTTGAGCTTGTCGAGCTGCCGTCGGAGGATCAGCTCCGGGTTCTCGAGGATGCTCTCGACCAGGGTGAGCAGATCAAGAGGATAGGCCTCCGAGGCGGGGTCGAGGAGCGGGAGCGTCTCCAGCAGGTAGAGCGACAGCGCCTGGTTCATCGAGAAGTCTTCCTGCAGGTCGACGTTGACGCGGACGCGCGAGCCTTCGGGGGTGCGCGGGACGATCTCGATGATGCCGCGGGCCACCAGCGCCCGGAAGAGCTGCCAGCCGCGCCGGTAGTGCGCCGTCTTCGCGCGGTCGGTCTCGTGGCTGTCGCGGATGAGCGCCTGCATCGCGCGGCAGCCGTCGCCGCGGCGCGACAGGACGTTCAGCAGCATGCCGTGCGATACGTCGAAGCGCGACGCGAGGCGCTCGGGCGGGGCGCCGATGAGACGTTTGAAGGTCTCGCGGTCCCAGTTGGCGAAGTTGCGCTCGGGCGGCTTGCGTCGGACGAACTTCCTGCCCTCTTTCGCCTTCTCGCCAAGCCTGAGGTTCTCGATGACGTGCTCGGGCGCCTGCGCCACGACGAAGCCGCGGTCGTCGAACCCCTTGCGCCCGGCGCGCCCGGAGATCTGGTGGAAGTCGCGCGCCGACAG
>Ga0210377_10003975_pt1 | contig 12550 bp, 11 predicted proteins | sample PLM4_65_b1redo_FD_155480 | JGI IMG/M metagenome (GOLD analysis project Ga0210377, IMG submission 155480) | Groundwater sediment microbial communities from an aquifer in East River, Colorado, USA - PLM4_65_b1 redo | ecosystem: Environmental > Terrestrial > Soil > Riparian zone | place: USA: East... | reverse complement strand
TGATCGGCCACGAGCTTCAGGATCCTTCTCGCGGTGCCGGCGAAGAACGGGCCGTAGTAGAGGTCACCCTTCTTGCGATCGACACGCCGCGTGAACACGAGACGCGGGTACGCCTCAGACGTCGTGACTTTGATGTACGGGTACGTCTTGTCGTCGCGAAGGAGGATGTTGTAGCGCGGCTGGTGCTGCTTGATGAGGTTGTTCTCGAGAAGGATGGCCTCGAGCTCGTTGTTCGTCGTCACGAAATCGATCTGCTCGATCTCGCTCATGAGCGCGAACATCTTCGGATCGCGCACACCTTTCCCCACCAGGTACGCGTTGACACGATTCCGGAGGTTGCGCGCTTTGCCGACGTAGATGACTTCGCGTTCAGCGTTCTTGTGCAGATACACGCCGGGACGATCAGGAATCTCTTTCAGCCGCGCTTTGAGGCGCTCCAGGCGGGACGACATGAATTGTCTATCAACAGTTTTGCGAGAGGGAGCATTCGCGCTTCGGCAGAGCAGCTCGCGCGTTTATCGAACGCTTTCGAGGAAACGGCCTGCTGCGGCCCGGAACTCGTCGGTCCACTCGTGAGCGCCGTCGAACGCGCATGCCGTCACGACGGTTACGCCGCTCAAGAACTTCAAGTCATTCTTTAACTTTTCAGCGGGGAACCAGTCGTCGCGATCGCCGCGGGCAACGAGGACCCGCGGCGGTAGTTGCACAGGATCTTGTGCAGCGACATCCGACGGCACGTGGCCGCCCAGCACGATGAGGCCGTCGCACGGGATGTGGGAGGCGGCGCGGTAAGCCATCGCTGCTCCCTGTGAAAAGCCGAGAAAGACGAACGGCCGTGGATTACCCAGCTCGGAGACGACGCGGCGGACGTACTCGAGGTTGTCGGCGATCGCGTGCTCGCGGTCCATGTGCGTCATCCAGTTCGCCACGATCAGTTGTTCGTTGCGCGTATAGAAAGGATGCAGTGCCTGCACCGCGGCGATCGTCCATTCGCTGACTCCGGGGATCTGCTCGAGCTGCGCCATGTGGATGTCCGCGTTCTCGGCGTAGCCGTGAAAGCCGACGAGCAGCCGTGGCCCGCCCTCGCGCAGGAGGTAGCGGCCGTGAACCGCGGTGGCGATCAGGCGGATCTCAGGCATCGAGTCACTCCGCTGACTGGTCAATACGTTGACGAGTCAGCGGGCTGTGAATTGTAAGGCATGCGACGATGCGCGCCCGTGCACGCCTCGGTTTACTCCGAGCGAAGCCTCGCTGCGCTCGGGATGAATGACTCACATGCGACAATGCGCGCCCGTGCATGCCTCGGTTTACTCCGAGCGAAGCGAGGAGTCTGCTGTGCGGCTACGATGATCGTGAGTTGGGTCGCTGAATGACCGCCAGCGGCGTCCAGAGCAGATCCCTCGCTGCGCTCGGGATGAATGACTCACATGCGACAATGCGCGCCCGTGCATGCCTCGGTTTACTCCGAGCGAAGCGAGGAGTCTGCTGTGAGGCTACGATGATCGTGAGTTGGGTCGCTGAATGACCGCCAGCGGCGTCCAGAGCAGATCCCTCGCTGCGCTCGGGATGAATGACTCACATGCGACAATGCGCGCCCGTGCATGCCGTCATCGTCGTCCCCTGTTACAACGAAGAGCGCCGCCTGCAGATCGAGGCTTTCCGCGGCTTCGACCCCGCCCCGCATCGCGTCGACTTCTGCTTCGTCGACGATGGCAGCACTGACGGCACGCTCCGCGTCCTGAATGCCTTGCGCGACGCGCACCCCGATCGTTTCACCGTCCTTCACCTGGAACAGAACAGCGGCAAAGCCGAAGCGGTCCGCCGAGGCATCGTCGCCACGGCCGAGCGCAAAGCGGACATCACCGGCTTCTGGGACGCCGACCTCGCGACGCCGCTGACGGAGATGCAGGGCTTCATGAAGGTTCTCGAACAACGGCCGGAGGTCCAGATGGTCTTCGGCGCACGCGTTCGCCTCCTCGGCCGCGACATCATCCGGAACCCGGCGCGCCACTACTTCGGCCGCGTCGGCGCCACGCTCATCTCCTCCACCCTCGGCCTCGCCGTGTACGACACCCAGTGCGGAGCGAAAGTCTTTCGCATCGACGACGCACTCCGCCAGGTGTTCTCGCGACCGTTTCTTTCTCGCTGGATCTTCGACGTCGAGGTGATCGCGAGGTACGTCGAGATGTGGGGACGGGACCGCGCCGCGAAGGCGATCTACGAGTACCCCGTTCTGGCGTGGCACGACGTCCGCGGGTCGAAGGTGAAATCGCACGACTTCGTCCGCGCGCTGCGGGACCTCTGGAAGATCCGGCGGGCCTATCGATTGAATCGGGACGCGGCACGCCGCACGCGACACGCGTAGCGAAGGTTCCAACCTCGCGTGCCGCGTTGCGCGTGCCTCGTCTCGGCAACCAACGTGCACTACAATCGCGGCTGATGCCGAAAACGACATTTGCCACAGGCGACGCCACGCTCTCCTCGCTCGCCCGCGGCCTCGTCGGCTCCGAAATCCTCAAAATCGCCGGTGAGATCCGCCAGTTCGTGGCGCAGGGGCGCTCGGTCTGCAATCTGACGGTCGGCGATTTCTCGCCGAGCGAGTTCCGCATTCCTGCGGGATTGCAGTCGCTGATCGCCGAGGCGCTGGCGGCGGGTCAGACGAACTATCCGCCGGCGGATGGGATTCCGGAGCTGCGACGCGCGGTGAAGAAGTTCTACGAACAGGAGCTCGAGCTCAGCTATCCGCTCGAATCGATCCTGATCGCGGGCGGCGCGCGCCCCATCATCTACGCGGCCTACGCCGCCATCGTCGATCCCGGCGATCGCGTCATCTACCCGACGCCTTCGTGGAACAACAATCACTACACGTACCTGATGCGGGGCGTGCCGGTGGAGATCGTCGTCGGACCCGAGACGAATTTCTTTCCGACTGCGGACCTGCTGGAACCGCACATTCACGACGCCCGTCTGCTCTGCATCAACACGCCCCTGAACCCGACCGGGACGGTGATGGCGCGCCGGGACGTCGAGCGCATCTCGGCGCTGGTGGTGGAAGAGAACGATCGGCGCGCCGCGCGAGGTGAGCGGCCGCTCTACATCCTGTGGGATCAGGTCTACTGGATGCTCACGTTCGGTCAGAGTCACCACTATGCACCCCCACAGCTCGTCCCCGAAGTCGCCGCCTGGACGATCTTCGTCGACGGAATCTCCAAGGCATTCGCCGCAACCGGTCTCCGCGTCGGATGGACGGTCGCCCCTGTGCACGTCACCGCCCGGATGCGCGACCTCATCGGCCACATCGGCGCGTGGGCTCCCCGCCCCGAGCAGGTGGCCGTCGCCGCGTTCCTCGGCCGCAAAGACGAGATCGATGCATTTCACGAATCAATGATCCGCGAGCTGCAGCTCCGGCTCGATCTGCTCTACAACGGCTTCGAAGCGATGCGACGTGATGGGCTGCCGGTGCGCGCGATCGCGCCGCAGGGCGCGATCTATCTGTCCGTACAGTTCGATCTCATCGGACGGGGCGGGCTCGCAACGAACGAGCAGATCCGCCATGTTCTGCTCGAGCGAGCCGGATTCGCGGTCGTCCCGTTCCAGGCGTTCGGGTCGAAGCGCGAGGACGGCTGGTTCCGACTCTCGGCCGGCGCGGTGTCGCCGCGCGAGATCGAAGATGGACTTCTCCGCGTGCGCGACGTGTTGACGTCGTTCGCATGAAGCGTTTCGCAGCGCTCCTCTTTTGCCTCGGTGCCTCGTCGCTCCAGGCCGCAGGCAACATCGTCGGCACATGGGAGCTGACGGACGCGACTCCGGTGTCGTTCAACAGCAGCGATCCGCACGGCGTCGTGAACCACAAGCTCTACTTCACGGCCGACGGACGCATGTTCATCATCGCTCCCGACGAGAAGCTCGGACCGGAAACCGTTCCGGTGTCGTACGACTTCGACGGGAACGTGCGCACGCTGACTCTGCCCGGCGGCGAAGTGCATCAGAGCAGGGTCGTCTTCTCCGGGGACACGATGCGGGTGAAGACGGAAGACGGCGTGACGTTTACCTATCGACGCCTCACCGGCGATCGGCCGTTCGATCGCAAACTCGAACCAAGGAGCGTCGAGGTCCTCGCCACGGACGATCAGGAGCAGCCGCCCTCGCCAAAGTACGACACCTCGGACTACTCGAAGCAACCGCTGGCGCAACGGATCCGCGGAGTCTGGGAAATCGTGAAGTACCGCGACGTGACGTTCGAGCCGCCCCAGTACGGCCTTCCCAATGACAAGTACGTCATCACGCCGACCGAGGTGGCGATGATTCCGCCGACCGCGACGCGCATCGAAGGCGATTCGCGCGGGAAATACCGCCTGGACGGAAACACGATGATCGTCGACGACGGATCGCGCTGGACGCTGTCGTTCAATCAGTGGGGACGGCTCGTTCTGAAACGCGAGGATGCCGAGCTCACGCTGCGCCTGATCTCGAAGGACACGACGGTCAATCCGCGGCTGCCGATCCGCATCGTGTTGCACGACCAGGAGGATTGAGACGTGGATGACCTGCTCCCACATCTTCGCGAGCACGGTCTTCTCCTGCTGCAGCACAAGTCGCTACCGAGCGCCGCCAGCCTGATCGCGGGCGAGAGTCTCTCCACGTCGTGGTGGTCGCATCCGCGGGCGCAAGAGATCTTCAGAAAGCTGGAAGAGCTCGAAGACAGCGGCGACGCCATCGCGACGCGGCTGATCGACCGCCGCGTCACGTTCGTCCATCGCCGCTTGTGGCCGGCGGTGCAGGCGGTCGGGTCCGCGCGCCAGCCGTGGCAGATGAGCCGGCTGTCGCGCGAGGCAATGGCGCTGCTCCGCCGCGTCGATCGCGAGAAGAGAGCGGCAGCGACGGGACCGCCGGCGAAGCTCCTGCAGGAACGTCTGCTCGTTCACGCGCACGAAGAGCACACGCCGAGCGGAAAGCACGTCACGGTTCTGGAGCCGTGGACTGTTCTCGGCGTGTTCGAGGTTCCAGTCGCGAATGCGACAAAGCAACTGGAAAACGCAGCGGAGGGAATTGGCGCGCCGCTGATGTGGCTCCCGTGGCGGTGATGTCACTGTGTGGGGCCGGACTCGATCAACTCACACGAAGATGCGAAGCTCTTTGAGCTCACGAAGGCGATCGCGGATCTCGGCCGCTTTTTCGAAATCGAGATTCTTCGCCGCCTCTTTCATCTCCTTCGTCAGGCGGCTGATGGCCTTGTCGATGTCTTCATCGGCAACCATGTCGAGCTTCCTCTGCGACGGCCGGCCCGGAATCTCGAAGTAGTCGAGGTTCGCCATCTTCACCAGATCGGAGTCGATGGCTTTGATGATCGAGGCCGGCTCGATGCCGTGCTCCTCGTTGTACTTCTGCTGGATGGCGCGGCGGCGGTACGTTTCGTCGACCGCGTTCTTCAGCGAGTCGGTCATGCGGTCGGCATAGAGGATCGCGACGCCATTGAGATTGCGCGCCGCGCGGCCGATCGTCTGAATCAGCGACGTCGTCGAGCGGAGGAACCCTTCCTTGTCGGCATCGAGAATCGCCACGCATGAACACTCCGGGATATCGAGACCTTCGCGCAGCAGGTTGATGCCGACGAGCACGTCGAAGACCCCACTGCGGAAGTCGCGCAGGATCGCAATGCGCTCGAGCGTCTCCACATCCGAGTGGAGGTAGTTCACCTTGATGCCGAGCTCCATGAGATACCGCGTCAGGTCCTCGGACATCCGCTTCGTCAGCGTCGTCACCATCGTCCGCTCGTTGAGCGCGATCCGTTCCTTGATGACGCCGATGAGATCGTCCACCTGTCCCTTCACAGGCCTGATGACGATCGGCGGATCGATGAGACCGGTCGGCCGGATCACCTGTTCCACGTAGAGCCCGCCCGTCTTCTCCATCTCGTACGGTCCGGGTGTCGCCGAGACGTAGATCACCTGATTGAGCTTCCCTTCGAACTCCTGAAACGAAAGGGGCCGGTTGTCGATCGCACTCGGCAGCCGGAACCCGTACTCGACGAGCGTCTCCTTGCGCGAGCGATCGCCGCCCCACATGCCGCGCACCTGCGGCACGGTCTGATGCGACTCGTCGATCACCATGAGGAAGTCTTTCGGGAAATAGTCGATCAGCGTCGGCGGCGGCTGTCCCTGCGCGCGGCCGCTGAGATGGCGGCTGTAGTTCTCGATGCCATTGCAGAAGCCGAGCTCCGCGATCATCTCCAGATCGAACAGCGTGCGCTGCGAGAGACGCTGCGCTTCGAGGAGCCGATCCTGGGCGCGCAGCTCGGCCACGCGCTCGTCGAGCTCGACGCGGATCTTCTCCATCGCTTCCATCAGCCGCTCCCGCGGCGTGACGTAGTGCGTTCGCGGATACACGGCCAGGCGATCGTACGTGTGTCCGGTTCGCCCGGTCACCGGATCGATGCGCGAGATCTTCTCGATTTCGTCTCCGAAGAATTCGATCCGCACCGCATCGTCCTCGTATGCAGGCCACAGCTCGAGGACGTCTCCCCTCACCCGGAACGTCCCGCGCGCGAGATCGTACGGCGTGCGCTCGTACTGCATCTCCGTCAGCTTGCGCAGGTATTGCGTCATCGCCTTCTCGGCGCCTCGCTCGAAGAAGAGCAGCATCCCGTAGTACAGATCGGGATCGCCGATGCCGTAGATGCACGACACCGATGCGACGATGATCACATCGCGCCGCTCGAACAGAGCCTTGGTCGCGGCGAGCCGCAGCTTGTCGATCTCATCGTTCTTCGTCATCTCCTTCTCGATGTAGAGATCGTTCTGCGGGACGTACGCCTCGGGCTGGTAGTAGTCGTAGTAGGAGACGAAATACTCGACCGCGTTCTCGGGGAAGAAGTTTCGGAACTCCTGGTAGAGCTGCGCCGCGAGCGTTTTGTTGTGGCTCAGGACGAGCGTGGGCCGGTTCACCGCCTCGATGACTTTGGCCACGGTGAACGTCTTCCCCGAACCGGTGACGCCGAGGAGAACCTGGTCGCGCGCTCCCGACTGAATACCCTCGGTGAGCTGACGAATCGCCTCGGGCTGGTCGCCCTGAGGCTCGAATGTGGCAGCGAGCTTGAAATCCATCGTTGACCGTTGACCGTTGACCGTTGTCAGGGCGGCGCGTCGCGAGAGCAACGATCGGTCAAGTGACGATACACCGCCTCGACAACGGCCAACGGTAAACGGTCAACGCTTTGGCGCTTGCGGCTTATTCGCTTCCTCGACCTTCTTTCGCAGATCTTCGACTTCGGCCTTAGTCAGCTTCTTGTCCGCGATCGCTTCACGCAGCGCCGACATCACCGGATCGAGCTTCGGAATCGGCACGCGTTCGGTGCGGATGTTCGCGCGAAGACCGTCCATCTCCGACTCGAGCGCCTTTCGCGATGCGGGCGGCACGTCGGGGCTGTACAACGTGACCATCTCGTTCTGCATCATGCCGAGGAGAAAGTCCATGATGCGTCCCATGCCGCCGCGAGAGGCCAGCCCGCCGCCGATGAACAGAACGACGACGAGCAAGGCCGCGGCCGCCCCGCAGCCGATCGGCACCCAGCGCGGAAAAAGCGGCCGAGCCTCGATCGATGCGCCGTAGTAGTCGGCCGGAAGTCGGAACGGGAGCGGTCGCGACGGGGGCTGTGGTTCGGAAGGAGTAACAGTGACTTCGGACAAATCGTCCTCGATTAAAATACGTCGCTTCCGGCGGGTGAATGTATCATGAGGCCCGTTACCGCCCGCTCGCAATTTCGGACAGAAGAAAGGAACGCGCCTGATGCCGCCGTTATCAAAAGTAACGGTTCTGATCCTCGACGATAACCCGCTTGTCCTGAAGCTGGGGCGCGCGTTACTGGAACGCGAGGGCTGTACCGTCCTCACCGCGTCCAGTTGGATCGAATTCAATCACGTCCTCGCCGGCAACACGCCCGACATCATTTTCCTCGACGTCAACCTGCCCAGCATCAAGGGCAACCGGCTCAGCGAAGTGCTGAAGTCGCAGTCGAACAAGAAGGACATCCCGATCGTCCTGATCTCCGACCTTCCCGAGAAGTCGCTCGAAGAGATGTTCCCCAGCTCAGGCGCCAACGCCTGGATGCGGAAGCCGCTCACGCGCGACAAGATGGTCGACATGATCAATCGGTACGTCGCGGCGTCGTAGTGGAGGCATCGCCCACCGGCGGCGCTATCGCGCAGGCGGGTTCGGCGCCATCGTGGTCGTCTCGGGAGGCGGAGGTGCGGGCGGCGGCGCGGTTGACTTGTCGCCTTCGCTCTCGTCGACGCCCGGAGCGGCCGATTCCGCCCCCTCCCCTGACTGCGCCGACAGATCCGTCGCCGCGGTCGTCGGCTCCATTTCCTTCGGCGTGTAGAACGAGCGCTGCAGGTAGTAGGGCAGCTTCGCGACCGCGACATCGGACCCGCTGCAGTCCTTGTCCGGTTCCTGACCGGCGATGAATGCCTGCATGACGACGCGGCCACACGGCCCGACGCCGCGCCGTCCCGTCTTCAACTCCATCGGCACAATCACCACTCCGGGCGGCATATCGAAGTTCGGTTTCGGCGTGCGCAGCTTCATTTCCTCGAAGCGGCGGAACATCTCGATCCAGATCGGCAGCGCGACGTCGGCGCCGGTCGAACCGCCACCAAGGGAGCGGCTCGGGTCGTCGTAACCGACCCACACGCCGACCGTGTACTCCGGCGAGAAGCCCATGAACCACGCATCGGTGTAGCCGTTCGTCGTTCCGGTCTTGCCCGCGATCGGAGAGGCCAGCGAGTGCGCCGCGAACGCGGTGCCGCGATCGACGACGCCCCGCATCATGTACGCCACCTCGAAGGCAACCTGCGGCGGCGTGGCCTCGGAGAGCTCGGGGAGCTTCTCCTCCAGCACCTTCTCGGTCTGATCGCTGATCTTCCGGATCAAGCGCGGCTTCACGTACACCCCCTGGTTCGCGAAGACGTTGTACGCCGCTGCCATCTCGATCGGGGCAACGCCGGCTGCACCCAGCGCGAGCGATGGATACCTCGGCAGCGGCGCCGTGATGCCGCAGCGCCGAACGAAATCGGCCACCTGATCGGCGCCGATCATCATCAGCGTTTTGACCGCCGGGACGTTGATCGACAGCTCGAGGGCGCGCTGAATGGTGACGATGCCGGCGTACTTCCCGTAGTAATTCTTCGGGGCGTAGACATTGTTCGGCCCGACATCGATCGCGATCGGCGCGTCGAACAACGTGTCGGCCGGCGTCAATCCCTTCTCGAACGCGGCCGCATAGACGAAAGGCTTGAACGATGAACCCGTCTGCCGTCGCGACTGAATCGCGCGATTGAATTTCGAGATCTGGAAGTCATAACCGCCGACCATCGCGCGGACCTCGCCCGTCTTCACCTCGAGGACCACGACCGCTCCCTGCACCTGCGGCATCTGATCGAGCGTCCACGCCGTTTTGTCCGTCTTCTTGTCGCGGTTCAGCCGGAGGTGGACGAGATCGCCGCGCTGCAAAACGCCGTCGAGCCGTCTCTTCTGCGTCCACGCATACGCCTCGGGCGGGAGCTCGATGATGTCGTGATTCAAACGGACCGTCAGTCCGTCCGGCATCGCACTCTTCACCACGGCCGGGTACAGCTTGTCGACGGCGTAGGCGTCGTTGCTCCAGCTCGGATCGCGATAGGTGTCGGGGTCGATGCCCTCCGCGATCAGGTTGCGCGCCGGCTTGCGGAACCCGCGGTTCTTGTCGAACCGTCGCAGCCCGCGCTGCAGCGCCGCTTCCGCCACCTGCTGCATCTGCAGATCGAGCGTGGAGAAGACCTTCAGACCGCCGCGGTAGAGGTCCTCAACGCCGTACTTTTCGCTCTTCTCGATGTACTGGCGGATCTCTTCCGCGAAGTACGCGCCGACCTTCGGCGCCTCCTCTTTGTACGTGCCGAGGACAAGGGGCGAGGCGACGGCCTGCTGATACTGCTGGCGATTGATGTAGTGCTCGTCCAGCATCCGGTAGAGCACGTGATTGCGCCGGCTGATGCACTGCGGCGCGTGTGAGATCGGGCTGTAGGTCATCGGCGACCGGATCAGGCCCGCGATCACCGCTGCCTCGGGCAGCGTCAACTCTTTCGCGTGCTTGCCGAAATAGAGACGTGACGCCGCCTCCACGCCGTAAGCGCCGTGTCCGAGGTACACCTGATTCGCGTACAGCTCGAAGATCTGGTCCTTGGTGAAGCTTTTCTCGATGTCGATCGCAAGGAACATCTCGTTCACCTTGCGGCGGAAGCTCTTTTCGGGCGTCAGAAACACCTGCTTGGCGAGCTGCTGCGTCAGCGTCGATGCGCCTTCGACCTTCTTCCGCGCGATCATGTCCTTCAGCGCCGCGCGGGCGATCGCTTTCGGGTTCACACCACCGTGGTGGTAGAAGTCGCCGTCTTCGGTCGCGATGATCGCCTGGACGAGCGCCGGTGCCATGTCACGCTTCGGCACTACGATCCGCTTCTGAATCGCGTAATCGGCGAACGGGACGCCGTTCCGGTCGAAGACGTGTGTGATGATGGCCGGCTGGTAGTCCTCGAGCGACTTGACCACCGGCATGCGGACTGCGTGCGCGAAGATGAATCCTGCCGGTACGCCCAGGGCCACGGCCGTGAACACGATCAGCAGGCGGGAGGGGCCTGAACGGGGCCTTGGCGCGGTCGCTGGAGCGGGGGCTGGCATCGCGTTTCAGTGTAGCAGTGAGGGGTGACCGGTTCACCAGCCACCAGTCACCGCAGCGAAGAACATCATCTCGTGAGAAAATAACCAGTCCAATGTCCTCAGTCCGAACACCCAGTGCCCCGCCGGCCCCGCCGATCCCGGAATGGAGCCGTCTCGTCGGAGACGCGCTCAAGCAGTACGGGGCATGGCACACCTACGGGAAGCTGATGGAGGCGCGGGCTGCGTATCCCAATGACCTCTCGCTCCGCGGCTACACCGAGATCATCCGCAACACGATCGTCAGGGATTTCATGTCCCACCCCAAGGGGATGCAGATGGTCCCGAAGCTGAGCGCCGAGTTCCTGACGAACTTCGATCGATTCAATCTCAGCGCCCAGGAAGGCTATCTCGTCTCTCTCATCGACGGCCGGCTGGATCTGCAGAAACTGCTGATCCTGAGTCCGTTCGACCAGTTCACAACGCTGTTCAACCTGGCCAAGCTGCAGCACGAGAGGGCCATCACGATTCCGCAATGAACAACTACACAATTGCCGAGAACCTGAAGAGCCCGATCGCGATCATCACCGAGCGTGGTGCCGTGGCATGGCGTAACCACGCGTTCGCCCAACAGTTCGGAACAGACGCCCAACAGTGGCTCAAGGAAGGCGTCCGAGCCGTGGCCGGCGAGAGCGGCTGGCTGCAGGGCTTCTTCGTGTCAGACGACGAGCAGCGCACCGTCGACGTGGAGATCGAAGGCCGCACGTACCGCGTGGAGCGGATCCTCGCCGTCGCCGACTATGGCGAGCCGGCGGTCGCCCTCTGGTTCGAGGACGTGACCGCGCAGCGCGAGATGGAGCAGGCGAAATCCGACTTCACCTCGATGATCGTGCACGATCTTCGCGGCCCGCTCTCCGGCATTCAGGGGACGCTCGAGTTCGTGCTGTCGCAGGAAGGATCGAAGATCGATTCGGTCTACACCGACCTGCTGCAGGAAGCGCAGCGCGAGTCGGAGCGCATGATGGCGCTGATCAACGAGCTGCTCGATTTCTCGAAGATCGAGTCGGGCAACTTCACCGTCGAGAGCGAGCCGATCCGCATGGCCGGCATCCTCAAGCGCGCGGTCCGCAGTCTGCAATCGGTGGCATCGCGCGACGAGATCTTCCTCCTCACCGCCCATGGTCGCGACGTACCGCAGATCGTCGGCAGCGTCGAGAAGCTGACGCAGGCGATCATCAACCTCATCTCGAACTCGCTGAAGTTCACGCCGAAGGGGGGTCTGATCTCCGTCGGCGCGCAAATCGTGCGCAACGGCGAGTCGCCCGAGGCGATCGTCGTGACCGTGACCGACAGCGGGATGGGGATCAAAGCGGCTGAGATTCAGCAGATCTGGGAGAAGTACAAACAGACCCGCAATAAATCACTCCGCGGCGGCGGCGGCACCGGCCTCGGTCTCTACATCGTGAAGCAGATCGTGGAGGCGCACGGTGGCGAAGTGACGGTCGCGAGCATCGAGGGCGTCGGCACGAGCATGGTGGTGCGGTTGCCGGTCAAGCGCGCGGCGTAGTCTGGAGCGCGGGCTGACGTAGGCCGGGCTTTAGCCCGGCTGCCGGGCTGAAGCCCGGCCTACGTTCACCACTTCGATCAATGCCCCAACACCGCCTCGATCCCGTAGCGCACATCCTCTTCCGTCACATTCTCGATCACGCAGTCGGCGATCGTGCGCGGAAACACCATCACCCGCGTACTGCCGGTGTTCTTCTTGTCGTGTTCGGTGGCAGCGAGAATTGCCGCTCCGTCGAGCCGCGGCAGCGCAATCGGATCGTAAGCGCGAACGGCGTCGTCGATCCGCTTCGCCTCGCTGCGA
>Ga0210377_10003974_pt1 | contig 12550 bp, 14 predicted proteins | sample PLM4_65_b1redo_FD_155480 | JGI IMG/M metagenome (GOLD analysis project Ga0210377, IMG submission 155480) | Groundwater sediment microbial communities from an aquifer in East River, Colorado, USA - PLM4_65_b1 redo | ecosystem: Environmental > Terrestrial > Soil > Riparian zone | place: USA: East... | reverse complement strand
GCGTGACCCGCGCGGTAGTCGGTCCAGATGAGTAATTAAGGCCCTTAACCATAAACCAGAAGGAGGGACGAACATGCCGGATATTCTTCATAGGGTTGGAATTAATACGACCCCTGAAAAAGTATATAAGGCTCTTTCCACGATCGAGGGACTTCGTCACTGGTGGATCGTGGAAACCAAAGGAAACACAAAGTTAGGCGGGTTGATCGACTTTGGATTCTGCAACATGAAAGTGGTAGAATCCAAGCCAAAGAAACTGGTGCATTGGAAATGCATTAAGGGCCCGAAACCATGGATCGGTACTGTCGTGATCTTTCAATTGAAGTGGGAAGATGAACAGACGTTCGTTATTTTCAAGCACGCTAATTGGAAGGAGCCGGTGGAGTTCATGCACCATTGCAGCACAAAATGGGCAACGTTCCTTTTAAGCCTGAGAGACTGGCTGGAGAGATCGGAAGGCCGCCCCTCTCCGTATGATATCAAAATTCATGTCGGTGATTAAGATGTTGCGCGTGGCTCACCTTTTCATGAACTGGTCAACCCACTGGACCAATTCGAGCTTTTCCTTGGGCGCGCCATCCATGCGGGCGATCTGACTGCCATTCCGGTAGAGGATGAATGTCGGCGTTGCCTTGATCGTGAAACGCTGCGCCAGGGCATGCTCGGCGTCTATGTCCACCCTGATCACCTTCAGTTTTCCTGCTCTCCAGGAGGCCAGGTCATTCACCACCGGCTCAACCATGCGGCAGTATCCGCACCATTTCGCCCAAAATTCGGCCAGCAGGAATTCCGGCCAGTCGCGGACCTCCTGATCGAAATTTGAAGCCGTGACGGACGCTGGCTTGTCGGGAAAGGTGAGCGGCGTTTTACACTGACCGCAATGCGGGAGGTTCTTGAGCTTCTCTTCAGGCACCCGGTTCAGGGCCTTGCACGATGGACATCTGAGAAGGATAGGATTATTCGTCAAGAGAACAATGCCTCTTTTCCGGGAGTCATGTAAACGAAGGCGGAAGGTTTGTTCCGTTGGTTTCTTTTACCATATAACGGACCGCTTTCGCAAGGACATTTGTAATAATCACGCTTGAGACCGACCGCGAATTGTTGTATCCTGTGAGAACGAATCCTTGATAGTGCCAGCAGACCGGCCTTCATCACGTGATTATAAAAATCAGAGACAAGGACAGTTTCGGCAAGATGAGAATATCCGTAATACTTGCTCACCCGAATAAGAAAAGTTTTAACCATGCTATTGCGGAAACTGCCGTTGATGCGCTTTGCCAAAATGGACATGAGGTCTATTTTCATGATCTTTACGAAGAGGATTTCGACCCGATTTTATCAGCTGAAGAAATACCGAAAGATGTTCCCTTGCCCCCTGAAATTGAAAAACACTGTAAAGAAATCTCTGAGGCCGGAGGTATCATTATCATTCACCCTAACTGGTGGGGCCAGCCCCCGGCAATATTGAAAGGATGGGTGGACAGAGTTATCAGGCCTGGAGTTGCATATGAATTCTCTGAAAACGATACGGGCGAAGGTGTTCCTCACGGTCTTTTAAAGGCAAAGACGGCCGTTGTATTCAATACCTCCAATACGGAAACAAAGCGGGAAAGGGAGGTATTTGGAGACCCGCTCGAAGCCCTGTGGAAAGACTGTATATTTGCCCTGTGCGGTGTGACAGGCTTCCATCGAAGAATGTTCAACATTATCGTTACCAGTTCAGAGGAGCAGAGAAAAGAGTGGTTGAAAGAGGTCAGACAAACGGTCAATAAGTATTATCCTAATACTGCTAAGCCGGAAGCAAAAGACAAACTCTTTTCACCATGAAGGTCCTTATTTATCCGTGGCAATCAGTGTTCATCCGTAGTAAATAAACTTTTTTGGTCTTCCGGGTTTTGTGTGGGTCGTTTTTATCTGTTCTTAACTCAGCTCATGAGGAGAGAATCGTTTTTTTACACATCCCCTTCGCGTCCTGAACGACATTTTTGACCCGTCTAAGGCCACGTCCGCTCGCCCGCGTAAACTCGGCCTGCGGCCTCAGACAGTACGCGTTCGCCCTAAGGGACGCTTCCTTAGTCCAAGACGGGTGCCCAAAAATATCGTAAGGGACGCTCCGGGGACGTGCGGGGTTGGGGTAAATCTTTTTGATTCTGCCTTTCCCCTGCGCCGGGTAGCTCTGAGCGAAAGACGCGCAGAGCAATGCTGCACAGATCGTAGTTGCAAGAACAAGACAAGGCAGACACGGCCGAACCCTTTTTCAAAGGGTGAGGGTGGAGTGATGCGAGACCTGCATATCAGGGCTGAGGTACAGTATATATCCCTGCATGCTGCGCGGCCGAGCGATGAGCTGCCCAAAAAAATTGATGCACAAGTGGGACAAGTGCCAACTGAGATAATCTTCAGAAAACAGACTATTGATGTTGAATAAATAGCGGTACTTGCTATTAAACGACCCATAAAAGTCAGAAGATCCACTTTTTTAATTCAAGAAAGGAATCAACAGAATGCCGAAATTCATTGCATCGCCGACCGTGATCAGGGCGGCAGGCAATATGCCGAAGGTAATCGAGGAATTCGTGGGCCATGTCAATTCGAGTACCGCTGCCGTAAGCATAGCGCGGATGAAAAGCCCCGCAGGCTGGGTTGAACCGGGCCAGACGCCTGAGTTTGACGAATACACGGTCGTGCTGCGAGGTCTTCTACGCGTCGCCACCGAGACCGATGTGTATGATGTCAAGGCGGGTCAGGCCATCATCACGCATCGCGGCGAATGGATCCAGTACAGCTCGCCCGAACAAGACGGCGCAGAATACATCGCTGTTTGCGTTCCAGCTTTTTCACCCGGGACGGTTCACCGCGACGTATATTTTGCATAACTGGATTTGTAACCGATTACGTGGACCACGCGACCAAGCCCCGCAACCGAAGTGAAGAAGGCGCTTCCCGGCCGTCAGTATTTCGATATGTTCATAGCGTCTACATCAAGGCGCTGTATCTGAAAAAACAATAAAAAAAGAGGATGTCTGATGCCCCTGAATGAAAAGAACGAAAGTATCCGCACCCCTGACAAACGTCTTGCCGCGGTTTGCGGGTTGTTTTGTCCCGCGTGCAATGTATTCATCGGGACGAGGGAAGATCCAGTAAGGCTCAAGGTGATGGCCCGGCGTTTCCAGCGGTCCCTTGAGGAACTGCAGTGCAGTGGGTGCCGGTCGGAAAAACGCTGCTTTTACTGTGAGAGCAAGTGCACAATGACAAAGTGTGCATCGGCAAAGGGTGTGGAGTTTTGCGGGGAATGCCCTGAATATCCCTGCAAGGACCTGAAGGCATTTCAATCCGAAATGCCGCATCGTATTGAGTTGTGGAAGGCGCAGGAACGCATCAAGGAAGTCGGCTACGAAAAATGGTATGTGGAAATGATCGAACATTATTCCTGTCCAGGATGCGGCACGCTGAATTCCGCTTACGATATTGCATGCCGGAAGTGCGGAGCAACGCCGAGCTGTGCGTATGTGGACCTGCATACGGAAGAGATCATGCGACATTTGGCAAAAAGGAAGTGATAACACAAGGAGGAATATCATGATTGCACCACTGGAAGTTTCGGTCGATTCAACGAACCAAAAATTGGGCTACACCGGGGCATTGAGATCTCACCCCGCCATCCCCATTGACTATATACCGCCGTTCGGAGATGGACAGGGTTACACGCCCCTTGAACTGCTGCTTATGAGTCTTGCTGCATGCAGCGGCGGGACGATCGGACTTTTGCTCAGGAAAATGGGGAAAACCATATCCGGGATCAAGGTGAATACAAAAGGCATAAGACGGGAGCAGCATCCCACATCATTTCAGAAGATCTTTCTTGAATTTGAGGTGAATTCTGGTGATGTCACGGACGCTGACATTAGAAAAGCGATCAAACTCGCCGAGGAATCGGTCTGCCCGGTCTGGGCGATGGTGAAGGGGAATGCCGAGATCGTAACCGAATACAAAATCATCGCTTCATAAAATACGCGCATGCTCCGGCTAAAATCGCGCTGCGTGACAAGGAATATCCAAGAGATGGATGTCCTGGAAACCATCACCCGAAGAATAAGCATTCGTACCTATGAATCAAAACCCGCGTCGAGTGCGGAACTCGAAGCGATTCGTCAAGCAGGGGAAATCGCAGAGGTATTGACCCGGGTTGAAATGCGGTTTCATCTCCGCCACCCATGATGACATGGGCAAAGAGATCAAAGGCCTGATCGGCGACTACGGGAAGACCATTCGCGCACCGCATTACTTCGTACTTGCGTCACGGGAGGGGGATGGCTTTCTGACGGACGCGGGATTCCGCTTCGAGCAGATGGTCCTTGAAGCAACGCAGAGAGGCCTGGGCACCTGCTGGGTCGGCCTGATGTTCAAAGAGGCCTCGCTCCGCGCCTTTCTCGGACTGGATGAAGGATGGCGTGTGATAGCGTTGACCCCGATCGGTCATGCGGCAGACCCGACCTTTGTCAGCCGGGTGCTCAGATCCCTGGCACGTTCAGCAACGCGTAAACCAATCGAGCAGATTTTTTTCTGGCAGCGTCATGGAGCAGCTTTGCCGTCGAGTGTTCTTGCCGACGGGCGCATTTCGCGGATACTCGATGCTACACGCTGGGCTCCGTCGTGGATGAACAAACAACCTTGGTTTTTTATTTTCACCGGCCGGGAGGTCCTGGTCTACAAGAAGAAGCGCCAAAACAGGGAGGGAAAGGATTACCATCTGCTTGACTGCGGGATTGCCATGGCGCATCTGCACCTTGCTGCCCGGGACGCGGGATTTGACGGACGTTGGGAACTCGGAAAATTCGAGGTACCAGAGATGCCCGACGCCGAGCCAATCGGAAGATATCCACTCATAATACCCGGTGATTGATCCATGTTGTACCCCGGCCGTTGCGTTTGAAAATTCACTTGTCGTTTTCTTAAAAATGCAGTACCTTGCCTCAGGAGAACAGCGGCCCTCTTATGGAAACAACCCGATTAAACGGCATTTACGAAAAAATACGGCAGTATTTAACCGATCCGCGAGAGCTTTTCCTCGTGGTATCCATCGAGACGCAAACGCTCCTTGTCTGCGTGAACGACGCCATTGTCGAGCGATACGACTGTTCCACTTCCCGTTTCGGCAATGGGAACCGGGAGAACTCACTTAAAACCCCGCTCGGTGTTCATCGCATCAGGGAGAAGTTCGGTTCCGGCGCGCCTGCGGGCCGTGTTTTCAAAGACCGCGAGGATCAGGGCATGGACTGGGACCACAGCCAGAACGGAGATAACCTGATCCTGACCCGCATCCTGTGGCTCGAAGGCCTTGAGGAGGGGATCAATAAGGGCGCAGGGGTGGATTCGTACGAGCGCTACATCTATATACATGGCACTGGTCGTGAGGACATGGTTGGCACTCCGCTGTCGCACGGGTGCGTATGCCTGCGAAATCACGATGTCATTCGCTTATATGATACGGTGAAGGAAGGCACACTCGTTTACATCGACCCGCCACCCATTGTTATCAATGAATACCAATGCCGCAATGTGCATTTTACCGGTATCTTCGGCAGCGGGATGAGCGCGCTCGCGCAATACCTGCGCTTCCAGGGGATCGCGGTCTCGGGTTCCGATCGGCTGCTTGCAAGCGAGGATACCTCTTTGATCCGGCGGTCTCTGAAAGGGCTCGGGTGCCGCATTGCCCATCAGGACGGTTCCGGTGTGGTCGCGGAGACCGATGTGGTCTGCGTCTCAACGGCAATAGAAGAATCCAATCCCGACATCGCAGCGGCGCGCAGCCGCGGTCTTCCCATCATCCATCGCTCCGATCTGCTTGCCGCGATCATCGCGACAAAAAAAACGATCGCTGTTGCCGGCACCAGCGGCAAGTCGACGGTGACCGCAATGATATTCGAATTCCTGACTGCGTGCGGACGAACGCCCTCGCTCATAAGCGGCGCCGGCTTGCGCAGGCTCGAACGGCAGGGGCTTATCGGCAATGCCTGGAGCGGCGGCTCCGATATCCTGGTGGTGGAGGCGGACGAAAGCGACGGCACGCTTGTCAAATACCGTCCGGAGGCCACGGTGTTCCTGAATATCTCCAGGGACCACAAAACCATTGATGAGATAAAAACGCTTTTCGAGACCCTCGCTTCACAGTCGCTCTGGACTGCTTCAAATGCCGACGATCCTGTCCTTGCTTCACTGCCTGCAACCGTCCGCTTCGGCCGCAATGGTTCCGGCTCGTGGAGACCGGACCATGAAGCGCTCCTGCCGACCTCGGTCAAGCTCTATCGCAACGGCATTGAATATCATTTGCCGCTTCCCGGCGAGCACAATCTTGAGAACCTGTGCGCGGCGCTGTGCGTGTGCGAGCATTTCGGATGCGAGCAAACAGCACTTGCAGATGCGGTAAAAAATTATGAGGGCGTGGCCCGGCGTTTTTCCGTGACCAGGACAAGGCGGAACGTGCATGTGGTCGACGACTTTGCGCATAATCCGGTAAAGATAGCAGCCGTTGTTCGCGCGGCGCGGGGCCTTTCGGAGCGCGTCATTGCTGTATACCAGCCGCATGGCTTCGGTCCGACACGATTTTTAAAGGATGAATACATCGCAACCTTTCGAACCGCTTTCCGTCAAAGGGACTCGCTCTATCTCCTGCCGATCTATTATGCCGGGGGCACGGCACAAAAAAACATTTCCTCGGATGACCTCATCGATGGCCTTGGTCCCGTGGCATTCAATGCACAAGCAGTAAAGGATCGCGATGAGCTATTGTCCAGATTACAAGCCGATGCGAAGCCGGGAGACTGCGTTCTGCTCATGGGAGCACGCGACCCGTCTCTGCCTTCGTTGGTAAGGAAGATTGTGGAGTTGTTTGGAGGAGAGGTGAAAACGATTTAAAATATCATCAATTTCCTGATCGATTTCAGAATATTCTCCTCCTTTGCGCCGTCTTTGCAACAATAATCCCTCAATCTTCTTGACAGTAAAAATGCTTCATATATACTCTACAATTGAACTGATCATGCACGACTTCTGAGTCGAGCGAGGTATCGACGAAACGAACCATGGGCAGGCAGTATCAGAGAGCAATTATTTTAGGGGGTATATCATGTACAAGAAAATCGTTTATGTGATCGCAACGGTCATCATCATGTTTACGGTAATTTCAGAAGCTGAGGCAAAAAAAGGTTTTTACATGGGCCTTGGAGCCACTTACAATACGATCGACGGCAAATTTAATGGCAGCGGGGGGTTGAAGAGCGACACAGATACGATTATTTTGCCGGATATTAAGAACGCGTTCGGCGTCGACATCCTGGGCGGATATGGAATAAACGATTCCTGGTCGATCGAACTTAACTTAATGGTCTCCGAACACAGCGGCGAGTGGTCCGGGCTGACGGGAGATGTCGATTACGCCAGTTTCAGCATCAACGGTAAATACAGCTTTCGATCGTCGGACATGACACAGCCATACCTCCTGTTCGGGATCAGCGGTAACTCGCTTTTTATCAAGAATGGCTCAAAAAATACCGCGACTGGAGAAGTAGGGGATGCAACACTCTCGGGGGCTGGGGTCAATTTTGGAGCCGGCATCGATACATACATCACTCCGCATGTGTCCTTGACCCTGGGCATCATGTACCGTTACGTAGATTACACCGAGGCAAGCGGCGTTGATCACAGTGGGACCATAGATGACGGGATAAACGGGAGCGGAGTCAGTTTCCTGCTGACTACGGCATATCATTTCTAATTCCGACGGCATCCGGGGCAGGAACACAATGAACGCGATCATGAAAAAATCGATCGGCACAAACTATCTGAAGCTTTATGTTATTGGTTGTGGGCGCGCGCGACCCGTCGCTGGCTGCGTTGGTAGCGAAGATCGTGAAGTTGTTTGGAGGGAATGAACCTTAAAACAAATTGCATCTGCCCGGGGTTTTGATTTTTATTTCATGCTGTCTCTTGTCCACTCCGTACTTCTTCCGAACAGGGGGATGCCGACGAAACCCCTCATGACCAGCTTGTTCGGAGAGACCAGGGTCATTTTGCCGCGGTAGGCTTTGCCGTTCTTCGGGTCGTACACTGTTCCATCCTTATACACGCTATCTCCGGCAAAGGTGAAGTCATTCACAATCTGGAGGCCGATAATGAGCCTGGACCTCTTCGCACTATCGGGGTTATTGTGATCGCGCCGCAGCGAGCCTGGCGTCCCTTCTGTTGACCCTGCCGGATAGTTCGGCTCTTTGGCAAAGACGATCCTGCCGCAGTATCTATTTTTGCATTTGAAGATCTCTATTTTCGCGTCCTTTTCCTCGTTGTTCCATACGCCCAAAATATCGTCGCCATTTGCGGCGAGGCAAAGAGCAGCGACCGAGAGTACGCCCGCAATCAGTAGTATGATGCTTTTGTTCATACGCATGTGCTTTACCCCCTATCTTTTCCGGAGCAGAAAAGCATGGGCGGAGAATCCCGCACCGAAGGCCACCATGATGCACCATTCCCCCGGCGCAACACCCCGTTTCTCTATCTCCCGGAGAACGAACCAGACCGTGGGCGACGACATGTTGCCGTACTCGGAAAGCACGGAGCGTGTGGCCCGGACCTGCTCCTCCGAAAGTCCAAGTTCGTCTTGCACGGCGTTTATGATCTTTTCTCCGCCGCTGTGGAGCGCCCAGTGCTTGATGTCTCTTGGCGTGAGCGAACGCGGCACCAGCACATCGGCAACGACCTCGGCTGCCGCCTTCCGGACCATTTCCGGCAGTTTGATCGAGAGCTGATTTAAGAGATGACCGTTCTTGTGGACATAACGTATGAATTCGCGTTTCTCCGGCGCATATCGGCTTGCCGAAGCCACGAGCTCGTATCCCTGGGGTTTCGTCCAGAGCACTGCGGCTGCAGCGCCGTCACCGAACAGGGCGTTCGACAATAAGAGGCTGAGATCGTCCGCCATCTGGAACGTTGCGCTGCAGATCTCCACGGAAACGCTCAATACTACCCCGCTGTCCATCCGGCCCAGGAGCGCTTCGGAGACCTCAAGGTTGGGTATCGCTCCCCCGCATCCGCTCCCGACCAGATCGTACACGCGCACGCTGCGCGCAAGGCCGAGTTTTTCGATCAGGTACGTCGAGATGCCGGGGCAGAGGTACCCGGTACACGTGTTCACGACCAGACCGGCCACGTCGTTTGCCGTCACGCCTGCTTGTGCCAGCGCATCAGTGGTCGCCCGCGCTGAAAGCTCCTGGGACCAGTGGGTAAAACGAGCTACCCGTGCATCGGCATGTTCATCAACGAGGTCCTCGACATTGTCTATTGCGAAGCTGCGCTGTTTGATGCTTGGATGTGAGAACAGTGCGTGGAGGAGAGACATGCTCCGCGTGCTTAACTTCCCCTGATAATGCTTCTGCGCAAGTTGTTCGAGACGCGCCTGACTGAGCGGATTAGGCGGCGCTGCAGTTCCCACGGAAGCGATATGTATGCCTGATGTTGTCGTCTGTTGCTGCATGAACCAATCCTTTCCTTACACCTGCATCCCGACGGACCTCAGCCCCCTTCGGATGAAGCGCGTGTACCTCCAGAGCGGCGATGTAAGCCCCAGCCAATGCCCTGCCTTAGTGATCTGCAGAAGATAGCGAAACGAAAATGAGTCCTTGTCCAGGAAGTTCATGTGACGCTGCAGAGAGTGCTTCACCTGTTCGATGATCCAGTCCGTTTCCACCTCGGGCGAAATGTAGAACAGGGGTTCAAGCATGTCAGCCGCGGGAACCGAGAGCACTCCCTGTGCGCGTGCAATGGCTTCAAGACCGGTCCCCGGATACATGCGTATGCCGACGTTGAAGAATGCGGCATCCTGCGGTCGAATACAGGTCTCGGCAAAGCGAAGTGTTTCCCGCACTGTTTCCCGTGTTTCGCCGGGCCCCCCGAAAAGGAAGATCCAGAGACATGGCACAGGGTGTTTGTTCACCACCTCCGCAGCCACATGGACATCACGCGCGCAGAACCCTTTCTTGAGCCCGGCCAGGACAGCGTCGGATGCGCTTTCCACCGTGAGACCGATGCCCACAAAGCCAGCGCGCTCCATCGTGGAGAGCAATTGGTGGTCAAAGGAGGCCGGGCTCATCTCAACGCTTTGAAATCGCGCGCGCGGCTTTGCCCGGATGAGTGACTCGCATACCGCGAGGGCATGGTCGTAGGGGGCATTGAACACGTTATCCACGAACTCGATGTCATGCAGTCCTGATGATGCAAAGCGGAGAGCGGTATTGGCAACGCTCCCCGGGTCTGACAGCTGGTAGGCGGAACCCTCGATCTTTCGGTAGGTGCAATACACGCACTGGAATGGACATCCCAGCTTTGTCTGAAGAGGGATTGTGGATAAACAGGAGCTATAGGCCTTCATATCAAGCCAGCGGCGATAATCAGGTCCGCTGCAGGAACAGAACGGCCCTGGTGCAACGGTATTTGCCCAATAGGTGCCGTTGACGAGCGACGCTACGCCGGGAAGGTCTTCCCACGTTTCGTTTTTGCCGAGCTTGTTGATCAGCAGGGGAAAGACAGATTCGCCGTCTCCGATCACCGCACAGGTAGAACGCGTAGCGCGAAGGATCTCCTCGGGCATGATCATGAGAGCGGCCCCGCCCAGAATGATCGGTGCGTCAGTTATTTTGCGGATGGCATCAATAATCGAGATAAGCTCGGTTATGAAAAAACGGGACTGCCCCATGACGATATTATCGATATTCCGGACCGAGATCCCAATGACTTCGTATCGCGTCCCGGAGACCGCCGCCTGGACAGCTCGCACAGGGTCGTTCACGAACATGAGGTCAAGAAGCCTGACAGCGTGCCCGGCCCTCTCTGCGGCCTCGGCAACCATACACGCCCCTGAAGGCAGGACCGGCACGGGAAAGGCATTTCTATTTGTACTGATGATTAGAATGTTCATACTGTTGGGAATCACACCGTATCCTTCGCGATTTCCTCTTTCAACCTAAAAACGGCAGTTGCTCACACAAAGCCACAAAGCACACAGAGAAAATCAACCAATACTGTCAGTAAAAGGGTTCAGATGTTGTTGTACGATTTTTCAGATCAAAATTTTAATTTTCTCTGAGTTCTCTGTGGCTAACTGCTTTTTTACAGGTTCAATCGTTCTTGTATTTTCGCACGATAAGCACCGCATTGGTCCCGCCGAATGCGAAGGAATTCGACATGACTGTTTTCAGATCAATGCCTGTCCTCGCGTTGCCGGGCACGTAGTCAAGATCGCATTCCGGATCGGGCACGGTCAATGTCGATGTGGGCGGAACGGTCCGATGCCGAAGCGCGAGGACCGAGGCAACAAGCTCCACTGCCCCGGCAGCGCCGAGGAGATGCCCGTGCATGGATTTTGTGGAACTGATCGGGATAGTGTACGCTCGCCTGCCGAATACTTTTTTGATCGACCGGGTTTCCACCGCATCATTTGCCAGAGTTGCCGTACCATGTGCATTGATATAATCAATCCCATCGGGACCAATGCAGGCTTCTTCCAGAGCCGCCTTGATGGCAAGCGCCTGGCCTTCAACTGAGGGTTTCGTGATATGCTCTGCGTCCGCCGTCGAGCCGTAGCCCATCACCTCGCCGTAGATGCCGGCGCCGCGCTTTTTCGCCCGGTCCAGGGATTCCAAAACCAGGACCGCCGCTCCCTCGCCAAGTACGAACCCGGTCCGGTCCTTTGAAAAGGGTCTGCAGGAGGTGGAGGGATCGTCCGCTTCCAGGGCCAATGTCCCGATCGATTCCCAGCTCATCAAATTCCCGAACGTGAGGAGCGATTCCGTTCCGCCTGCAAGCATGATATCGGCGTAACCATGCTTGATCAGCCGGAAGGCTTCGCCGATCGCGACTGCCGAAGATGAACAGGCGGTGGAGAAGGTGAGACACGGGCCTTTCAGGCCGCGATCGATTGAGATGAGGGAAGCAGCGGCATTGTTCATCACCATGACCACGGTAAGCGGATGCAGACGCTTTACCTTCTGTACAAAAAGCTGCTCATAGGAGGCTTCGAGGGTGTTTGCCGCGCCCATGCCGGTTCCCAGGTAGACGCCGGCGCGTGTTTTTTCCCCATCGGCAAGCTGAAGCCCAGAGTCCTGCCATGCCTGTGACGCGGCCACCTGGGCAAACTGGGTAGCGCGGTCCATAGTGCGGGCGATTTTTTTTGAAAAGTGATCATTGGCATTGAAATCCGCCTGTGCGGCGATCCGTATGGACAGGCGTTCTGCGAAGTCCGTGGATATTCTCCGGATACCCGATCTTCCCGCGGCAAGATTGTTGAAAAAATCTTCGCAGGTATTCCCGATCGGGGATATGATTCCCATCCCTGTTATGGCAACTCGTCTCATCTATGCGTCCTGGCGCTCTTTGGGGATATGTTGCTCGACAGCCAAGCGCTCAACGACGCTGATCACATCTTGCAGAGAATTGAGCGTCACTTCGCGATCGGGGATCTTGATGTTAAATTCCTTTTCAAGGGCGAACAGGAATTCAATCT
>Ga0210377_10003973_pt1 | contig 12555 bp, 9 predicted proteins | sample PLM4_65_b1redo_FD_155480 | JGI IMG/M metagenome (GOLD analysis project Ga0210377, IMG submission 155480) | Groundwater sediment microbial communities from an aquifer in East River, Colorado, USA - PLM4_65_b1 redo | ecosystem: Environmental > Terrestrial > Soil > Riparian zone | place: USA: East... | reverse complement strand
CGCCCCGGTCAAGCGCGTGGGCGCCCTCGACACGTTCGTCGGCTACAACCCCGTGCTCGAGGACGCGATCCTGCCGCAGGTCTCGACGCTGGTGGCCGCCGTCCGCGAGACCGCGCGCTACTGACGGGGAAAGGACGACGGCAACGGACAACGTGGCGCTGAACCAGAGGGGGGCATCCCGCCCCCCTAACCCCCCGGGGCGACCACCTCCGGCAGCGAGTCGCGCACGAGCGCCTCGATTTCAGGACCGCTCGAGAGCTCGAGGCAGCGAGCCGCGAGCGCCTGGGCCTCCGCCGCGGGTACCGCGCGCAGCGCCTCCTTCACGCGCGGGATCGCGGACGGGGCCATCGAGAGCTCGCGGAAGCCGAGGCCGACCAGCAGTACGGCTTGCAGCGGCTGGCCGGCCATCTCGCCGCACACCGAGAGCGAGCGGCCCGAGGCCTCGGCCGCGCGCGCGATCCCAGCGAGCGTGCGCAGCACCGCCGGGTGCAGCGGCTCGTAGAGGCTCGAGACGCGCGGGTTGGTGCGGTCGACGGCCAGCAGGTACTGGATCAGGTCGTTCGTGCCGACGCTGAAGAAGTCGACCTCGGCCGCCAGAAGGTCCGCCACCACCGCGGCGCTCGGAACCTCGATGTTGATCCCCACCGGCACGTCGTCGCGGAACGGGGTGCCCTCGGCGCGCAGCTCCGCCTTCACCTGCTCGACGAGGCCGAGCGCCACGCGCAGGTCGGACACCCCGCTCACGAACGGGAACATGATCCGGATCGGGCCGTGCGCGCCGGCCCGCAGCAGCGCGCGAAGTTGCACGCGGAAGGGCTCCGCCGAGCGGCGCAGCAGCCGCAGCGCCCGCTCGCCGAGGGCGGGGTTCGGGCTCGACGGCCCGGGACCGAGCGCTTCGCCGCCCACGTCCCAGGTTCGCACGGTGACCGGGAAGGGGTGCATCTGCTCGAGCAGGCGGTGGTAAACGTCGAGCTGCTGCTCCTCCGTCGGGAAGCGCAGCCCGCGGCCGAGCAGGTACTCCGAGCGGAAAAGACCGATCCCCTGGGCCCCGTAGAGCTGCGCGGTGGCCGCCTCCTCGGGGAACTCGACGTTGGCCTCGAGCCGCACGGCGACGCCGTCGGGCGTGCAGGCGAGCAGGCCGCGCGTGCCGCGCAGCCGCTCGTCCTCGCGCCGGTGCTGCTCCTGCGCCGCGCGCAGCGTGGCGAGCGCCTCGGGCGACGGATCGACCACCACCTCGCCCCTCACCCCGTCCACGGCCACGAGCGCGCCCGGCGCGATCCGCCGCGTCGCGTCCTTGAGCCCGGCCACCGCCGGGATGCCGAGCGAGCGGGCGATGATCGCGGTGTGGTAGGTCGACGAGCCGACGTCGGTCACGATCGCGAGCACGCGGTCCCAGTCGAGCTCGGCCGCCTCGGACGGCCGCAGGTCGCCCGCGACCAGCACCACGGGCTCGGGCAGCCGCGCGAGCGAGGGCGCCCCGGGCGAGCCGCGCAGGTTGAGCTGGACCCTGCCGATCACGTCGTCGAGGTCGGTGCTGCGCTCGCGGAGGTACGCGTCGCTGAACTGGCTGAAGAGGGTGTGCAGGCTCTCGGACACGGTCCGTAGCGCCCACTCCGCGTTCACCGACTCCTGCCGGACCTCCTCCACCGCGCGATCGCGCAGCAGCGGGTCGCGCAGCATCAGCAGGTGCGCGTCGAAGATGTAGGCGTGCTTTGCGCCGACCTCGCGCGAGAGCCGCTCTTTGATCGCCTCGAGCTGGGCCGCCGAGGCGGCGAGCGCCTGCTCGAGCCGCAGCACCTCGGCCTCGCGGCCGTCGGGTGTGAGCGACAGGCGGAAGACAGGCCCCGTCTCGTGCTCCACCACCAGCGCCCGGCCCACGGCGACCCCGGGCGAGACGCCCGTCCCGCGCAGGCTCGTCATGCTCCCTCCCCGAACCCGCCCGCCACGAGCGTCTCCAGGGCGAGGATCGCCTCGGCCTCGTCCGGGCCGTCCACCGTCACCTCGATCTCGGTGCCGTGCGACGCGCCCAGCAGCAGGATCCCGAGGATCGACTTGCCGTCCATGGTGCGCCCGTCGCGGCCCGCGCTCACCTGCGAGCGGAAGCGGCTCGCCGTGTGCACGAAGCGCGCCGCCGCGCGCGCGTGCAGCCCGAGCCGGTTGCGGATGCGCAGCGAGCGCGTGATCACGATTTCCTGGCCGCCAGGATCTCGCTCGCCACGAAGATCGCTCCCTTGCCTTGCTCGCGCACGGCGCGGGCCACCTCGATGAGCGCCCCCTCGCGCAGCCCCGCGGCCTTGATGATCATCGGCAGGCTCACGCCGGTGACGATCTCGACCTGCTTCGAGAGGAACGGCAGGCTCAAATTGGTGGGCGTACCGCCGAACATGTCGGTGAGCACCAGCGCCGCCTCGGCGCCGACCTCCGCGATGCCGCGCTCGATTGCGGCGCTGGCGGCGGCCGCGTCGTCGCCCCAGCCGATCGACACCGCGACGATCCCCGGCAGCTCGCCGTGGATCGTGCGCGCCGCGCTCACGAGCTCCTCGGCCACCCGGCCGTGCGTCACCACCACGATCCCGATCATGCCCTCACTCCTGACCAAGGTCCCGGTGCTCGACGCGCACGGGGAAGCCCTTCTTCTTGACGGCCGCGCCGATCGCGTTGGCGAGCATCACGGAGCGGTGCCGGCCCCCGGTGCAGCCGATCGCCAGCGTCAGGTAGCTGCGTCCCTCGCGCTCGTGGCGCGGCAGCACGAAGCCCACGAGCTCCATCACCCGCTTCAGGAAACGCTGCGTGTCGGGCTTGCGGCGCAGGAAGCTCATGACCGGCGCGTCCGCCCCGCTCAGCCGGCGCAGCGCCGGCACGAAGTTGGGGTTCGCCAGGAAGCGCGCGTCGAACACCAGGTCGGCCTCGCTCGGCAGGCCGAACTTGTAGCCGAACGACAGCACCGATACCAGCATGCGGCGCGCCTCGGCGCGGGTGTCGTAGCGCTCGCGGACGTAGTCGCGTAGCTCGTGGACCGTGAAGCGCGAGGTGTCCAGGATCGCGTCCGCCAGGCGCCGCACGCCGCGCAGCGCCTCCCGCTCGGCGCGGATCCCGATCGCCGCGGGCTCGCGGCCCGAGAACGGGTGCGGTCTTCGCGTCTCGCTGAAGCGCCGCAGCAGGGTGCGGTCGTCTGCCTCGAGGAAGACCAGGGACGCCGCGAGCCCGGCTTCGCGCCGCAGCGCCCGGTAGAGGTCCGGGAACGTGGCCGGAAAGCCCCGCTCGCGCAGGTCGACCACGAGTGCCGTGTGCCGCAGCTCCGGCGAGCGGCGCACCAGCTCGGCGAAGGACGGCACCAGCGCCAGCGGCAGGTTGTCGACGCAGAACCAGCCGGCGTCCTCGAGTGCCCGCGAGACGTGGGTCTTGCCCGATCCCGAGAGCCCCGTGATCACGAGCAGCTTGGGCCGCCGGCGCTCGGCGCGGGTCACGGGCTCCTCCGCGCCGGGCGCGCCCGCCGCCCGCTTCCGCGCGAAGGCGCCACCAGCTCGTCCACGCGCTCGACGAAGCGCCGCGCCGCGTCGTAGCCGCCCTCGCGCAGCAGCTGGTTGCGCGCCGCGACCTCGACCAGCAGCGCGATGTTGCGCCCCGGGGCGACCGGCATGCGCGCGAGCGGCACCTCGACGCCCAGCACCAGGAACTTCTCGCCGCGCAGCCCGAGCCGGTCGTACTCCTTGGCCGCGTCCCAGCGCTCGAGCTGGACCACGAGCTCGATGCGCTTGCTGAGCCGCATCGAGGAGACGCCGTAGAGGTCCTTGATGTTGAGCACACCCAAGCCCCGCAGCTCCATGTGGTAGCGCGTCAGGTCCGGCGACACCCCCACCAGCAGGTCGCCCATGCGCTTCACCTCGACCACGTCGTCGGCCACCAGCCGGTGGCCGCGGTCGATCAGCTCGAGCGCGCACTCGGACTTGCCGATCCCGCTCTCGCCCAGGATCAGGACACCCAGCCCGAACACGTCGAGCAGCACCGAGTGCAGGTGCAGCCGCGTCGCCAGGCGCTCCTCGAGGAACGCCGAGAGCAGCTTGATGAAGGGCGTCGACTCGAGCGGGGTCACCAGCACCGGGATGCCCCGCGCCTCGGCCGCGGACAGTAGCTCCGGCGCGGGCGAGATGCCCTTGGTCACGACGAAGCAGCTGATGCGGCAGCTGCAGAGCTTGCGCAGGACCGCCCGGCGCTGCCGCGCGGGGAGCTTGCGCAGGTAGCCGGCTTCGCTGCTGCCGAGGATCTGGACGCGGCCGTAGCGGATGTAGTCGGTGTAGCCGGTGAGCGCCAACCCGGGTCGCTGGACGCGCGGCAGGTGCACGCGGTTCAGGGTTCCGGCCCGCCCCGCAGCGAGGTCGAGCTTCAGGCCTTCGGCCCCGCTCTCGAGAAGCTCGCTCACCGCGACACCGGCGCCGTCCTTGGGAGCGGGGGCGACCGGGAGCTTCGGCCGCCGTCGCGTCGGGCGCTTCCCCATCAGGCCTCGGGTCCGAGCCAGGTCTTCATCCGCCCACCTCCGCGTGGGGAGGCCAAGTGAGGGCTAGTGAACGGTCTTGCGCAGGTTGGAGGGCGGCAGGCGCAGCTCCTCGCGGTACTTCGCCACCGTGCGGCGCGCGAGCGGCAGACCCTCCGCCCCGAGCACCTCGGCGATGCGCGAGTCGCTGAGCGGGCGCGAGGCGTCCTCCTCCTCGATCATCTTGCGGATCCGGTTCTTGATCGAGACGGAGCTCACCGCCTCGCCCATCGTGGAGGTGATCCCGCTGTGGAAGAAGAAGCGCATCTCGTAGACGCCGCGCGGGGTGTGCATGTACTTGTTGGCCACCACGCGCGACACGGTCGACTCGTGCATGCCGATGTCGCTCGCCACGTCGCGCAGCACCAGCGGCCGCAGGTGGGTGACGCCGTGGTCGAGGAACGCGCGCTGGTGGCGCACGATCGACTCCGCCACCTTGTAGATCGTGCGCTGGCGCTGGTCGACGCTCTTCAGCAGCCAGAGCGCGCTCCTGAGCTTGTCCTTGACGTAGGCGCGCGTCTCCTCCGAGCCGGGCTCCTTGTTGTCGAGCATGCGCTTGTAGGTCGGGCTGATGCGCAGCTTGGGCAGCCCGTCGTCGTTCAGCAGGATCTTGTACTCGTCGCCTTCCTTCACCACGAACACGTCGGGCAGGATGTAGTCCGAGCGCTTCGAGCTGTAGCGGTTGCCGGGGCGCGGCGAGAGCCCGCGGATGATCTCGAGGTGGTGCGACACCTCGTCGGGCGACAGCCCCATCTGGCGCGAGATCTCGGGGTACTGGTGGCTCTGGAGCTGCTTGATGTGGTCGCGGACCATGATGTCGGCCGGCGAGTTCTCGAGCCCCAGCACCCGCAGCTGGATGCGCAGGCATTCCGTCAGGGTCCGCGCGGCGATGCCAGGCGGGTCGAGCGCCTGCACGTGGCCGAGCGCCTTCTCGACCGCTTCCATCGGCCACGGCCCCATCGCCGCCACGTCCTCGAGCGACACGCGCAGCAGGCCGTCCTCGTCGAGGTTCTGCACGATCGCCTCGGAGATCAGGAGCGTCAGCTCGTCGCTCGCCGTCATGTGCAGCTGCCACAGCAGGTAGTCGTACAGGTCGAGCGACTCGGTGAGCGTGTTCTCGATCGGCGGCACCTCGGGCACCTCGGCCGGCCGCATCCGGCGCTCGCCGCCGCCGTCGTCGAAGTAATCCTCGAAGAAGCGCTCGACCTCGATGTCCTTGAGCGGGTCCTCGGCGCGCTCGCGCTCGGCCTGGGGCTCCGCCTGCGCCTCCTGCGCGATCTCCTCGTTGGTCTTGGTCTCCTCGACCGGCACCTCCTCGAGCAGCGGGTTCTCCATCACCTCCTGCTCGAGCACCTCGGCGAGCTCCAGCGTCGTGAGCGGTAGCAGCTTGATCGCCTGCTGCAGCGACGGCGTGAGGATCAGCCGTTGCGACAGGCGGGTGCTGAGCCCTAGCTTCTGGTGCAGCGCCAAAGCTCAGGCTCCGCTCTCGGGGGTTGCCTCAGGCCTCACGGCCATCGAGACGGAATCCTTCTCCGAGGTAGACGCGCCGCACCTCGGGATCCGAGGCGAGCTCCTGCGGTGTACCGGAGCGGAACACATTGCCGTCCCTCAGAATATAGGCCCGATCCGTTATTTTCAAGGTCTCGCGCACGTTGTGGTCCGTGATCAGGACGCCGATGCCGCGGTCGCGCAGGTGCGCGATGATCTTCTGGATGTCGATCACCGCGATCGGATCGATCCCGGCGAAGGGCTCGTCGAGCAGGATGAACGAGGGCTGCGCCGCGAGCGCGCGGCAGATCTCGAGCCGCCTGCGCTCGCCGCCCGACAGCGTGTACGCGGGCTGGCGCGCCATCGCGTGGATCCCGAGCTCGTCGAGCAGCTCCCGGGCCTGGGCGCGCTGCTCCGCCGCGGGAAGGCCGCGCGTCTCGAGGATCGCGAGCACGTTCTCCTCGGTGGTCAGCTTGCGGAAGACGCTCGCTTCCTGGGGCAGGTAGCCGATCCCGGCGCGCGCTCGCTGGTACATCGGCATCCCGGTGATGTCCGCCCCTCCGAGCGTGACGCTGCCCGCGTCGGGTCGCGCGAGCCCCACCACCATGTAGAAGGTCGTGGTCTTGCCGGCGCCGTTCGGGCCCAAAAGGCCCACCACCTCGCCCTGGCGGATCTCGAGCTCGACGTCGCGCACGACCACCCTGCGCCCGTAGGACTTCGTGAGCGCCGACGCGCGCAGCACGCGCGGCTCGCGCGCCGGTGTCTGAGGGCCGGGCGGCGTGTTCAAGGTCTCTGGGTCTCCTTGCGTCTGAACACGGCCTCGCTGCGCACTTCCTCGCGTCCGTCGACGCGGATCCGGTCGCTGCCGACCTCGAAGGTCAGGATGCGCCCTTCCAGGCGGCGGTCGACGTCGTAGAGCACGACCCGCTCGCCGGTCAGCACGAATGTCTCGCTCGCGGGGGTGTAGGTGCCGCGCTCACCGGTCGCCCGGCGCACGCCCTGGTGGACCTCGACGGGCTCGCCCGCCAGCAGCCGGTCGACCGTCTCGCCGTCCTTCGTGAGCAGCACGATCGCCTCGGGGCTGCGCGTCAGGATGTCGCCCTGGCGGATCTCCACCTCGCCCGTGTACACGATCCGGTTCTTCTCCTCCTCGTACTGCAGCTCGCGGCTGCGCGCCTCGACCGCGGCGGGCTCCTTGGCCGCACCCTTGGCGGCCCGCGGGTGGAGCACCGAGGCGGTCCCGCCGGTCGCGAGCATGCGCCTTCGGCCCGGCCCCGGCTCGTCGAGGGTGATGAGCGGCGCACGCACCTCGTCGGTCCCCGACCGGACGAGCGCGTTTTCGCGGTAGCGCGCCGTGCGCGTGCCCGGGTCGTACTCGAACTCGCGGCAGACGAACACCGTCGGCTCCTGGCCTCCGAAGACACCGCCGCCGCCCCGTCCCTTCTTCCCTGCGACGGTGTGCCGTACGTTGCCGCTTGCCGAGACCGCGCGCGTGCGCGTGCCGATCCGAATCTCCCGGCCCCGCAGCTCCGAGCCCTCGGCCTCGTCCACGATGCGCGGGTCGCGCGTGAGCAGCAGCGTGCCCGTCGTGGCGTCGAACGCCGAGTGGCCGGCCCAGGCCTTGCGTCCCGGCTCGTCGAACACGACCGAGCCCTCGAAGACGGCGTCTCGCACTGCGCCGGTCACGGGGTCGAGCGACGCCACGAAGGAGTCGCTCTCGACGCGGCGCGCAGCGCCCGCGCCCGCAGTGAGCGGCTCGGTCACGAGCGACGAGCGGTCGCGCGCACCCGGGCGCGGGCCCGTCGCGCGCGGCCCGTGGAGTGAGAGCAGCCGGCCCTCCTCGTCGAAGTCGAAGCGCAGCCGCGGCCCGCTCACGCGTCGCCGCTCGGCCGGCTCGCCCGGCTCCGGCAAGATCTCCAGCGAAGCGGCGCCGGTCGCGACCGCTTCCTGCAGGATCCCCCTCGCGCGGAAGGTCATCTCGAGCCGCTGGCCGCGCAGGCGCTTGCTCCCGGAGCCGGGGGCCGCAGAGCCCGGCAGCGGGGCGCCCGCGCCCGACAGCGCGTCCACGTCGCCTGTCGCCGTCGCGCGCTCGATGGCCTCCATGTCCGCGCTGGTGTCGAGCCGCAGGTTCGTGCTCTTGAGCTCGCGTGCACCCTGGCGCACCAACACGCCGTCGTGGAACTTCACGAAGCGCTCCTCGCGCGAGGCGGTCGCGGAGGGGGACGTGATGTCGGTCGGGGGCCCGGATGCGTTCTCGATCCTGATGCGCACGTCGCCCTTGATCAGGACGCCCGAGCCGGTGCGGTACTCGAGCGCCATGGCGCTTCCGCTGAGCGCACCACGCTTGAAGCGCACCGGGTCGGGGGTGAACACGCGCTCCTTGTCGCCCCAGTACTTGAGCGTGTCGGAGTCGAGCTCGAAGCCGTCGTCGGTGCGCAGCTCGACGTTGCCCTTGAAGGCCGCGCGCTCGAGCGCGGGCTGGTACTGGCACTCGTCGGCCCGGATCGTCACGCTCGCGGGACGGCCCTGGCTCACGAACGGCAGGGTCGCCTCGACCCCGCGCATGCTCATGACGTCGCCCTGCCCGCGCACCATCTCGCGCGCCTTCACCTCGATCTTCCGGCTGTCGTCGCGGAAGCGCAGGAACGCCATGTCGCCGAGCGTGGTCCCGGTGCCCACGACGGCCGGCGCCGCGACCGCGTCCGCGGCCCTGGGCGCGGGCCGCAGCAGGTTCCAGGCGACCAAAGCACTCACCAGCAGCACGAGGCCGACGAGCCCCTGGCGTGCCGCTTTCGCGGGATCGTGCGTCAGGCGGTCGCGCAGCAAGCCCACGCGAACATTCTACAGCCGGGGTCTCGCCCCGATCATTCGCGAGGCCGCCCGGCCTTCCGAGTGAATGATCGGCTCTGGCCGCGTCTCGCCCTCGACGGGCTCAGCCAACAGAAGAGACGAACCAAGACTGACCATTCATGAGGCGGGCGGGATCGCCCTCATGAGTGGTCAGGGAGAAGCCTGCTTGAACTCGCGGCCCTCGCGACCCATGTTCCGGAACTTGAGGTAGCGCTCCTGGAGCAGGCGCTCGCGCGGGATCTTGCCGAGCTCCTGGAGCTGCCGTCGCACCAGCTTGTCGACGCTCTTGAAGAGCGCCTCGTGGTTCACGTGCGCCCCGCCGGCCGGCTCCTCGATCACCTCGTCGACGAGGCCCATCCCCAGCAGGTCGCGGGCCGTGATCTTCATCGCCGCTGCCGCCTGCTCGGCGCGCGAGGCGTCGCGGAACAGGATGGACGCGCAGCCCTCAGGCGAGATCACGGAGTAGACCGAGTGCTCGAGCATGTTCACCCGGTCACCGATCGCGATCGCGAGCGCGCCGCCGCTGCCGCCTTCGCCGGTCACGGTCACGATGATCGGCGTCGCGAGCCGGGCCATCTCGCGCAGGTTCCACGCGATCGCCTCGGCCTGGCCGCGCTCCTCGGCGTCGAGCCCCGGGTAGGCGCCCGGCGTGTCGACGAAGCTCAGGATCGGGCGGCCGTAGCGTGCCGCGAGGTCCATCACGCGCATCGCCTTCCTGTAGCCCTCGGGTTTCGGCATCCCGAAGTTGCGGTGGATCTTCTGCTTGGTGTCGCGGCCCTTCTGGTGTCCGACGATGCAGACCGGCACGTCGTGGTAGAGCCCGAAGCCGCACACGAGCGCCGGGTCGTCGCCGTAGCGGCGATCCCCGTGGACCTCCGTCCACTCCGTGAAGAGCGCCTGCACGTAATCGAGCGTGTACGGGCGGTTCGGGTGGCGCGCCACAAGCGTCTTCTGCCAGGGCGACAGCTTTGCGTACACCTCACGCCGCTGCGTGTCGAGCGCCTCGCGCAGGCGGCGCGCCTCGCGGTCCTTGGCCGGGTCGCCCGGCCACTTGGCAAGCTCCTCGATCTGCTTCTGCAGCTCCACCAGCGGGGCTTCGAAGTCCGCCTCGGCCAACTCGTCCTCCTCCGCTCAGACGGCTCGGGCCTCAGGCGCGCGGGGCCTGGGTGCGCGCCAGCACCAGGGCCCCTGGCCCCAGCAGCGCCTCGACCTCGTCGCGCAGCACGGCGTCGGGCCTCACCCGATAGTAGGCGCTCGGCGCGAGCGCCGCCGACCACGAGCCGGGGCGCACGATCTCGAGCGTCACCGGGCAGTCACCACGGTGCGCACCGAGTATATCGCGGAGCCGCTCGCCCTTGCCGCGATCCCAGGCTCCGAGCGGCACGCGGATCGTCACGTGGCGGGCCTCGGCCAGCTTGGCCTGCTCGAGCGGCAGCACGTCCGAGGCGAGCAGGCGCGCCTTCCCGTCGTCCTGGACCTCGGCTCGCGCCTTCACCAGCACCACCTGGTCGTCGGCGAGCCGGGCGCCCGCCTTCTTGTAGGCCTCCGGGAACACCAGCGTCTCGACGCTGCCCTCGAGGTCCTCGAGCACGAAGCTCGCCATCCGGTCGCCCTTCTTGGTCTTGATCAGCCGCAGCGCCGTCACCAGGCCGCCGACCGTCACCTCGCCGTTCGCGGCCTGCTGCGCGAGCGAGCCGGTGGTGGCACTCGCCCACTGCGCGAGCTCCGCCCGGAAGCGCTCGAGCGGGTGGCCGGAGATGAAGAAGCCCAGCGACTCCTTCTCGAAGGCCAGCCGCTCCGCCTCGGACCAGGGCGGCGCGTCCGCCACGCGCTCGGGTGCTTGCTCCGCCACCGCGGGCCCCGCGGCGCCGAACAGGCTCGCCTGGCCGGACTCGCGGTCGCGCTGGCGCTTCTGCCCGCCCTCCATGGCGCGGTCGATCGCGGCGAAGAGCGCCGCGCGGCGCGCGTCGGTCGAGTCGAACGTCCCGCTCTTGACGAAGCTCTCGATCACGCGCCGGTTCACGGCGCGCAGGTCCACCCGGTCGCAGAAGTCGAACAGCGACCGGAACGGGCCGCCTTCGCGCCGTGCCAAGAGCGCCGCCTCGACGGCCCCCTCACCGACGTTCTTCAGGGCGGACAGGCCGAAGCGGATATCCGCCGTGGCCATTCCGGTTCCGCCGCTACCCGTCGCTTCCGGCTGTAGTGGCTCTGCTGGCAGCTGCGGCGAGTGCGCCGACGGGACCACGGTGAAGTACATCTCCGATTCGTTCACGTCCGGCGGGAGCACGCGGATGCCCATCTCGCGGCACTCGCCGATGTACTGCACCATCTTGTCGGTGTTGGCGCGCTCCGAGGTGAGCAGCGCCGCGAGGAAGAAGGCCGGGAAGTTCGCCTTCAAGTAGGCGGTCTGGTACGCGAGCCAGGCGTAGGCCGCCGAGTGCGACTTGTTGAAGCCGTAGCCGGCGAACTGCTCCATCAGGTCCCAGATCTTGCGGGCCTTCTTCTCGTTTACGCCACGCGAGGCGCAGCCCTTCAGGAACTGGTCCATCTGGGCCGCCATCACGTCGACTTTCTTCTTGCCCATCGCCTTGCGCAGCAGGTCGGCCTCGCCGAGCGAGAAGCCGGCGAGCGCCGAGGCGATCTGCATCACCTGCTCCTGGTAGACCATGACGCCGTAGGTCTCTTTCAGGATCGGCTCGAGCGCCGGGTGCTCGTAGCTCGAGCGCGTCTGCCCGTGCCGGCGCCTGATGAAGTCGTCGATCATCTGCATCGGACCGGGCCGATACAGCGCGTTGAGTGCCGTCAGGTGCTCGAGCCGGTCGGGCTTGAAGCGCTTCAGGATGTCGCGCATCCCGTCCGACTCGAACTGGAAGAGACCGCTCGTCTTGCCGGCGGTGAAGAGCGCGTAGGTCTTCGCGTCGTCGAGCGGGATCGCCGCCGGGTCGATCAGGCTGCCGGTCTCGGCCTCGATCATCTTCACGCAGTTGTCGATGAGCGTGAGCGTGCGCAGGCCCAGGAAGTCCATCTTCAGCAGGCCGATGCGCTCGACGCCCTTCATGTCGAACTGCGTCGTGACGTCGGCGGTCGCGCCCTTGAACAGCGGCACCAGGTCGGTGAGCGGCACGGGCGAGATCACGACGCCGGCAGCGTGCGTCGAGGCGTGACGCGTGGTGCCCTCGAGGCGGCGCGAGATGTCGAGAAGCTCCTTGACGCGCGGGTCCTTCTGGTAGGCGTCGGCGAGCGCCGGCGACTCGGCGAGCGCCTTGTCGAGCGTCATCTTCAGGTCGAACGGGATCATCTTCGCGATCTTGTCGACCTCGGCGTAGGTCATGTCCATCACGCGGCCGACGTCGCGCACCACCGCCTTGGCCTTCATCGTCCCGAAGGTGATGATCTGGGCCACGTTGTCGCGTCCGTACTTGCGGGTGACGTACTCGATCACCTCGCCGCGGCGCGCCTCGCAGAAGTCGATGTCGATGTCGGGGGGGCTGATGCGCTCCTCGTTCAGGAAGCGCTCGAAGATCAGCTGGTTCTCGATCGGGTCGATGTCGGTGATGCGCAGGCAGTACGCCACCAGGCTTCCGGCGGCGGAGCCGCGGCCGGGGCCGACCGGGATCTTGCGCTCGCGCGCGTAGCGGATGAAATCCCACACGATCAGGAAGTAGCCAGCGAAGCCCACGCGGTGG
>Ga0210377_10003972_pt1 | contig 12559 bp, 14 predicted proteins | sample PLM4_65_b1redo_FD_155480 | JGI IMG/M metagenome (GOLD analysis project Ga0210377, IMG submission 155480) | Groundwater sediment microbial communities from an aquifer in East River, Colorado, USA - PLM4_65_b1 redo | ecosystem: Environmental > Terrestrial > Soil > Riparian zone | place: USA: East... | reverse complement strand
TTACTGATCTTAAAGGCAGGCCGTTCCCAATTGAAGGAGGGAACGCAACTGGCCGTCTACCACATCAGCGAAGCGCTGGTCGACCCTGATAACGGCCAAGTACTCGGCTACAAGGAAAGCAAGATTGGCGTCATTAAAATCGCCAGACATCAAAATGAAAACCTCTCGTCAGCTACTGTTGTTTCGGGAAGTGGTTTTCAGGTCGGGGACTTGGCCAAACCGATACCTTAGGCGTCACCTTATGCAGCCAGTGGCTCGGCGTGTTACGGGCGCAAGAGTGGGGTGACCTGCTTTGAATGGCAATCGAAGCTAGAGGAACCGGATTATGACGCCATGCTTGATGTAATGCTTGAGTCGAGCGTTATATACTGAGCAATGCAATGATTCCGTTTATCTCTTGGCGCAGTCCGGCTATGTTCATCGATTCCGCTGGAACGGCGGAACGAATATCAGGATGACTGTCATCTTCCAGGCGGTGGCGCGCACCGCTGATAGTAAACCCTTCTCCGTACAGCAGCTCGCGTATGCGGCGTATCAGCAGTACCTCATGGTGCTGATAATAGCGTCGGTTACCGCTGCGCTTGACCGGCTTGAGTTGGGTGAATTCCTGTTCCCAATAACGCAATACGTGGGCCTTGACCCCGCACAACTCGCTGACTTCACCAATCGTGAAATAGCGTTTCGCGGGAATCGGGGGGAGTTCGAAATTAGGCTTGTGGTTTTCCATGATAGGACTTTTCCACCATGGTTTTCAGTTTTTGACTGGGATGGAACGTCACCACGCGCCGCGCAGTAATCGGGATTTCTTCTCCTGTCTTGGGATTCCGCCCGGGACGCTGTGGTTTGTCGCGCAATTGAAAGTTTCCGAAACCTGACAGTTTCACGCTCTCACCCTGCTCCAGTTGTGCGCGTATTTCCTCAAAAAAGGCTTCCACCATATCTTTGGCTTCACGTTTATTGAGTCCCACCTTATCAAAAAGCAAATCGGCCAATTCGGCCTTGGTCATTGTCGTTGTCATAATTCTCCCTTACAAACGCAATTGGGCGCCATGCCCATGCATAATACCCACTAACATCAAAATGCTGGATTCGATTTCGGAGTCGGTGAGAGTTTTTTGAGTATCTTGCAATAACACTCGGAATGCAAGGCTTTTTTTACCTTGCTCCAGACCTTTTCCACGATACACGTCGAATACCGCGATTTCCTGCACGTAAGGCGCAGATGCATTTTGCATCGCATCGATCAGGGATTGCACGGCAACTGCCTCGTCTACCAATACCGCCAGATCGCGCCTTACCGGCAGAAATTTGGCGATCTCGCTGATGCGCGGCAGGCTAGCCCGGGTCAGTGCATCAAGCTCCACCTCGAACCACACGCCGGACTGCGCCATGTCGTAGCGCTGTTGCCATTTCGGATGCAACTCACCGATCCATCCTATCATCTGCCCTGTATACTCGATCCGGGCAGAACGACCGGGATGCAGGGCCGGGTGGGACGCCGTTACAAAACTCAACCGGTTTGGCGCAAACAAAGCTTCGACATCCGCCTTTATATCATAGAAATCAACCGGTTTTGCGGCAGCACCCCATTGTTCCGGCTGGGCTTCACCATAGGCAATGCCCGACAGACGCTGACTTTGCACATATTCGCCGTTCACTCTGGCAAAGCACGCTCCGGCCTCGAACAGGCGTACTCTGGCCTGCTTGCGATTCAGGTTGAACCGCAACGCACCAACCAGGCCGGCTATCAAACTGCTGCGCATTACCGCCAGATTGCTGGCAATCGGATTTTGCAATGCGACCGGATCTTCGTTGCCGCACAACTCGCGCTCGACTTGCTCTTCTACAAAAGCATAGCTGACGATCTCCTGGTAGTCACGAGCAACCAGCGTTTGCTGGATATGCGACAGCGGGCGTTGCAACTCGCTGTAAGGCAGCATGCTCAGCGCGGCATGCGGGGCTTGTGCGGGAATATTGTCATAACCATACAGGCGCGCCAACTCCTCGATCAGGTCTACCTCGATGGAAAGATCGAAGCGGAAACTCGGCGGCACCACGCGGAAATCATCACCAAAAGAACTCCCCCCGCCTAACCTCCCCCCGGAGGGGGGAGGGACGATCGCCTCCTCTCCCGCAAGCGGGGGAGGAGAGCGAAGCGAGGAGCCGAGGTGGGGGCTGGTTTCTGCGCTGGTCTCGAATCGCAGTCGTGCCAGCAACGCCGTGATCTGCATGCTATCCAGCGCGATACCGAGCACTCTCGCGACGCGTGAACTGCGCAGCATGATCGCTTCGCGCTTCGGCAACTGTCCGCGTACTTCACTGATGGCTCCAGCGCTGCCGCCGCAGATTTGCAGCAACAGTTGCGTGGCGCGCTCCAATGCAAGACGGGTCGCTGCGAAATCCACACCGCGCTCGAAACGGAACGAAGAATCTGTCGCCAGTCCGAAACGACGCGCCTTGCCAGCGATCGCATCGGGATTGAAGAAGGCGCTTTCAAGGAACACGTCCTTGGTACTCGTTTCCACGCCACTGCCCTGCCCGCCCATGATGCCGGCCAGCGCAAGGACGCGCGCATCATCGGCGATGACCAGAAAATCCTCATCCAGCGCCACTTTCTGTTCATTGAGCAATACCAGAGATTCACCTTTGCGCGCCTTGCGTACCGCAATTCCTCCGGACAGCTTCGCCACGTCAAAAGCGTGCATGGGTTGTCCCATCTCCAGCATCACGTAGTTGGTGATATCCACTACCGCATTGATCGCACGCAGGCCGCTGCGCTCCAGACGTCGGCGCATCCATTCCGGTGTGGGTGATGATGCATTCAAGCCACGCACCAGCCGACCGCAATACAACGGGCAGCCTTGCGCATCATCCACCTTGACCGGCAACAGCTCTTTCAACGCGGCAGGCTGAGACGGTATTTCCAGCGGCTTGAGAACACAACCGGTCAGCGCACCGACTTCCCGTGCCACACCGGCGATGCTTGAACAATCGCTGCGGTTCGGCGTCAGCTTCAAGGTAAACATCTTGTCATCCAGCTCCAGATACTCGCGCAATGGTTTCCCCACCGGAGCATCAATTGGTAGCAGAAATAACCCTTCACTTTCCTCGGCCAGTCCAAGCTCCTTCTTCGTGCACAACATGCCGAACGACTCGACGTTACGAACCTTCGCTTGCTTGATCGCAAAATCGCCGGGCAACACCGCACCGATACGCGCACACGGCACTTTCACACCTGCTGCCACATTGGCTGCACCGCACACGATGGTCAGCGGCTGCGCTTCACCGACAGCGACCTGGCAAACATTCAGCCTATCCGCATTGGGGTGCTTGACCACCTCCAGCACTTTAGCGATGACCACGTTATTGAATGCAGGTGCGACCGGCTCAAGCGCCTCGACCTCCAGTCCAGCCATCGTCAGCGCGTGCGCCAACTCCTCGCTGGACATATCGGGATCGACCCAGGTTCTTAACCAATTTTCAGAGAACTTCATGGCTATGTTTTAGTTAAACCAGTTACTTAACTTAATAATGTAATTAATTGAATTTAGTTAAAAATCGTAAATCGCTCTCATAGAACAAGCGTAGATCGTTCACCCCGTAGCGCAACATCGCCAAGCGTTCCACCCCGAGGCCAAAAGCAAATCCGAGATACCTTTCGCTATCGATTTTGACATGCTTCAGCACATTGGGATGGACCATGCCGCAGCCGCCGATCTCGAGCCAGCCGCCGTTCCAGCTCATATCCATTTCAGCCGATGGCTCGGTGAACGGAAAAAACGACGGGCGAAATCGCACTTGCAGATCATCCCGCTCGAAGAAGCGCTTTAAAAAATCCTGCACCACACCCTTGAGATTGGCGAAACTGATCTGTTCGTCGACCCACAAACCTTCCACCTGATGGAACATGGGCGAATGAGTGGCATCGGAATCGAAACGATATACCCGACCCGATGAGATGATCTTCAACGGAGGTTGATTGGCTTCCATGTAACGCACTTGCACGGGCGAGGTATGGGTACGCAACACATGCTGCGGATCAATGTAAAAGGTGTCGTGCATCGCGCGGGCCGGATGATTTTCCGGAATGTTCAGCGCGGTGAAGTTGTAGAAATCACGCTCGATCTCCGGCCCGGATGCGGTCGCAAATCCGAGCGAATGGAACAATTGCTCGATACGTTGCAAGGTTCGTGTGATCGGATGCAACCCCCCTGTGCCCATACCGCGTCCGGGCAAGGTCACATCCAGCGACTCTGCTGCCAGCTTGTTTGCCAGTTTGGTTTGCTGCAAGTCATCGCGGCGCTGCTGCAGAGCCGACTCGATACCCTGTTTGACCTGATTGATTCGCGCGCCGGCAGCGGGACGTTGTTCCGCAGAAAGCCTGCCCAGGCCTTTGAGCAGGACCGTCAGACTGCCCTCTTTGCCAAGGTAACGTGCCTTGACCTGCTCTAATTCGGTTTCATCGACGATCCCGGCGAACTGCTTTAGCGCCTGATCGAGTATTTGTTGGAGTTCTTCCATCCCTAACACCAGAAAAAATAGACACCAGAATCCTAAAGGGACACCAGAAACAAAAAAGGAGGCTTGCCGCCTCCTTTTTATTTCAACGATCCTGCTTAAGCGCCGAGGCCGGCTTTAGCCTGCACCACAAATTGTGCGAACGCTGCCTTGTCGAACACTGCAATGTCCGACAATACCTTGCGGTCGATCTGGATCGAAGCTTTTTTCAGACCGTTCATGAACACGCTATAGCTCATGCCCTGCTCCCTTGCTGCCGCATTGATGCGCGCGATCCACAAGGTGCGGAACTGGCGCTTCTTCTGACGACGGTCGCGATAGGCATATTGCCCGGCTTTCATCACCGCTTGTTTGGCGATACGGTAGACGTTCTTGCGGCGTCCGCGATAACCCTTGGCCAGGTCAAGAATCTTCTTATGGCTGGCGCGTGCTGTTACTCCACGTTTAACTCTTGGCATGATCTACTCCTTATGCGTAAGGCATCATGGCGCGAACCGATGCCTTGTTGGTTGCGTGGACTTCAGTCGTGCCGCGCAACTGACGCTTGTTCTTGGTGGTCTTCTTGGTCAGGATATGACGTTTGAATGCTTGCGAGCGCTTGACGCTACCGCCGGCGCGAATTTTGAATCGCTTGGCCGCTCCGCTCTTGGTTTTCATTTTTGGCATGACTGCTCCTTAAGTTATGGTGGCAGGTGTTTTCCAGTGGAAAAACTTGATGACCCATACACCACTTTTTATCGGGACTGTTTGCTGCATCATCTCGACCATCCCTTGCTGCCGAAACAACTCCTGCTTATTTTTCCTTGACTGCCTTATCCGCTTTAACAGCTTTAACAGCTTTATCTGCTTTAACTTCCTTGACCGCTTTATCTGCCTTAACGGCCTTGACTTCCTTTTCTTTCTTCTTCGATTTTGGCGATAACACCATCACCATTTGGCGGCCTTCCATCTTGGGAAACTGCTCGACCACCCCATGCTCCTCCAGGTCACCTTTGACGCGCTCGATCAAGCGCATGCCGATTTCCTGGTGAGCCATTTCACGGCCGCGAAAACGCAGCGTGATTTTGGTCTTGTTGCCATCTTCCAGAAACTTGATCAAGTTTCGCAACTTGATATTGTAATCGCCTTCATCTGTACCCGGACGGAATTTGATTTCCTTGATCTGGATTTGCTTCTGCTTGAGCTTGGCTTCGTGCAGTTTCTTGCTTTCGGCATATTTGAATTTGCCGATGTCCATGATGCGACATACCGGCGGATCCGCCAACGGCGATATCTCGACCAAATCCAACTCTGCTTCATCCGCCAAACGCAACGCTTCTGCGATGGTAACAATCCCGAGGGGCTCTTTTTCGACACCAATGAGTCGCACTTGCGGTGCGGTGATCGTCTCATTCATGCGCTGCGCTTTGTCTTGTGCTATTGCGATATCTCCACTTAAACAATATGTAAGCCGTGCTACCCGGTCCTGATCTCGGTCTGCAGACGCTGAAGCAAAGCTTCCAGTGTCATCTGTCCGAGATCTTCACCACTGCGGGTACGCACGGCCACCAGTTTCCCTGCCACTTCTTTATCGCCAATGATCAACTGATAAGGCAATTTTTGCAAGCTATGTTCGCGTATTTTATAGGTAATCTTCTCATTGCGCAAATCCAATTGCACGCGCAGTCCTGCAGCACGCAATTTATGAGCCACCTGGTTCACATATTCTTCCTGGGCTTGGGAGATATTCATCAGCACGATCTGTATCGGAGACAGCCACAACGGGAAGGCACCGGCATGGTGCTCGATCAGGATGCCGATGAAGCGTTCCATCGATCCGAGTATCGCACGATGCAGCATCACCGGCGGTTTGCGGCTGTTGTCCTCATCGACGAACTCCGCCCCCAACCGCACCGGCAAATTGAAATCCAGCTGTATCGTGCCGCATTGCCACAAACGGCCCAAGCTGTCCTTCAGCGTGAACTCGACCTTGGGACCGTAGAAGGCGCCCTCGCCCGGCTGAATGTCATATTTCAGGTTATTTTGCTGCAATGCGGCTGCCAGACCGGATTCAGCCTTGTCCCAGGTCTCGTCCGTGCCGACCCGTTTGTCCGGGCGCGTGGATAGCTTGACCAGCACTTCGTTGAAACCAAAATCTCGATATACCTCGTTCAGCATCACGATGAACTGCGATACCTCGGACTGTACCTGCTCTTCTGTGCAAAATATATGCGCATCATCCTGGGTGAAACCGCGCACCCGCATCAAACCATGCAATGAACCGGAGGTCTCGTTGCGGTGGCAGGATCCGAATTCAGCCAATCTTAGCGGCAAATCGCGATAGCTATGCAAACCATGGTTGTATATCTGCACATGTCCGGGGCAATTCATCGGCTTCACCGCATAGTCGCGATTTTCCGAAGAGGTTGTGAACATATTGTCGTGATAGTTTTCCCAGTGACCTGATTTTTCCCACAGCACGCGATCCATGATGGTCGGGGTGCGCACTTCCAGATAGCCGTACTCGATGAACTTGCGCCGCATGTATTGCTCGACTTCCTGCCACAGCGTCCAGCCCTTGGGGTGCCAGAACACCATACCAGGCGATGAATCCTGCATATGGAACAATTCCAGTTGCTTGCCCAGCTTGCGGTGGTCGCGCTTCTCGGCTTCTTCGAGTTGATGCAGATAGGCATCCAACTCATCCTTCTTCGCCCATGCTGTGCCATAGATGCGCTGCAACATCTCGTTCTTCGAGTCACCGCGCCAATATGCGCCGGCCAGCTTCATCAGCTTGAAGACCTTCAGCTTGCCGGTGGATGGGACGTGCGGTCCGCGGCACAGATCGGTGAAGTCACCCTCGGTGTAGAGTGACACATCTTCATTCGCCGGAATGGAGGCGATGATCTCCGCTTTGTAATGCTCGTTGATGCCCTTGAAATAGTTCACCGCTTCGTCGCGGGGCAGCACCTTGCGTGTAACCGGGATGTCCCGCTTGGCCAGCTCTGCCATGCGCTTCTCTATCGCTGCCAGATCTTCCGGCGTGAACGGGCGATGATAGGAAAAGTCGTAGAAGAAACCGTTCTCGATCACCGGTCCTATCGTCACTTGCGCATCGGGGAATAACTCTTTCACCGCGTAAGCCAGCAAATGCGCGGTGGAATGGCGGATGATCTCCACGCCTTCCGCATCCTTGTCGGTGATGATGGCCAGCGCGGCATCATTTTCAATGAGGCGCGAAGTATCCACCAGTTGGCCGTCGACCTTTCCGGCCAGCGCGGCACGAGCCAGACCCGCACCGATACTGAGCGCAACATCGGCGACTGTCACTGGCTGCGCAAAGCTGCGTTGTGAACCATCCGGCAAAGTAATGACTGGCATATTTTCTTTTTAAAAAAAACAAAATGCGGCGTTGCCGCACTGTAGCAAACTGTGATCCAAACCTGTTTATGGATGCTGTCTGAGACCGCGCATTATAGTGTCCCCTTCAGAATTTACAATTCATTGCTGGGGGCACTACACCCATGAATTCAAGAATAACGATCGGCTGGAACCGGATCGAGATCCAATCAACTCAATGACAGTACAGGAACACAACTTAGCGCTTATACTAGCGTTTCATTCATCAACTGTTAAAATATTTAAACTATGTGCAACGAATTTATCCTTACCTATCGCCGTCCTTGCAAGGCACGCGGCTTCACCTTGATAGAAATCATGGTGGTGGTGGTCATCATGGGCATTCTGGCTGCATTGGTCGTGCCCAAATTGATGGGGCGCACCGATGATGCGCGCATCATCGCGGCCAAACAGGATATCGCCACCGTGATGCAGGCACTCAAACTGTACAAGCTCGACAACCAGCGCTATCCGACCACCGAGCAGGGCTTGCAGGCATTGATCACAAAACCGACCACAGGCCCCGCTGCCGATGGCTGGAAAACCGGCGGTTATCTCGACAAACTGCCAAAAGATCCGTGGGGCAATCCCTATCAATATCTGTCTCCCGGCATCAGGGGTGAGATCGATATTATTTCGCTGGGCGGTGACGGTCAGCCGGGTGGAACCGGCACCGATGCCGATATCGGCTCGTGGGATCTCTAACCACACCCTATTTGATCAAATCAGCTTGCGCCTGCCGTAGCGCGCGATGCCGGTGGCGATCACGCGGATTCACGCTGTTGGAGTTGCTGGTGGTCATGGTGATCGTCGGTATCACGCTCGGCATGGTGTCCTTCAATGCAATGCCGGACGAGCGAAAAGTGTTGCGGAACGATGCGCAACGCATCGCGCTGCTGCTGCAACTTGCACGCGATGAGGCGATCGTGCGCAACCGCCCGATCGCATTCGAAGCAGAGGCTGACCGATATCGCTTCCTGTTGCGCGACGGAAATACCTGGCAAGCTCTGCAGCAGGATGAATTGCTGCGTGAACGCGAATTCAAACGTTTCCCGGTTACATTGACGATCAACCCTCCTTCGGCTGAGCAAGCGGCCCCTTTGCGCATTGTCTTCGGCCGCGAGCCGGTAAACAGACCTTTTGTCTTGACACTCGCAACAGACAACGCGCAAGTCGCTATCCGTGCCGACGGGATCGGACACTTTGAGGTCGAATGACATGCACCGGTCACACCTTGATCCGACACATATCAAGATCCGCAGCAGCACCGGCTTCACTTTGCTCGAGGTAATGGTGGCGCTGGTCATCGTCGGCACCGCGTTGGGTGCGAGTCTGCGTGCGGTCGGCAGCCTGACTCAAAACAGCGGCGACTTGCGTGCTGCGATGATGGCGACCTGGTCGGCTGAAAACCGCCTGGCGCAAATCCGCCTTGCGCATGAATGGCCTGCACTGGGTCAACGCAGATTCGATTGTCCGCAAGGTGAATTGCATTTGATGTGTGAAGAAAACGTATTCACCACGCCCAACCCTTACTTTCGCCGCGTCGAGGTAAGCGTCTTCGACGAACAAAATCCCGGACGGCGTATTATCAAGCTGGCCCAGGCAGTGCCAAATGCGAAATAAACCGGATAACAATGGCGGTACGCCCAACCTGTTGCCGCCGGTCAGGCACCGCGGCTTGACCCTGGTCGAACTGCTGGTCGCCATCAGCGTGCTCGGATTCGTCGCGATACTGGGGTGGCGCGGTCTCGATGGCATCGTGCGCGCACGCGTTGCGCTTACCAATGATCTTGAGCAGACACGCGGGATGCAACTCACCTTCGCCCAGTTGCAGAACGATTGTGCGCATCTAGCCAGCGCATCCATCATGCCGGATCGGGTGCCGATCACCATCGAGCAGGGACGGCTGATACTGGTACGCACGGTATTTGCCGACAACCAGCCATCACGGCTGCAAGTCATCACTTATGCAGTCAGGGACGGCATGCTGACACGACGCGAATCGACAGCGACGCGTGACTTGCTGGAGCTGGATATGCTATGGCTGGCTGCCTCGAACGATACCGATACGACCCAGGCAGTTACACTGCAATCAGAAGTGACCGCCATGACGATGCGGCTCTGGATCAGCGACGGCTGGCGTTCAGGCATCGATGCCCCGGTACCGGCTAAACCTGCTGGCACTTCCTACAGTTCGCTGCCGACCGGACTGGAAGTCACGCTGCGATTTCGCGGAATCGACACCGGCCTGCTCAAGATTTTTCTGCTGGGGTCGGTATGAAAACCCACCCTGTGCCATCCGATCGGCAGCGCGGTGTGGCTGTGATCACGGCGCTGTTGTTGACCACACTTGCGATCACGATAGTCGCCAGCCTTTTCTGGCAACAGCAGGTGCAGGTACGCTCGATCGAGAACCAGCGGCTGCAATTGCAGCAGCAATGGATATTGCGCGGTGCGCTCGATTGGGCCGGCCTGATCCTGCGCGAGGATGCAAAATACTCGAGCGTAGACAATCTGGACGAGCCGTGGGCCGTGTCGCTTGCGGAGACGCGGCTCGACCAATATATCGAAAGCGGTCATGCCGATGCAGATGTCGCCGATGCGACATTGTCCGGCAGCATCAGCGATGCGCAGGCTCGCTACAACCTCACCAATCTTTGCCCCAATGGAATCATCAAACCTGACGAAGTCGCTGTTTTCGGACGCTTGCTCGATCATCAAAAACTTGACCCGGCACTGGCTCAAGCAACCGCAGAGGTGATGGCGGCGACGCTGAAAAAACCGGATCCCGGCACTGACAACAACAGTCGTCAATCAGGCCCGCAACCGATAAAACTGACACAACTGGAAGATCTCCTCGCGGTGCCGGGCTTTTCCCCCGAGATGCTCGACAAGCTGAAGGATTACGTGATCTTCTTGCCGGTAGTCTCGCAAATCAATGTCAATACCGCACCGGCCGAGGTGCTGTCCGCCGCATTCGAAACGCTCTCTCCAGCCGATGCCACTGCGCTGGTGGTGAGCCGAAACACTGCCAGCTTTCGAAACCTCGGCGAATTTATCAACCGAATGCCTGGCAGAACCCTTGCTGCATCAGCCGGCAAGGTTTCGGTCACGACTAATTACTTCCTGGTCAATGGCAAAGTCCACATGACCCGTGCCGAACTGGATATTCAGGCACTGATCGAACGCAGTGGCTCGATCACCAAACTGATCTGGATCCGGGATATTTAAGGAAACCTTAGTGTGATTATCAATCGCGAGCATCAAGAGAAATCAGGTTCGTGACAGACCTCAAAATTTACGGATGATCCCGAAATGGTAGGCGGTGGAATCCCAGTTCACGGCATTCAGTTGCGTATAACCAACCGTACCGTCTGCCAAAAAAACCTGGTCACTGCCAGATTGTGTGCTCCAGTTTTGGCGTTCCATAGTGAAATCCATTTTCCAGTTTTTATTAACCGGGTATGACGCCCCCAGTGACATTACGAAGCCGGTGCCTGTGGCGGCATGTTTGAAACTGACGGGATGTGCCAAATCAGCACGCAAATTCCAGTTCGCGCTGGCCGAATAGTCTACCAAATGGAATTCCACGTTCGCCTTCATGGACCAGCCAAGCTCTGTTTCGATCAGAGCCTCCGCGCCCAGCCATGGGCCCATCCATCGCGCATCATAGCTGCTGGCCAGGCCTGGAAAGGGACCCAACGGTACTGTGGAAGGTGCAGTAGATATGATTTGATCACCATCAGTCATCGTCAGGTTTTGCTGATGTATCGAAAGACCGACCAACGGCGTGACGTAAAGTGATTTCCCTTTACTCAGCTCGCGCAGATGCAGCTTTTTACCCAAGCCTATGCTCGCATCCAGAACATCCCCGCCGGCTTTGCTGATCGAACGCGAAAATTCCTGGGTACGGTTGTTGCCGTTATAGTCCGAATCCTGATTGGTGCCGGAATTAACCGCGCCATAACCCAGCTTCGCGCGCACTCTACGGTCATTATCGAGATGAATGTCCCCGGAAACCTGAAACTGGGCAATCGACATATTTTCCCATTTGAGCTCGGACAATACGTTAACCGTACTGCCTGCGATGTTCCAGTTCAGATTATCATTCCGCTGACTTATACTGACTGACAGCTCCCCGGACAAGTCAGTGGCTGCGTACACGACTGGATGAACTAGCAGCAGTGATATCAATACGAAAAAGCCTGACCTACAGGATAAGGTATTGGATTGTTTCTTCATTTCATGCGGCCGGGCTTAATGTATAAGTCAAGCGCAAGCATAATATTCTTTATCAAGGGCTGCATCTTTTATTTCGGATTCAAGTTTCCCTTAAAAAAAATCTAAAACTAATATTGATACGATTAACCAGGAACAGATCATGTGGGCTCCGCCGATAAGATCGTATGCGCAGTTTTCCGGATGCCTTCAAGAATTGATATTTTTATGTGCGCTAGCGTACTGAGTTTCTTGGGAGAAAGTGAGATAAGTTCGAATTCATGATAATTCCTTCTTCTCCGATTGATCCGATTTTGAATTGTGACAACGGAACAGAAGCTGGAGTATTGCACTGTCAGAGAGTGTTCACCCAATCCAATGAAAACCAGTCAAGCCAAATTGCTCAATTTTCCCGGTCTCATCATCGCCACTTTCGGCTTGATGT
>Ga0210377_10003971_pt1 | contig 12561 bp, 14 predicted proteins | sample PLM4_65_b1redo_FD_155480 | JGI IMG/M metagenome (GOLD analysis project Ga0210377, IMG submission 155480) | Groundwater sediment microbial communities from an aquifer in East River, Colorado, USA - PLM4_65_b1 redo | ecosystem: Environmental > Terrestrial > Soil > Riparian zone | place: USA: East... | reverse complement strand
GAGCTCTTCAGCATTGGGCGGGAAGCCCACCAGCATAATCCCCAGCCCTATGACAAGGAGGAGAATGGAGGCCCAGAGAATCGCCACGGTAGCGAGACCGGCGAGAAACTTTCCATTGATTAGACTATCGCGATAGATAGGCTGGGATAGGACCCGGCTAAGAGTCCCGCGCGCGTATTCGCCGCTGATCGCATCAAAGCCGAGCATAATTCCTACTAACGGACCGAGGAGTCCAATAAAGGTCGCTAGCGATAAAAGACCCCCGCTCTGCGAAGTAAGAAGCAAAAGGAAAACAAAATCCGTCGGGATCCCCTCTGCCTCCTGGCGTATCGACTGGCCGGAAGCGTAAATGGCCCACACGCCGGTGAGCACGATGATCGCCAGAAGGATCATAAAACGGCGGCTGCTAAAATGATCTCCAAGCTCTTTCCAGAAAACCACATCCATATTATTAGGCCTCGCGAAAGTATTTGAGATAAATTTCCTCAAGCGTCGGGTCCTCGGAGCGGAGCTGGAGGAGAGAAAGCCCTTTTCTGGACACTAACGAGACGACCGCTGGCCGCACATCCACTGTGCAATGGAGAAACCAGCCGCCGACGCGCGGTTCAACTTCTGCTATGCCGGAGATAGAGCGCAGCTCGGCTTCGAGTCCGTCGGCCTTGCCGCCGACCTCGAGCAGAAAATTCCATCGGCGCTCCTTTAAGATTGCGCTTCCAAGCTTGTCGACATCACCCTGAACGATCATTCTTCCCTTGACGATAATACCGATTCGGTGACAAATCTGCTGCACCTGATGGAGCAAGTGGGAAGAGAGCATAATAGTTATCCCATGCTCGCGATTTAGCCCTGTTATCAGCTCGAGGATTCGGGTTACCCCATCGGGGTCAATACCCAATGTGGGCTCGTCCATGATGACTACTTTTGGCTCCTTAACCAGAACCTCCGCAATCCCGAGCCTTTGTTTCATGCCGCGTGAGAACTCGCTCACGGGGCGGTCTCCATCATTGTCAAGGCCGACCTGCTCGAGCAGCCGCGTGATTCTACCGTTGGCCTCCGCCGGAGGAACACGATTCAGGCGGGCGATATAAAAGAGGTTTTCCCGCGCGGTAAGATCCTCATAGAAGCCGGGATTTTCCGGCAGGTACCCGACCCGTTTTTTTACCTCCAAAGGCTGTCGTGTAGGATCAAAGCCGCAGACAAAGGCGTGCCCGTCTGTCGGTTCGCTAAGACCGAGGAGCATTAGGATGGTTGTGGTTTTGCCCGCGCCGTTGGGTCCGAGAAAACCGAAAGTTTCTCCCTCCTCGACCTTGAGGCTAAGTTCGTTGACTGCAACCAGGTCCCGGTAGCGCTTGGTCAGTCGAGCGGTTTCAATGACAGCGCTCATCTGCGGCCCAAGCGGACAAAAACTACAGCTAATCCAATAACGACTGCCGCGACGATCAAGGCGCCGATCCAGCCCCAAAAAGTTGGGGTGGAAACGGTTACTCGGAATTCCACCGTTTTGCTTGCGTCTGGGCTGTTGGTGGAAAGCGAGATGAGATAATCGCCTGCTATGGCCCGAGCCGGAGCGAGAATCTCCATACTGAGCTCCCGCACGTCTCCCGGATTCAAGGCGTCGATCTTGTCCGGCTTGAATTCAATAGTCCATTTTTCGGGTTTCTTGGTGAGGAAGGAGAGGTTCCGGATGGCTGCAGTTCCAGCATTGCCCACCAGAAAAGGAACGGGGGTTTTCTTCCCCGCAGTAACAGAAGTGTTGAGCGTTCCGATGGAGGTCCCTATTTTAAGATCGGTGGTTCCCTTGAGCGTAACCTTTAGGTTGGTTGAGGCTTCGAAGGCGCCGGCGCGCGCCCTCACCGTCACCGGAAATTCGCCCGCGTCCGCCCGCGCCGGAGAGTCGATCTCCACGCTCAAGGTCTCAGTGGCGTTTTCCTTGAGGGCAATCGAGGAGACCTGCGTATCTCCATATTGAGGCTTGAAGCGCACCACCCACCCCGTGGGAGCCTGCGCGACCAGCGAAGCGGTGAGCGGCTTGTTGGTTTCGTTCTTGAGGTCTACGGTAAATTTGAGGGTTTGACCTGTAGGGGTGCCTAAAACAGGATATTGACTTGTGAGCTTCAGGCCGCCGGTCTCAACTTTCCTGGAGGTTACCTGGAACGAGATCTTCTCAGCCTGACTCGTGGTTCCCGCTTCGTCCTTGGCGGCAACTCTGATCTCATAGCTTCCCGGCTTGGTCTTCTCCGGCACCTTCGCTTTGAACTCGACAGTGGTCGATTTTTCTCCTTGGACCATTACAGAGCGAACGGGATAGCTCGGATAGCGGGAATGGAAGTTAACCTCCCACCCAGAGGGAACTCCCTCGATGGACAGACCCACCCGGACGGGGTTCTTGGTGCGGTTCACAACTTCCGTGTCCATGGTGACATCCTGCCCCTGGCCCACCGTCACGTCTTTGTAGGGGAGGATGAGGTTAAAAGAGTCTTTGGTGTCCGAAGAGTCCTTCTTTTCAGTACTTTCTGCGGCAAAAGTAGGAGCGAACGAGTAGCCGGAGAAAAAGAAAAAAGAGACCAGGAAAGAGCATACAAGCAGGCGGCCGGGCTTTAAAAGTCCGATGCTCATGAAATCCCCCCTTTAGGCATTAGATTTAGTTGCTGTAAGTTAATCACAATCTATCGGGACGTCAACCCCTCGCTATACTTTTCCTAACTGTCTCAGGGCTTCGTAGAGGACTATAGAGACAGCGTTGGAGAGATTCAAGCTTCGAACTCCCTCGCCCATCATGGGGATTCGGTAAGCCCGGTCCGCGTTAGCGTCGAGGAGATCCTGGGGAAGGCCGCGGGTCTCCGGCCCGAAAACGAGAAAATCTCCTTCCTGATAACGCGCCCGCGTATAGGACTGCGTAGCCCTTTTGGAAAAGTAGAGGAGCTGTTTTCTGTCGTGCTTCCTCAAAAAATCTTCCCAAGACTCGTGCAGGCGGACGTCGACATATTTCCAATAGTCGAGGCCGGCCCGCTTCAGATGTTTGTCATCGATCTTAAACCCCAGCGGGGCCACAAGGTGAAGCGGTGTATTCGTTGCGGCGCACAGACGGGCAATACTTCCTGTGTTGGGAGGGATCTCGGGGTGATATAAGACCACGTGCATTACAATAGTCAATGGCAAATGGCAAATAGCAAAATGGCCAGAACTGAGTACCGCTAGAAGGTTAGGAGAAGCTTGCTGGTTCGCTGGTTTACTAGTTCACTATTTGCCATTCTCTATTCGCTATTTGCTATTTGCTATCCAGGACAAATGTTACCGGGCCATCGTTGGTGACGCTGACTTCCATTTTTGCCTGAAATGTTCCAGTGGCGACCTTGAGGCCCGACTCTCTCAACCTTTGGACGAAGCAGTCGTAGAGCGCCTCCGCCTCTTGGGGCGACGCCGCCTGGCTGAATGACGGGCGTCTGCCTTTCGAGCAATCTGCGTAAAGGGTAAATTCAGAAACGAGCAGAATCTCGCCATCTACCTCCCGCAAGGAACGATTGAACTTACCCGTGTCGTCCTCGAATATTCTTAATCCTACCGCTTTTTCAGCGAGGTAGCAGGCATCCTTTTCCGTGTCTCCTTTGGCGATGCCGATAAAGAGGCAAAGCCCCGCACCTGCCCTGCTTATCTCTTCTCCGGCGACCGTTACCTTCCCCTCCTTGATCCTTTGCACCAAGATCCGCACGATATTTTCTATTTAGGATTATTTTTTCTTGAAAACAAGGGGGGATAACCGGAGCGTTTCATGATATAGGAAGTTCAGGCGAGCGCATGTACCCGATTCTTTTTCAGATTGGCCCGTTTACGATTTATAGCTTTGGGACTTTGATGGCCTTGGCAGCTCTTTCTGCCGGATGGATCGTCTGTCTGGAGCTTCAACGAAACCGCTATAACCCGGAGCTGGCCTCGACCCTCATCTTTGCCGCTGCAATCGGCGGTCTGCTTGGGGCCAGGGTTCTTTTTCTATTTGAAGAGTGGGAAAGCTTTGTCCGCTCTCCCTGGGACTTTATTTTTAGCGGTGCGGGATTCACATGGTATGGCGGTATGTTGGGAGGGGCTTTGGCCGTCACCTGGGTAGTCAGGCGTAAAGGCATTCCCTGGCTTAAGGCCGCTGATATTTCTGCTCCCGCTTTGGCCATCGCTTACGGGATCGGCAGGATCGGTTGTCACGTTGCCGGAGATGGGGACTGGGGTACGGTTACCGACGTCCCTTGGGGTGTCGAGTATACCAGGGCCATCATCGGCTGGGTTCATCCTTATACCGGCATGCCTTATCCGCCGGGGACGAGAGTCCATCCTACGCCGATTTATGAGTTCATCGAATCCGTCGTCGTTTTCGGTATCCTCTGGGCGCTCAGGAAAAAGGAGCATCAGGACGGAACGATGTTCTGGCTTTATTTAGTCCTGTCGGGACTGGCTCGCTTTATAGTGGAATTCTGGCGCGTCAATCCGGCCATCGGCTGGGGTATGACAGAGGCGCAGTGGTTCAGTTTGATTTTCGTAGCGTTGGGCTTATGGCAAACCCTCAGAGTCCGTCCTCGGTTTGCCTCTTGAATAACCCATATTCCTACCAGACCGCATGCATGACTTCGAAGATGCGTTTGTGCGTCCTCGGGTTGTATTTGCCCAGCTTTTTCAGATATCCCCTGCAAACGTGGTGAAAGAACGCCTCCACAGCCTGGGCCACGTTCATCCCTTTACCGTTGAGCGTGCGGTGGCCGCTCAGCCGGCCGTGACGCAGGAATACCGTCTCGGCGGGAAAATAGATCAAGTCGCAGAAACCAACGTTGAGCGGGACGGCGAGGGCGGTCTGAAGGGAGAGGCGGTTGTTAATTTCGATGTCACCGAGCGAAGCGCTCAACCAGTCGCGGTAAAACTGAGGCCCGCCGCCTTCCGATTCGGCAATAACGACGGGGTTGGCGGGAGCCAGTGCGGAGTAAGGTTCAAGAGCAGTGATCTTCCCGTCCGCGCTCTTGCGAATTCCCCCTTGACCCTTGGTGGAACAGTTGATAATCAACCCCACCTTGGGCGCATATTCGGGGATCTCTTCTTCGGTGATGGCTTGGACGTTGCCGAAGATTCTTCGAATATCCTGGGCTAAGGAGCCGGCGCCTTCAGGCGTCCGGTTGGCGATGAGGAGTCGGCCTTTTCCCAAAACTTCGGTCAAATGAAAGGCAACAGCCCGGGCAGAGCCCCCTGCGCCGATGATCAATACATCGGTACCATTCAGAGACTTTACGAAAGGCCCCTTTTGCCCCGGCTGGGGTGTGACGATGCTGTTCAAAAAACCTTTCCCGTCCGTGTTGTAACCTACCAGTTCTCCGTCCTCGGTCCGGACGATGGTATTTACCGCCCCGATCTGCCCGGCCTTTTCGTCGAGCTTGTCTAGAAACTCCATGATTTTGACTTTGTACGGGACGGTGACATTTACCCCCATTACCTGATCGGATTGTCTCAATGCGCTGACCATCTCAGGCAGCCGAGAAAGATGCACATCGAAGGGAAGGTAGATGGCTTTCATCTTGAGGTCGCGAAACACCGCATTCCATAAGGAAGGGCTCTTGGCATAATGTGAAGGCGTGTCGCCGATAATGCCGGTGATTCTTTTTCTCCCTATAGCCTTGCGGTCCAACCGGTTATCGATGCAAGCCTGGATCCGTTTGATGTCGTCTGGTAAACCCCGTACCACGGACTTACGCCCGTGGCCTTGGGGCGCTGCCCTTCGGGGAAGTTCAGAACATTCCTCCCCGCACTCACATGCGGGGCGTTCTGTGGTACGGGGTAAAGACACGGTGTTACTCGTTAACTCGTATAGTCGTTAATCGAATAACTAATAACAAGTAACGAATAACGAGGTCAATAGAAGGGTTTGATCCCCGGTTCAGAAAATTCATTGTTCGCGGCGGCGTCTTTCCAGACTTCGGCCTTTTCCATGTCCAAACAGCCGGCATTTCAATATATGGGGTCGGACCTTTAATTTTTTACTTGACCCTTATGAGGGTATTGGATATATACTCATTTCCAGTCTACCTAAGGCAATTCCCTAACAGGGAAGGAGGATTTCCTCATAGCTCGCCAGTTGAGAGTCCAATTCGAGGGCGCTCTTTATCATCTGGTAGTTCGGGCGAACAACCGACAGCCTCTTTTCAGGGATAAGCAGGACAGGCAGCATTATCTCGATCTCCTGAGTCGTTACCGAGGACAATTCGGGTTCAGGATTTATTGTTATTTGTTGATAAACCGTCAAGTTCACCTCCTTATAGAGACCCCCAAAGGGAATGTGAGTAAGGTGATGCAGTGTTTAGGGACGAGCTATACCTCCTACTTCAATCGGCGACACAAACGGCGAGGAACCCTGTTTGAAGGACGTTACCAAAGCCACTTGATCGATAACGGAAGATATCTCCCTGAAGTTACCCGTTATATTCACCGATGTTACTCCCAGTCGGGTTTGAGCACCAATAAAGAGAGGCATTATCCTTGGAGCAGCTATCGCATTTATCTTGGGATCAAGCCTTCCGATCTGGTCGACACTGAACCGGTCTTGGTTCGCTTTGGTGAGACCCTGAAAGAACAGCAGAAGCGATATCGGGAGTTCGTGGAAGACGATAATCTCAGGGAAAGCGCATGGCAAAACGCTCGACATGTCGAGAATTATCCTCCTTTTGCAGAGAAAGTTGACGTTGGGCGCCAGAATGCGCAGATGAATAAGAGAGAGGATGATTCTCTGAGGGTGGCGGAGAGAATTCTCCGGGAAGTGAGTATCAGTCTCGCTTTGGCTCCCAATGAAATGGGGGATCTGCCGGAGAGTAGGAGGAGGGGTTTGGCAAGGCATGTGGCCATGTACCTAATCAGAAAGCAGACGAGTCTTCCGTTGCGTTCTATAGGGCAGCTTCTCGGCGTTAAAGCCCCTGCCGTGGCTCTTGGTATTGGTAAAGTAGAACAGTTATTGAAGCGAGAGGACTTTTCTAAAAAAGTAAAAAGCTTATTGGAAAACAATACGTTCTCATCTTCGGAGTCGGTTGAGCGACACACCCCCGTCAAGGAATCTGATGGAAACACAGTCGCTTGAACTTGAGAGTGGGCTTCGTTGGTATGTGATCCGCGCGAAGCTTAGGAAAGAGACCGTGGTAGAAAGGCGGATCCGAGATTTGGGTTTAGAGGTGTTTCTTCCTTGGCTGCGGTGCCGACGTCGTGTTGGGAGCAGATACCAGTGGGTGTTGTCACCGCTTTTCCCCGGATACCTTTTTTGCCGCCTGGATCTCTTCCTATCCGGAAAAGCCGTCCGCTATGCGCCCGGGGTGAACGATTTTGTGAAATTCGGCAGTCGGATCGCCGAGGTGGGAGAAGACGTTGTCCAGGCTATTCAGGATCGCTGTCCTGGTGGGGTGGCTCAGCTTAGTCCGCGTCCATACCGGGCTGGTGAGCCGGTGCTCGTTAGAGAGGGGCCATTTGCCGGGCTTGGAGCGATCTTTGAACGGGAGATGGCGGGGAGTGACCGCGTGGCAATTTTGCTCGAACTTCTTGGGCGCCACACCCGCTTGGTGCTCGCAAGCGAGATGATTGCACGGATCTGAGTGTAGCTAGAAGGCTAAACGCTGGGATGCTGGAAAGCTTTCAAGCTTCCTAGCCGCCTAGCCATATAAGTGTGAAGCCTCTTTTTTCCAGAGGTGAGAAAAAGGGCCTGCGGTTTGGCGGTTTGTTTGAACCAGATCATGCAGGAATGGCGGAAGCCTGTTTAGAAGATGGCGGAGTCGTCTGTTTAGTCTGTATGGTCTCTTTGGTCATGCGGTAATAAAGCCGTGAAGATAACCCGGTTCGAAGAGCTCGAGTGTTGGCGGGAGGCTCGGAACCTGGCGAAGAAAATTTACGATGTCACCAGGAACAGTGGATTTAAGAGGGACTTCCGTTTATCGGCGCAGATTCAAGCGGCTGGTGCTTCCGTCATGGCAAACATAGCAGAAGGGTTCATCCGCCGATCAGATAAAGAGTTCACCCAGTTTCTGTTCATCGCGATGTCGTCGGCAGCCGAGGTGCAGAGCCACTTGTACGTAGCCTTAGATCAGGGCTACATGGATAGAGCACGGTTTGATGAGATCTATAGACAGGCTGAAAAAACAGCCATGATCATCTCTGGTCTGATCAAGTACCTCCGCGTCAGCGCTGCGAAATCGATGAAAGGAACGAAATTGACCAGATCGACAAAAGGCGCCGAATAGACCGAATGACGAGATGGACGGAATAGACCAGATGACGAGATGGACCAGAGGGACGAGATAGACCAAACAGACTTATGCGTATTTTAGTCACCGGCTGCGCCGGTTTCATCGGCTCGAAGGTTTCCGAGCTTCTCCTTGCTGAGGGACATGCCGTAGTAGGTCTGGATAATCTCAATGATGCCTACGATGTCCGCCTCAAGCAATGGCGGCTTAAGCAACTAGAAGGTAAGCCAGGCTTTGAATTTCACCGCCTGGATATCTGTGATCGGACGGCTTTAAGTGATCATTTCCATTCGCTTTTCGCTATTCGCCATTCACCAATTGATGCCGTAATCAACCTTGCCGCCCGCGCCGGCGTGAGGCAAAGCGTGGAAAACCCATGGGTCTACTTTGACACCAACGTGACCGGTACGCTGAATCTCCTGGAATTGTGTCGGGAGTTTGGCATAAAGAAATTCGTATTGGCTTCTACTTCCAGTCTTTATGGGGCTGTACTCAATGGACGCGATAGACTCAATAGACCCTTTCGCGAAGATGACGTTACTGACCGACCACTTTCTCCCTACGCCGCTTCGAAAAAGGCCGCCGAAGCCCTCTGCTATACCTACCATTATCTCTCTGGAATTGATGTTACGGTCCTGCGCTATTTTACTGTCTACGGACCTGGAGGACGTCCAGATATGAGTCTCTTCCGCTTCGTTCAGTGGATCAGTGAGGGCCGTCCTGTGACGGTTTTCGGCGATGGCCGACAATCCCGGGATTTCACTTACGTGGACGATATTGCTGCAGGAACAGTGGCAGCTCTCAAGCCAGTCGGATTCGACGTCATCAATCTCGGCTCCGATAAGCCAGTGGTTTTGATGGAGGCCATCCGCTTGATCGAGCGGCTGGTAGATCGCACTGCCAAGATTGATTTTAAGCCACGCCATCCAGCCGATGTCATAGCCACCTGGGCTGATATCGGTAAAGCCGGGAAGATCTTAGGGTGGCGTCCCCAGGCCAAGTTTGAGGACGGCGTGGGGAATTTAGTTGCCTGGTATCGCGACAACCGGACCTGGGCCAGAGAGATCAGGACCGACTGAATTCTAATCTCTGCGCTCTCAGCTATGAGCGAACCTCAAGCCTCGGATAGAATTCGTCAGATTATTCAGGCAGATGACCAGGAAGACTGGATAGACTATTTCAGCAGACAGATTCACGGACGCAAAGAACTGAGGTGGCGCTGTAGACGCAACAGACGATCGAGGGTATATTTGTTGTTTGACCAAACCCATGATTCCTGTTACCAACATCTCGGCCAAGATCCTGGACGAGGTGCGGCATATTGTTCTGGAGGTACTCGGCGAACAGGCTGTCGTGTATCTTTTTGGTTCATGCGCGAGAGGGGAGGCAAGTTCTATCTCCGATATCGATCTCGCAGTGGAGGCCCTTAATCCTTTGCCTCCAGGATTGCTTGCCGACCTGCGAGAGCGGCTAGAGGAGAGCCATGTACCTTACCGGGTAGAAGTGGTGGACCTAAGCAAGGCGGACCCTCATTTCAGGGAGAGGGTTCTCAAGGAAGGTGTTAGGTGGAACGCCTGAAGGAGCGTCTCGCCGTAGCTCGGAAGGCACTGGGAACGTTGCAAGAATTGCTGGTGATTGAGCATCCCACTAAAGCATCTATTCTTTCCTGTCTGCTCTCTCGTGTCTAGCGATGAGCCCGTTTCTCTTGAATGCAAGCGAGCTTATTCCGGGGTTAAAAGAGCGTGGCGCCTTATTGGAAGACCTCAAGGTCTCTGCGTGACGGAAGATAAGATAAACCATCTGACCAGATCGACTCATAGACGCAAAAGTCAAGATACAAGACCTTACCCCATTTCCTCTCTACACTGAGGGAATCGAGGAAGTTGAGATTCGGAAGACAGACAGCCTGCTCGCGCTCGGGCAATATCCTGCAAAATATCAAAGCCTGGCACGGATCTTACGGAATAGTCACTGGCGAAGGGCAGAGTGCGATAGGGGATAGCCGACAAGATTTGTACTAGCTTGTATGCACGTCATTACTCGCAAGCGGCTTAATGAATTTGCAGATACGTATCCGGAGGCGAAGACTGCTCTCTCTCACTGGTATCGCTTAATCAAGCAAAACAACTTTCGTTCATTTGGTGAACTTCGATCTGTATTCCCTTCCGCAGACCAAGTTGGGAAACTGACGGTATTCAATATTGGGGGAAATAAGGTACGATTGATAGCAGCAATTCATTATAATAGGAGCAGGGTTTACGTTCGGGCCATTCTTACCCATAAAGAATATGATGAGGGTAAGTGGAAGGAATAGAAAATGCAGAACATAGACATAAAAAATGCAGTGAATGCGTGGGCTCCTCTGTCGGGAACAGTTTTTGTTCCACATACGGAAGAGGAGTATGATCGAATAGTAGCCTTGTTGGACAAAATGATCGACGAGGTGGGAGAGGACGAAAATCATCCTCTTGCATCACTCATGGAAATACTGGGGGTTCTTATTGAGCATTATGAGAATGCCAACGTTCCAGAACTGACGAGTGAGTAGCTCGCCTCTCAACACGGCTTACTTGAACAAGACGCTAGCAATTGACGTTTGAGGCACGTGAGGAACTTATGAGGGTAAAGGTCACAGAGGACGGCATGGTTATCCCAAAGGAGTTCCCTGAGGGAATCGAGGAAGTTGAGATTCGGAAGACAGACAGCCTGCTCGCGCTCGGGCAATATCCTGCAAAATATCAAAGCCTGGCACGCCGCCCCCATACAAATCTCTGAGGCGCGATAGGATCCGGAACCATCTTCTGACGCCTCAAGTCATAAAGAGCCAAGAGCAGACTTGACCCCTTTTTCTGGGCGAACTCAACAAACTGGGTTAGCGAGATTGTAAAGATTCGAAAGAGTGACCCCGGGACTTTAATTTGTCCGCAACCGAATTGCGGCCAAGAAATGACAAAATCGACCAGATGATCTGCTTACCGTGTTGCATTGCAAGACCTGACCGCCGATACCGGGATATTCGGGATCGCTGTCCTGGCGGGGTGGCTGAGCTCAGGCCGCGACCATATCAGGCTGGTGAGCCAGTGCTCGTTAGAGAGGGGCCATTTGCCGGGCTGGGAGCGATCTTTGAGCGGGAGATGGCGAGGAGTGACCGCTCCCAGAGGTGAGAGAAGGGGCCTGCGATCTGTTCGAACCAGATCATACAGGAATGGCGGAAGCTGGCCCGGAAAATAGCTGAAACTTCGATGTTGGTATAAGACTTGGAGCGATTCTCTTGGAGCTCGGAAAAATAGAAAGTTTCTTCTCTCGTTTTAATTAACTTTACTCATGGATTTTAGGAAATCGTCTACTGCTAAGAATCAGGCCATCCGTCAAGTGCTTACTTGTCGCTTGTGCAAAAGCGCCGCTCTTGAAGAATTTCTCGATCTTGGTTTCCATCCTCCTGCTGACGCTTTCCTTACAAAAGAAGAACTTAATATGCCGGAGACTCTCTATCCGCTGCGAGTCATCCTTTGTCATGATTGCGGCTTTATCCAGCTGGGACATATAGTCGATGCGAAACTTTTATACGGTCACAGCTATCGATATGAATCTTCAACAACTGCCACCGGCAGAAATCATTTTCTAGCTATGGCCGATTCAATAGTCGATCGTTTTTCTTTCCCTGAAGGGTCATTGGCAATGGATATTGGGAGTAATGTTGGGGTTCTTTTGTCCGGCTTTAAAAACAGAGGTCTAAGAGTTCTGGGGGTGGACGCAGCGCCTATAGTAGCCGGCATTGCTAACGCTAACGGTATTGAAACCATCCAAGAGTTTTTTAACTCAAATTTAGCTGCTGCTATTGTCCGAAAACAAGGCTTGGCGTCGGTAATTACAGCGACAAATGTTTTTATGCATATCGATAACTTGGAAGATATAGTAGCGGCTCTAGATGTTCTTCTTGATAAAAAAGGTGTTTTTGTAATTGAAGCGCCTTATTTTATTAATCTTCTAACGAATCTTGAATATGATACAATTTATCTTGAACATCTGGGGTATCTGACAATACGTCCATTGGTCCGGTTTTTCAAAAGGTTTGGATTGGAGGTATTTGATGCCGAGCAAGTAGAAATTCATGGAGGATCCATGCGCGTCTTTGTGGGTAGGGAAGGAGCACATATAGTTTCTTCCAATATCGAAGAATGGCTGCGTAAGGAGGATGATGAAAAGTGTTGCTCCATGAAACGCCTGCATAAATTTCGAGATGATGTGGCAGAACAGCGGAGATCGCTTGTGTCGTTTTTACACAAGTTAAAAGACGATGGTAAAAAAGTTGCAG
>Ga0210377_10003970_pt1 | contig 12569 bp, 12 predicted proteins | sample PLM4_65_b1redo_FD_155480 | JGI IMG/M metagenome (GOLD analysis project Ga0210377, IMG submission 155480) | Groundwater sediment microbial communities from an aquifer in East River, Colorado, USA - PLM4_65_b1 redo | ecosystem: Environmental > Terrestrial > Soil > Riparian zone | place: USA: East... | reverse complement strand
GCAGGACGGACGCTACTATCTTTGCGATCATGTCGTCGACGGATAGCACCTGGGCGAAGGCAAAGCCAAGCGTTGCACAGGTCGCCCTTTGAATGTCCTCCGCCGTCAAATCGCCGATGCCGAAGGTGGCAGTACCATCGCTCAGGAAGAATACGCGGAAATCGCGCGCGTTGGCTTCACGGGCCGTAGTCTCGCAGCATACATTGGTGGCGATCCCGCTGACGACAAGTGTGTCGATTCCGCGGGAGCGCAGGATCAGCTCGAGATCAGTGCCGTGAAATGAGCCGAATCGCGGCTTCTCGACCAAGATATCGCTCCCCTTGACGTCGAGGCCGGGATGCAACGCCGCCGAAGGCGAACCCTTGTCGATCACGCCGTTATTGACCGGAGGGATGATCTCTCCCATGACGCCGACGTTGCTATGATCAGGCCGCACCACATGAGCGGTATGGATGACCTGAATGCCATGGTTCCGACAGACCTCGGCAAGACCATTGATGCGAGCCAGGACGGCGGGTCCATCCGGTGCGGCGATCGGAGAGTTCTCAACGAAACAGTTCTGCATGTCGACATTGATCAGCGCCATGCGTGAGGGGACAACGGGAAAGTCGGCCATGGTAATATCTCCTTTGGTCGCTCCAGCGTCCATTTAGGGCCTGTGCATACCGAATATTCAACCCGGCGCAAATCGGCAGATAAATGCGACAGGAGTTGATGTGTTGGTGGCGTACGCGTACGCCCAGCGACCCTGGCTCCGGAGGGACTTGCTCGCTTATTTTGCGTCCGGTTCAATATTCGGTATGCACAGCTATCCACCGCCGGATGAATCGGGATTGTGCTTACCATTTTCGTGGCGCCTCGGAATTTCGATCCAACTGAAAACCTAAGGTAACAGGATGCTCGGTATGGAGCAATCGCGCGCGGCCACGAGACTTACATTTGATCTCGTAACCTTCGTTCCAACCATCGCCGACAAGCCAAGCGCGGAGAAATTGAGGATGAAGTCGGCGTAGCTTGGTCAGCATTTGAACGCACCGCAGATCAGATCCGACATTACCCGGAGGGACCGAGAATCGGAGCGGCATAGTAGAGATGTGGGTTTGCTTCGGCAATGAACGCGATGTGGCGCGTGCGCTTTGATGCTATGCCAACCGGCCGTGCAGCCCCAATGCGGAATAGAAATGAGGGCCAATCAAACGCCAGCAAAGCCGAGAAACAGGAAGGTAATTGCGATGGCGAGTCGGACCGAACATAAGACGCCGGAGGCCAGTAGGGCCGACGCCGCACGTATCCGCGAGATCGGATGCACTCTCTGGGCGCCTGGCGACTGGATCAAGCACATGGCCAAGTCGCTCAAGATCGATCGCCGGACAGTTCAGCGCTGGGCTGCCGGGGAGGTCGAGCCAGGCGCGGGAGTGTTCGCGGACCTTCGCGAAATAGCGGCTGACCGCTGCCGGGAGATAGGCGCCATTGTGAAGTAACGGAATTGCCCGCAGCAAAGTCCAGACGACGACGAAGCGCATAATGGATGCTATGCGATTTGCGTCGAGGTGTATTTTTTCGGTATTCACTCCTGGCAACTGCCTCTCCTGGAACATTCCAGTGCAATTGCGGCGTCGACTTGACTCTGATAAGGCCTGCATCGCCTTACACCCATAACCTGCTAAGGAATTGCCCGTGTCTACTGCAGCCGATCGAGTATTCGGCGATCTCGTCCGCGACATTCTCTCCGGCGCGCACCGGCCGCGGGACCAGATTTCGGAGCGCGATCTGGTCGCGCGCTTCGGCGTCAGCCGCACGCCAGTGCGAGAGGCGATCAAACGGCTCTTCGAACGTGGCTTCGTCGAAGCCGGGCCGAAGGGCGTGGCCGTCGTGTCCGATATCGCGGGCGAGGATCTACACAATCTCTACGCCTTGCGGCTCCAACTCGAAAGCCACGCGGCGATGCTGACGGCCGCCAAGATCAGCCCGACTGAGATCGACCAGCTCCTGCGCATTAACAAGGATTTTGCAGCCGCGCTGGCGCAGCACGATCTCGCGCGGATGCTTGAGGTCCGCGCCCAGTTCCATGCGCTGGCGGTGCGGGCGAGCAGGAACCGCTGGCTCGCAGAGGTGCTGATCATGCTGCGCGACCGCGCGTATCCTGTGCGCCACCTGCATTGGCAGGATGCCGAGCGTGCGGCGCAGACAGTGCAGATCCATGACCGCATGATCACCGCGCTGCGCCGCCGCGATGCGAAGCGCTATCGTGACCTCGTCCTGCAGCAGATCCGCGCTGCGATCGACTGCTACGACAAGCAGCTTCGCGTACCACTGAAGCCAATCAATCGGCGGGTGGCGCGCGTGAGGGGAGCTGACGGTCCGCTGCCGCCAAGGGAGGCGGATAGGCGTTGAGTATTTGACACTTCGCGGCGCGCCCGGCTATCACTGGCATTCCAATGATGTATGCCAAAGGAGAGAGCTGTGGCCCTGCGCGTTGAGCGGCTGAATCCGGCAGGCTTGGCGAACCATCGCGCGTCGATCTATAGCCAGGTGGTTACTGTCTCAGGGGGGCGGACGGTCTATCTCGCGGGTCAGGTCTCGCGCAACGATCACGGTGAGACCGTTGGGATTGGCGACGTGCGCGCTCAGACCGAGCAGGTAATCCAGAACCTTCGCACTGCGCTCATCGCGGTGGGCGGCGACCTCACAAACCTTGTCAACGTGACGGTCTACACGACCGACCTCCGCTACATGCCGCTGATCGACGAGGTGCGGCGCCGCCACTTTGATGGCGCGTTGCCTGTCAGCACGCTGCTCGAGGTTCGCAAGCTGTCGCAGCCGGAGTACCTCGTCGAGATTAGCGGCATCGCAGTAATCGAATGACCCAGCACCGCGTTCCCGTCCTGGAATTGCGCGGGATCGAGATTCGCTACGGCGCGACGCGGGTAGTGGCGGACGCCTCATTCGAGGTGTTGCAGGGCGAGTTTGTTACGTTACTGGGCCCGAGCGGCAGCGGCAAAACCTCGCTCTTGCGAGCAGTAGCCGGCTTCATCACTCCCGCGGCGGGCGAGGTGCGGCTGGGCGGCGAGCGCATCAACGACGTGCCGCCGTTCCAGCGCGATGTTGGCATGGTGTTCCAGAACTACGCTTTGTTCCCGCATATGACTGTGGCCGAGAATCTTAGCTTCGGGCTCCGCATGATGCGGATGCCAAGAGTCGACATCGCCGCCCGGGTCGACGAGGCGCTGACCCAGGTCCGGCTGCGCGAGTTCCGGGGGCGCTATCCGCACCAGCTGTCCGGGGGGCAGCAGCAACGGGTGGCGATCGCGCGGACGCTGGCGCTCCGTCCGGCGATTCTTTTGCTCGACGAGCCAATGTCGAACCTCGATGCCCGGCTGCGGACGGAAATGCGGAGTGAACTTCTCGCCCTGCTCAAGCGACTCGAGCTCACGGCTGTGTCGGTCACGCACAACCAGGAAGAAGCCCTGGCGATGTCCGATCGGATCATCGTCATGGCGGAGGGCAACATCCGGCAAGTCGGCACGCCCACCGAAATCTACACCCGACCCGCCGATCCGTTCGTCGCCGACTTCGTGGGCGATACCAATGTCATCCGCGGCCGCCGCGCGGCAGTCGAGAATGGGCTGGTTCGGTTCGAGACAGACTTTGGCCAGCCGGTTCATGCCGCAGCAGATCCCGGCGCGGCACCCGAATTCGCTCTGCTGTTGATCCGGCCGGAGGCGATCGAGCTGGCGCGCGAACCCGCCCGCGACACGCTGAACCAGACGAGCGGCCGTCTTACCAGCCGCGCCTATATGGGCGCCTTCCTCGAAATGCGGGTCGCGGTGGGTGCGTATGAATTCTTGGTGAAGAAGCCGGCCACGCCGGCCTATGCCGAATTGGCTGTCGGCGACATGGTGGTGTTGCGCTGGGATCCGGCCGCCGTCGTCACCCTGCCGCCGTCTTGATCTCTGGCCGCGATGTCATCCGTCTCGGCATCGGCCTCGGTTCCGGAGCGCACCGCCCGGCGGTGGTGGACGGTCAGCCTGCGGCGAGTGCTCCTGCTGTTGCCGGCGTTGGTCATGCTGGCTCTGTTCGGCGCCGCGCTCCTCGACCTGTTGGAATGGAGTCTCTATCCCAGCGGTCGAATCGGCGTGCCGCCCAGCGGCGATATTGGCCTTCAGACCTATGCCCGAATCTTCACTGATCAGCTCTACCTCGGCGCGATCGTCGTCACATTTCGGCTGTCGGCTATCGCCACGCTCGCCAGCTTGACGCTCGGGTTTCCGATCGCTTATTGGATCGTTCGCACTGAATCCCGCCGCGTCCGCGCGGCACTGATCATCCTGGTTGCGATTCCCTTCATGACCAGCTTGATCGTACGGCTCTACGCGCTGCTTCTGGTGCTTGGCAACACCGGGCTAATTAACCGGGCGGTCCACGCGCTTGGAATCGTGCCGGAGAATGATTTCATTCCGCTGATCCGCAACGAGACCAGTGTCGCCATCGGCTTGACCTATTTCGTCCTGCCCTTCGTCATCTTTACCCTGGCGAGCGCCTTCAGGCGGTTCGATCGGACGCTCGAGGAGGCGGCGCAGAACCTCGGCGCGGATGAGGTCATGACTTTCTTGCGCATCACCTTGCCCCTTCTTGCACCGGGGGTGCTGGCCGCCGGGACGCTGGCCTTCGTGCTCGCCGGTACTGCCTTCGCCACGCCGCTCGTTCTCGGCGGAAGCGCGGTCCGTATGATTGCCAACGTGATCTACGACCAAGCATTGTTCGCGCAGAATATGCCGGTGGCGGCCGGACTCAGCGCCGTCGCACTCGCCTTCACGCTGGTTTGCCTCGCCGTGGCCGGGCGCCTCGCACGCTGGCGGCGCCATGCGTAGGCCACGCAGCATCGCCGCTCGCATTCGCCGGCCGCTCGGCTTTGGCGCGGTGTGGCTCCTGCGGGCCAGCGCCTTCACGCTGTTGTTCGTGCCGATTGCACTGGTGATCGTGCTTTCGTTTGGAGCCGATGCCTACACCGTACTCCCGCCCAGTGGCTACTCACTCCGTTGGTACTGGAACATCTTGGCGCGTGACGAATTCGTGTCTGGTTTTCTCACCAGTCTCACCGTCGCGGCCGTGGTGACCCCCGCCTCGGTCACTATCGCAACTCTCGCGGCCTATGGATTGTGGAAGTACCCGGGCGCCCGAGTGCGGGCGTTCGAATCGGTTCTGATGTCGCCGGTGCTGTTGCCGTTGGTGGTGACTGGGCTGGCGCTGCTCGTATTCTACAACCGGATTCAATTTTATGCTGGACTGTGGAATATCATCATCGCCCACATCATCATTACCTTCCCCTACAGCTTCCGCGCCATTCTGGCGGCGCTGAGCCGCTACGACCGGCAGCTCGATGAGGCGGCGGCGAGCCTACGGGTGCGACCTTGGGCAACCTTCCGGTACGTCACGCTGCCGATGATCCGTCCTGGCCTGTTCGCTGGCGGCCTGTTCGCCTTCGTCATGTCTTTTGACGATTTCGCGACGACCATTTTCCTCATCACCCCCGACACCCGCACGCTGCCGATCGCAATCTACCAGTATATGGAATTCAACCTCGACCCGACGGTGTCCGCGGTCTCGACAGTGCTGGTGTTCATTGCCGTCATCGGAACACTCCTCATCGAACGTCTCATCGGAATGGATCGGTTTGTCGGCCTGCGCGCCTGACCTGCGTTGACCGGTATACCAATCAGGTATACTTTTTGTCTGCACGGGTAAAGGAGGCTGCGCCATGGAGAAGCTCATCATCTCGGCCGATTCCCACGTCTTCGAGCCTGGCGACCTGTGGTCGAAGACGCTCGGGAACCGATTCGGCGACGCGGTGCCGCGCGCGATCAAGAACTTCAACGGTTACGAAGGCGCGTTCTTCTTCGTCGGGAGGCCGGGGGAAGCGGCTCGCATGGATGAGCTGGTTGATGCTGGTAGCAAGGACCGCCGCCTCGAAGATCTCGCCCGAGCAGGAAGCGATCCGGAGTACCGCCTGAAGCTGATGAGCGCCGACAACATCGCCGCCGAGGTACTGAACCCGACCTGGGGCCTGTGGATACCACGTATCACTGATGCGGCGCTGCGCCACGCCTGCGCCGAGATCTACAATGACTGGATCTCGGAATACTGTTCGCAGCAGCCGAAACGCCTGCTCGCCATCGCCATGATTCCGATCGTCGATGTTGACTGGGCGGTCAAGGAGCTCACCCGCGTGGCCAAACGTGGTGCCCGTGGTGTGATGATCGGCACTAATCCGCTCGAGGGGGCGAAACCTTATCGCCATCCGTATTATGACAAATTCTGGGCGGCCGCCGAGGATCTAAGGTTGCCCGTCACGCTCCACATCGTAACCGGCCGCGCGCGCGATCCCTTCACGTATCATGGCGCGGAGGAGCGGGGTGAGGTCGCCGGCAGCTTCATCGATCTGTTCCAAGAAGCCGCACCGGTGCTCGCCAACGAGTTCATCTTTGGCGGCATTTTCGATCGCTTCCCGCAGCTTAAGGTGTTTCTCTCGGAATACGATGCCTCCTGGCTTCCGATCCTCAAATACCGCGTCAATCGCATCGAGAAATTCCCCGGCCTGAAGCAACTCAAGAAACAGCCAGCGAGTCGTTATGTCGAGGAGAACATCTTCGCTGGCATCATCAACGACCCGTTGGCGGCGATACTACGCCGCGAGATTGGCGTCGATCGGATGATGTGGGGTTCCGACTTCCCGCATCCGCCATGTCCCTATCCGAACACCACCCAGAACGTGGAGCGTGTGCTCGGCGACATGGCGCCGGAGGACCGATATAAGGTCGTGGCTGGAAATGTGATGAAGCTTTACAACATCACCCTCTGAGGGAGAGCCTCATGGTGAAGACCTTGGAGCTGATCGGCGGCGTGATCATTGATGGGACCGACGGGCCTGTGCGGCGCGACGGCAGCCTGCGGATCCAGGACGGTCGCATCGCTGCGGTGTGGGAGGGAACGGCCAGACCCGAAGAGGCTCAGGCGCCTGCAGACGAGGTCGTTAATCTCGCCGGCCGGACGGTGCTACCGGGCCTGATCGATGCCCATTGCCACATTTCGTATGGCGAGGGCCGTACCGCTGAGGAGGTCGATGTCTATGGCGGGGCGGAATGGGCCGCGGTGCGCGCGGTATGGAATGCCGCCAAGGTACTGCAGAGCGGCGTCACCGGCTTCTGCGATCCCGGCTCGACTTGGAATGTCGCCGTCACCTGTCGCGACGCCATCGTCAACGGCATGTACCCGGGGCCGCGGGTGTTCGCGGCCGGCCGGCACATCGTTGCGGACGGGGGCTTCGCGGACTATTTCCCGACCTGGCTCGGGATGCCGCCCTCGGCCGAAGGTGTGCTCTGCTCGACGCGCGATGAGATGGCGCGTGAGGTGCGGCGGCAGGTAAAGAACCGCGTGGACCTAGTCAAAATCAGCGGCGACAGCCAAGCTCAGGAGAAAATAGACGACGCCGGATCGTGTTTCACTGATGAAGAACTCGGCCTGATTGTGCGCTTAGCACACCAGCTCGGCCGCAAGGTGACCGTCCACGCGCGTTATGCCGAAACTGTGCTCGCGGCGGTGCGCGCCGGCATCGACTGGCTGATCCATGCCTCCTATCTGCGCAGGCAGGACGTCGGATACGTCCGCGATTCGCAAACCCCGATCTGCCCGACTCTCACTTTCACCGCCAACGTCGTCGAGCACGGCCGCGAGGCCGGCGTCGACCCGAACTACATCGAGACCAAGCGGCGTGAACTCGATGCGCTGGTCGAGATTCACCGCCGCACCTATGAGGCGGGGGTGCCTCTGATGGCCGGCTCTGAGGCGGGCTTCTCCATCACGCCTTACGGCGAGTGGCACACGCGCGAGCTCGAACTAATGGTTCACTATCTCGGGGTGAAGCCAATGGACGCCATCCGCAGCGCCACCTCGATTAACGCCAAGATGTTCGGTTGGGAGCGCCAAGTGGGCACGCTGACGCCCGGCCTTCAGGCCGATCTGATCATTGTCGACGGCGACCCGCTTGCCGATATCCGCGTGCTTGGCGACAGAACGCGGCTCCACGCCATCTACAAGGACGGCCAACTCGTCGAGCAAACCGGACCAGGCGCGCGCAAGCGCATGTCACACGAGCGCGGCTTCAGCGTATCGACGGCGACGCTTCACCGGGGTCCAGCAGCGGCGCACTAGACGCGTAGCCGCTCTTAGCCGTGCCGGCGCAGGAAAGCGAGTGCCCGCTCGGTGAAAGGCCCGGCTTCGAAATTCAGAATGCGGTGCGGCCGGTCAGGAAAGATCTCCAGCTCCGAGCCGGCGATAGCCGCGTGCAGCCGGCGCGCGTAGGCAACCGGTGTGACCGGGTCCTGCGAGCCGACGGCGATCCAGGTTGGGCAGCGGATCGCTGTCAGCCGGCCAGCGGCGTCATGGGAAAGAATTGCGCGGTAGTGACCGGCGAGCCCGGTCTTCGACGGCGGCTTGCCCGAGGTCCAGCGCGCGACCCGCCGGCCAATTTCCTCGCGCACCTCGAGCTCGTGCCGGTTGATATAATCTTCACCGAAGGCTGAGAAAGCGGTGAACATCGCCCAAAGCTCAGGCGTCGTTTCAAGCAGCACCTTCAGCAGCAGATCATAGCGCAGCCGCAAGTAGGGATCGGGCCGGTCGAAGCCGGCGTAGAGCGACAACGTCATCACGCGCCCCGGAGCCTTGAGCGCCATCTCCTGCGCGATCGCGCCACCCAGCGAATAGCCGGCGACATGGGCACGCTCGATGCCGAGCGCGTCGAGCAGTCCGAGCGCGTCCAGCGCCATTTCAAGCGTAGTGTAGCCGTCCTCGGGAACGTCGCTTCGGCCGATGCCGCGCATGTCATAGACGACGCAACAGAAGTGGCGGCCGAAGCTCGGCAATTGTTCGTCGAAAGTCGTGTGCTCCATTCCGTTGCCGGCGATCAGCAGCAGGGGCGGACCGTCGCCCACGGTACGATAGAAGGAGCGGATTCCGTTGGCGATGGCGAAGGGCATGGTGAATTCGGGAATACGCGATGGGCCGCGCGACGGACGCGCGGCCCATCCATTGATCAGAATTGGACTAGCGCTTGGTCATCGGGGCGATCTCACGGTCCCAAGCATCTTGCCAAGCAGCACGATCCTTGATGATCGCCTGCTCGCTAAAAGTCACCATCTTGCCGAAATCTGTCTTACTGACGGTGTACTTGGCATGCTCGGACGTGAGTTGCGCCTTGGCGTTCACCGGCGTTATCTTCAGCTGTTCGGTAACAGCAGTGATTGTCGGCGCGCTGATATAGAACTCGATAAACTTCTTGGCTTCGGCCGAGTGCGGCGCGTTCTTTACCAGCGAGATCACGTCCAAACCGGCGGGCGCCCCCTCGCACGGAATGACGAACTTGGCTGGCACGCCCTCGTCGATCAACTTGTAGGCAGCGCTCGACAGCATGGGAACCGCCCACACCTCACCCTGCGCCAGCAGGCGTTGCTGCGCCGCCGAATCGTCAATTACGGCGAGCAGGTTGGTCCCCATCTGCTTGATCCAGCCGATGCCTGGCTTAACGTTTGCCTCGGTGCCGCCGGCGATCTTGTTTGCCATGAGTAAGAAATAGCCGCTCATGTACTTCGGCGACGACACGCCCACTTTGTTCTTGAACCGCGGCTCCCAGAGATCCTTCCAGCACTTGATCTCGGGGTTCACTTTGTCGGTGCGATAGGCGATGCCGTAAGGGTAGATCCACATACCGGCGAACATTGGCTTGCCGCTAGCGTCCCGCCTGTAGCCAAAGTCGGGCAGGCTCGCCAAGCTCGGGATCTCCGTCGGATCGAGCGACACGAGCAGACCATCGTTGTGGGCATTCACCGCGTCCTGCACGGTTGACATGATCAGGTCAATCTGCGGATTGGCGCGCTGCGCCGCAACCATCTGCATGTTGGCGAGGGACACCCCTGAGATCACTTTGATCTTGATGCCGGTGGCCTTCTCGAAAGGCTGGATCGCCCGCTCCGTGATCGCCTTGCCCCAGGTACCACCCCAGGTCGCCAGCACGATCTCCTTCTCTGCAGCGGTGGCCGTTGCGCCAGTCAGCGCGCTAGCGACAAGCGCCGCGCACCAGATTCCAAGACGACGCATTCTCATGTGCTGCTCCTCCCTGCTCAGATTGCGGTCTACCGGAGCCACTGCCTTGACAGGCTCGTCTCCGGAGCATTATTGCCTGTTCGGCATGCCGATTATGTATACCGATTGAAATTGGGTCAAGCCGACCCGGAACGCGGGAGGGATTGGGTGCGGCTGGTGACATACAAGACTAGCCATTCGAGCGAACCTCGTCCGGGCGCGCTAGTCGGAGACCTCATTATTGACCTCATTCAAGGTTGGCCACAGGTTGCACGCGATGGGGGCGAACCGCCGCGCTCCATCCGGCAGCTGCTTGAGCGTGGCGATGCGGCGCTTGCTGTCGCCCGAAAAGCCGTCGCCGAGTTGGCGCTACGCGGCAGGAATCAAATCTCCGTTGCTGCCGCGCAGCTGCTCCCGCCGATTCCAGATCCCGAGAAGTTCCTCTGCGTGGGTAAGAACTATGGCGCACATCTCGAGGAGCTAAAGCGAAACGATCTGCTCAAGGAGATCCCAAAAGAGCCGACCGGCTTCATCAAGCTGAACGCGTGCCTCGTCGGTCAGGACGCGAGGGTGGCGCGACCGGACGGCATCGTCATGCTTGATTACGAGCCGGAGCTCGTCTTCGCCATCGGCAAGCTGGCCTATCGGGTAAGCAAGCGGGATGCCTTGAAATTCGTCGCCGGCGTCACGCTGCTGAACGACCTGACCGCACGCGAGATCCAAAAGCGCGAGGTCGCCTCGGGCACGCGCTTCTGGACAGCGAAGAACATGCCGGGCTTTGGCCCGGTCGGTCCGTGCCTGATCACGCTCGACGAGATCGGTGATCCGCACGATCTGTGGATCACCTGCACGGTGAACGGCAGGCGTCGGATCCGCGTCCACACCGGAGACCAGATCTTCAAGATTCCGGACATCATCGAACATTTCTCGCGCTACATGCCGCTTCAGCCAGGCGATCTGTTCGCCACTGGTGCGCCGGGCGGCGTTGCCGTCGGCCAGCCCAACGCTGACGAGCTGTTCCTGCGGCCGGGCGATGTCGTCGAGGTGGCGATCGAGGGAATCGCCACGCTGCGCACCCATATCGTCGCGCCGAACGCGACCGGACAATGATCAGGAGTTGAGATGAGCAAGATCACGCGTGGCGATCCGCCTAACCTGCGCAATGTGCGCTCTGATATCTATCACCATTTCATCCGAATCGATCAGCCCGGCAGTCTGATCTTCCTCTCCGGCCAACTGTCGCGCGACGCCGATGGCAAGCTGGTTGGCCGCGGCGACATGGCGGAGCAGACTCGGCAGGCGATCCGAAACATGCAGACCGTGCTTGAGTCGGCCGGCGCCACGCTCGAAGACATCGTGTCGATCGTCGTTTATACCACCGATATGCGCGAGTTTCGTCGCATCGTCGAGGCTCGGATGGAGTTCTTCAAGACAAAGTTGCCGACCAGCACCATCGTCGAGGTGAATCACCTCGCCGATCCCGATCTCTTGATCGAATTTCAGGCGATCGCAGCGCTCTGAACTATCGATCGCAGCGACGCGTAGGTACCTGGAACCTCTTGGGAGAACGAGTTGTCCTCTCGGGGCTCCGGAGGCGACGATCACCGACCTTACGGACGCACAGGGTGGCAGCCCTTATGGCGCTGCGGCGTACTCAAAAGGGCCGGGCGAGCGACCTTCGCCGAAGGAGAATGGGCCCGCTCATACGCAAGGGCGCGTGCTGGCTGAGATTGCTTTGAAGTTACAGCGCTGATCCGCGCATCACGGATGTATAGGTAACGAACTGAATGCACAGCCGAGGCGATAAGTTGCGTTCCGCGCAATGTATTCGGCTGACAATCAAGCGAAACAAGAACCAACTGTCACCAATTTCTCTCAGTCTAAAGCGCCAGCCATCATCGCGGTTGCATAATGAGCTCGAATCCTTGGACGCGGTTGGGCGCTCACGCCGCCGGCTTGGAACCGATTTGAAGCTTTTGGAGAATTTGCTCGCGCAAAGGTCCCTTTTGAATTTTGCCAGTAGGTGTTCGTGGTAGATCGCGCATCACTTCCACCACTTCCGGCAGCTTGTAGGTGGCAATCTTGGGCCGTAGAAATTCGACTACCTCCTCGAAACTGATCGATTGTCCTTCCTTCGGCACGATGCAGGCACAGGTACGCTCGCCGAGGCGGGCATCCGGGATACCTATCACGGCCGCATCCATGATCTTGGGATGCTGATAAAGCACCTCCTCAATCTCTCGCGGATAAATGTTGGCGCCACCGCGAATGAGCATTTCCTTCTTTCGGCCGACGATTCGAAGGTATCCCTTGCGGTCGAACGTGCCGAGGTCGCCCGTGCGAAACCAGCCATCCGGCGTGAAGGCACGCGCATTTGCGTCGGCGTTGTTGTAGTAGCCAATCGTCACAGAAGGCCCTTTCGTGTAGATCTCGCC
>Ga0210377_10003969_pt1 | contig 12569 bp, 12 predicted proteins | sample PLM4_65_b1redo_FD_155480 | JGI IMG/M metagenome (GOLD analysis project Ga0210377, IMG submission 155480) | Groundwater sediment microbial communities from an aquifer in East River, Colorado, USA - PLM4_65_b1 redo | ecosystem: Environmental > Terrestrial > Soil > Riparian zone | place: USA: East... | reverse complement strand
CATCACCACCGGGGAAATCGATACTCTCTTCAAGGCGCTGTCGCGCAAGCTCCCGGGCCTGATCAACGAGGCACTGGAGCTGCAGGCAAAGACGCCGCCGCTGCCGATCTCGGCCCGGATCTCGGTTTCCAAGCAGCGCGCACTCGCGGTCGAAGTCATGAAGTCGATCGGTTTTCCATTTGATCGCGGCCGCCTCGACGAAAGCGAGCATCCGTTTACCGAGGGCGTGCCCGGCGACATCCGCGTCACCACGCGCTTCGACGCCGTGGAACCGTTCAATGGCCTGCTCGGGGTGTTGCACGAAAGCGGGCACGCGATGTACGACCTGGGCCTTCCCCAGGACTGGCGTGACCAGCCGGTGGGGCGCGACCGCGGCATGGCGCTGGAGGAAAGCCAATCGTTGCTGCTCGAGATGATCATCGGGCGCAGCCGGGCGTTCGTGCGTTACCTCAAGCCGCTGCTGGAGAAGCACTTCGGCGTGAGCGGCCCGGAGTGGGACACCGAGCAGCTGTACCGCTACCTCAACCGCGTGCGCCGCGGCCTGATTCGCGTCGACGCCGACGAGCTCACGTACCCCCTGCACATCATGTTGCGCTACGAGCTGGAACGGAAAATCCTCAGCGGCGAGCTGCCGATCCGCGGCATCCCGGAAGCCTGGAATACGTTCATGGAGAACCGGCTCGGCATCCGCCCGGCGAGCGACACGGAAGGTTGCCTGCAGGACATTCACTGGGCGGTGGGTTCGTTCGGCTATTTTCCCTCGTACGCCCTGGGCGCGATGATCGCGGCGCAGCTCTACGAGAGCCTGCACCAGCAGCGCCCCGGCATCGAGGAGGAGATCGCCGCGGGGCAATTCGGTCCGCTGTTCGCCTGGCTGCGCGAGAACGTGCACGGCCAGGGCGCGCGCATCACGATCCAGGAGCTCATGAAGAATGCGACCGGCAAGCCGCTGTCGGCGGCTTCCTCCTTGCGCTATCTCGAGGCCAAGTACCTCGAGCCGGCGCCGCAGTAACCACAAAGGGGATTCCATGCGCGATTCGCGCCGCTATCGATGAACGCAACCATGCGCCCAGCACTGCCTCGCATTCGACTGCCCGGCGTGATCGCCGGCGCTGTTGCGGCCCTCGCGTGCGCCGCGCCGGCGCTCGCCCACGATTACTGGCTGCAGGCCGATCAGCTCACGCTGGCGGAAGGCGAGCCGCTGGTCGTGCACCTCAACATGGGCCAGGCGCTGCAAGCCGAGGAGGAGAAGGGATTCGAGGCGGCGCGCGTCGAGCGTTTCGAGCTGCGCGTCGGCCGCGACGTGCGCGATCTCCTGCCGCTCATGGCCGAGGGCGCCAAGCCGCTCTTTTCCGAGACACTCGGGCAGGCGCAGCCGTTCTTGCTGAGCATGACGCGCGGCATGGCGCAGATCGAGATGCCGGCCGCGGAATTCAACGAGTACACCGAGCACGAAGGGCTGCCGGCGCGGGCGCAGCGTCCTCGCGAGCGTGAACGCTACTGGCGGTTCCTCAAGCTGCTGGGGCGCACGGGCAGCGAGACCGAGACGGACCTGCATCATCGCTTCACCGGCGCGCAGTTCGAGATCGTGCTGCTGCAGAATCCGTTCACCGCACGGCCTGGAGAGGAACAGATCGTGCAGCTGCTGTTCGAAACCAAGCCGCTCGCCGGTGCATCGGTGGCCGCGCTGCATCGCGCCGCCGACGGCACGCTCACGCGGCTCGATGGCATGACGGATGCGCGCGGCGTCGCCCGCTTCACCCTGCCTGTGTCCGGAACCTGGCTGATCCGTTCGGTCCACATGCGCCCGTGCAAGGGCTGCAAGGACGTGGATTGGGAGAGCTTCTGGGCCGCGTACACCTTCCAGCTTTGACACTGGGGCTCAAAATCGCGGTCCTCACGCTCGCGTGCGCCTTGCTCGCGGCGCTCCTGCCGGACGTGCCGCAGCCGCAGAGCTACCACGATTTCGTCGATGCGCGCACGCTGCTCGGCGTGGCGAATTTCTGGAACGTGATCTCCAATCTGCCGTTCCTGATCGTCGGCATCGCCGGCCTCGTCGCCTTGCTCCCGGCTGCCGCGACGCGCGCCTGCTTTCGGGATCCGCGCGAGCGCTGGCCGTATCTGGCATTCTTCGCGGCCCTGGCTCTCACGGCGCTGGGCTCCGGCTACTATCACCTGGCGCCCGATGACGCGCGGCTCGTTTGGGATCGCCTGCCGATCGCCCTCGCGTGCGCGGCGCTGGGCGTTGCCCTGATCGGCGATCACGAACACCCGCAGCCCGCGCGCCTGGCACGGATGGCGCTGGTGCCGGGGCTGCTCGTCGCGGCCGCCAGCGTCTGGTATTGGCAAATGAGCGAGCAGGCGGGGCAGGGCAACCTGCTTCCCTATCTCGCCGTGCAACTCTGGGCGGTCGCCGTCGTCCTCATGCTGCTGCTGACCGAGCCGGCGCGCTATTCCTACCGCAACGACCTGTGGCTGGTGCTGCTCTTCTGGCTGGCGGCACGCGGCGCGGAGTTTCTCGACGCGGCGCTGTATGCGGGCGGCGCGTTCCTGAGCGGGCACACGCTCAAGCACCTGATCGCCGCGCTTGCGGCCGCATGGCTCCTGCGTATGATCCGGCGTCGCATGCCGCTTTCATCCTCCGTAACCGCCGCCACCGCCGCACGCATCACCTAATGAGCCCAGTCGACTTCGTCGCCAGCCCTGCCGCGCAGCGCAAGCGCCCCGCCGTCGCACCGGTGAGGCCCGTTCCGTCGCGCAATTTCCACCGGCTGCAGGCGCGGCTGCGTGGCCTGGTCGGCAAGGCGATCGGCGACTTTCGCATGATCGAGCCGGGCGATCGCGTGATGGTGTGTCTGTCGGGCGGCAAGGATTCCTACACCCTGCTCGACATGCTGCTCAGCCTGCAGCGCAGCGCCCCGGTCGCCTTCGAGCTGATCGCGGTCAATCTCGACCAGAAACAGCCCGACTTTCCCGCGCACGTGCTGCCCGAGTACCTGACGGCGCTCGGCGTGCCGTACCACGTGATCGAGCAGGACACCTACGGCGTCGTCAAGCGCGTGATCCCGGACGGCAAGACGATGTGCGGCCTGTGCTCGCGCATGCGCCGCGGCGCGCTGTATCGCTACGCCTCGCAGCACGGCATCACCAGGATCGCGCTCGGCCACCACCGCGACGACCTGGTGGAAACGCTGTTCCTCAACATGTTCTTCGGCGGCAAGCTCAAGGCCATGCCGCCCAAGCTCAGGTCCGAGGACGGCCGGCACATCGTGATCCGCCCGCTCGCCTACGTCGCCGAGCGCGACATCGAGCGCTACGCCAGCGCGCGGGCCTTTCCGATCATCCCGTGCCGGCTGTGCGGCTCGCAGGACAACCTGCAGCGCGTGGCCATCAAGCAGATGCTGGCGGAATGGGAGCGCAAGCACCCCGGCAGGCTGGAGGCCATCGCGACCAGCCTGCAGAACGTGGTGCCCGCGCATCTTGCCGATTCACGGCTGTTCGATTTCGCCGCCCTGCGCGGCGAGCTGGACGATTCGAGCCCGTGCGACGCCGCGACCGTACGCGACGCCGCCGCCGCCGAAGCATTTCTCGACGAGGAGTGACGGTGGGGGACGCTCCGCCGCCGCTGCCCAACACCTACTGGATCGAACCGGGACGCCTGCTGGCGGGCGAATACCCAGGCTCGCCTTCGCGCGCCGACACCATGGAGAGGCTGCGGCGCCTGCTCGCGGCGGGCGTCACCTATTTCATCGACCTCACCGAACCCGGCGAGCTCAATCCCTACGACCTGCTGCTGCCCACGCAGAAGACCGCGGGCGGCCGCTACGTCATGTACGCGCGCAAGCCGATCCGCGATCACTCCGTGCCGGCCGCGCCCGACGTCATGAGCGAGATCCTGGACTACCTCGACCGCGCGCTGGCCGCGGGTCACGTCGTCTACGTGCACTGCCGCGCCGGCATCGGCCGCACCGGCACCGTGATGGGCTGCTACCTCGCGCAGAAGGCCGCGCAACGCGGGCTCTCCGGCGACGCGGCGCTCGATCAGCTCAACGAGCTGTGGCGTGCCAACGATCGCGCGCAACTCTGGCCGCAGACTCCGGAGACCGACGAGCAGGCCGAATTCGTGCGCGCGTGGCAACGGGCCGTGCCGGTCGCGCGCGCGGAGCTCGCCAGGCCGGCGCTCGAGGCGGCGCGCTCGCTGCGCGATCGGTTTCACGGCGCATTGCTCGGCCTCGCGGTGGGAGACTCGCTGGGCAGCGCCGTGCAACATCGCAAGCCCGGAGCCTTCACGCCGTTGGGCGACCTGATCGGCGGCGGGCCGTTCGACCTGCCGCGTGGCGCATGGACCGACGATACGGCGATGACTCTGTGCCTGGCCGAGAGTCTCCTCGAGTGCCAGGGAGCAGATCCTGCAGACCAGGTGCAGCGCTACCAGCGCTGGCAGCGCGAGGGCTACCTCTCCAGCACCGGCCAGTGCCTGGGTATCACTGCCGCCGTATCGCGCGCACTCGCCACGGCGCAATGGAGCGGCAAGCCTCTCGCCGGATCGCACGATCCGGCGCGGCAAGACAAGGAACCGTTGTCGCGGGTCGTGGCCGCGGTGCTCTTTCACCTCGCGGATCCGGCGAACGCCGTCGAACAGGCCGCCGATGCAGCCCGCACGACGCACCAGTCGCCGGTAGTGCTCGATGCGTGCCGTTACTTCGCCGCATTGCTGGTTGGCGCGTTGCGCGGCGCGACCAAGGCCCAGCTGCTAGCGCCGCACTTCTCGCCGGTTGCGCGGTTGTGGGATCGACGCCAGCTCAAGCCCGCCGTCGATGCCGTGGCCGCCGGCTCGTTCCACAAGAAGTCGCCCCCTGAGATCGAGGGCGGCGGCTCGATAGTGCAGACGCTCGAGGCCGTCCTCTGGTCGATCCATCGCAGCAGCAACTTCCGCGACGGCGCGCTGCTGGCGGTCAATCTGGGACTGGACGCCGACGTCACCGGCGCCGTCTACGGGCAGCTCGCCGGCGCGCTCTATGGCTCTGCGGGCATTCCCAGCGGCTGGCGCGGCGCCGTATACGAACGCGCACGCATCGAGGACTTCGCCGACCGGCTGCTGGCGGCGACGATGGAACGCATGGCGCAGTGAGGCACCGCGCGCCCGCCCGGGCGCCTGCCACACGGATGGCGGAATTGACCGCGCGGTCCAGATGACCGCACGGCCCGGATGCGGCCGCTCGAGTGAGACCTGTGTCGCGTTGTGGCGCTCCTCAGGGAATCCCCTATCTTCATTTGCTCGCGCCGCCGCCGGATGAAAGCGTCCCTGCACGGGTACTGCCCGCCGTTCGCAAACAGTAGGCTTGCCGGCTCGTGGCACCTGGAGATGGCATGAAACTGGCTCTGGCCCGGCCGGCGCGCGTCCTGCTGGTCGACGACAACGACACCGACGTCGAGCGGACGCGCGCCGCGCTCGCGTACGCGAAGCTCGCGGTGGACCTCGAGGCCGTGTCCTCCGGAGAGGAGGCGCTGGCTTTCCTGCGTCGTGAGGGCCGGTACACCCACGCCTTCACCCCGGACCTGGTGTTGCTGGATGTGCAGATGCCGGGCATCAGCGGCATCGAAACCCTGCGCCTGATCAAATCCGACCCCGCCCTCAAGGCCATCCCGGTCATCATGCTGACCAGCTCCTGCCGGGACGAGGACGTCCTGCGCAGCTACACCGAGCACGCCAATGCCTACGTCACCAAGCCCATCGACATGGAGTCGTTTCGCTCGGTGGTGCAACGGCTCGAGGCATTCTGGTTCTCGGTGGTGGTCCTGCCGCGCGGCGACTGACCCGCGCAGAGGCGCTGACCGGACCCGCGGCCGGAATCTGCTAGCATTGTCCCGCGCCGCGCTCTGGCGGCGATTCCACAACCCGCTCCCTCGAACCACCACATGGCGCCCATCGCGCCCGAACCCGCGCATCCCGGCCGCACCCGCCTGCGGAGCTGGGCGCGCCTGCCCGACGAGCAACTGCTCGGCCTGCGATTCCGGGACCTGAAGGTTTCGCTGCGCAGCCCGCGGCTCAGGCGGGGCATCGCCCGCCTCAACGAGGAGCTCGCCGCTGCCGGCCTGGCGTTTCGCCCGCACTACTGGCTGGCGGATGAATGGTTCTCGCCCGACGGCGTGCCGGGCATCGCCATTCCCTTCTATCTCGCGCATCCGCGCCTGCGCGCACTCGAGTGGCGCATGATGCGCGAAGTCGAAGGCGGCAATGCGAACTGGCTGATGCGCATCCTGCGCCACGAGGCGGGCCACGCGCTGGATTCGGCGTTCCGGCTGCGCCGCCGCCGCCGCTGGCGCGAGGTGTTCGGTCCTGCCTCGCTTCCTTATCCGGACAGCTACCGCCCGCGCCCCGGCAGCCGGCGCTACGTGCAACACCTCGGCGCCTGGTACGCGCAGAGTCATCCGACCGAGGACTTTGCCGAAACCTTCGCCGTGTGGCTGAAGGGACCGCAATGGCGCCACACCTATCGCGAATGGCCGGCGCTCGCCAAGCTCGAATACGTCGATGAGCTGATGCGGGAGCTGCGGGGGCAGGCACCGGTCGTGCGCAGGCGAGCGCGCATCGAGCCCATCTCGGGCGATCAACGCACGCTCGGCGAACACTATCGTGCGCGGCTGCTGCGCCAGGCGCGCGGGCGCGCGCGGCTGCTCGACGAAGCCCTGCGGCGCACGTTCACGCCGGTTCGCAAGAGTGCCCGCGCGGTGCGCGCCGCCACTTTCATGCGCAGGGTCAAGACGCCGATGCGCCGCGCGCTGGCGCTGCGGCTCGACGTGAGCGAGTACCTCGTGCACCAGGTGATGCGGCTCGTGATCCAGCGCGCCGGCGAGCTGGGGCTGTACCTGCGCACCGCGCAACGCCCCGCGCGCCACCACGTGGAGCGCCTGCTGCTGCGCATCGCGCGCCTGCATCTGGACGGCAGCGCCGGAAGGCACATGCTATGAAGCCGTTGCGCACGCTGGTGGTGATGCACGAGAGCCTGGTGCCGCCGGACAAGCTCGAGGGTTACAGTGAAAAGGAAATCGACGAGTGGCGCACCGAGTACGACGTGATCTCGCATCTGAAGAAGGCAGGGCACGAGGTCAAGCCGCTCGGCGTGCGCGACAGCCTCACGCAGCTGCGCGACGAGATCGCCGAATGGAAGCCGCAGATCGTGTTCAACCTGCTCGAGGAATTCGACGGCATCGTCACCTACGACCAGCACGTCGTCGCCTTCCTGGAGCTGCACCGCCAGCCCTACACGGGCTGCAATCCCCGTGGGCTGATGCTGTCGCGCGACAAGGTGCTGTGCAAGCAGCTGCTCGCCTATCACCGGGTGTCCACCCCGCAATTCGCGGTGTTCCTGCGCGGGCGGCGCTTCCAGCTGCCCAAGCGTCTGCGCTTTCCCATGTTCGTGAAATCCACCACCGAGGATGCCAGCCTCGGCATCGCGCAGGCTTCGGTGGTCGAGGACGCGGCGCGGCTCAAGGAGCGCGTCGAGTTCATCCACGAGCAGACCAATTCCGACGCACTGGTCGAGGAGTACATCGAGGGCCGCGAGATCTACGTGGCGCTGATGGGCAACCAGCGCCTCAGCACCTTCCCCGCGTGGGAGATGATCTTCGGCACCGCACCGGCGATCGCGACGCGCAAGGTGAAATGGGACAAGCGCTACCAGAAGAAGAACGGCATCACCACCAGCGCGGCTCAGGACCTGCCGCCCGCGGTGGCGGAGCAGCTCGCCCGCCAGGCGAAGCGCATCTACAAGGCGCTGCACCTGACGGGCTACGCGCGCATGGACTTCCGGCTGCGGGCCGATGGGAGCCTGTTCGTGCTGGAGGCGAATGCCAATCCGAACCTGAGCGCCAGCGAGGATTTCGCCGAGTCCGCGCGCGCGGCCGGCGTGTCGTACGATGAGCTGCTGGCGCGCATCCTGTCACTGGGCCTGGGCTACCAGGCGGCATGGAGAATCTATGAATCTTGAGCGTTTCACACCAGCGTGGCCGGCCACGCGCCCGTTGCTGGCGTGGGCCCTGGCGTTCGTCCTGGCGCTGTCGTTGCAGGCCTGCACCACCAATGCCAAGTTGCGCGACCAGGATCTGTCGCGGTTGCGCAGCTGGTTCCCGGGGCAGTACGACAACCTTGCCCAGGTGGAGGCCGACATCGCGGGCAACGTGGCCGACGTGCGCGAACCGGTGTCGATGGTGATCGTGCCGGTCGGCGCCATGATCATGGGCGACACGGTGTTCTACGTGCAGCAGAGCGATGCGATGAATCCGCGGCGCGTGCTCAGTCAGCGCCTGCATCGCTTCGAGAAGAGCCCGGACGGGGAGAGCATCCTGCATACGATCCTCAACCTGAAGCAGCCCGATCGCTGGCTCGGGGCGGGCAGCGACCCGGACTTGCTGCGCGGTATCGTTCCCGACGATGTGGTCGCGGGCGCCGGCTGCGCGCTGCAATGGACGTTCGTGGACGGCAAGTTCACCGCGACCTGCCCGGTCGCAGCGGCGTCCGCGGGCGTGCCTGCGACGCCCGTGGAGCTGACTCAAACGGAGCTCAGGCTGGCGGACTTGTCCTTCAATGGCCGGGTGCGCGCCGTGCCCAGCCGCAGCGCGGATCCGCTGTATCGATTCGAGCGGAAGTAGCCGCCGGCCGGCGCCAGGCGCGGCTCAGGTCACGCCGCCCATCCAGACCTGGTCGACGCCGAGATCCTCGTTCAGCACCACCAGGTCCGCGCGCCGGCCGGGCGCGATGCTGCCGATGGAAGCGTCGCGGCCGAGGAAGGCCGCGGGATAGGCGCAGGCCATCCGCACTGCCTCGTCGAGACGCGCGCCGATGAGTTGCACGGTGTTGCGAACCGCGGTGGCCATGTCGAGGCAGGAGCCCGCCAGCGCGCCGGCGGCGTTGCGCAGCACGCCGTTGCGAATCTCGATCCGCTCGCCGTTCAGAGTGAATCCCGTTTCGTCGCTGCCGACCGGCGGCATGGCGTCCGTGACCAGCATGACCTTGCCGCGCGGCTTGGCGGCGAGGGCCACGCGCATCGCCGCGGGATGGGCATGCTCGCCGTCGACGATGAGCCCGCACCAGCTGTTGCGGTCTTCGAGCGCGGCGCCCACGACACCGGGCTCGCGGCTCTGCAGCGGCGACATCGCGTTGTAGAGATGGGTGAACCCGCGAGCGCCGGCGTCGAGCGCCGCGCGCGTGACGGCATAAGTGGCGGCCGTGTGCCCGATACTCACGATCACGCCTTGGGCCGTGAGCTGCGCGATGACCTGCGGCGGCACGCGCTCGGGTGCCACCGTCAGCAGCACCCGCCCCGGACCGAGCGAGGCGATCAATTCGAGGAGGGCGGCGTCGGGGACGCGGAATTTCGCCGCATCGTGTACGCCCTTGCGCTCGGGCGCGAGAAACGGCCCTTCCAGGTGAATGCCGAGCACTCCGGGGACTCCACCCTCGAGTGCCTGCGCCACCGCACCGATGGCCGCGCGCATCACGTCGACTTCAGCGGTGATCAGCGTCGGCAGGAAGCTCGTGGTGCCGAAGCGGCGATGCGCGGCGCCGATGCGCCGCAGCGTCGCCATCGTCGGCGCTTCGTTGAACAGAACGCCGCCTCCGCCGTTGACCTGGCAATCGATGAAGCCCGGTACCAGGTACCGGCCGCGCAGGTCGTGGCGCGTCGCGCCCCGGACGCGGCTGTCCGCGCGCGGAACCACTGCGGCAATCTGCGCGCCGTCGACGAGCACCGTGCGATCGTCGACGAACCCGTCTTCTAGCAGCACGCGGCCGTTCTCGAGCGCTATGGGCACGGGTTCGCCCTCCCGAGCAGGGCACGGCCGGGCGCGTCGAGCGATGCGGCGCGGCGCTTCACAGCGTTTCCGTCACCTTGTTGAGGTGCGGCGGCAAGTCAGGATCGCGTCCGCGCGCCAGCGCGAGCGCATTGGCCATGCGGTAGAAGCTCTGGATCGTCGCGATCGGCGTGCAGGTCGGGTGCAGCGGACTTGCGACGGGCAGGGCATCCGCGGGCCGCTGCGCCTGGCTGCTCAGCGACGCGCCAGGCGCCGCAATCAGCACGCGCGCGCCTCGTCTGCGAAAATCCTCCACCAGCCCGGCCATTCCGCCCAGCGTGTCGTCGTCCTGTGCGAAGCACAGCACCGGGAAATCCCGGCCGACGAGTGCCATCGGGCCGTGACGCACCTCGGCAGCGCTGAAGGCTTCCGCATGCAGGCCGCAGGTTTCCTTGAACTTGAGCGCCGCTTCCTGCGCGATGCCCAGGCCGAGCCCGCGCGCGATGACGAAGAGATTGCGCGCGGGGATGAGAACCTCGACGGCGGCCGACCAGTCCAGCGACCACGCATCGCTCAGCGCCTGCGGCAACGCGCTCGATGCATCGAGGAGCTGGCGGTCCTCGCGCCACTGCGCCGTGAGCCGCAGGACGGCGGCCAGAGCGCAGATGTAGCTCTTGGTCGCGGCGACGCTGCGCTCCGGTCCGGCGTGCAGGGGCAGAACACGATCTGCGATCTGGGCGAGAGGCGAATCGACGACATTGACGAGTGCGATGATGCGCGCTCCCGCGGCACGGGCCATGCGCGCGTGCTGCACGAGGTCCGGGCTGCGGCCGGACTGCGAAATCGCCAGATAGAGCGCGCCCTTCAGATGAGGTTGCGCAGCGTATACGGAGCTCACCGACGGCGCGGCGGAGACCGTCATGAGCCCGAGCTGGGTCTCGAAAAGGTATTTTGCGTAGGTGGCCGCGTGGTCCGAGCTGCCGCGCGCACAGGTGACGATGAAGGGCGGCGGCCGGGAGCGCAGCTCCTGCGCCAGTTCTGCGGTGAGCGCGTCGTTCGCACGGAACTGGCGTGCCACGGCGTCGCAGGATTCCGCAGCCTCATGGAACATCAGTGTCGCTTCGGGAGCGCGCGCGGCACTCATGGATTGTTCCGCAACTCGGCGACGAAGTCGTACATGTCGCCGCGATACAGGGACGTGGTGTACTCCACCACGCGCCCGTCCTCGAGGAACGCGCGCCTTTCGATCCACAGCCCCGGGCTGCCGGCGGGGACGCCGAGCAGGCGTGCCTGCTCTTCGTCGAACACCACTGCACGCAGGCGCTGCAGTGCGCGAGTCGGCTTGCAACCGGCGCGCTCGAGCGCCTCGTAGAGCGAATTCTTCACGGCGGCCGGATCGCGCAGGACGCTCTGCGGGACGGCGCTGCGCTCGATCGCGAGCGGCTGGTCGCCGCCCAGGCGCAGTCGATACAGGCGGATCACGCTCTGTCCGGGCGAGAGGTTCAGTGCCATGGCTTCCTCCGGCGTGACCTCGCCCACGCCGCGCTCCAGGAACCGCGAGCGCGGATCCAGGCCGCGCGCCTCGAGATCGTCGCTGAAGCTCGTGAGGTGCGACGCGGAACGCACGATGCGGTCCGAGACGAACGTGCCGGAACCCTGCCGCTGCGTCAGCAGGCCGTCGTCGACCAGACCGGAGATCGCCTTGCGCACGGTCACGCGCGACAGCGACAGCAGGCGGGCGAGCTCGCGCTCGCTGGGCAGCGCATGGCCGGGCTGCAGGTGTCCTGCATCGATCACGCCGTGAATCGCCGCGCGCAGCCGCAGGTAGGCGGGCGAATCCGCGGCGCCGGAGCGCCGGCCGAGGCGCCGGAATTCGTCGATCAGTGGCGTGCGGGTGGACATTGCGCGATCCAGGCTGGTGCGCCACCGATAATACCACTAGAGCACCAATGGCGCAGCCTCTGGCATAAGTCCGCTAAAATGACATGGAGTTGCCTAAGTGGACCGCAAGTGGTATTAAAATGACCTCTCAACTCATCGAGGGAGGAGCTCACTTTGGAGGCGGCCGTCCTGCCCGCAACCCAGCCGCGGCCCGCGAGCCCTGCGCAACCGCAGCCGGGGGCGCGGCTTGCCGTCGCCGACGTGCCTTTCGATCTGGTGGTCTTCGGCGGAACTGGCGACCTCGCGTACCGCAAGCTCCTGCCCGCACTGTTTCACTGCTTCAACGATAGCCAGGTGGCTGCCGGAAGCCGCGTGCTCGCCGTGGCCCTGAGCGATCTGAGCGCGGATGCATACCAACAGCGCGCCCGCCAGGCGATCGAGCGCGCGCTCGGACGCCGGGATTGCGACGCGGAGTCGCTGGCGCGTTTCGTCGGGCGCGTGCAGTACCAGCGCGTCGATGCGACCGCGGAGCACGGCTGGCAGGAGCTGGCTGCGCAACTGGAGCGCGAACCCCCATCGGGACTCGAACATGAGGGCATGGGGCGGGAGTTGTTTGCGCTCTTGCGGCGTTCGGTCGGCCCGGCGGAAGCCGGCGCCAGCATTTTCTCGCGTGAGCGAGCAGGCGCGAAATGAGCGACGTCAAGCGAGTGCAGGAGCAACTTGCATCCTGGTTGCGGCTCGCGCCGGTGGTGCCCATTCTCACGATGGACAACGCAACCGCCGCAGTCGCAGTGGCACGCGCTCTCGTGGCCGGCGGACTGCCGGTCATCGAGGTCACGCTGAGGACGGGCGCGGCGCTGGATGCGGTGCGCGCCATCTCGCGCGAAGTGGACGGT
>Ga0210377_10003968_pt1 | contig 12570 bp, 10 predicted proteins | sample PLM4_65_b1redo_FD_155480 | JGI IMG/M metagenome (GOLD analysis project Ga0210377, IMG submission 155480) | Groundwater sediment microbial communities from an aquifer in East River, Colorado, USA - PLM4_65_b1 redo | ecosystem: Environmental > Terrestrial > Soil > Riparian zone | place: USA: East... | reverse complement strand
CGAGCCAGAAAGCCGTCTCGTCGACGACGTCGACCACCCGCAGCGAATCCATCGGCTCCGAGTCTACGGCGGGGGCCGCCGATCGGCAGGACGGCCTTCGCTACACTGGCGGCCTACGCAGCGGAGGGACGGGGCTGTCTGATCCGACCCTGGGCGATGCCTACACGATCCTCGGTGTCGAGCCGGGCAGCGACGACGAGTCGATCGCCGCGGCTTATCGAACGCTTGCGCGGCGCCATCACCCGGACGTGGCCGGCGAGAGCGGCACCGCCCGGATGACCCGGGTCAACGCGGCGTTCGAGCGCGTCCGGACGTCGGCGCTGCGCGCCGAGTACGACCGCGAGCAGGCCGCCCTCGGGGTTCGCCGGCCGAGCTGGGCGCCCGAATTCGACGGCACCGGCGGGGCGGGTCCAGCCCCTGGCCGCCCGTCGGGCACCGTGCTCGGCTTTGGTCGCCACAGCGGCTGGTCGATCGGGGAGATCGCCCGGGCGGACCCGGGCTACCTGGTCTGGCTCGAGGACCATCGCGACGGCCGTCCGTACCTCGAAGAGATCGATCGGACGCTCCGCGCCGTCGGGTATCGGCGCGAAACCGATCCACCGCCGGATCCCAACCGCCGGCGCTGAGCGTCAGGCCGCGGGCAGCGCCAGGTCCGCCAGCAGGCCGTCGTGGACGATCGCCGCCGCCGCCGCCAGATCGGCTCCGGGCTCCCGGTCGGCGTCGAGATGGCGAACCTGGGCGCGGATCCGGCGGAGCGCCTCCGCGACCCCGGTCCCGGGTGCGCCGTCGGCGATGGCCATCCGCAGCTCGAGGGCCTGGGCGGCGACCAGCAGCTCGATCGCCAAGATCCGCTCCACGTGGGCCAGGACGATCCGCGCGTGCCGCGCGGCCACCGACCCCATCGAGACGTGGTCCTCCTGGTTGGCGCTGGTCGGGATCGAGTCGGCCGAGGCCGGGTGGGCCAGGACCTTGTTCTCCGAGGCGAGGGCGGCCGCCGTGTACTGGTAGATCATCATCCCCGAATCGACGCCCGACGCCGCGGCCAGGAAGGCGGGCAGCCCGCCGTTGAGCCGCGGATCGACGAGCAGCGCGGTCCGGCGCTCGCTGATCGCCCCGAGCTCGGCGAGGGCCAGCTTGGCGAAGTCGAGGGCCAGCGCGATCGGCTCACCGTGGAAGTTGCCGCCGCTGATCACGCGGCCACCGCCGGTCGCGATCGTGTCGGGGTCGGCCACCCCGCCGCCCGGGAAGACGAGCGGGTTGTCGGTGGCCGAGTTGAGCTCGATGTCGAGGACGCGGCGGAGGTGATCGAGCGCGTCGCGCACCGCGCCGTGGACCTGCGGCACGCAGCGCAGTGAGTACGGGTCCTGGACCTTGTGCGCGTTGCCGTGATGGCCGCGCTGAAGGCCGCTGTCCCGCAGCAGATGGCGCAGCTCCGCGGCGACGGCGACCTGCCCCGGGTGCGGCCGGGCGAGCTGGTAGGCGGCCGCGAACGCGACATCGGTGCCGAGCAGCGCCTCCACGCTCATCGCCGCCGCGACGCTCGCCGTCCGCGCCAGCCGGTCGGCGTCACACAGGAGGAGCGCGCCGATGGCGCCCATCAACTGCGTCCCGTTGAGCAGGGCGAGCCCCTCCTTGGGCTCGAGGACGAGCGGCTCCAGGCCGGCCTCCCGCAGCGCGATCAGCCCGGGCACGACCGATCCGTTCCGCTCGACCTGGCCGCGCCCGATGATCGGCAGCGCCAGGTGGGCCAGCGGGGCGAGGTCGCCGGATGCGCCGAGGCTGCCCTGCTCCGGGACGACCGGGTGGATCCCCAGCCGCAGGAAGTCGAGGAGGCGGTCCACCACGAGGGGCCGGCAACCGCTGTGTCCGAGCGCGAGCGTATTGGCCCGCAGGAGCAGCATGGCGCGGACGATCTCCTGTGGGAACGGCGGACCGACCCCGGCGGCGTGGCTCATCAGGAGGTTCTCCTGGAGCCGCGCGACATCGGCGGCGGGGATCGACACGGATGCCAGGTCGCCAAAGCCGGTGGTGACACCGTAGACGACGGCGCCTTCGGCGACGAGCGTCTCGATGACCTCGCGCGCCTCCTGCATCCGGCCACGCGCGGCCTCGTCGAGGCTGGCCGGCACGGCTCGGCGGGCGACGGCTTCCACGTCATCGATCGTCAGGTCGGCACCGGTCAGGACGATCGTGCCGTCGCCACTCCGCGGACCCCGGACCTCCAGGTTACTCACCGTGCCGAGGATAGTCGGCTATGCTGCCCGCCGCCCATCCTCTCAGCGACGAGGTTCGCGTGCTCGCCTTCATCGACGAGATCGTCATCCCCTTCCTCAACGGGCTCTACGGGTCCGTTGGCTATCTCGGCGTCCTGGGCGCGATGGCGATCGAGTCGGCGATGATCCCGCTCCCCTCCGAGCTGATCCTGCCGTATGCGGGCTTCCTGATCTCCGATTCCAGCCAGATCGAGCCGCTCACGGGAAGCCCGTGGAACTACTGGATCGTGGTGGTCGTGGCGACGGCGGGGAACACGCTCGGGTCGGTGATCGCCTACGTCATCGGGGCGTATGGCGGCCGACCGTTCCTCGAGCGCTACGGCCGCTACCTGCTGATCCGGCCGCACGAGATCGAGCTGGCCGACCGGTTCTTCGCGGACCACGGCGGGGCGACCGTGTTCATCGGCCGGCTGCTGCCGGTCATCCGGACGTTCATCAGCTTCCCGGCTGGGGTGGCGCGGATGCCGCTCGGGCGGTTCATCGCCTATTCAACCGCCGGGGCCCTGCCCTGGTCGATGCTGCTCGTCTACGCGGGGACGGTGCTCGGCGCCAACTGGGTCGACATCCGCCATGCCCTCCAGCCGTTCGACCTGGCCATCGCCGTCGCCGTCGTGCTGGCGGTCGTCCTGTTCGTGTGGTGGCGACTGGGGATGCCCGGGCGCCGGCGGCGGGCCACGGAGAAGCCCTAGCCGCGCCGGTCAGCCGGCCTCGGCCCCGGACTCGGCTCCGTCCTCCGCCGGCCGGACGGAGCGGAACTCGCGATAGAGCAGCAGGTCGTACACGATCTTGAGCCCTCCCGCCAGCAGGAACGGGACGGACGCGAGGCCGGCACTCGAGATGAGCACGGCCGAGATCGACGGCGAGATCGCGGCACCGGTCGTCCGCGCGATCCCGGTGACCCCGGCTGCGGCCGATCGCTCGTCCGGGTCGACGACCGCCATCACGTACGACTGCCGCGTCGGGACGTCCATCTGGCTCAGGCTGAACCGCAGGAGGAGCACCGCGACCGCGAGCGGGAGCGTCGGCATCAACGGGATCAGGATCAGCAGCACGTTCGACGGCAGGTGGGTGAAGACCATCGTGTTGATCAGTCCGATCCGGGCGGCGATCCGGGCCGCCGAGAGCGCCGACACGGCCGCCAGCAGGTTCGAGCCGAAGAACACGACCCCCAGGACCGCCGGCTGCACCCCGAAGCGCAGGTGGAACCAATAGGCCATCAGGCTCAGCGGGATGAACCCCCCGGCAAAGGCATCGATCGAGAAGAGCGCCGACAGGCGCAGCACGACGCCTTTCGAACGTCCGAGCCCCAGACGCCGCCCGCTCGTGTCGGCGGCGACGCCATCGCGCGACGCCTCCACGGCCGAGCCGAGCCTCGCGGCACCGAGCGCCATCGCCAACCCGATCACGGCGTAGCCGATCACCACCGTGCGGTAGGCGTCGACCGGGCCAACGCCGCTGTCGAGCAGGCCCTGGCTGGCGATGCCGGACAGCAGCGCCCCGGTGGCGGTGGCGACATAGCCCACGAGGTTGTACCAGGCGAAAATGGCGGTCCGGCGAGTGCCGTGGATCGATTCCGACAGGGCGGCCTGCTCGACGGCGAGGAATGGGCCGACCTCGTTGCCGGTCGGTGAGATGACCCCGACGGTGGCGGCGAGGATCAGCAGCGGGGGCCAGCTGGTGACCGCGAAGACCACTGCGGCGATCACCATCAGCAACGAGCCGGCGACCAGCACGCGGCGCCGGCCGATCCGGTCGGCATTGGTCGTGAGCCAGAGCGAGATCAGCGTGTCGCCGATCAGGGTCAGGGTCAGGATCACGCCGATCGTAAGGGCGTCGAGGCCGAGCGCGGCCAGGTAGAGCACCAGGACCACGGCCAGGAAGCCATAGCCGAACATGCGGAGCGTCCGGAGCAGGAACAGAAGCTGGCCGTTCCGGTCGAGTCCGCGCAGGCTCGCGAGCAAGCCGGCTTCGACCTCAGGCCCCGCTGTCGACATCCGCCAGAGTCTACGGGCCTGCCGGTCGGCCAGGCGGTCTGCCAGAATGCCGCTCATGGCAGCCGATCAGCATCAGACGGACGAGCCCGGCCACGCTGGCGCGGTCGTGCACCACCGGTCGGACGACCACGGCGGGAATCACGGCCACGACGACCACGCTCACGGGGACGGCGACACGGCGCTCGGGCCGATCGACCCCTACGCCTGGGGCGCCGGCCTCCTCGGCGTCGCGATCGCGATCGTCATCGCGGCAACCTTCGCGCTGGCAACGAGCCTCGGCTGAATCTCGGGACCGCCGGCGCGTCAGGGCGGTGCAGCGCAAGGCGGAGCCGAGCACGTGAGCGAGCGCACTGCAGAGTGCGTGAGCGAGCGCGCGGAGGCGACAACGCGGCGATCCGCCGCCCTGGCGCGCCGGCCCTAGAACAGGCCGACGACGTTCCCGTCGGCGTCGATATCGATCTTCTCGCCACCCGGCCGCGACGGCAGCCCGGGCATCGTCCGCATCTCGCCGCAGATCGGGGTGATGAACCCGGCGCCGGCCGACAGGCGGATCTCGCGGATCGGCACAGTGAAGCCGGTCGGGCGTCCCTTGAGGGCAGCGTCGTGGCTCAACGAGTACTGGGTCTTGGCCATGCAGATCGGCAGCTGACCGTAGCCGAGGTCCTCGAACTGCTTGAGCGACTTCGCGGCCGCCGGGAGGAACTCGACGCCTTCGGCCCCGTAGACCTGCCGGGCGATCGTCTCGATCTTGAGGGCAAGGGCCATGTCATCCGGGTAGAGCAGGCGGAACGCACCGGGTTCCTCGGCCGCCGCCCAGACGGCCTCCGCAAGAGCCGCGGCCCCGGCCCCACCGTCCGTGAAGTGCGTTGCCACCACCGCATCGCGCGCACCGGCCGCCAGCGAGACCTCGCGAATCGCCTCGACCTCGGCCGGCGTATCGGTCGGAAAGGCATTGATCGCGACGACCGCCGACACCCCGAACATCGTCACGTTCTCGATCTGTTTGGCCAGGTTGTCCGCCCCGCGCCGGACCGCCTCGACGTTCTCCTCGAGCAGGGCCGGATCGAGCGGCTTGCCGGCCACGATCCTGCCGACCCCACCGTGCATCTTGAGCGCCCGGACCGTGGCGACCACCACGGCCGCATCCGGTACGAGCCCCGACGCCCGGCACTTGATGTCGAAGAACTTCTCGGCGCCCATGTCGGCACCAAACCCCGCCTCCGTGCACACGATGTCGTTGGTGACCAGGGCGATACGGTCGGCGATGATCGAGTTGTTGCCATGGGCGATGTTGGCAAACGGCCCGGCGTGGACGAAGGCGGGTCCGCCCTCGAGCGTCTGGAGCAGGTTGGGCTTGAGCGCATCGCGCAACAGCACGGTCATCGCGCCCGCGACACCGAGCGCCTCGGCCGTGACCGGCCGGCCGTCCATCGTGGTCGCCAGCACGATCCGTCCGAGGCGGGCCCGCAGGTCCTGCAGGTCCGTGGCCAGGGCGAGGACCGCCATCACCTCGGACCCGACCGTGATCACGAACTCGGTCTCGCGGGTCACCCCGTCCTCACGACCGCCGAGGCCAATCACCACGTGGCGCAGGGCGCGATCGCTGATGTCGACCACGCGCGGCCAGAGGATCCCGCGGGGATCGATCCCCAGCGGGTTCTTGTGATGGAGGCTGTTGTCGAGGAACGCGCCGGCCAGGTTGTGCGCGGCGCCGATGGCGTGCACGTCGCCGGTCAGGTGGAGGTTGAAGTCCTCCATCGGGATGACCTGGCTGTAGCCACCACCGGCGGCCCCTCCCTTGATCCCGAAGACCGGGCCGAGCGACGGCTGGCGGAGGTTGACCGCCGCCCGCTTGCCGATATGGTTGAGCCCCTGGGCCAGCCCGACCGAGGTGGTCGACTTGCCCTCACCGAGCGGCGTCGGCGTGATCGCGGTGACCAGCACGTACTTGCCCCGCGGGCGCTCGGCCTCCAGCCGGCGGATCGCCTCCAACGTGACCTTGGCCTTGGTCGGACCGTACAGCTCGAGCTCGTCGTCGGCGATCCCGAGCTCGCGCGCGATGTCCACGATCGGGCGCGGCTTGACGGCACGGGCGATCTCGAGGTCGGACGGGAAGCTCATCGGTCTCCTCGGCTGAGCGCGGGCAGGCCGGGCTGGGCGGCGGTCGCGCCGGTCTGCCGGTCGGTGGCCTGGCGTTCGGCGGCGCGGATCAGGTGGGTCAGCAACAGCGCGTTGGTCAGCGGCCCGACCCCGCCCGGAACCGGCGTGATCGCGGACGCCACCTGGCTCGCCGAGGCGAAGTCCACGTCACCCACGATCCGCCCATCGACGACGTTGATGCCGACGTCGACCACGACCGCACCGGGCTTGAGCATCGAGCCCGTCACGAGGCCGGCCCGGCCCGCGGCCACGACCACGATGTCGGCCCGCCGGATGTGCCCGGCCAGGTCGCGCGTCCGGCGGTGGCAGACGGTGACGGTGGCATCCTCCTTGACCAGCAGGAACGCCGCGGGCATGCCGACCACCGCCGAGCGACCGACCACCACCGCGTCGCGCCCCTCGATCTCGATCCCGGAGCGGCGCAGGATCTCGACGGCCGCATGGGCGGTCGCCGGGAGGAAGCCGTCATAGCCAAGGCGGAGCAGCCCGGCGTTGAGCGGGTGGATCCCGTCGATGTCCTTGGCCGGGTCGATCGCATCGATGACGGCCCGCAGCCGGATCGTCCCGGGCAGCGGCATCTGGACGATCACGCCATCGACCGTCGGGTCGTCGTTCAGGTCGCGAACGGTCGCGGTGACCTTGGCTTCGGTCGCCTCGCCCTCGAGCTCCACGAACCCCGCGTCGATCCCGACCTTGTCGCAACCGCGCAGGATCCGCTCGAGGTAGACGGTCGACGGCGCGTCCTTGCCGACGATGACCACCCGCAGGCCGGGCGCCCGGCCCTGGCCGACGGTGAAGGTCGCGACATCCTCCGCGATCGCGGTCCGGATCTCCGCGGCGATCGCTCCACCCTCGAGCAATCGGGCGCCGCCCGGGACCGTCACGCGATCACGCTCGAGCCGGCGCCGGGATCGGATCGCGTGGCTCGCCGCTGCCGACCGCCTCATGGGTCTCTTCAGCCAGGCGCTCAACCTCGTGGAGGAGGCCGTCGATCCGCTCGGCCATCTCGAGTGCGAAGTCCGGGTCGCCCACCGACGGCAGGTTGACCATGACGTTCGCCGCGGCGCCGCGAGCGGCGGCCTCGGCGAGCAGAGCGGCCACGTTCAGGTCGCTGGACGCGTTGACGTTGCTGCGGCCGGCGAGTGCCTCGGTGACGCCGACGAGCTCCGCACAGGCCTCGACCGCGACCAGCGGGACCTCGGCCGCGTGGCGCGCGGCGGCGCGAAGCGCGACGGAGCGAGCCTCACCGAGCTCATCCGTGTCCCGCGGCAGCTTCATCGCGGCGGCGTAGTCGGCGAAGGCCGCGGCGTCCTGGTCCGCGAGCGCCAGGAAGCGATCGGCAAGAGCGTGGCCCGCCTCGGCCGCCCAGGTGAGCAGCTCGGCGTGCTGGGCGTATTTCGGGCGGTCGACGGAGAGGGAGGCGACCATGGCCACCAATGCCGCCCCGAGACTGGCGGCTACGGCCGACGCGCTGCCCCCGCCTGGCACCGGCGCAGCCGATCCGAGGACGGCCACGAACCGATCGACCGTCAGGTCGCGGAACCGAACCGGGTCGGATGGATCCACGGCCGGATTGTACGGTCGTGCCGACACTGTTGGGCCGCCGTTCCGGGAACGCGCGGATCGGCCATCGAGCGCGATGAGGGGGCGCGGTACCGGCGCGCCCCCTCATCGACCTTGGCCCGGCGGACGGAGGGAGGGCGCCGCCGCCGGAGTGGAAACGGGGACTCGACGCCCCGACCGATCAGGGCAGGGCGGCTCCGATCAGGCCGCGCGCGTCCGCAGCGTGTCGTCGAGTCCGGTGACGGTCCACCGGCGCGAGCGGTGCAGGAAGATGAGCGACAGCCGCGCCCGCGGGGTATCGACTTCGAAGAGGGTCCGCGGCCCGGTGATCACCGGATACGCGGCCGCCTCTTCGCGAACGACCGCGAGCCGGATCACCGGCAGTCGCTCGGAGCGCCAGGTGATCTCGCGCGGCCGACCGCTGAACCAGTTGGTGCGAACCTGGACCTCGACCGGGTCGACACGGATGAACGCCATGAGGGTTGCTCCTTTTCTGGGGGCAGATGGAGCTCGTGTCGTCCGGGGCACTCGTCCGACAGAACGTCTGTTCGGTTGTGACGCCCAGACTAGACCGAACAGGTGTTCGATGTCAAGCGTCGTCGAGGGGAATCTGGTCGAGGTCCGCGTCACCTAGGCTGTCACGGGCCGGGGACGACTCTTCGGCATCGACCGGGTCGACGGGCACGCCTCGGGCCCGCCGATCGAGCGGGTTTCGGGGATCGCGCTCGAACGGCGCCGGGAGGCCCGTCCCGAGCAGCCGGGCCCGGGTGACGGCCCGTTCGCCGTAGCGCCGCCGGAGCTGGTCCGCGGCCTCGACCGCGCGCCGTCGCCTCGGTTCCACCGATTCGAACATGGCCAGCTGCTCGCGCTCGCCAAGGTTGGACGCCGTCACCCCGAGGAGCCGCACGCGGATCCCGCGGACCTCCGGCCGGGCGAGCTCGAGCGCGGCCCGGAAGATCGGCTCGGTCAGGTCGGTCGGCTCCGCGAGGGTCCGTTGACGGGTGATCGTGTGGAACCCCGAGTCCCGGATCTTCACGGTCACGGTGCCCGCCCGAACGCCGGCCGATCGGAGACGTCCGGCAACGCCGTCGGCCATCGCCAGCAGCGTCCGCTCGATCACTTCCGGGTCGGAGCTGTCGACGTCGAACGTGTGCTCGTGACCGACCGACTTGGCCGGATCGCCGTCGTGGACCGGATCGGGGTCGATCCCGCGGGCGCGATCGACCAACGAGGCGCCATGCTTGCCGAACCGCCGCACCAGGAGGTCGGGCGGAAGCGCGGCCAGGTCGCCGATGGTCCGCACCGAGTACTCGGCCAGCGCGACGGCGGTCTTCTCGCCGACGCCCCACAGCCGGCCGATCGGCAGCGGCTCGAGGAACTCGGCCTCCTGCCCGAGGGGCACGACCACCAGGCCGTCCGGCTTGCGCAGGTCCGATGCGATCTTGGCGACGAGCTTGGTGCCGGCCACGCCGACCGACGCCGTCAACCCCACCTCCGCCCGGACGGCCGCCTTGATCTGGCGGGCGATCGACGGTCCGTCGCCGAACAACGCGGCCGAACCGGTCACGTCGAGGAACGCCTCGTCGATCGAGATCGGCTCGACCTGCGGCGTGAACCGCCGGAGGACGGCCATGACGTCGCGGCTGGCGGCCTGGTAGCGCCGGCCGTGGACCGGCACGAAGACGCCCTTGGGGCAACGCCGGTACGCCTCGCGGAGGGACATCGCCGAATGGACGCCGAAGGCACGCGCCTCGTAGCTCGCCGCCGACACGACACCGCGGACGTTCTCGCCACCGGGGCCCCCGACGATCACCGGCTTCCCGCGGAGCTCGGGGTGGTCGCGCTGTTCGACCGACGCGAAGAAGGCGTCGAGGTCGACGTGCAGGATCGTCCGCTCGGTCACGGGTTCTATCATCGCCCTCGTGCGTGACAACCGGCTGTCGTGATGGAGCGGCTCGGTCTTCGCGACCTCGGATCGCGGCTGCCCATCTCGCTGCGCGAAGCCCTCTTCCTGTTCATCCTCCTGCGGCTGAGCCTGTCCGTCTACGCCATCCTGGCCACCTTCCTGTTCCAGGTGCCGCCGCCGTGCTTCCACAACGGCGTCGTCGACTGGACGTCGATGCCGGTCCTCTACGCGGACGGGATCGATGCGCGCCTGTTTGGCGTCTGGCAGCGCTGGGACGCCTGCTGGTACCTGCGCATCGCCGAGTTCGGCTATGAGCCGGGCGAACCGGGGACCGCGTTCTTCCCGCTCTACCCGACGGCGATCCGGCTCCTCGGGCCATGGCTGTTCGGCAACCTGACGCTGGCCGCCCTCCTGATCAGCGGCGTCGCCTACGTCGCGGCGATGGCCTTCCTGCATGCGCTGGTCACGAGGGACCTGGACCGCGCGACCGCCGAGCGATCGATGCTCTACCTGTCCGTCTTCCCGACGGCCTTCTTCCTCTTCGCCCCGTTCACCGAATCGCTCTTCCTGGCGCTGGCGCTGGCGGCGATCTACGGAATGCGGACCGGCCGCTACGGCCTGGCCCTTGGGGCGGCCCTGCTGGTGGGACTGACTCGCCCCCAGGGCTTCCTGGTGGCGATCCCCCTCGGTTGGGAGGTCCTCCTGCTGCTCCGCGCCCACCGTTTCGCGCCCGGACATCGGCTGGCGTCCGTGACCGCGCTCGCCGCCTCGATCGCGCCCGCCATCGGGTTCGGGCTCTTCGTGGTCGCCAGCGAGATCGCGACCGGGCTGTCGCCCTTCGATGCCGACCGGCAGCACTGGGGCTACGCCAACGCCGCGCCGTGGGATGTCCTGGGCAACGCCTGGCGCTGGATGCTCGATCCGGCCAATGCCGGCTTTGCCGACATCCAGGCGTTGACCGGCTTCCACCTGGTGCTGATCGCGCTCTTCGTGGCGCTCTTCCTTGTCGGCCTTCGCCGGCTGCCGCTGACCTACTCCTGGTACGTCGCGCCGCAACTGCTCGTGATCACCATGGGCGGGCCCGCGACGCCGCTCCAGTCGGCGTCGCGGTTCATGCTGGCCATGTTCCCGATCTTCGTGGTCCTGGGGCACCTCGGCCGCCATCCCCGCTTCCATACCGGCTGGCTGGTGATGTCGGTGCTCGGTCTTGGCCTGCTCTTCACGGCCATCCTGCTCAACGTGCCAGTAGGCTGACGGAATGGCTGCGGACGATCTCGCCTCCGGTCGCCTCGGCGCGATCTCGGCCGCGGCCCGGCCGCTCCTGTGGTGGCTGCCGGTCCTCGGTCTTGCGCTGGTCCTGTACACGGCCGGCGTCGATCGCAATCCGCCCGGGTTCTACCTCGACGAAGCGTCGATCTCGTACAACGCTTACACGATCTCGATCGACGGCCACGACGAGCACGGCGTCCTCCTGCCGCTGTTCTTCCAGACCTGGGACGCGTCCGTCGCGGTCAACCCGGTCTACGTGTACGTCCTCGCCGCGGTGTTCAAGGTCTTCGGGCCGAGCATCCTGGCGGCCCGCCTCCTGAGCGCCGTCGCCGGGTTCGCCGCGGCGATGCTGCTCGGCCTGGTGGCGGGTCGAGCGACCGGCAACCGGCGGGTCGGCTGGATCGTCGCGGTCAGCGCGCTGCTCACGCCCTGGCTGTTCCAGGCGGGGCGCCTCGTCTTCGAGGTCGCCCTCTTCCCCATCGTCCTCTCGCTGAGCCTGCTGGCGATCGGCCGGGTGGCCAGCAAGCCGAGGTGGGCGACGGCCGAGGTCGTCACGATCGGCGTGCTCCTGGGCCTGCTCACGTACACCTACACGATCGGCCGGTTGCTCGGACCGCTGCTGGCCTTCGGTCTCATCCTGTTCGCCTCCCGGTCGCGGCTGCGCTCGATCGGTGCGACCTGGTTCGTGTTCGGCCTGACGGTCGTTCCGGCATTCGCCTACAACCTGACGACCTCGGGGGCGCTGGGCGCTCGAGCCGGCCTCCTCGGCTATATCGAGCCGGGCATGTCCCCGATCGACATCGGCGCGACCTTCCTCAACCACGCCCTCGCCAACGTCGACCCGCGCACGATGCTCCTGCTGGGCGACCCCAACATCCGCCATCACCTGCCGGTCATGGGCAGCCTCCTGATCGCGACCTTCATCCTCGCGATCGTCGGGCTCGATCGGGTCGCACACGGCGGCTGGCGCGACCCGTGGACGCGGTTCGTGGTCTTCGGGTTGTTCGCCGCGCTCGTCCCCGCATCGCTGACGATCGACGACTTCCACACCCTCCGGCTTATTGCGCTGCCGGTGTTCGGCCTGCTCCTCGCCGGCATCGGCGCCCACTGGCTCGATACCCGATCCCGGGCCCACCGGGTCGCCCTGGCGATCCTCGTGGTCATGACCGTCGGCCAGGCCCTCGTCTTCGGCGTGCAGTTCTGGCGGACCGGACCGGATCGCGGCTATGCCTTCGACGCCGCGTTCCCGGGCGTCTTCGAGGCGGCCCTCTCGACCGGTGCGTCGCCGATCTACCTGCGCGATCGCGGTGACCTGCCCGGTTACATCGAGGCCTACTGGTATGGGGCCCTCCGCGGGAAGGACCGGGCGGCGTTCGTCCGGCTGGCCAGCGACGAGAGCCCGCCG
>Ga0210377_10003967_pt1 | contig 12571 bp, 11 predicted proteins | sample PLM4_65_b1redo_FD_155480 | JGI IMG/M metagenome (GOLD analysis project Ga0210377, IMG submission 155480) | Groundwater sediment microbial communities from an aquifer in East River, Colorado, USA - PLM4_65_b1 redo | ecosystem: Environmental > Terrestrial > Soil > Riparian zone | place: USA: East... | reverse complement strand
TGAGGGGCGCTACGTTCGGCAGGGGCATTCATCAATAGAATATCAAGGTTTCAATCCTCGCCCCTCATCGCTGAGGGGCGCTACAAAGGCTCCGGGGCAAATACAGTGCTGCTTGCGGGTTTCAATCCTCGCCCCTCATCGCTGAGGGGCGCTACCGAAGATCGTGCCATTTGTCGTGAGATCACCAGTGTTTCAATCCTCGCCCCTCATCGCTGAGGGGCGCTACGAAGACTTCGACACCTATTCAGGGGGACTATCCGGTTTCAATCCTCGCCCCTCATCGCTGAGGGGCGCTACCGGGCGACTCCGAATAGTGGGGCTCTTGGGATAGGTTTCAATCCTCGCCCCTCATCGCTGAGGGGCGCTACTTGTGCCGGGCCTCAAGACCTTTGCCCCTTACGGGGTTTCAATCCTCGCCCCTCATCGCTGAGGGGCGCTACGAAAGTAGATCATCTAAACAGCATCTAAATAGTGTTTCAATCCTCGCCCCTCATCGCTGAGGGGCGCTACGAGCGGGGCGTTCACGTTGCCGTGGCCATATCCGGGTTTCAATCCTCGCCCCTCATCGCTGAGGGGCGCTACGTGTCATAGGTATGCGCCGCCAATGCCCTTCCGGGTTTCAATCCTCGCCCCTCATCGCTGAGGGGCGCTACGCCGGAGCCATTCTGATTCAACGTATTATATCGGTTTCAATCCTCGCCCCTCATCGCTGAGGGGCGCTACAAGGATACTATCAACTTCAAGCTGCTGAGGGCGTGTTTCAATCCTCGCCCCTCATCGCTGAGGGGCGCTACGAGTGCGGACTTACTTTCAGACAGCACAGACGGGGTTTCAATCCTCGCCCCTCATCGCTGAGGGGCGCTACCCTATTCTTATCAATATTGCACAAGCTGGAACGGTTTCAATCCTCGCCCCTCATCGCTGAGGGGCGCTACATAAAGACATATGTATTATAGACTTAGGCGTGCTTGTTTCAATCCTCGCCCCTCATCGCTGAGGGGCGCTACTCGATATACGTGAGGTCGCGGCTGTCCGTCATTTTGTTTCAATCCTCGCCCCTCATCGCTGAGGGGCGCTACTCCGCATTTGCGGGGATAGTTCCATCACTGTTGCAGTTTCAATCCTCGCCCCTCATCGCTGAGGGGCGCTACGCACTCGCCGAGGTTGAAGGTGATGCCGACGGAGTTTCAATCCTCGCCCCTCATCGCTGAGGGGCGCTACGCGTCGGTCAAGGGCGTTGTGCCGGTGGTGTTTGTGTTTCAATCCTCGCCCCTCATCGCTGAGGGGCGCTACTGTCACCATTTTTCAGTGACAGTTTTCAAATAGTTAGATGCCCGTTTACGCGAAACGAACACGTACTTGCTTGAGCAAAGCGTCAACACTCGAAACCCTCCACAAAGCTATTGATTTTATTCATCCGCGAACATCCCGGCATTTCACTATCGCAACAGGTCCGCGCTACGCAATAAGCGGCTCATCAAAGAAAACTGTCCTGCTCAAACCGTATGTTTCAACATGCTGTTCTCTCGGTTCCGTCAACCGGTATAATCGCAGATTGTCTTCTTCATCATTGATTTCACGCAAAAGCCTCCGCCGAAGCTCTTCATACTTCATGTCGTCCACCTGACATTCAAAAACCGACTTCTGCACCCGCTGGCCGAAATCCTTGCAGACTTGGGCCACGCGCCGTAGCCGTTTTCTCCCCTTCGCCTCATCGGTGCGAACATCATAGGCAACAATGATCCACATATACCATTTACCTCCTATGAATACAAGAAAGGAGTATAGGCCTCCAGATCACCACGGAGATGCCTTGCAAGAAGCCGCGCCTGAACATGGGGTAGCAAACTGTAAGGAACTTTTTCATCTAGAATGGGATGCTGAAGCTCATCCTGTTTCCTTTTCTGATACGCCACCACGACAGTCTTGCGGCCCTCGTCATTAAGAAGCGTCGCGCCACCCGGCCGCACTTCAAAGTCCTTGGCCGTGATCTGCTTGCGGTTGATAAGAGTAAGTGCAAGCCGGTCCGCGAGCAGCGAGCGGAACTCTTCCATCAAGTCGAGCCCCAATGATGGTCTCCCCGGCCTGAGCGCATGAAGAAAGCCCATCTGCGAATCAAGACCGACACCTTCCACGGCGGAGATACAGTCATGGAGCAGCAACGTGTAGAGAAACGACAGTACTCCGTTGATGGGATCGAGCGGCGGTCTTCTGCTCCGACCGTTCATCTTGAATGTTACCCGAGAGTCTTCCTTCACCATTTTGTCGAAGACGCCAAAGTACGCGTTTGCGGATTCACCTTCAAAACCCCTCACGGCATCAATATCACTCGCGGTTTTTAACTGAAACAAAGCATTGGCAAGGATATCTGACGCTTTATGAAGCGCCGCGATCTCTTCCTGGTTCTCCGTTTCCCTTGCTCCGCGAATCAGCACTTCACGGGAGTTTTTCACTTTTCCCGCAACGATGTTCCGAGCAATCTCCGTGGACCGGTCCTTGTCCCGCACACATTCGAACTGCGCCTGCCTGAGAAGTACATTGCCGCTCGTTTTACCAACCATCCGGCATTTGAACTGGCCATTCCGGTCCAGAATAACCACAGACCTGCCATCGTCAGCGCAACGTCCCATTAGAAAAGGGCTTATCATCACATTTCCCATGGCGACGATCGAGCCGAGGTGATGGAGCGGCACCTGGAGCTGCACCTGTTTTTCCACCTCGACCTTCAGTGTCTCATGGTCAAGATTGACATATGCCCCCTGGGTCATAACGTAGAGCGTGTTCAGGAGTTGTTTCATTTTGCCTCTTTTCTCCCCAATCTCTTCTGTGCTTCAGGAACAGTGAGATAGTTCTCTTTTGAAACAACCTTCTTCCCTGTCTTTTGCTCAAGATCTTTCCGGGCCTTCCCGGCGACTTCCCCGCCCTTGCGCGCGGCATGCTTGCTCTCGTTAAAGCCCTTCGCATCATCAACCCGAGTGATCTCGGTCGTGGCCGCTTCACCCAGCATCGAGAAGATCAACTCAAGGTCGTTCATATGGTCCCGGAGGTTTTCACGCTTCAGACCTTTGACCTTCTTGTGCTTGCCCGGCGTAATACCGAAAGCGGCCTTTGCAATCTCGGCGGTAAGAATCTCAAATTCTCTTTTCTCCCTCACGGCTCGCTTCTTCCACTCATCCGTGAGTTCTTCCCTGATAGCGATACCTCGCATGCGCTTCTCGATCCAGTCGTCGGAGTAGCCCTTTGCCTTATATATCGCGCGTGTCCTTTTCGTGGCAAGCTCCGGGTCTTCTATCTCCTGCACGCGCTCATATCCGACCTTCGCCAGCCAACGTTTGAAAGGCTCAGCCTTGGGGGAAGGTATGGACTGGATGATGCGGAAAACGCCCTCGGTATTGGCACAGTTGACCTGTTGTTTACCACCTTCCGTATCAAGCCAAAGGGGGGTGACAATTTGTCCCCACCCTTTGCCCAACTCCTCGTCGCGCTTGCGCATTTTTTTGATATAGTCAGCTGCATTCGGCGTCTCGGTCAAGACCTCCACAACATCCGCAACTGAAAACCACCACTCCTTGTTGTGCAAGATTCTCCGTATTGTTTTCCCTTTAAAAACCGCTATGCTCGCGTCCACTATTTTCCCCCTTCCAGGTTGTAGTGCCTTACAGCGCGACGAACCTACCAAGAACCCTCACTGCGAACTTGTAAGTAATCCTTAATAGTTGCCATTTCTGTCAGATGCCCTCAAATGATGCCAGCCTAGTTTCCTCTTTCAGTCTCCATCCACGGCGAACAATTCCTTTAACGCCCTTTTATTTTTCGCCGAATTCCCCGACACATGAGGCAAACAAGCTTCCCGGAGCGAACAACCCTCGCACCGCTTGTCATTTACTGGCGGTGGCATATGACGCGCAATAAGCATTTCATGCACAGCAGCAGAAATCTCTCCGACCTTTACCTTCAGCGCCTCGGTGAGCACAACTTCCTTGCGTTCCCGCGAGCCATGCCAGTAGAGGGCGCCTTTATCGACTTTTATGTTGAGCATCTCCTCAAGACAAACAGCCTGCGCGCAAAGCTGCAACTCTTCATGATGCCCTTTCCGATGGCGGCCGGATTTGTACTCCACGGGATAGGGAACTTCGTCGTGGAACTCCACGACATCTGCCCTGCCGGTGAGGTTCAGCCGCTTTGACCAGATAGGCAATGCCCGCTCCACCCGCACTCCCGCCTCAGCCCGCGAAGTCGCCTCATCCACGCGCTCATGCACGTCGCGTCCGCGCATGGTGTAAACGTTCTCGTCCCACACATGCTCCAGATGGATCAGAGCGCACTGACGAGGGCAGTAGCTGTAGTGCTCCAGGGCGGAGACAATGACGGGGTCAGCGGAAGAATTTTCACTCACGGTTCTATCCTCTGCCTATTGGTATCAAAACACATTCTCTTCCGGCCACACTTTAACTTCAACACCAGACGGCATATTTTCTTTGTTGACGTCAATCTTGTAATCATCCTTGCTCCGTGGCAGTTCCGCATTTTTCGTCACTGTTACACGGTCGAACAGCCGCCCAGACAGATCGTTGCCCAAATGACTGGTATGCTTGAATATAACCAGCTTCCGTGGATTCATTTCTCCCCTTGCAGCTGCACGGTCATGTTCAAAGGCATTTATCAGGGATTTCCATAGTAGTTTAAGGTCTTCCTCGGAAAACTTGGTTTTTGCTGCATCAATGGCTGAAACAAATCCGTGCATTCTGTAAAGCGCATACGGAACCGTTGTCTTTCTTCCGAAAGTTGAAGCGTACTCCCTGCCTTCCTGTTTTTTGGCATCTTCTTCTGTTGTCACGGCGCAACGTGTTATGGAATGTTCTGCCTGAAATATACGATCTGCAGAACGTGAAAACGTAAATTGTACAGGGCCTCTGACCGTACCGGCACCTTTATCACCAGTTGAGAGGACAGCACCAAATGTCCTGATATCAAAATATTTTTCAGCAAGGTTTTCCTGCCGACTACGGATTGTATCTCCGGATGCAGAATCAATCACCCTGTTCAAAACTTGCTCCTGCCTGATGAAAATATCGAAAGGCGCCTTTAATTCTTTTTCCAACATTACATAGTTTCTGACCTTCCTCTTTATGCACACATCCGTAACCAACCCGTGTTGATCCTCGGCATCCGCTCTGGGTAGGTTCACCTGATCCGGATCGCCATTGGGATTGCCGTCTTTTACGTCAAACAAAAATACAAAATCATACCTATTCTTGATCGCTTCACTCATTTGCTGCCTCCTTATTTTGATTTAGGTTTTATATTCGCAAACTGCGCCTGTTTTTGATGATAGTATCCGATGGCAAACTGCCCCTGCTCCTCCAGAAGAAATATCGCGGGGAACTTCTGTATATCAACATCTTTACAAAGTTCCTGCAGCTCTTTGTCCAGAGTGACCGCCAATCCTGGCTTATCGCTCTTCAGCTTCGTAAAATGCTTTGAATTCAAGTTAAAGAGTCTTCCGAATGCGGACGCGGGCGAGGTCATTGCATAGGTAAAGTACTTCTCCCGAATCCCTGCGTTCTTGTCTCCTAACGCCGCATACTGAACACTCTCCATTTTTGCGAAAATCTGGCCGCAAACGTAGGCAATCGGCCTGTCACCCTGTACCTCTTTTACCGTGATCATAAAACTACCTCCTTTTTTGTTCCGGTTTAGAATGAGTTTGATTAGTGCGGCACGCTCGGCTGTTACACCGTATTTATCCAAACGAGCGCGTTGCAGGACTCTCGTCAGTATCCATAAAGGAATTGCCCCGTTCTGCAGTGCCGCCTTCCAAAGGCTACTTGCGACTCTGGCAGTTGCGGTATCATCCTTGTCGAAACTGCCGTCGCTGTTCTTTCTCTGGCAGCTTCTTGCCAGATCGTACAGCGGCGAATAATGCATTATTACCTTCTCCAGGTCAAAGTCATATTTATCGATGGCGATATCCCTGAACCATAGCGCGATAGAAGTTCTGAAATCACCCAGGCTGGTTTCTATCCAGTCTCGTACCGCTATCCGTGCGGCTGCTCCTGATAGGGTGCAGGAGTAAAATCGTTCCGGTTCAAGATAACGAGCTTCTTTATCCTTTCCTGACGAAAGGGACTCAATCATCTTTGCAACATCAGCGGCAATCGGTGCTTCGAGTTGGTCGATATCATCCAAAGCCTGATTATTGCGTGTCCAGAAGACCATCGCGGTATCGGAACCAAAGTTCTTTCGATTGGTATAACGGAATTGGGGCTTTGTTTTTCCCTTTTTGTCCGCAACAGGAATTTCGTGACCAGACGACAGAAGCCAGTTCAGACCTTCCACATATGTTCGTGCGCAATTGGTGCAAACCGATGAGTTTTTGTTGCCTTGCAATTCATATGATTCAAAGGCATTTTCGTTGTATGAGACAAGCGCGCATCCACTTGATTGACCATCGGGAACTTTTTTAATCATCCCATGAGGGATGTCCTCAACCGGATAATCGTTCTTCCCGCATATAGAACATTGTCTTGTTGCACCTGACAGCAGCTCCCTTTGAAGCGATTCATACTTTGCGATGATCGCACTGAGAACTTCAGGCTTTTCATGGATACGAACCGCTTCCTCCTGCACCCTGAATCCTATATTGCCAGTGATCTTTTTTTTTATCTGTTTGTCATCAGTTGCAGCAATTGATTCAAACTGTTCTAATGCTTTATCGAGACCGGCTGCTTTATTGTGACGGTAGAAGGCAATTACCGGAGTTAGCTCCTGCAAATGCTGATAGTCAGTGATTTTATCCAAGAATAATTGATGTTTCTTTTTAGAGGGGTCGCCACCATAACAAAGGACTTCTTCCGGTTTATCGAGCAAAAGCCGCGCTTTTCCTTTTTTTGCAGTAATCGCTTCAGCTGTCGTCTGCTTGACGTCAATAAACAGAAGTCGCTGAAAACAGCCATCCCCGTTGATAACAAGCTCCATGGAGATTGGTTCGGGTTTGAGCGCATTGCACGCATTTCCATCCTTCCCAGCACGCAGCGTTTTACCCAGCTCACTCAATTCCTTGATCATAGTTCCGCCTCCACTTCTTCCCGATGGTTGAAAGCATAGATCAAGGAGGACACTTCACTGTCTATCGGCGGACGTAAATGAGAAGACCGCATCATCTGCTCATTTTCATGAACTTCACAATTCAGAACACCACCTCGAATCGCCACATCATGAAAGAACAGTGGTTCCGGCTTGCCGTTCGCATCATAGAAAATATCAAACAGCATACTGCCGATAGGGATCGTTTCCTGAATCGATTGTTCAGTTCCATCCGGTTTCATAAACTCGGCAGAGAACTCGCGCGTTCCCAGGTACGGTCTGCGCCAGCACTGCCCTTTTTTGACCCTGCGAGGGAAAATCCCCTCTCGCCCCTCTGCCATCCCAACATACTTTTCAAACGCTTTCTTATCGGGAGCGTTAGACATGAAGATTGACGCTTCGATGATGTATTCCACATCCCGTAAGATTACACTGTTGCGCTGGGCGCGTTTTTCTTCGATGATGATCGGATTGCGCCCCTGTTTGGAGTTGATCTCGTTGCGTTTGATCGTAGTAAAACGCACTGGATTCAGAACGATAATTCGCCGCACATACCATTGAAATTCCGGTTTCCAGAGTATGGAATCGAGAATCCCCCGCGCTGCCGACGGTGTCATGCACGGATACGTCATCCGTTCCACCTTCAAATCAGGCCTGGTAAAACAGGCGAAATCTCCTTTCACCTTTACTCTCACTATTCGGTCATCGAGCATTTGCGCCTCCTGTCTCATACCACATAGTTATCCGCCTCCATCGGGGCCACGGAAACGCCCGTAGCCGGATCGTAGTTGCCGTACCAAACCTTGAAGCCTTGCGGCATTATCTTGACATCGTCCCTATTCCGGAAAATGAAGTTTTCGTAGACCTGCACCGTGTAGGGCTGCATGTTTCGATAATCATCCCGCGACAAAAACTCCTTATATTGTAACGAATGCAGCAATTGCCTGCTTTCTTCGTTGTAGTTATATATGAAAATCCCTTCCGAGCCGTCTTTTATGATGTGATAGATGTCGTTCACTGTTTCGAAATTGAACTCCTTGCGGGCATTGTTTATTCCGTATTTGTCTGGTTCGACGTAAAGATCCACAACATCAGCATAATATTTTTCGAATACGTCATGCCTGTAGAGCTGGCTTTTATCGGCCCTGATCAATTCTTCCGCGTACCCGGCGCAGGCGGCATAAGTCTTGTCCGGATACTTAGCATCCTGCAACTTGAAGAGAAACACCTTGCCGTAACCGATCAGGTTGCCCTCGCGATTGCAGCGTCCGGCAGCTTGTATAACCGCCTCCAGCGGCGCCATTGCCCGAAACAGCACAGGAAAGTCAAAATCAACGCCCGCTTCAATAAGCTGTGTGGAAATAACCAGAATATTCTTCTTTCCTGCCAGATCAGCCTTGATTTTTTTGACCACCTCTTTTCGATGGGCTGGACACATCGACGTTGACAAATGGTATCTGTGTTCCCAATTGCCAAGGGCTGTAATATTGTTATGAAACTCAAGAGCAGCCTTCTTCGTATTAAAAATGACGAGAGTTGAACCATCATTCTCTACTACCGCCTCTGATAATCGGCCGTAATCCACGGGTGCCAAATCTTCCAGCAGGTGGTATTCAACACGCCTCGTCTTGTCATAAAGAGCCCCCGGTTCCGCGATCAATGGGCATATCGAATTTATGCCGTCAAACCTTGGTCTTTTTTCAAAGGCAGGTTGAGTGGCAGTGCAGAACAGAAACGATGACCTCATAACTGCCTGAACATCCATAAGCATTTGCAAGGTCGGCACTATCACTTCCTTGGGGAGTGACTGCACCTCATCAAAGATGACAACCGATTCAGCAATATTGTGAACCTTACGACATTTAGACGGTTTGTTGCTAAACAGGGATTCAAAGAATTGCACCGTGGTCGTCACAATAATTGGATAATCCCAGTTCTCGCAAGCCAGTTGCTTTCGTTTTTGGTCTGGTGCTAAATCCTCTTGTTTATCTCCACCATCTTTATTCTCTTCGTTATAAGAAGAATGATGCTCAAGAACCCATTCCTCGCCCAAGATTCTTTTCAGATCCTGGGCAGTCTGGTCGATGATGTTAATATACGGAAGAACGATTATTATCCGTTTTAAATCATTCTGTTTAGCGTGTTTCAACGCCCAAGCTAAGGATGTCAGCGTTTTCCCCATGCCGGTTGGAAGCGCTAACGAATAAAAACCGATGGGCAATAAAGCCTTGCTGACAGCCTGTTCACGCGCCTTATTACGCAACTGGTTGATTTCACCTTCTTTCGATTTCACGGAATATTCCAATTCCAGTTTGTCGATCATCATGTCAATAGGCAACACAAATTCAGGACGCATTGCCGATTTTGCTGGTTCGAAATGCTCTTCCGTAGAAAGCCAATCGCTATCAGTCAGCGAACTATAAAGGTATCTGACAAATATTTCCCTCTGAAGCCCATTGCCAAAAGATATGGCCTTCAGTGATTTGAAACTGGACTCTTCAATACCGACATCCTCTAAATAACTTTTCACGACGCCATTGAAATCAGGAACATCATCGTGAGTATATGGGTTTGTGTCGCTCTTCCATGCAGCATTGTCTGGCATTCCCTTATGGTGCCCATCAATTGCTATTGATGCTTCATGAATTTTGAATTTACTCGCATATCCGGCCCCCCACGAAGCATGAGGAACGCTTCCGCGTCGCCCCCCGTTTATGAGATAATTTTGGAACGCCGGTTGATACTTGCCTAAGTCATGCAACAGCCCTGTCATTTTAAACAAAGGTTTATAGATTTCTTCACATGCAAAGGATTCCGCAAGCTGCGCGGTTTGTCTCAGATGCTTTGTTAATCGGTGCTTTTCTTTAAGGTCGTTTTCTGAATGCGCATACCATTCTGACATTATTCAGCTCCATACAGTTCTAATATGAACGCCTAATCAATCCACCACATCACTCTGCTAGTCCGTCAGCCCGGCTACTTGCCTTATTCGTGATCAAACCGCTTGATATCAGCCTTTCAATACCTTTATGCCCTTATCCTACCAAATGCCAGGCTCAAAACGTGAGCCTCTAAACAACCTAGCCTATTATTTTTTCTTGCCTCGCCCGGCTCTTGTATGTATTATTTCCCGGGCCGCATCATTCTTATAGCTCAACCGTGCACGTTCCAGGTGGTCTTTCACCTCGGCCCGCAGAGCTTCCGGCGCGATGACCTCCACCTCTGGCCCATGCCTCATGATGTCCATGACAAGCTCACGGTGATCCGCATACGGGACCTCAAGAACGTAATGCTCGCCGTCGAACCTGCCCTTCTGCTCCGGATGCCACGTTTCATCAGCCACCCAGCGGCTGCGTTCCGGCGTAAAGCGCAATACAGCTGTGTGCTTGGGCTTGCCTGCGAAGATGCCGAAGGCGGAAGCGAAATGCTCATTGAGTTTTGATTCGGATATTTCCTTGGCGAGTTTATCGAGAACCTGTACATGCCTGAGTCGGTCAACGGAAAAACTCCTGAGCGCCTGTTTGGTGTGGTCCCACGCGTCGAGGTACCAGTTGTCCCGGTAGTGCGCCAGTCGCTGGGGGGAAACCACTCGCTCGGTTGTCTTGTTGTCAGCACGGCCATGGTAAATGATGTTCAGGCGTTTGCGTCGGAGAACGGCGTCCGCCACAACGGGGAAGTGCTCGGGATCGACACGCCGGGAAGCCATGCTCAAAATGCGGATGCGGCTGGTAATGTCGCCCTGTGAAGCGTCCCTTGACCTTAGCATTCGCTCGATGCGTTCACGCAACGGCATCAGATGGCTGTCGAGCAGGCCAGGCTGTATCTCGCTGAGCAGGCGATGAACGGTCAAGAGCGCGTAAAGCTCGGAGGCATTGAACCACAGACCGGGGAGTTCATAGGGATGCTCGCCTGCCGACACATAATGGTAGCCTTCGGCACAGCGATCATACTCGATGGGCGCTCCCAAGCAGTCCCGCATGTAGCGAATGACCCGGTTGACTGTGGCCCGGGAGCATTCAAGCCGTTCCTGCAAAACTGCGTGAGGCACCGAATAGCGTGAGTGGTTGAGAACTCTATGCAGACAGTAGATGCGGTCGAAAAGATCCATACAGCTCCCTTCGCACGGTGCAGATGAAACAGGCTATTCTCCAGAAATGTTACAGGACGGGATGAAACGACTATAGTCCAGACGGGCGAAAAACTCAAGATGAGATTGATGGAAATGTATCGCAGGACCTTGCATACAATAATTGACAGCGTTCGATAAAAGCGGTAAGTTGATCACCATGAAGACTGCCGTCGAGCTCTACAGGCTTTTACCGAGGACCAATTGCGGCAAGTGCGGTCTCCCAAGCTGCTTTGGCTTCGCCGCGAAGCTTGCTACTCACCAGGCCGTGCCGGCTGATTGTCCAGAAATGGCGGATGCTGCGCGTGAAGTCCTCAGGGAGACCGGTGAGGAACAGCATGGCTCGCCCGGCACCGTCTATGAGCAGGCACTCGCATTCTTGCAGCCTAAAATTCAAGCATTGGATTTTGAGAAGGTAGCGGCCCTTTTCAACGCCGACATCCGCGGGCACGAGGAGCTTGAGATCCGTTTCCTGAACGAAAATTATGTCATCACGAAGGAGAAGATTCTGGATTCCAGCGGTAAGGAACCGCGCCCATGGATATCGATCCTCATCTACAACCATCTTTGCATGCCCGATCCGCCTCCATTGGCAGGAGAATGGATCACCTTCGGCTCGGTGCCTGCATCTCACGCAAAGGACAAGGCCTGGGCCGGCCACGTGGAGGAAGTGATCGCGAAACATTTTACCGGAAAGGTGGATGCGCTCAAGGCCGCCTGCGAGCGGCTCGGCGGAGTTACCGCGAACGCTCAGGGGAACCACGACGCAGCCTATGCATTCCGCTTCTTCCCTAACTATCCCGCGCTGCTGCTGTTCTATGATGCCGTTCCTGGTGAAGATTTTCCCGCGCAATGCAGACTGCTTCTGGACAAGACCGCGCCGCGTTATCTGGACATCGAATCGATCGTCGTACTGGGAGAGGAGTTTGCGAGCCGCCTGACGGCGTGATGCGTAGGGAGTCAGGAGTTGGGAGTTCGGAGTACGCAGCTATAGGGATTTCATAAGCCCGCTCAGCATTTTCGATATTTCCGTGCAGAACATTCTCGATTGTTTTTTCGTTTCTTCATCAAAATAGGATTGCCTGTAAGATATTTCACTGATCGCAACGCATTCTCTCGTTGATCTTCGCGCTATTTTTACATATTGATTAAACTCTGGCTTGCTCCCGCCGCTGCCTTCGGCAATGTTCAGGCATATCGATGTCGCAGCTCTTTTGAACTGATCGGTAAGGGAAAAGAGTTCTTCTTTTGGAAATGTTTTAGTAACCCTATAGACAAAATCAACATATTCCAACGCTCGTTGATAAACCTTCAGGTTTTCAAAATCAAAAAGCTCGTCACGCATTTTCCCTCCCGGTT
>Ga0210377_10003966_pt1 | contig 12577 bp, 9 predicted proteins | sample PLM4_65_b1redo_FD_155480 | JGI IMG/M metagenome (GOLD analysis project Ga0210377, IMG submission 155480) | Groundwater sediment microbial communities from an aquifer in East River, Colorado, USA - PLM4_65_b1 redo | ecosystem: Environmental > Terrestrial > Soil > Riparian zone | place: USA: East... | reverse complement strand
CATCACGCTCGGGTTGGGCGACAAGGCCGTGAAGGTTGGAGAAGAGATCTGCCTTTTCCGCCACGACAAGAAGTTCTTCAACCCGAACGTCTTCGCGGTTGCGATCAAGGCCTCCGAGGCGGGCGACGCTGCGGCCAGGAAGATCGATGCCGTGAAGAATTCAGAGATCGACCGCGTGGGACAGAAGCTCCGCGTCGACGCCATTGCCGTGACCGATGAGGGTGGCGATGCCGCGAAGTTCGCGTCCGTGGTGAAGCAGGTCGTGGACGGCGCCCCGGGCGTGCCGATCATTCTGGTCAGCAAAGATCCCGCGATCATCACCGCCGGCATCGCTCACTGCGCCGACAAGCGGCCGCTCATCTACGCCGCGACGGCGGATAACGCCGAGGCCATGGCGAAGATCGCCAAGGAAAAGAAGGCCTCCCTTGCCATAGCGGCCGACGGGCTCGACGCGCTTACCGCGCTCTCCGAGAAGGTAAAGGCCATGGGTGTTGACGATCTGGTCCTTGATTCCGGGGCACGCAAGGTCAAGGACATGATCGAGCACTACACCATCATCCGCCGCGCCGCCATCAAGAAGAACTTCAAGCCGCTCGGCTATCCCATCATCGCCTTTGCCGGCCGCGACAACGCTGTCTCGGAGACCATGGCCGCCGCCATCGGGACGATGAAGTACGCGTCCATCATCATTCTGAACAACGTGGAAAAGTGGAAAATGCTGGCGCTCCTGTCGCTGCGCCAGAACATCTACACCGACCCGCAGGTGCCGATGCAGGTGGCTCAGAACGTCTACAAGGTCGGCGATGCCAAGGAAACATCTCCGCTGATGATCACGACCAACTTCTCGCTCTCTTACTTCATCGTGCGGGGCGAGGTCGAGAACAGCAAGGTCCCCGCCTGGCTCGCGGTCATGGACAACGAAGGGCTCTCCGTGCTCACGGCCTGGGCGGCCGGCAAGTTTACGGCAGGCAAGATCGCCGCATTCATCACCGAGAGCGGTGTGGAAAAGACCATCAAGCACAAGGAGCTCATCATCCCCGGCTACGTCGCCATCCTGTCGGGCGCGCTGGAAGAAAAGCTCCCGGGCTGGAAGATCACCGTGGGGCCGCGCGAGGCGAACGGTTTGCCGAGCTTCCTGAAGGGAAGAGCGTAAAGGAACTGCATTTACCGCAGAGGACGCAGAGAGCGCTGAGGAGAACCCGAAGCGGCTCAGGCATTCCTCCGCGATCTCCGCGATCTCCGCGGTGAAATCTGTATTCAAGGAGCTGCACAATGTCAAAAGTCATTGCCACTGGTGCCATTCTGGGTTCACACTATTACGTGAAACAGGCCGAAGCCCTCGTCGAGAAGGCCATTTCCGAAAAGGGCGCGGATTTCAAGTTTGAGTTCCCTGATACGGCATACTTCCTGCCCCAGATGTTTGCCATGACGGGCTTCGAGGTCAAGACCGTAGGCGACATGAGGACGGCCCTCGAAAAGAATGTGAAACCGCTGGTGACGGCCGCGCCGGTCGATCATCTCTATACCCCCTACCTGGGAGAGGCGCTGGACGCCGGCATGGCGACCCTGTTCGCCCAGGAAATGATCATGGCCATCCGGTACATCTACGGCCAGGAACCGGTGAAGGACGATTCCATCGGGCTCACCTATAATGGCTTCATTTCGGACACGATCCTCAGGAACCTGGGTGTGCAGCTCGTGGACGGGTCCATGCCGGGATACGTCTGCATCATCGGCGCGGCGAATGACGATGACCATGCGTTCGAGATCGCCCGGGACCTCCAGCAGAAGAACATCCTCACTCTCATGTGCGGCAATGTGAACGGCGACAGCATGACCAAGCAGCTCCTCCGCAAGGGCGTGCAACTCGGCTGGGACACCCGCCTTGTTCCTCTCGGCCCCGAGGTGGAGCATGCCATCTACGCCCTGAACTGGGCGGCGCGGGCCGGGATCACTTTCGGCGGCATGAAGGGCGGCGACTATAAAAAGATCCTCAAGTACTCCAAGGACAAGGTGTTCGCCTTCGCCATGGTGCTCGGCCCCCTGAACGACAGGATCTGGACCACGGGCGCGGGCGCCATCAACATGGGCTTCCCCGCCATCGCGAACACGGACATCCCGACCATCCATCCTACCGGCGTTACCATCTACGAGGAGGTCGAGAAGGAACTCGATCCCAAGAAGATCGTGGAGCGGTGCATCGAAGTGCGCGGCCTCAAGATCACGGTCTCCAAGCCCCCGATCCCGGTGGCCTTCGGCCCTGCCTTCGAGGGCGAGCGCATCCGCAAGGAAGACATGCACATCGAGATGGGTGGGCAGCGCACGCCGGCCTTCGAGTGGCTCCGCACGGTGGACCTGGACAAGGTGGAGGACGGCAAGGTGACGATCGTCGGCACCGACGCCGAAGAGCGCTACAAGAAGGGCGGTCAGATGCCGCTGGCCGTCGTCATCGAGGTCGCCGGCCGCAAGATGCAGAAGGACTTCGAGCCGGTGCTGGAGCGCAAGATCCACCACTTCGTCAACGAGGCGCAGGGCATCTGGCATATGGGCCAGCGCGACCAGAACTGGTTCCGCGTCAGCAAGGCGGCTCTGAACGAGGGCTACGTTCTGCGCCATTTCGGCGACATCCTGACCACCCAGCTCAAGCATAAGTTCGCCAACATCGTGGACAAGGCCCAGGTGACGCTGTACGTGGACGAAGCCGATGTCAAAAAGGTGCATGCCGAGGCGCTGAAGGCATATCATGAGCGCGACGTCCGCCTGGCGTCCATGACGGACGAGTCCGTTGACACCTTCTATTCCTGCCTCCTCTGCCAGAGCTTTGCACCGAACCATGTGTGTGTGGTCTCGCCCGAGCGGCTTGGACTCTGCGGCGCCTACAACTGGCTCGATGCCAAGGCGGCCTATGAGATCGACCCGAACGGCGCGAACCAGCCCGTCCTGAAGGGTGATGTTCTCGACGCGGTCAAGGGCCGCTGGAAGGGTGTGGACGAATTTGTTTACACAAACTCACACCAGGCGCTTGAGTATTTCAACGCATACAGCATCATGGATGCGCCCATGACCTCCTGCGGCTGCTTTGAGTGCATCATGGCCATCGTGCCCGAAGCGAACGGCGTGATGATCGTGAACCGGGGCTTTACCGGCATGACGCCGATCGGCATGAAGTTCTCGACGCTCGCCGGCACGGTCGGCGGCGGCGCGCAGACACCGGGCTTCATGGGCATCGGACGGTTCTTCCTCACCAGCAAAAAGTTCCTCTTCGCTGACGGAGGGTTCAAGCGCGTTGTCTGGATGACCAAGAACCTGAAGGAGTCCTTTGCCGAGGAGTTCAAGAAGCGGGCGATAGAAGAGGGCATTCCCGATCTGATCGACCGCATCGCCGACGAGACGGTGGCCGAGGATGCCGAGAAGCTGGTGGCGTTCCTCACGGAAAAACAGCACCCGGCGCTCACGATGGACTCGATGTTCTAACACAGGAGAAGGGGTCCTGACTCTTCACGGAGCCTTCAGGCCGTAACTACGAGCCGCCGAATTATTTTCTGGCGGCTCTTTTTTTCATTGCCGGAACAGCGTGCCGGAGCAGGAAACGCCGGGAACGATCGCGCATCAAAGATAATGGAACCAGAAACGTCAAAATGATGAATCCAGGAGCGAGCGCATTCCCCGTAGCTTGCTGCATCAATGAAAAGCTGATGAAGGCGCTGATATGCTACTAACAGCTATTCAAGATTCAATATTTGAATCTATTTTCATTCCAAGGAGGACAGGATATGTCATTTGATGCAACGAAGTTGGCTGACTGGCAGATTTCTGAAGAAGCGGAAAAGAACATGCCCACGCCGGAAGCGTGGCGCGAGAAACTGGGTCTGCAAAAGGACGAGATGCTGCCCATGGGCCGCCTGTCCAAGATCGACTTTCTCAAGGTCAACGAACGTCTCAAAAATAAGCCCGACGGCAAGTATATCGAGGTAACCGCTATCACCCCGACCCCTCTGGGCGAAGGCAAAAGCACTACTTCGTGCGGTTTGATGGAGGGTCTCGGCAAACGAGGCGTGAACGTCGGCGGCGCGCTGCGCCAGCCATCCGGCGGTCCCACTATGAATGTGAAGGGCACTGCCGCGGGCGGCGGCAACTCTTTGCTGATCCCCATGACCGAGTTTTCACTGGGCCTCACCGGCGACATCAACGACATCATGAACTCCCACAACCTGGCCATGGTGGCGATGACCTCCCGGATGCAGCACGAGCGCAACTATAACGACGAGCAGCTGGCCCGTCTCACGAAGATGAGGCGCCTCGACATAGACCCCACACGGGTGGAGATGGGGTGGATCATTGACTTCTGCGCACAGAGCCTCCGCAATATCATCATCGGCATCGGCGGACGAACGGACGGCTTCATGATGCAGTCCAAGTTCGGTATCGCGGTCGGGTCCGAGTGCATGGCCATCCTGTCCATAGCCAAGGACCTCGCTGACCTGAAACAGCGCCTGAACCACATCACCGTTGCCTTCGACAAAAGCGGCAAACCAGTTACAACGGGTGATCTGGAAGTCGGCAATGCCATGGCTGCCTTCATGCGCAATACTATAAATCCCACCCTCATGTGTACTGCTGAATACAACCCCTGCCTGGTACATGCCGGGCCGTTCGCCAATATCGCCGTCGGCCAGTCATCCATCATCGCCGACCGGGTCGGCCTGAAGCTGTTCGACTACCACGTGACCGAGTCCGGCTTTGCCGCGGACATCGGCTTTGAAAAATTCTGGAACGTCAAGTCCCGTTTCAGCGGCCTGAAACCTCACGTGTCGGTGCTCACTACCACCGTCCGCGCCCTGAAGATGCATGGCGGCGGCCCCAAGGTCGTGGCCGGCAAGGCCCTGCCCGAAGAGTACACCAAGGAGAATGTGGGCCTGGTTGAAAAAGGCTGCGCCAACATGGTCCACATGATCAACGTCATCCGCAAGTCCGGCATAAACCCCGTGGTCTGCGTCAACCGTTTTTACACCGATACGAACGCCGAAGTGGCCGCAGTAAAGAAGGCGGCCGAAGCAGCCGGCGCCCGCTGCGCGGAATCCCAGCATTGGCTCAAAGGCGGCGACGGGGCGCTGGAACTGGCCGATGCGGTCATCGACGCCTGCAACGAGAAGACCGACTTCAAGTTCCTCTACCCGCTTGAGATGAAGCTGCGTGACCGGGTGGCGAAAATCGCCAAGGAAGTGTACGGCGCGGACGGCGTTTCCTGGTCGCCCGAAGCGGAAGCCAAGGCCAAGATGCTGGAAAACGATCCCCAGTACGCCGACTACGCCACCATGATGGTAAAGACCCATCTGAGTCTCACCCATGATCCGACCCTCAAGGGAGTGCCCAAGGGCTGGACGCTGCCCATCAGGGATGTGTTGATCTACTCGGGAGCCAAGTTCCTGTGCCCATGCGCGGGGGCGATCAGCCTCATGCCGGGAACGAGTTCCAACCCGGCATTCCGTCGCGTGGACGTGGATGTAAACACCGGCCAGGTCTCAGGACTGTTTTAAGAAGTATCATTGGTCGCTCGCTAACCCCGCAGCAAGCTACGGGGAGTGAGCACGCCCCTTGTTTCAACGTTCAGTGTTCAATGAAAAAGGCCCGTGCCGGAATTCCGGTACGGGCCTTTGTTTTTGAAATGATAGACGATCAGGAAGTGCTTTTAGAAACCAGACGTTTGTGATAGAGTTGTCCGGTGAGAAGTTCTTCCTCACGACTGAGGCTCAGGAGGCGGCATGAGCATGACTGCAAAGTTCAAGGACGCATTTTCCCGGGTCAGGAGCAACCTGACCAGTCTCGACAGGCAGCCGCTCAGTAAGGCCGCGCTGGTCATCATCCTGTTCCTCGATATCTTCATTCTCACCGCGATCTTCAACGGCCTCGATGAGCATACCCGCCAGCTGACCTCTCCCGATGACCGCATTCCTTATACCTGCCGGGAGATCGTGATCAACAATCGCTGGAATGCCACGAACCGGATAGACAACCTCTCGCAGATCGTCATTTCGCACAGTACCCGTTATTACCCGGTCGAGGAGAAGAAGAAGGACCGGCATCCGGTCTGCGCACCCTATCTGGACCTGCTCGACCAGATCAAGAACGACAAGACGCTGACGCTGGCCTTCGAGGACCGCGCCAAATTTGTTCAGGAAGCCAGAGATCTTCAAAGGGAGATCGGCAATCTGAAGGGCGCCTACGACACATCGCTTCTCGAGACCATCGCCCAACAAAAGCAGGGTCAGGCGCATGTCCAGACCTTGCAGAAGGACATCCGGAAAAAAACGGACGCGCTCGACACCCTGCAGGGCCAGATCGTTGCCCTGGACCAGAGGATCAATGGTAATGAAAAGATCAAGCTGCTTTGGGAGCGGCTTGAGGGCCTTTCGGACAGGGACCGGGATACGCTGAAAGCCGACCTGCGGTCCATGTACTTCTGGCACCCGGTCAAGCGGCTCGGCATGCAGATGCTCTTCCTGCTCCCGCTCTTCGCGGTCTTCTACGCATGGAACAATGCAAGCATCAGGAAGAACCGCGGCATTCAGGCGCTCGTCTCCTCTCATCTTCTCGTCGTTTCGTTCATTCCCATCTTCTTCAAGATCATCGAGACCGTCTACGACATCATCCCGAAGAAGCTGCTGAAGAAGCTCATGGACCTGCTGGAATCCCTCAAGCTGGTGGCTGTCTGGCACTACCTCGTCATTGCCGTTGCCGTGGCTGCCGCGCTTTTCCTTATCTATATTTTCCAGAAGAAGCTCTTCTCCCGGGAGAAGCTGATCGAGCGGAGGATCGCGAAGGGACAATGCCAGGAGTGCGGCAAGCACCTGCCTGCCGGATCGGCAGCCTGCCCGTTCTGCGGATTTGCACAGTTCAGGGCATGCAACAGCTGCGGCAAACCGACATTGGTTTACGGGAAGTATTGCCGGGAATGCGGGAAAGGGCAATAGGGCGGGCAATGGAGATAAGATCTGTTGTATCAACTACGTTATGGAAATGACATGAAAGTAGACGGGATCCTCCTCAGCCTTCTCCAGATGGCAGGCGCAGCGACCCTCGGGCTGGGTTTACACATTAGTATGGAGCCCGCTGCTAAAAGCGTGTCCAGCGAATTGCACCGGTCATCGAGATAAAGCCAGTTCCGCTCATCGGGTCGAGCGGTTGAGCCGCTCTCCCGGGCGTTAGACCACAATCCAAAGGATAACACGATGAATCAGAAAGAAGTCGAAATATCAGAAAAGCATTTTCGCATGAAATATGAGCACCTTGGTGAGCAAGAAAAGCATGTTGCTCATCATCTTGCCGAAAGAACCCACATAGCGAGAAACGTCGCTCAAGACTTTTCTGAGCAACTGATGTTTGGCCAGAGGCTGGCTGACAAAGTCGCTACCTTTGGAGGTTCCTGGACTTTCATATCGATCTTTGCGGTTGTCCTGATTACCTGGGTTCTCCTGAACTCGTTTGTTCTGATCAGGTACCAGGAGTCATTCGATCCCTATCCGTACATTCTGCTGAATCTGTTTTTATCCATGCTTGCCGCTCTTCAAGCTCCGATAATCCTAATGTCTCAAAACCGCCAGGCCCATAAGGATCGCATGAGTGCGGAGCATGATTACGAAGTCAACTTGAAGGCGGAGCTGGAAATAATGACGCTTCATGAGAAAATAGATATACTGAGGGAGAAGCAATGGAGTGAACTCATTTCAATTCAACAGGAACAGCTCAGGCTTCTAGGCCAATTAATTAAAGACCTAAAGAAAAATCGGTGAATCGCGGTCTAACGAATCGCTCAAGAGGGACGCGGCAAAAATCGCCCACCTCGACTTCTCGTACACGTGCAAGTTACAAACCGTACGCGATGATAATTTTGTCTGATTGAAATTGCGGGATAGTAGGTGACGCTGAGCTCCAATCGGTATGCACGAAGGCCCCTGGCGGTACCCCGGCACGGGCCTTTGCTCTTGTCTAACCCCGTGTGATGTTATATAGTAGAACCTGATATGAAGGCCTGCCATAAATGCCGGAAGGAATTGTCCATCGGCCGGGAGGTCGGGCGCAAGGACGAGTGCCCGCATTGCCACGCCGATCTTCGCTGCTGTCTGAACTGCAAGTTCTACGACCGGTCTGCGCCGAAGCAGTGCCGTGAACCTATCGCCGAGCTGGTCCGGGAGAAGGACAGGGCAAATTATTGCGATCACTTCCTGTTCAAGGAAACAGCGGCGGCAGGCGCACCCGTGAAGGACGGGGAAACCTCCAACCGGAAGGCCCTGGACGACCTCTTTAAGAAGTGACGTGAATCCGCATCCGCATGTTCAAACTTGACCGCAAATCCATCCTGCAGCTCCTGCTCATCGGAACGTTCATCACGGTGGGGACGTACCTGCTGTACTACTTCGGTCTGATCGACCTGTTCCTGGACCGTCACCGGATGACAAAGTTTATCCATGAGCACCGGGCGTACTCGGCGTTCATCTTCATCGGGTTGCAGGCGCTCCAGGTCGTTGCCGCGCCGGTGCCGGGCGAGGTGTCGGGTTTCGTGGGAGGGTATTTCTTCGGGACCTTCTGGGGGATCGTCTATTCGACCATCGGGCTCGCCATAGGCTCATGGGCCGCGTTCATGATCGCCCGGCTGCTCGGGAGACACATCGTCGAGGTCGTGGTGAACGCCGAGGTCATCAAACGCTACGATTACGTGATGAAGCACAAGGGGCTTTTTCTCGCTTTCATCATGTTCCTCATCCCGGGATTTCCCAAGGACATCCTGTGCTATGTGCTCGGCCTGGGTCACATGGGCCAACGGGACTTCCTGCTCGTGTCGACCGGCGGACGGGTGCTAGGGACAACGCTCCTGACTGTCGGCGGGACCTTGTTCCGCGACGCTCGCTACGGGGCGTTCTTCACCGTTGTCGGGATCGGCATCGGAATGGTCTTGCTGGTGATGATCTACCGGGAGAACATTGAGCGTTGGTTCCGGCTTCACCGTGCAAGGCACCATCGGAAGATCCGCATGGAAAAAAGGAGAGAAAAGGAGCGGTTTCGAGAGCCGTAGCGAAACCGTGCGTACGGCTACACGCCCATGCGATGGGCCGAACGCTTGTCGCCCGGGAAAGGTGCCGTGCGGTCCTTGTAATGTTTTTTAATGAGATCGCACACATCCTCGGGTTCCTCGACCACGTGAAAGAGGTCCAGATCGTCAGCGTCGATATTGCCCTGTGCAAGGACGGTTGCCCGCATCCAATCGATCATCCCCGACCAGTACTGTTTACCCACGAGGATCACCGGAAAACGCCTGATCTTCCCGGTCTGGATGAGCGTGAGCGCCTCGAACAACTCGTCCATGGTGCCGAACCCGCCCGGGAAGATGACGTAGCCTACCGCGTATTTTACGAACATGAGCTTCCGTACGAAGAAGTAGCGGAACTCCACCCTGATATCCTGGAACGTATTTGCAGACTGCTCCAGGGGTAGGGCGATGTTCAATCCCACCGAGGTCCCGTTTCCGTTCCGGGCCCCTTTGTTCGCCGCCTCCATGATGCCGGGTCCTCCCCCGGAGATGACGGTGAAGCCTCCCCGCGCGAGGCTTTCCGCGACCTTCAGGCATTTGTTGTAGTAGGGCGAGCCGGGCTGCAGCCGCGCGCTGCCGAAGATGGTGACCGCGGGCCCGACGCCGCTCAACGCTTCGAACCCTTCGACCAGTTCCGCCATGATGCGGAACACCCGCCACGTATCGGATTTCGCAAGATCTTCCATGAAATACTACCCTCCCTTTCGATAACAGCTCACACGTCAGTAACTTGAATAACAAACTGAAAAAAATTCAACGCTGATCTACGCTGATTTCTTTATAACAGAAATATGATTTTTCATGGTGTTTACGCGTTTATCATAGTCCTTTCAGCGTCTTCAGCGTTGAATTCCCATTCCGAAGGCTCATGTTCTTAGAGTTTACTTTTCCATGAATTCCTCGCGGTATATCTGGACGAACGCGGTGAGCAGCGTTACCACCAGGGGGCCGGCAAGGATTCCCAGGAACCCGTAGACCTTGAGGCCGCCCAGGATCCCGATGAAGAGCAGGAAGGTCGGGATATTCGCTTTTTTCCCGATGATCAGGGGTTTCAGAAAATTATCAGGGAGGCTTACAAAAACCATTCCCCAGACCGCGAGCAGAATGCTGCTGAGGCCGGAGCCGGTTGCGTACAGGTAGATCGCCCCGGGGATCCAGACCAGGGCCGTGCCGCCGATTGGCAGCAGCGCGAGGATGGCGGCGAGAAATCCCCAGAATACTGGAAAAGGGACCCTGAACAGGGCAAAACCTACCCCGGTCATGATCCCCTGGAGGAGGGCTATCAGGAACACTCCGTTGATGACCGCTCTGAAGGTGTCTTGAAATTTTCGCGATATGGCCTTTTGCTGCTCATGGGTAAACGGCAAAAGGCCGGTCACTGAGCTATAGAACGACTCTCCGTCGCGGAAAAAGAAAAAAAGCGACACGAGCATGATCAGCAGGTTGACCACGAGGAGGAGCGTATCCTTGAGCACCACCCCCATCTGGGTAGCCATCCCCGATGATAGATCGCTGATGCCCTTGATCAGCATCCCTTTTACATCGACTTCCTGCAGGAGCGGCAGACCGGCGAGGCGGTCGAGAAGCGGGAGCGCCAGCCGGTCCCATGTTTCCTGCAGTTTTCCGGACCTGATAAGTTCAGATACCCACTGGTAGATATCCACGGCCTGCCCCGCAAGCACGATAAACAGAGAGACAGCCGGTCCGATGACAATGAGGAGCGTGCCGACGGTCATGATGCCGGCCGCCAGCCCTTTCTTCCCTTTGACCGCCGCGACAACGCGCCGGTAAAGCGGCGCAAGGGCCATCGCGAGGATCGCCGCCCAGAGCAGGGCAGAGGAAAAAGGCGCTATGATCGCGGCCATCTGGTACAAAAGAAAGATAAAAATGATGAAAAAGAAGGCAGCGAACAAATGGGGACGGGTGAAAAGCGATGCCGGTTGTGCGTTCACGATGCCACCTCCCCGGCCCGGCTCTTGTTAGTCGCCATCTGCGCGGCAAGTTTTACCGCTGCGAGGAGGCTTGCCGGGTCGGCACAGCCTTTGCCGGCGATGTCGTAGGCCGTGCCATGATCGACCGACGTGCGGATGATGGGAAGACCGACCGTGACATTCACTGTTTGGCCGAAGGCCAGCATTTTTAACGGTGCCAGGCCCTGGTCATGGTACATGGCGACAACGATATCGAACCGGCCGTTCCGGGCCTTATGGAAGATCGTGTCCGCAGGCAGAGGATCGCTGGCGTCGATCCCTTCGCCCCGCGCCATGATGACCGCAGGAAGTATCTCGCTCATTTCCTCGCCGCCGAAGAGGCCGCCCTCGCCTGCGTGGGGGTTCAGCGCCGCCACTCCGATGCGGGGCCGGTCGATGCCGAGCGACCGCATGGCGGCGTGGGCGAGACGGATGGTCCGGAGGACGCGTTGCTTTTTGATCAGGCGGGGGACGTCCTTCAGGGCGTGATGGATGGTCGCCAGGATCAGGTGCATTCCGCCGCCCGCGAACATCATGCCGAAGTCCTTTGTGCCGGTGAGCGACGCCAGCAGCTCGGTATGACCGGCGTAGCGGTATCCCGCCGCGTTCATCATCTCCTTGTTGATCGGCGCGGTGACTATGGCCGCGATCTCCCGTTTCAGGGCGAGTGCCGTCGCCTGCTTGATATAGTCCACTACGGCCCTGCCGGAAGAGGCGTCCGGCCGTCCCCAGGCATGCTTCGCGATGTCGACGTTCCCGGTGTTCAACACGTCCATGTGTCCGCGGCGGGGATCGGCCGACCGGAGGGAACGGATGCTTTTTGCCGTGAGCTCGAGCCCCAGTTCCTTGACGATCTTTCGCATGATCCGCGTGTTGCCCACGACCACGGGCCTGCAGAAGGAAAAGATCCTGCCAGTTTCGAACACCTTGGCGATGATCTCCGGCCCGATGCCGGCCGGGTCTCCCATGGTGATGGCGATGAGAAGTTTTTTAGTCATAGGAACGCAAAGAGAACAGCAACACTAGAGTAACCACGGGTCCCGAAAGACAACAGCACCCTCACCCCTGCCCCTCCCCCTCAAAGGGAGGGAAAATCATAATTTATTTTAAGTCTTGGTTCTAAGCCAGAATATCTTCTGAGTTTTCTCTGCGAACTCTGCGCCTCGCTTGGAAGCGCCTGCTGTTGGCTGCGAGAAAAATGACCGCCCTATAAGAATTATATTCCTTGTGCGGTGAAAACGCCGTCATTTAGCAGATCATACATCTTCCCGCGGGATCTTTTGATCCGATGTCACCCGATACAGTTCCTCGGGGAGGCTCTTGACATTCTTCGATGAAGCAGGAACCTTCAGCACCTCGATGTCGATGGTGCGTGTCGAGAAGGAAAGACGCAGGCTGTCGCCCGGTCCGATCTCCTTCGCGGGCTTTGCCACCCGGCCGTTCACGAGCACCCTGCCGGCGTCGCACATCTCCTGCGCCACGGTCCTGCGCTTCACGAGCCTGCTTGTCTTCAGGAACAGAT
>Ga0210377_10003965_pt1 | contig 12579 bp, 5 predicted proteins | sample PLM4_65_b1redo_FD_155480 | JGI IMG/M metagenome (GOLD analysis project Ga0210377, IMG submission 155480) | Groundwater sediment microbial communities from an aquifer in East River, Colorado, USA - PLM4_65_b1 redo | ecosystem: Environmental > Terrestrial > Soil > Riparian zone | place: USA: East... | reverse complement strand
TTCCCGGACCCCCTCGTAGGTCATGAGCTTCCTGAGCGCATCGGGGAGCGTGCTCTCGGGGAAGTTGAGTTTCTCGCGCACCTCGATCGGCGCTGTTTTGTGACTGAGACCGACTACGACAATTCCCATGCTGATATCACCCTAAAACGTATGCTTCCCGACGCTCACGCGGCTGACGACGAAAAAGCTGACCAGAACGAACACGAACCCCAGGATCGAAAGGAAGGCCATCTTCCGTCCCCGCCACCCGATCGTCCGGAGGTGCAGGAGGACCAGGTAGATCGCCCAGGTAATGAGCGACCAGGTCTCCTTCGGGTCCCAGCTCCAATACGTGCCCCAGGCGCTGTTCGCCCAGATCGAGCCGGTGAGCATGCCGATGGTGAACAGGGGCCAGCCGAAGGTCAGCGCCTTGTACCCCAGGGTGTCCATGATGTCGAGCGACGGCAGGCGGTGGAATATGGCCCCCAGGCGCCTGGCCTTGAGCTGGCGCTCTTGGAGCAGGTACATGACCGAAACGATAAAGGCGAAGGCAAAGGCCGCGTCTCCCAGCACCGCGAAGCTCGTATGTACGCCGAGCCACCCGCTCCTGAGCACGGGGTTGAGCTCCTTAATATCTCGCGCGACGATGAATGCGGGTATCATGAGGACAATGACGAGGGGAAGCATGAACGAGCCGAGCGCCGCGATCCTGAACCGGTATTCCATGATCAGGAACACGAGCATGATGCCCAGGCCGAGAAAGTTGGCGGCTTCGAAGAAGCTCGTGGCCGGGACACGACCGGACTCCGCCCACCGGAATGAAAAATAGGCGAGATGGATGATGAAGCCCCCGAAGGCGGCCCAAAGCGAAAATGCGGCAACCCGCTTTTGCTCGGGCTTGATGAGGTACATGACATATCCGGCGGCGGAGAGGAGATAAACTCCCATCGCGGCCTTAAAAAAAAGAATATTCATTAAGAAGTTCCTTGGTAATGGTTTGATGTATAAGGCTTTTCATAATACTTTTTAACCGCCGTCAAAGTCAAGGGAAAATTCAATTTTACCGCGAAGAACGCGGAATGCACAGAGGTAAGATACTAAAAGTAAAAGCTTTTCCTGCGATCTCTCCATCCGCAGCTCGTGAAAAATTGTTTCTTATAAGTTCATCGAGAGTAGGCCTGAAATCACCTCTCCTGGTGAAGTTTGCCGTCCGCCATCCTAAGCACCCGATCAGCGCGTATGGCAAGCTTGTCGTTGTGCGTCACGATCACGAACGTAATGCCGCGCTCTTTGTTGATCTTCTGCAGGAGTTCGTGGACCGCCTCTCCCGTGTGGGTATCGAGGTTACCGGTGGGCTCATCCGCCAGGACGGCATCCGGGCTCAGTACGAGCGCCCGGGCCACGGCGACCCGCTGCTGCTCGCCGCCCGAAAGCTCGCCCGGCCGGTGATGGACCCTGCCTCCGAGCCCCACATCGGCCAGGACCTTCGACGCGTTCCCGGCTGCGGCCGCGCGTTCGGCGCCCCGGATCAGCGCTGGCAGCATCACGTTCTCGAGAGCGGAAAACTCCGGCAGCAAGTGGTGGAACTGGAACACAAAACCGACGTGCTCGTTGCGAAACCGGGCAAGGCGGTCGCTGTCCAGGCCGAAGACGTCGACGTTCCTGTAAAAAACCCTGCCGGACGTGGGGCGGTCGAGCCCTCCCAGAATGTGGAGCAAGGTGCTCTTGCCCACGCCCGAGGCCCCCACGATGGCCAGCATCTCGCCCGTGCGGATCTCGAGATCGATATCGTTCAGCACGTGGAGCGCAACGGGGCCGCTCATGAAAGTTTTATGGAGCTGCTCAATATGGATAAGAGGCTGTGTTATTTCTTTTCTCCCTTTTTCTCTCCCGGTTTCACGGTTTCAATGACTTTTTCAACAGCCTTGCCCGTGTCAGTGGCCTTCTCTTCCATCTTCTGCTTGACGGTCTCCGCTTCGCTTCCGACCCCGCTCATCCATCTGCCCGCGGACCTGAGCAGGTTCCCGCCGCCCAGGAGAATGAAAACGACGATTGCCAGGACAAGCAATATCAGCGTCAAAAAAAATCTTTTTAATGTTCCGCCCTTCTGTGCCATGAAAGCCTCCTTAAGTTAGTATGCGATGGACGAGGGATGTCCGTTCGCTTCGCTCACGAGGACGACGGACGCGATCTTCAATGCTTTTTCGTCCCTCGTCGATCGTCCATCGTTCCTTCTGTCACTATTCGTATCTCAACACTTCCACCGGGTCCTGCTTTGCCGCCTGCCATGACGGATACAGCGTGGCGAGGAAGCTGATCCCGAGCGCCGTCATGCAGATAAAAAGGATATCAAGGCCGGTGATCGACAGCGGCAAATGGCTCACTTGGTACACGTCCTTCGGTAGCGAGATCACCCCCGACCGGGTAATGACGGCGACGGCCCCGTAGCCGATCAGGGCGCCGATAGCCGTTCCCACGGACCCGATCACGAGCCCCGCGAACATGAAGATGCTCATGATGCTCCGGGAAGACGCGCCCATCGATTTGAGGATGGCTATTTCGCGGTTTTTTTCCATAACGATCATCGTGAGCGTGCCGACGATATTGAAGGACGCGACGATAATGATGACGATCAGGATGAGGGACATGCCGATCTTTTCGAGCTTGAGCGCTGAAAAGAAGTTCTTGTTCATCTCGATCCAGTTTCTCGTGTAATAAGGATAGCCGACGACCGAACGGATTTCATCCGCTATCCTGTCGGCATGATAGATCTCGTCCACCCGCACCTCGATGCCGCTCACCCGGCCTGGCATATCGAAGAACTTCTGGGCCTCAGGCAGCGAAATGTAAGCGAAACCCGTGTTGTAGTCGTACATGCCGGCGTCGAAGATGCCGACCAGTTCGAATTTTCTCATCTTGGGGACCATGCCCATGGCCGTTTCTTCGCCGATCGGATTTACCATCGTGATCGTATCGCCAAGCGCTGCGCCGAACTTGCGCGCGAGGTCCTCGCCGATCACGATGCCCGGCAGCTTTCTTCCCGGCGCTTCGAGCTCGCGGATCGATCCCTCGATAGTGTTCTTCTCCAGGCTCGTTACCTTGCCTTCGGTCTCCGGGTCGATCCCCCGCACGACGACGCCCTGCACGCGGTCCTTGCTCGTGAGCATGGACTGGTTGATGGTGAACGGCGTCGTGGCTACCATATGAGGGACCCGTTCGATCTTTCCCTGCAGCGCCTTCTCGTCCTTGACGCCGATGCCGCTGTACTCCATAACGACGATATGCGGTATGGCGGAGAGGATCTTGTCACGGAAGTAGCCCTGGAACCCGGTCATGACCGAAAGCGTGATGATGGAGGTGGCCACGCCGATGACGACTCCGGCGATGGAGATGAAGGTATTGAGCGATACGGTGCCGTAGCGCTTTTTGGTCTTCAAATAGCGAAGGCTGATGAATATTTCGTAGGGGGTTTTCATAATAATTTTTAACCGTGGATGAACATGGATCAGCACAGATGAAAGCGGTGCATTTTTTGATCTTAATTCCGCATTTCGCATTCCGCATTCCGCATTGCTACTTCTCCTTCTTCATCTGCGGGAACAGGATCACGTCGCGGATGGAACTCGATCCGGTGAGGAGCATCACGAGCCGGTCGATGCCGATCCCCTCGCCCGCCGCGGGCGGCATGCCGTATTCGAGCGCGCGGATGAAGTCTTCGTCCATCTGGTGCGCTTCTTCGTCGCCTGCCTCACGCTCCGTGACCTGCTTAAGCAAGCGCTCTTTCTGGTCGACCGGGTCGTTCAGTTCGGAGAAGGCGTTTGCAAGCTCCCTGCCCGCGACGAATAGTTCGAAGCGTTCCACGTAATCGGGGTTATCATCACGCTTCTTCGACAGCGGCGAGATGTCCGTGGGATAGTCGATGATGAACGTGGGTTGGACCAGCTTCGTTTCGACGACGGATTCGAATATCTCGTTCAGGAGTTTCCCGAGCGGTTCGCCGCCCTTCAGACTTGCGCCCGTTTTTTTAGCATATTCACGTGCCTTTTCAGCGTTCGTGAGGACTTCCACGGGCACGCCCGCTTCCCGCAGCGAGTCGATGTAGGTGATCCTCTTCCACGGCGGGGCGAGATTTATCGTATGCCCCTCGTAGGTCACTTCCGTCGCACCCAGGACTTCCCCGGCCACGGTGCCGATCATCTGCTCCGTCATGTCCATGAGATCCCGGTAGTCCGCGTAGGCCGTGTAGAATTCGAGCATGGTGAACTCGGGGTTATGCCGCGTGGATATGCCCTCGTTCCTGAAATTCCGGTTGATCTCGTACACCCGCTCAAAGCCGCCGACCAGCAGTCGCTTAAGGTAGAGCTCCGGCGCGATGCGAAGGTAGAGGTCCATGTCGAGGGCGTTGTGATGGGTCGTAAACGGCTTGGCCGTGGCCCCGCCCGGGATGGTCTGCATCATCGGGGTCTCGACCTCGAGGTAGCCGCGCATGTTCAAAAAGGCGCGGATGGCCTGAACAATCTTCGTTCGCAGCACGAAGACGTTCTTGACCTCGGGATTGACAATAAGGTCCACGTATCGCTGGCGGTAGCGAAGCTCCACATCGGTAAGACCGTGCCATTTTTCCGGCAGAGGACGGAGCGATTTCGAAAGAAGCGTGAAATCCTCGACCTCGATCGTCAGTTCGTTCGTCCTGGTGCGGAACAGGAAGCCCTTGACGCCGACGAAATCTCCGATGTCGATCTTTTTGAAAAGCGCGTACCGGTCATCCCCAAGCGTGTTCTTCTGAAAATAGAGCTGGGTCCTTCCCGAGCCGTCCTGAATGTGGCTGAAACAGGCTTTCCCGAAGCTCCGCATGGCCACGATCCGTCCCGCGACAATGACCTCGACCCGCCCTTTTTCAAGGTCCTCTTTGCTCGCGTTCCCATACTGGTCCATCAGGCCCTGCGCGGAGGCAGATACCTCGAACCTGCCGGCGTAGGGCTTTATGCCCATCGCGCTGATCTCAGCGAGCTTTTTGAACCGCTGCTGGATCAGCTCGTTGTAATCGTCCATGAATTTCCCCTTTATTTCGTTGACCGGATTGAATAAATTATCAATGGAACGGATAATGAGTGCGCGTGCCCTCATCGCACCGGAAACACCTTGAAAATCCTGGCGCACAAGTGAACCAACGCGGATTATACTGATTAGGCATGAGATATGTCAAGAATAATTAAAAAAACCGAGGACATAATAAAAAGGGGCACGATTGCTCGTGCCCCTCCCTGCATTCACTTGGACCAGAGAAATTACTTTCCTGTGTTGCCTGCTGAGACCCTGACTCCGTAGCCCATCTTTTCCGGATATGCTGTGAAGTGCGCCGTCTCCGTGCCGTCTGCTTTGAAGACCTTGACACGAGGCTCGTTCTGCGGGCCGGGACCGAGGCCGGTGATAATTTCGTTCACCCCGTCGCCGTCCAAATCGCCGGAGGTCACGAACACACCGTAACCGAGCACGGCCTCATAAGGAGTAATCTCTTTGATCTTGGTCCCATCTGCTTTGTAGACCCTGATAAGAGACATCTTCTTCGGGTCAGGCCCGGCGCCGGTGATGAGCTCGCTCTTACCGTCGCCGTCCACATCACCTGCTGCGATGTTGGCCCCATAAGTCCCTTCAAAAGCCGTGAAGGAGGAATGCTCGGTGAACCCGGACGGGGCATATTTCCATACCTTCACCTCGACAAGATTGTGCGGTCCGGGGCCGGGAGCAGTGATTATCTCGGGCTGACCGTCTCCATCAATATCACCCACGGCAATATTAACCCCGTATGTCAAGTCCGGATAAGCATTCCAGGACGCTATCTCGGTGAATCCCGTGCCATTGAACTTAAGGACCTTGAGAACGGCGGGATTATTCGGATCCGGCCCAAGGCCGACGATCAGTTCGTCAACCCAGTCGCCGTCCAGGTCGCCTGCCGCGAGGGTGAGTCCGTATTTTGAACCAGGAACCGTATATTCCATGATGGGCGAGCCGTTTCTCCTGAGCACCTTGAGCGTAGCCGTATTCTTCGGATCAGGGCCCTCCGCAACGATAATCTCATCATAACCGTCACTGTCGATGTCGGCAGTAATTACAGCGGCTCCGTACTTCGTTGTGAAGGCGCCAATTTCCAACACTGCCTGGAAATCGGCATTGAACACTTTGACCGTGGCATCATTTTGCGGTCCCGGCCCAGGAGCGGCAATGATTCCAACCGCGAGGTCCGGATTCGGCTGCATAATGAGACTCAAATCCAGTTTATGCCTTACGAGACCGTCGCCGCCGATGATGGTAAGGGTATAGGTTCCCGGCTTGGCATACTTTGATGTAAGCACCGTAAGATTCACAGTACCTGGTACGACGGATTGCGAGCTGTCAAGAGATGCCTTTATTCCGTGAGGCAAATCGGCTATGCTGAGACTTACAGGGCCGCTGTAGCCGTTCAAAGCAACGAGGCTGATCGGGAATACGGTCTTTTCAAGTTGTTTTAAAGTCGCGCCCGGCGTTGCGGACTCGATCCCGAAGCCGGACACCTCGAGGGTAAGCGGCGTCGTATGGGAAACGATCTCGCCCTCATCCGTCCCCTGGGCCGAAAGGTAGATGGTGTTGGTCCCGATCGTCGTACCATCCGTACTTATAACAACCGCCTGTGACTGGCCCGGCACAAGGAGACGGTCCGGGCTGAAAGTCGCCGTCGTCCCCGCGGGCAGGCCGTCCATGCTCATGGTCACCTCGTGGTCCCAGCCGTTGAACGGCGCAAGGGTTGCGACGTAGGTCGCCCTTTCACCCTGTTTTATCTTTCTCGAACCGACGTCGGCGGCCAGGGTGAAGTCAGGCGCCTTTTCAAGTACAATGCTCTTTGAACTCTGAACGTTGAACCCTGTACTGGTGGTCAATGTCTGCGTGACGGTGTACGCCCCGTCAACGGGCAGGCCCGCGGTGTTCCATATCTCGGCGCCGGTGGTGCTCGTCATGGGCGCAAGAACGTTTATTGCCGAGCTCCTCGCGAAGGCCGTGTTCCCCGACGGATCTTTTGCCGACGTGTTGATCGTCAGGCCGCTGTACGCGGTCGTACCCGTAAGGTTCGTAACCAGCGAAGAAATGTAAACCTTCTGCCGGATCTTGTACGCGTCCTTGTCCGTGTCCGTAAAGATGGTGATGTCGGGAACGCGCGCGTTTATCATCCCGGTGTTGTTCATCTCGCTGTATTCTATGACCGTATCCTGCGGATCTGCTATCGCCCGGATGGCGCGTTCCCCTGCCTTTCCAAGAACGTTCCAGGTGAACGGTATGTCCTGGGTTTCCTGGGGATTGAGCGCCCGGACCGGCTTTGTCTCCAGGAGGCTCTCACCGTCATAGAACGAGACCGTTGTCCCGGTTGACGCCGCCTTGCCGTAGTTTGTGACCGCTGTGGTAATGAGGGCGATATTGTCTTTTCCGACTTCCGGCAGGAGCACTCCGTCAGCCGTTGTCTGCCCGGTGAATGACGCCGCCAGATCGGGCCGGGCCTCGTTGATGAAGAGGGAGTCGCGGTGAATGGACACGCCGCTCTCGAAGTGAATGCCGTAGAACAGTTTTTCTCCGGTTATCGAGGCCAGCGGGACGTTGAAGGTGAGCGTCACGGGCGCGGCGCTCAAAGTAAAAGGCTTCATGTCGTGATGCGCGCCGTAGCGGATGATGGCAAGGTACGCGCCGTCCTCGGTCAATGACTGTTTTGTTATTGTCAATGTCAGGACGGCGGTTTCCCCGTTCCGGTAGGCTTCTTTGTCCAGGGCTGCGGTCACTGCGGCTTTCACCTGGGCGACGCGGAACAGGACAGCGCCTTTTGTTCCCTGGGAAACCGTGGAGGTCAGGGCATAGTCAGCCGGGTAGTCCTTCTCTTCCGTGTCTTCAGGAAGGGTGAAGGTAAAGGCCAAAACCTTTTCTTCGCCCGGCTGGAGTGAACTCGCCGCCGACTGATCTAAAAGGTCCATTGCCTTGACCGAGAAATTCGCCGGTCCCGCGCCGGTCCCCGTGTTCTTGACCGCAAAACTCAAGACCGCTTGTTTGCCCGCGGTAAATGAGGGATGAGCCGGGACCGAGGTGATTTCGAATATGGGCCCAAGGACCCTTACCTGGGTCTGGTTTGTTGCCAGCCTTTGGCCGCCCGTGCTGTAAAGATCAACGGTTGCGGAGTAAGCCCCGGGCAGTATCCCTGCGGAATTCACGTTGATGACGTAGTTCGCCGAAACTTGAGACGTGAGACTTGAAACCGGCGCTTCGCCCCGCCAGACCGCCTTGCCGAAGTTGTTCATGACCGCGAGCGCTATCGTGCCGTTCAAGGTGTTGTAGCCGCTGTTGGCGAGATTGACGGTAACGGGGATCAGCCCGTTTATTCCCTGGGTGTCGGGTGTTGCGGTCATTGCAACAACGTTCTCTTTCATAACCTTGAAGGCTACCTGACTACTGGCTACTGGATTCTGACTACTGGCGGTTATTTGATAGGCGCCCGCCGTGAGCTCATAATACAGCGTATCGGTTACACTCCCGCCTCTCGGCACGAAGTAGGTTTTATTCTGACTACTGACTTCGGACTCCTGACTCCTGACCTGGCAGGTTACTACCACGGTCTCATCCACCGATCCCGTGTTGGTTACGGTCACCGGAATCGAAACCGTCCCTTCGGGATAGAGGCCCGACCCCTGCCCCATGGTTATTATCGCAGCCTCGCCGTACAGAACGGTCTTTGTCGCGGTCTGGCTCACGTCGCCTGCAAGACGCACTGTATAAATCGCGTTTGCCGTTATTTGCCGGCTGTATTGCAGCAGCTTTATTTCTCCCGCCGGTAATGTTATTTGCTGGATATCAATCGTATTTCCCTGACTGTCAGTTAGTGCATACTGCATACTTTCTTCTACTTTCCCCGTATTTTGTATTTCTACATTCACGTCAAAGGGGTTGCGGTTTGCTACATCCGGCCCGATCATCGACAAAGACGCTTTCGGCGCCGCTGCTTCGTACCGGTCAACGAGCTCCGCAAGGGTGGCGTTGTTCTGAGTGATCGTCCCGGTCAAGGTAACAAGGCCCTCTGCGCCGGCAGTCGTCGCTATCGTAAACGGATGGCTCCCTCCGGCGGGAACATTGAACGTTTCAGAATATATCGTTTCCGCTGTTCCATCCGACTTCTGACTCCTGACTTCTGACTTCAGATTCACCGCCTCAATCGTGGCCAGGTTCCTCACCTCGCCCGTGATAGTCACCGTCTCGCCGGGCTTATATATCTTCTTGTCGGTATTGAACAAAAGGACGGTATCGCCCTCGACGACATAGAACGGATATTCCGCTGTTGCTATCGTCTGGCCGAGGCCGTTCTTAAGCTCCGCGTTGAGATAGAGCTTGCCCGTGGTATTAAGCGCACCAATAGCGGTTGTATACTCTTGCGCCGTATTGGCCGACTGATTGATGGCGAGCGTGGTTTCAAAAAGTTTCTCTATAGCGCTCCCCGCTGACGCCATTCTCTGGATGCGGTGGTTACCGGTATCTGCCACATATATTGAACCATCAGAAGTTATCGCAATGCCCCGCAAATTATTAAACTCCCCATCGCCAGAGCCGTAGCCGGTCCATTTTTTGATAAAGTTGCCATTGCTGTCAAATTGCTGGATTCTTTGATTATAACTTTGATCGCCCGCCTCGGTCGCAAAAACTGAACCATCCGCTCCTATTGCTATTCCAAATGGTCCAGCGCTGAACTGCCCGTCATTTAGCCCCCAACTACCCCACTGTGCAACAAAATTACCGTTGAGGTCAAATTTTTGAATGCGGTGATTCCCGGCATCAGCGACATATACGAATCCCGAAGAACTGACGGCTATTCCCCGTGGCGCACTAAACTGCCCATTGCCGCCGCCATAGCCGCCCCACTTTGCAATAAAATTACCGTTATTGTCGAACTTTTGTACCCGATTGTTATAAGTATCCGCCACATAAACAGAGCCATCAGAAGTCACAGCTACTCCAGAGGGATACATAAATTGTCCATTGCCGCTACCATAGCTCCCCCACTTGGTAATAAAGTTGCCGTTACCGTCGAACTTCTGTATTCGATTATTATAAATATCAGCTACGTAGATTGAGTTATCAGGGCCGACAGCGATACCAAATGGAGTATTAAATTGTCCATTACCGCTTCCGTAGTTTCCCCATGTGACAATAAAACTTTTATCTTTATTGAATTTCTGAACACGACTATTCCCCGTGTCCGCCACGTAGAAGGAGCCATCTGCGGCTACTGCTATCCCGTTTGGCTGATTAAACTCTCCGGGACAAGTCCCAGATCTGCTCCATTTGGAAATAAAGTTTCCGCTGCTGTCAAATTTCTTAATGCTTCCGTCAATGGTATCGGAAACATACACAAGACCATTCATTCCTACCGCAATTCCATAGGGAAAATAAAACTTACCATCGCATCTCCCATAACTGCCCCATTTTGTTATGAAATTGCCGCTGCCGTCGAATTTCTGCACGCGGTAATTATCAGAATCAGTCACATACACAAAGCCGTTTGGGTCAACAACTATCTCTCCTCTTGGATAGTTGAACTGACCGTCGCCGGTCCCGTAACTTCCCCACTTCGTTACGAAGTTGCCGTTACTATCAAACTTTTGAACGCGGCTGTTTGCATAATCAAGGACGTATACGAAGCCATCAGGACCTACAGCCACGCTCTCGGCCACTCTAAACTGACCGTCACCGGTCCCATAGCTTCCCCATTTGGTTATGAAGGTGCCATTGCCGTCAAACTTCTGAATACGATTGAGCCATTGATCCGCCACATAGACGAATCCATCCGGGCTTACGGCTATGCTCATTGGCATATCAAATTGTCCATCGCCGTTTCCGTAACCGCCCCATTTGGTTATGAAGGCGCCGTTGCTGTCAAACTTCAAAATGAACCGATTCCAGCTGTCTACAACATACACAGCCCCGTCAGGTCCTATGGCTATATCGCTTATAGAGGCATGGTAATTATCCCAATATATTCCATATAATGTATAGTCGATTTTCCATTTAGTAATAACATGGAAATTGCCGTCAAATCTTTGGATTCGTTTACGGCCATAATCATAAAAATTATCATAATCCACAACATACGTAGAACCATCGGAAGCGCTTGCCACACTGTCAGGCCTGATAAACGGCCACCACCCATCTTTCGGTAAAAATGTTTCAAACTGCCCTGTACCGGAAGCCTTCATCTTGCTCACTACAATTTTCAAACTCCCGTCCTCAATTCCAACCGTTCCGTTCGCGATGTTTGTTATGTCTGTTATCGCTTCTGTCTTGCTGTACACTATTTTATCCGTGCGCGTTTGCAGATCGGATGTAAGGCCTGATATTTGAACAGGTCTTGAAAAGGTCGCTAAATTCCCGGTCCTGGTATCTTTGATCCGGATATTAAAGGAAACCGATCCGGTGACGGCGTTAGTTGGAATCTGAATATCTGCAAGGATCTTTATCTCACCAGCCAGTATTGATCCCGCTACGTTACCCTCATAAATCGTTACTCCTTTACTGTCTTTGATTGAAAACATTTCCGATAAATACGAGGTATCCACTCCTCCGACATTTTCGATCGTATAGTGAAGTACATCTCCTGCGGAAGCCGTTAATGAACCGAAATAGTTTAAGGTCAGGGAGGAGTCGGGCACGGTAAGCTTTGCTGTCTGAACTGTTGTGCTTCCGGAGGACAATGCAATCGATACGTTAACACTGTGCTGGCCCGCTGTGATCGCGGCTGGGATTGGGATTACATAATTCAGTGTTGCAGAATTTGGATTTGTTCCCAGTGAAACGTCTCTGGTATCTGAATAATTCGCATCCGGCACCGACACCGTTACAGTTGCATTATCAAGATTGAACTTTCCGGCATTTGTCAAATTCAGGGCAAGATTTGCGGTCTCTCTCACCTTGTAAGACGCCTTATCGAATGAGAAAAAAACAGTGGCTGAATTTGATATTGTCGCTGTTGTCTGGCTGCCTGTTCTGGTTTCGTCCGATTGCGTGTAGATCAAGGTATAATTGCCGAATTTAAGGGATGGAATGCTGGCCGGAACAGTAACAGTTGTGGTTTGCCCGATGCCGAGGCTGAAGGTCTGGTTTCCGGTGGAAATGACATTCCCGTCAGGATCTTTAAGGGTCATATTAATGATACCGGAAGAAACGCCGATTCTGCCGATATTATTTATATCAAATGAGATAAAGCCGGAACCCGCGGAAAGAGGCGTGGAAAAATTCGAGATGACGGAAATCCTGCTTTGAAGGGGCGTGGCTGTGATCGTGACAGTCGAAGGCGCGCTGTCCGTGAAATGGTCATTGACAACAAGTTGGAGGACATAGGTGCCGGGAAGGTCGGGCGTGAAGGTAGGATTTGCTGCGCTCGCATTGGAAAGAGTTGCCGCGCTGTTCGGAGGCCAAGCGACAAAACTCCAGGTGTATTTCAGCGGATCGCCATCTGGATCGCTGCTCGCTGAGCCGTCAAGGGTGATCTCATAGCTCTGTTCAGCAGTCTGGGCGGTGCCTGCATTAGCAATAGGGGCTTGG